>LNFM01009425.1_pt1 | contig 14216 bp, 15 predicted proteins | sample 596031 | NCBI WGS metagenome assembly LNFM01 (sample SAMN04254537, study PRJNA301005) | activated carbon metagenome | isolation source: dual media filters at the Ann Arbor, Michigan drinking water treatment plant | place: USA: Ann Arbor
GCTCGGCAAAACCCGATTCCGGCAGGCCTGCCCGCCTGTCCAGATCGCGCTGGAACGGCGCGTTGAGCGCCACCGCGCCGACATACCAGATCGCCACGATGGCGATGAGGATGGTGAGGACGGGGATGAGCTTGTCGGAGAGGCGGTCGGTCATGATACCCCCTCGCCTAACATGGAAAGCGGGCAAGGGGCCGGTCGTGCATCCTTCGAGGCTCGCTTCGCTCGCACCTCAGGATGAGGGCCGTAGCGCAAGCGCTTCAGGCTAAGCTGAGCGGGACGGCCCTCATCCTGAGGTGCGAGCCCGCGGCCTGCCGGAAGGTTGCGCGATCCGACAACGGGCGAGCCTCGAAGGACGCACCACGGCATTGCCCCCTCAATCGTCATAGCTGTGCCCTGCCCTCAGGCCGTCGCGGACGCGGGCGGCGATGGCGAGAAATTCCGGGGTTTCGCGGATGTCGAGCGGCCGTTCGGCCGGCAGCGTCGATTCGATGACGTCGGTCACGCGGCCAGGCCGCGGCGACATGACGACGATGCGCGTGGAGAGATAGACGGCCTCGGGAATCGAGTGCGTGACGAAACAGATTGTCTTTTGCGTGCGCGCCCAGAGTTCCAGGAGCTGCTCGTTGAGGTGGTCGCGCACGATCTCGTCCAGCGCGCCGAAGGGTTCGTCCATCAGCAGAAGGTCGGCGTCGAAGGCCAGTGCGCGGGCTATCGAGGCGCGCTGCTGCATGCCGCCGGAAAGCTGCCAGGGATATTTGTTCTCGAAGCCGGTGAGGTTGACCAGCGCCAGCGTGCGCTTGACGCGCTCGGCCTGGTCGGCGCCGGAAATGCCCATGATCTCCAGCGGCAGCGCGACATTGCGCGCGATCGTGCGCCAGGGATAGAGCGCAGGCGCCTGGAAGACGTAACCATAGGCGCGGCTCCTGCGCGCCTCTTCAGGCGTCATGCCGTTGACCAGGATCGTGCCCGCGGTCGGCTTCTCGAGGTCGGCGATGACGCGCAGGAACGTCGTCTTGCCGCAGCCGGACGGGCCGATGAAGGACACGAACTCGCCTTTGCCGATGGTCAGGTCGACATTGGACAGCGCGTTGACCGGGCCGTCATTGGTGGTGAAGGTGAGCGAGAGCCCGGAGGCGGAAATGACGGCTGGAAACATCGGATTCCTATGCCATTTGCCACAAGGGACGGCAACGCCGCATGGTGCCGAAATCCCCTGCACGAAATGTCGCGCAGGCTGTAGAATTCCCTAATCCACGCTGCACAAAGGAACGGACATGGACGCGACCGCCAAGCCAACCTGCCGCCTCTTGCGGCCCGGCGAAACCTATGAGGGCAAGCAGGGCCTGACCTATGCCGCTGGCATTGCCGCGGAAACCGTGGGCTCGAAGGGGATCTGCATGCATGTACTGACCATGCCGCCGGGCGCGCGCGCCAAGGCGCATCTGCACGAGAACCACGAGACGGCGATCTACTGCCTCTCCGGCGAGGTCGATACCTGGTATGGCGACCAGCTTGAACACCTCGTCCTGGTGAAGGCCGGCGACCTGTTCTACATCCCGGCTGGCGTGCCGCATTTGCCGGCCAACAATTCGGGCGCGCCATCGATCGCGATTATCGCCCGCACCGATCCCAACGAGCAGGAAAGCGTGGTGCTGCTGCCGCACCTCGAGGGCCTCGCCGGCCGGTGAATGCGGTCCGTCACGGGAGCGGCGGGCAGAGACCCACCTCGTCGAACGAGGCACCATATTCGTCGAAGATGGCGAGCCGGGCCGGGTCCGTCTTGCTCCTGCCGATCGAGAACTGGTTGATCGAGCGGCCCTCTTCGCCCTGAAGGCTGCAGAGGCTGGTGACGACGAGCGTCCCGTCGGGCGCCGTCAGCTTCTGGACGAAGACACACGTGCTGGTCGAGGTCACGATCGCCTCGCTGGTGACCAGAAGCATGTCCTCGGTCTCGACGTCCTGCCCTGCCTGGTTCCGGCAGCCGACTTCGGTGCCGTAGGGTTTTGACAGGTCGATGGCCTGGGTCGCTGGCTGTGGCTGTGCCGGCACCTGTGGCTCTGCGGGAGCCTGCGGCTGCGGCTGTACCGAAGCCTGTGGCGGGGGCTGTGCAGGAGCCTGTGCCTGTCCCTCAGGCTGAGGCTGAGGTTGCGGCTGCGACTGTGCCTCCGCCTGGGCCCGGGCTTGCGCGCCGCACACCAGGAGCGCCGCCATGACGAGGGCCGCAGCCGTCATGAAGCGGGCCCCGCTCGGGACGCTCGACGCGCGCCTTGCAGGGCCGGTCATGGCCGGCACCGCTCGACCCGGCCCCGTGCGTCGCCCGTGCCGGCGAAGATGTCGTAGGCATCAAGTCCGTTCGGGTCCTTCACGACGCGCAGGAACTCGACGGTCTGCGCCTCGTCGCCCTCGTGGCCGCACAGCATGGTGACGACGCTGGCGCCGCTGCTGGCGGCCAGCACCTGCAGGAATTCGCAGGACGTGACGAAGGTCTCGAAGCTGTCGGGCGTCAGCATGACAACGGAATCGTCGCCATAGACGTTCGTCGCGAGATAGCGGCAACCGGCGGCGTTGCCATAGGGGCCGGCGAGGCCCAGCCGGGCCGCGGCGGCAGGCCCCGCCAGCATGGCGAGAACGCCAAGAGCGGCTGCGAAGCGGGTTGAAAAACCGTTCATCAGACACCCAAGTCCCAGGCGACGATATCGGCGTCGGCGCCTCCAACGGCAGTCATGATGGTGCCCTTCTTGATAACTTTGATCATTGACCTCTCCGAAGGAGATCTTAGTAACCTAATCACTTGGATACGCATGCTTGAGGGGATCAAGGTCCAGTATCATCATCAGCGCTCTATCGATGCTCCGCATGGTCGCCGCATCGAGCTTGCCTATTTGCTCACGGACGCGATGCTCCGGGATCGCATATAGCTTGTCGACCATAACCTTGGACTGCTTTTGCAGGTTGTTGTCCGCGTTCGGCACAACATCGACGCGCAATATCTTGGCGCCCTCGTCAAACGACGTAAGCAGGGCGATGACGTAGCTTTCCAAACGCCCCTCCAGCCTGTCGTTTTGGAGGATGACCGCTGGACGGGGTTTGCCATAGTCTCCCGGCAACGAAACAATGACAAGGTCGCCGCGCTTCACAGGCCATTCTCTTCCATCTCTTCGGTCAGCCGGATGGTTTCGCGCGCAGCCCCCTCAACCCAAAGGTTCACGTCGGCGCGTTCTTCGGAAGACTTTATCAACTCGCAGTCCTTGTAGGCCCGTTCCCAGACGTCGTCTGACCAGATGTCCGGCAGCCAAACCTCGACCGGACGCAGTCCCTCGTCCCGCAGTTCGGCCCTTTCCGCTTCCGTCAGTTCCTTCGGCCGACCCATAGCGACCTCCTGCTTCGAGAAAGGCGCATTATCGCCTGCTGTCGGCGATCATTCAACAGACGCCGCCATCGCGGCCGATATCGGGTATCGGACCGTCCAGGCTAGCCGTCCCGCTCGATGACGATGCCCTGATAGACCACCTCTTCGCCCGGATTCATCAGGATGCCCCAGTCCGGCTTTTCGCAGAGATAAGCGGCGGCCTTCTCGACGGTGGAGAAGCGCACCGCCGTGCCGCGATTGTCCTCGCTCCTGGGAAAGCACTGGTAGAGCCCGTCGATCGTGGCGGCCGACTGGCCGGTGTCGCGCCGAAGGATCTTCATTCGACGATCACCGCCGTCTCCACCACCGCATGGAACAGCACGTCGCAGCCCGCCCCTGCCCATTCCGGATCGATCTCCTCGGCCTCGTTGTGGCTGAGCCCGTCGACGCAGGGGCACATGACCATGGCGGTCGGCGCGACGCGGTTGACCCAGCAGGCATCGTGGCCGGCGCCGGAGACGAGGTCACGATGCGAGTAGCCGAGCCGCTCCGCGGCATTGCGGACCGCCTTGACGCAGCCCTCGTCGAAGGTGACGGGGTCGAAATGGCCGACCTGCTCGATCTCGAATTTTATGTCGAGCGCCTCGCAGATCGTCGATACGCCCTGGCGGATACGCTGGTCCATCTCGTCCAGAACTTCCTTTTCCGGCGAGCGGATGTCGACCGTGAAGACCGTCTTGCCGGCGATGATGTTGCGCGAATTGGGATAGGCCTCCATGTGGCCGACCGCGCCGACCGCGTGCGGCTGGTAGTCCATGGCGATCTCGTGCACGAGTTCGATGACGCGCGCCATGCCGAGCCCGGCGTTGCGGCGCTTGGGCATCGGGGTGGAGCCGGTATGCGCCTCCCGGCCGGTCAGCGTCACCTGCAGCCATTTCAGGCCCTGGCCGTGGGTGACGACGCCGATGTCGATGCCTTCGTCCTCCAGGATCGGGCCCTGCTCGATATGCAGTTCGAAGAAGGCGTGCATTTTTCGCGCGCCGACCGTCTCGTCGCCCTTCCAGCCGATGCGCGCCAGTTCCTCGCCGAACAGTTTTCCGGCCTTGTCCTTGCGGGAATAGGCGTAATCCTGGGTAATCATGCCGGCAAAGACCGCCGACGCCATCATGGCGGGCGCAAAGCGCGCGCCCTCCTCGTTCGTCCAGTTGGTGACGACGATCGGATGTTTCGTCCTGATGCCGAGATCGTTCAGCGTGCGCACGACCTCAAGCCCGCCGAGCACGCCGAGCACGCCGTCATACTTGCCACCGGTCGGCTGCGTGTCGAGATGGCTGCCGACATAGACCGGAAGCGCTTCCGGGTCCGTGCCCTCGCGGCGCGCAAACATCGTGCCCATCTCGTCGATGCCGGTGGTAAGCCCCGCCTCGTCGCACCAGCGCTTGAACAGGTGGCGGCCTTCGCTGTCCTCGTCGGTCACCGTCTGGCGGTTGTTGCCGCCCGCAATGCCGGGACCGATCTTCGCCATCTCCATCAGAGAGTCCCAGAGACGGTCGGAATTGATGCGGAGGTTGGATTCAATGGGCATGGCGGTCTCCGTATTCCCCTCCCCCTTGTGGGGAGGGGTAAGAGGTGGGGGTAGCGGCGGGCGGATCATCCCAAAGAACCCCCACCCTCAATCCCTCCCCACAAGGGGGAGGGAGGCAGGTCGTGCTAATCCACCATCCTGAGCACTTCGCGGACATGGTCGATCAGCTCGTTGATCTGGCCCTTGGTGATGATCAGCGGGGGCGAGAGCGCGATGATGTCGCCGGTGGTGCGGATCAGCGCGCCGCGCTCGAACGCCTTCACGAAGGCCGAGAAGGCGCGCTTGGTCGGCTCGCCGGCGAGCGGCTGCAGCTCGATTGCGCCGATCAGGCCGATGTTGCGGATGTCGATGACATGCGGCTCGCCCTTCAGCGAATGCAGCGCTTCCTCCCAGTAGGACGCGAGTTCAGCGCCGCGGGTCAAGAGACCCTCGTCCCTGTAGGTGTCGAGCGTGCCGAGGCCGGCGGCGCAGCCGATCGGATTGCCGGAATAGGTGTAGCCGTGGAAGAACTCGATGAGGTGCTCCGGGCCGGTCATGAAGGTGTCGTGGATCTCCTTCGTGACGAACACGCCGCCCATCGGGATGACGCCGTTGGTGATGCCCTTGGCAGTGACCATGATGTCGGGCTGCACGTCGAAATAGTCTGCCGCAAACGGCGTGCCCAGGCGGCCGAAGCCGGTGATGACCTCGTCGAAGATCAGAAGGATGCCGTGCTTGGTGCAGATCTCGCGCAACCGCTTGAGATAGCCCTTTGGCGGGATGAGGACGCCGGTGGAGCCTGCGACCGGCTCGACGATGACGGCTGCGATGGTGGACGCGTCATGCAGCGTGACGATGCGTTCCAGCTCGTCGGCAAGCTCCGCGCCATGCTCCGGCTCGCCCTTCGTGAAAGCGTTCTTCGCCAGATTGTGGGTATGCGGCATGTGGTCGACGCCGGTGAGCAGCGTGCCGAACATTTTTCTGTTGGGCACGATGCCGCCCACCGAGATGCCGCCGAAATTGACGCCATGATAGCCGCGCTCGCGGCCGATCAGGCGGAAGCGCGAGCCATTGCCCTTGGCACGGTGATAGGCGAGCGCCGTCTTCAGCGCGGTCTCGACGCCTTCCGAGCCGGAGTTGGTGAACATGACATGCTCGAGACCCTTCGGCGCGATGTCGATCAGCCGGTTGGCGAATTCGAAGACCAGCGGGTGACCCATCTGGAAGGCCGGCGCATAATCCATCTCGCCGGCCTGGCTCTGGATCGCCTCGGTGATCAGGGGGCGGCAGTGACCGGCATTGACGCACCAGAGGCCGGCCGTTCCGTCGAGGACCTTGCGGCCGTCGCTCGCCGTGTAATGCATGTCCTTGGCCGCGACCATCATGCGCGGTGCCTTCTTGAACTGCCGGTTCGCGGTGAACGGCATCCAGAAGGCGCTCAGATCGTTCGGCGCGACTTTCAATCTGTTGGACATGACCAAGCTTCCCTTCGAAGTCCTGTTTGTGAACGGCCAACGCTTGGTCTTGACTGCGATTGGTGATACGCAAAATTTGACCGGTTGGACAAACGTTAGCACCGCCAAAGCGACGGTCAAGACATACTATCGAATTCGGCGGGCCGAAATCAGGCTCCACGCAAGGCCATAAACTGGTCCAGCGGATTGGGCCACAACGATGACGGCGGAGCTTCGACGAGGGAGGCAGACCATGGAAGGTTCGACCGCCCGGCCGCGCACCCGCATCCAGACCGAAAAGCGCGAGCTGATCCTGGACGCCGCGCTCGAGGTGTTTTCGACGCATGGCTTTCGCGGCGCCACGATCGACCAGATCGCCGAGGCGGCCGGCATGTCGAAGCCCAACCTGCTCTACTATTTCCGGCGCAAGGACGACATCCACACCACGCTGATCCAGCGCCTGCTGGACACCTGGCTGGCGCCCTTGCGCGAGATGGACGACGATGGCGACCCGGTCACCGAACTGCGCAGCTACATCCGGCGCAAGCTGGAGATGGCGCGGGACTTTCCGCGCGAAAGCAGGCTGTTCGCCAACGAGATCCTGCAGGGCGCGCCGCGCATCATGCCGATGCTGGAGGGCGAGCTGAAGAGCCTCGTCGACGAGAAGGTCGAGGTGATCCGCGGCTGGATGCGGACGGGCAAGATCGCGCGCACCGACCCAAGGCATCTCATCTTCGCGATCTGGGCGACCACCCAGCACTATGCCGATTTCGACGTCCAGGTCCGCGCCGTTCTGGGGCCGGACCGCGGCGGCGATGGCCGCTTCGAGGACGCGGCGCGGTTTCTGGAGCAGCTGTTTTTGGAGGGGTTGAAGCAGAGGCAATGACGGCGCGAGGCTGTCATGACGACGCCCAGGCACAACCATGCCGGTACCGGCCGCGTCCAGGCGCCACGCAGCCGGGCGACCCGGCGTTCAGTGGCCGATTAGCAGAAGTGCCTGGCCGTCGGCGGCCATGAATACGACGTCCTCGCCGCGCGTCTCGTAGCGGGCAATCTTCTCCAGCGCTTCGAAGAGACGGGCCTCGGCCTCGCCGACAGAGCCCGCGCATGCCATGCGGGTCGCCATGGCGGGGGTAAACGTGATCGCGTCGCCTTCTCCCGGCTGGAGCGTGCTGCCGATCTGGTTGCACCCGACCGACATCGCAACGGCCAGCTGTCCGTCGACTTCGAACCGGACGCGGCCGGGCTCCGGCGCCGGCTGAAGCGCGCCCTGCGCATCGGCGATCTGCATGCGTGTCCACGGTCCGGACCAGTCCATGCCATTCACCTTGGTGGTGACCGTCACGGTCACCGTTGCCGACGACGCCGCAAGGGCCGGGACCGGCGACGCGCCGACCGCCAGCAGCATCGTGCACGCGACTGCAATCCTGATCATGACGTCCCCCGAATTTGGACCGCGCAGACGATCCCGCAGGATTGCAGCGCGAGTGTGACCGGCTATCCGGCGATCGCTGTCCGGCCGACGCGCCTGCGCCAGACGGTGGCGGGGATTGGCGCGATGCCCCTGCCCGTTGCCGCCTACTCCGCCGCCACCTTGGCCATCGGGTTGTTGGGGTGCTGCGTCCAGTTGGCATAGTCGGGCGAGACGACCTTGCCGGTACGCTGGTCGAGCACGCCGGCTTCCAGCGGAACCATGGTGATGCAGCCCTCGACCGGGCAGACATTGACGCAGAGGTTGCAGCCGACGCATTCGTCGTCCATCACCTCGAAGTGACGCACGCCGGCGACCATGTTGGTGATGGCCTGGTGAGACGTGTCCTCGCAGGCGATGTGGCAGCGGCCGCATTTGATGCAGAGATCCTGGTCGATATGCGCCTTCGAGATGTAGTTGAGGTTGAGATACTGCCAGTCGGTGACGTTGGGCGTCGCGCGGCCGATCACGTCGCCAAGCGAGGCATGGCCCTTCTCGTCCATCCAGTTGTTCAGGCCCTCGATCATCTCCTGGACGATCTTGAAGCCATAGGTCATGGCCGCGGTGCAGACCTGCACGTTGCCGGCGCCGAGCGCCAGGAATTCGGCCGCATCGCGCCAGGTCGTGACGCCGCCGATGCCGGAAATCGGCAGGCCGCGCGTTTCGGGATCGCGGGCGATCTCGGCCACCATGTTGAGCGCGATCGGCTTGACCGCCGGGCCGCAATAGCCGCCATGGCTGCCCTTGCCGTCGATGGAGGGTTCCGGCGAGAAGGTGTCGAGATTGACGCCGGTGATCGAGGAGATCGTGTTGATCAGCGACACGGCGTCGGTGCCGCCTGCATGCGCAGCGCGGGCGGGCTTGCGAATGTCGGTGATGTTGGGCGTCAGCTTGGTGATGACCGGCATGCGCGTGTACTGCTTGCACCAGCGCACGACCATCTCGATGTATTCCGGCACCTGGCCGACGGCCGCACCCATGCCGCGCTCGGACATGCCGTGCGGACAGCCGAAATTGAGCTCGATGCCGTCGGCGCCGGTTTCCTCGACCAGCGGCAGGATCGACTTCCAGGCCTGCTCCTCGCATGGCACCATGATCGACGCGACCAGCGCGCGGTCGGGCCAGTCCATCTTGACCTGCTTCATCTCCTGCAGATTGATCTGCAGCGAACGGTCGGTGATGAGCTCGATGTTGTTGAGGCCGAGCAGGCGCCGGTCCGCGCCCCAGATCGCGCCGTAGCGCGGCCCGTTGACGTTGACGACAGGCGGCCCGTCCTCGCCGAGCGTCTTCCATACCACCCCGCCCCAGCCCGCCTTGAAGGCGCGCACGACGTTGTAGGCCTTGTCCGTCGGCGGCGCCGAGGCCAGCCAGAACGGGTTGGGCGACTTGATGCCGACGAAGGTGCTGCGGATGTCAGCCATGGGTAAGTTCTCCCTGGGGCTTGGATTGTAACGAGCCTGCAAATATTCTTGCGACCGAAGCCTCACCAACGCGGGGGTGCCTTTGATGACGGAGCGACGCTACACGATCCATCTTCGCCCAGAGCCGGAGGGCGGCTTCACAGTCCTTGTTCCGGCCATCCCCGAAGTCGTCACCTATGGCGAGACCTATGCCGAGGCGATGGCCATGGCCCGCGAGGCCATCGAGGTTGCGCTTGAGGTCTACCGCGAGGATGGCATGGAGATCCCGCCAGACGTCGAAACCTTGATCGACACGGTGACGGTTACAGCCTGAATCATCCGGAGAGAAGCACCCCCCCTCCGTCACGCTGCGCGTGCCACCTCTCCCCCTGCCAGGGGGAGAGGATACGCCTGCACCAAGCTCGGCGCCTATCCTCTCCCCCGTCGATCGGGGGAGAGGTGGCACGCGCAGCGTGACGGAGGGGGGGTCGATCATCGGGTTGCCCAATCAACCCGCCATCAGCGCCCGGTGCATGCTCTCGGCCGCGTCGCGTCCGGCCGCCACGGCAGACACCGTCAGGTCTTCGCGACCGTCTGCGACGCAGTCGCCGCCGGCCCAGACCTTTGGCATCGAGGTGCGGCCTTCGGCGTCCGTCCTGATGCGTCCGCCTTCGAGCGCGATCATGTCCCCGCTGCCGTTCAGCGCGCCCGGCACAAAAGTCTGGCCGATCGCCTTGTAGACCTGGTCGGCGGGCAGCGTCAGCGTCTCGCCGGTGGTCACCAGCCGATCGCCGTCCATCGCGGTGTATTCGAGCTCGATGGCGGTCACGCGGCCGCCCTCGGCGATCACGCGCTTCGGCTGCAGCCAGTGGCGCAGCGTGACGCCGCTCGCGGCAGCCAGGTCCTGCTCGAACTCGGACGCGTTCATCTGGTCCTGCCCGCGGCGGTAGCAGATCGTCACCTCCTCGGCGCCAAGCAGCTTCGACTGCACAGCGGCGTCGACCGCCGTCATGCCGCCGCCGATGACCACGACGCGACGGCCGACCGGCAGCGCCGACAGGTCGTCGGCCTGGCGCAGCGTGGCGATGAAGTCGACGGCATTGGCGACGCCTTCGGCGTCCTCGCCCTCGGCGCGAAGCGCGTTCACGCCGGACAGGCCCATGCCGAGGAACACCGCGTCGTAGCGCTCGGTGAGATCGGAAAGGGCATAGTCGCGCCCGAGCGCCTTGTCGTTGACGATGGAAATGCCGCCGATGGCCGTGACATAGTCGACCTCGGCCTGGGCGAAATCGTCGACGCTCTTGTAGGCGGCAATGCCGTATTCGTTGAGGCCGCCGGCCTTGGGGCGGGCCTCGAGGATGGTCACGTCGTGGCCGTAGCGCGCGAGCCGGTGCGCAGCCGCAAGCCCCGCCGGCCCGGCGCCGACGACGGCGACCGTCTTTCCGGTGGACGCGGCGCGCGTATAAAACTGCTTGCCCTTCCCCATGGCGATGTCGGTGGCGTAGCGCTGCAGGCGGCCGATCTGCACCGGCTTGCCCTCGGCGACCTCGCGCACGCAGACCTCCTCGCACAGCGTCTCGGTCGGGCAGACGCGGGCGCACATGCCGCCAAGGATGTTCTGGTCAAAAATGGTCTTGGCCGAGCCGAGCGGATTGCCGGTGGAGATCTGGCGGATGAACAGCGGGATGTCGATCGTCGTCGGGCAGGCCTGCATGCAGGGCGCATCGTAGCAGAAGTAGCAGCGGTCGGATTCGACCAGCGCCTCGTGATGGTCCAGCGGCGGATGCAGGTCGGAGAAATTCTCTTCATACTGCGCGGGCGCCAGCCGCGCCGCGGCGATGCCATCCCTGTACAGACCTTCGGCCATTCCAGCTTCCCCATCGTCTGGTTTTGACGAAAGGCTAGCACGGTTTTATTTTTTATCAATCGGTCAAATTTCTGGAGGGCATGCGCTAAGTCGCGGATATACTTGACTATTGCATTCATGTTTTGATGCGGGCCCGGGCACCGAAACGCTCGACAATCATCGCGTTCTCGGCGAGATTAACCGGCAATAAACCATGCTGGGGGGCGTGCCATGGCCGAGGAGTATCGTGTCTGCATCATCGGTGCCGGCGCAGGCGGCCTGTCGATGGCGCGCGCGCTCAGGCGCAAGGGCGTCGCCTACGACCATTTCGAGCGCCATTCCGATGTCGGCGGCGTGTGGGACCAGGCAAACCCCGGCAGCCCCATGTATGACAGCGCCCACATGATCTCGTCGAAGACCATGTCGGCCTTCATGGGTTTTCCGATGCCGGCCGACTATCCGGACTATCCCGGCCACCGCCAGATCGTGGCCTATCTGCGCTCCTTTGCGACGGCCTATGACCTGCGCCGGGCTATCGGTTTCTCCACCGAGGTCGTCAGCGCCGTCAAGCGCACCAACGACTGGATCGTGACGCTCGGCGACGGGTCGAAGCGTCGCTATGACGGCGTCATCGCAGCCACCGGCCTGGCCTGGCATCCGCGCATGCCGGACTATCCCGGCAATTTCGCCGGCGAGATGATCCACTCTTCGAAATTCCGCTCGCCGGACCGCTTCAAGGGCCAGCGCGTGCTGGTCATCGGCGCCGGCAATTCGGGCGTCGACATCGCCGCCGACGCGGCACGCACCGCAAGCCGCGCGCTGCTCTCGATGCGCCGCGCCTATCACTTCATCCCGAAGCACATCTTTGGCATGCCGGCCGACGTCTTCGCGCTGTCGGGCTCGCTGTTGCCCATGAAGCTGCAGCAGTGGACTTTTGCCATCGTGATGCGGCTCCTCAACGGCGACGTGACCCGACACGGCCTGCCCAAGCCCGACCACCTGCCGCTGACCAGCCACCCGATCGTCAACACGTCGGCGATGCTGGCCATGGCGCATGGCGACCTCACGCCCAAGCCCGACGTCGCCCGCTTCGAAGGCAAGACGGTGCACTTCACCGACGGCAGCTGCGAGGAGGTCGACGTGATCGTGGCGGCGACCGGCTACATCCACAAGATCCCCTTCGCCGACCCGGCGCTGCTGGCCAGTGGCGACCACGAGTCCGACCTGTTCCTGCGCTCCATCTCGCGCCGCGACCCGACATTTGCGGCGATCGGCTTCATCGAGATCAATGGCGGCGTCTATCCCTTCTACGACCAGTTCGCCGACATCATCGCGAGCTTCCACCGCGAACGCGCGATGAAGAGCCCGATGGCGACCACCTTCGTGGATATCGTCCGCTCCGGCCTCTACGACGTGTCCGGCTCGATCGACTATGTCGATTCACCGCGCCACAAGGTCTATGCCAACGTGCTGGCGTCGATGCGGGCGCTCAAGAAGCTGCGGAAGCATATGCGCTGGAGTGCCCCTCGGGCGGACGACATGAAGCCCCAGCTCGTTGCGGCACCAGGCAAGGCGCTGTCGCTCCAGCCGGCCGAGTAGCGATCGACCCTACCCCCGCATCCGCTCGAGATTGGCATCGAACAGCGGCACGGGCTGGAGGCGGGCGGAAAGCCGCTTGCCCAAGACCTCGATCGCGAAGCCGTCGCTCTCGTCGGCGATCTCCTTCGGCACATAGCCAAGCGCGACCGATTTTCCCGCATTGTGCGCATAGCCGCCCGACGTGACCCAGCCGCGCACCGCGCCGCCGAACCAGATCGGCTCGTCGCCGATGACGTCGGCATCCCTGGCGTCGACCAAAAAGGCGCGCAGGCGAAGCTTTCCGCCCGTGCGCTTTTCCTCCAGCGCCGCCGCCTTGCCGATGAAGTCGGCCGGCTTGCCATAGGCGACGAAGCGGTCGAGACCGGCTTCGACCGGTCCGTAGATCGGCCGGTATTCGCGCGCCCAGGAGCCGTAGTTCTTTTCGAGCCTGAGCGAATTCAGCGCACGCGAGCCGAACAGGCCCATGCCAAAGGCCTCACCCGCCTTAAGGAGCGTCTCGAAGACATGGCGCTGGTATTCGGGCGCCATCCAGATCTCGTAGCCGAGATCGCCGGTGTAGCTGACGCGACCGACCAGACAGGGCGCCATGCCGATGTCGATTGCGCGGATCGCCATGAAGGGGAAGGCGCCGTTCGAGACATCGGCGCGGGTGACTTTTTCGAGCACTGCGCGGGCTGAGGGACCGGCGATCGCCAGGCCGACACGCTTCAGGCCGATGGCCGCGACGGAGACCGACCCATCGCCAGGCAGGTGGCTCTCGAACCAACGCATGTGGAACTGTTCGGCGATGCCGGAGCCGAGGATGAGCCATTCCTGTGCAGGCGATGCACCCCCACCCCTTACCCCTCCCCACAAGGGGGAGGGAGACACACCCGTCGTGCCTTCCACGGCTGGGTCGATGCCTGGCTTCGAGGCATCAGGATCCCCCTCCCCCTTGTGGGGAGGGGTAAGGGATGGGGGTGCGGACTGTTCGGACGTCAAATTCGCCACCGTGAAATCGCCGATCAGTTTTCCGTCGTCCTTCAGCATTGGGGCGAGCGCCATGCGGCCGGGCGCCGGCAGCTTGCAGGCGAGCATTTTGTCGAGCCAGGCTTCTGCGCCCTTCCCCGTCACGCGGTACTTGGCGAAGACGGAAATGTCGGACAGGCCGACACGCTCTCGCACCGTCCGCACCTCGGCGGCGACATGCTCGAAATCGCTCGACCGCCGCCAGGAGAACTCGTCCCTGACGCCGTCGGGCGCAAACCAGAGCGACACTTCGAGGCCAAAACTCGCGCCGAACTGCGCCCCTCTGGCGGCCAGCTGGTCGTGGATCGGCACGGTCTTCAGCGGACGCCCCGCCGGCAGTTCCTCGTTGGGGAAGCGGATCGAAAAGCGCCTGGAGTAGTTTTCGCGCACCCGCGCATTGGTGTAGGCCGGCCGAGCCCAATCGCCGTAGCGGGCGACATCCATGGCCCAGATGTCGGCGCCGGGGTCGCCATGGATCATCCAGTTGGCGAGCGCCAGCCCGACGCCGCCGCCTTGGCTGAAGCC
>LNFM01009426.1_pt1 | contig 14216 bp, 13 predicted proteins | sample 596031 | NCBI WGS metagenome assembly LNFM01 (sample SAMN04254537, study PRJNA301005) | activated carbon metagenome | isolation source: dual media filters at the Ann Arbor, Michigan drinking water treatment plant | place: USA: Ann Arbor
GGCTTCAACCGCTGGCTGGTTCCACCGGCGGCGCTGGCGATTCATCTTTCCATCGGCATGGCCTATGGCTTCAGTGTGTTCTGGCTACCGTTGTCGCGGGCGCTTGGTGTGGAGGCGCCGATCGTCTGTCCCGAGGACATGGGATTTATCGCCAAGGTTTTTACCACCGAGTGCGACTGGCCGATCAGCATGCTGGGCTGGATGTACACGCTGTTCTTCGTATTCCTGGGCTGCTCGGCGGCGCTGTTCGGCCGCTGGCTGGAGCACGAGGGTCCGCGCAAGGTCGGGTTGGTGGCGGCACTGTGCTGGGGCGGCGGGCTGCTGATCTCCGCGCTCGGCGTCTATACCCACCAGATCTGGCTGATGTGGTTGGGTTCCGGAGTGATCGGCGGGATCGGTCTGGGCCTGGGTTATATTTCACCGGTGTCCACCCTGATCAAGTGGTTTCCGGATCGCCGCGGCATGGCCACCGGAATGGCGATCATGGGTTTCGGCGGCGGCGCCATGATCGGTTCGCCACTGGCGGACCGCCTGATGAACCATTTCTCGACGCCGGTCTCGGTGGGGGTCTGGGAAACCTTCGTGACCCTGGGCCTGATCTATTTCGTCGCCATGATGCTCGGCGCATTCGGCTACCGGATTCCGGCGCCGGAATGGAAGCTCGCTGGCTGGACCGCCCCGGCGACCAATGGCGGCAAGATGATCACCAGCGGCCATGTGCATGTGGACAACGCGCACAGAACGCCGCAGTTCTGGCTGCTGTGGGGCGTGCTCTGTCTTAATGTCAGCGCCGGCATCGGTGTCATCGGCATGGCCTCGCCGATGTTGCAGGAAGTATTTGGCGGCAAACTGATCGGCCTCGATCTGCGCCTGGGCGAACTCGACGCGGCACAAAAGGCGCAGCTCGCCACCATCGCGGCGGCGTTTACCGGTCTGCTGTCGCTGTTCAACATCGCCGGACGATTCGTCTGGGCCTCGTTCTCGGATTACATCGGACGCAAAGCCACTTACATGGTGTTCTTTGCGCTGGGCATGGTGCTCTACGCCTCGGCCCCAAGCGCCGGCGCCAGCGGCGCGGTGGCATTGTTCGTGGCGATCTTTTGCGTCATCCTGACCATGTACGGGGGCGGATTCGCCACCATCCCCGCGTATCTCGCCGACGTCTTCGGCACCCGTTTCGTCGGCGCAATCCACGGTCGGCTGCTGACCGCGTGGGCCACGGCCGGCATACTGGGGCCGGTGGCGGTGAACTACATTCGCGAATACCAGATCGAACAGGGCGTGCCGCCATACCAGGCCTACAACATGACCATGTACGTGCTGACCGCGATGCTGCTGGGCGGCCTGATCTGCAACCTGCTGGTGCGTCCGGTGGACAAGCGCTTCCACATGACCGAGGCTGAACTCGAAACCGAACGTCGGCTATCCCATGAACAGGTGGTCCAAGCTGCCCCGAGGGCTGAATCGCCGGCGCCGGTCTCCACCGGCAACCCGGTGATGGTGATGCTGGCCTGGACCGCGGTCGGCATTCCGCTGGCATGGGGCATCTGGATCACCGTCACCAAGGCGTCACGCCTGTTTCACTGAAGCCGCCGATGAACAAGGCCCGGAACGGCAGCATGCGACGTGACCGCGGGCGGCCGAAGGGGCGCCCCGTGGATTCCATCGCGCGTACGCAGGTGCACGCACTGCTCGGCGACCAGCCGCGGCGGCGCGACCTGCTGATCGAACACCTGCACCGGATCCAGGACTGTTACGGCCAGCTTTCCGCGGCACACCTTGCAGCGCTTGCCGAGGAGATGCGGCTGTCACAAGTTGAAGTCTTCGAGGTCGCCAGTTTTTATCACCACTTCGATATAGTCAAAGAAGGCGACGCTGCACCGCCACCGCTGACGGTACGGGTTTGCGATTCGATCGCTTGCGAGCTGGCCGGTGCCAGCGCCTTGCTCGGGCAACTGGCCGGGGCGCTGGGTTCACACGTGCGGGTTATCGCGGCGCCCTGTGTCGGTCGATGCGAATCCGCACCCTGCGCGGTGGTGCACCAGAATCCGGTAACCCATGCCAGCGTCGAACGGGTGTGCTCGGCAATTAACGCCGATGCCCGCATCTGCCCGGTTACGGGCTATTCCGGCTATGCCGCCTATCGCACGTCCGGAGGCTATCGTCTACTCGAGGGTTGTCTGAACGGTCGGCGCGACCGTGCTGTGCTGACCGCAACCATGGAGCACGCCGGCTTGCGTGGCCTCGGTGGCGCCGGCTTTCCCACCGGTCGCAAGTGGCGCATCGTCGCCGCCGAAGCGGCGCCACGGCTGATGGCGGTCAATATCGACGAGGGTGAACCCGGCACTTTCAAGGATCGCTGGTACCTGGAGCGCGACCCGCACCGGTTTCTCGAAGGCATGCTGGTCGCGGCATGGTGCGCCGGAGTCGGTGAGGTCTATATCTACCTGCGTGACGAGTATGCCGGCTGCCGGGCGATGCTCGAACGCGAACTGGCGCAACTGCGGGCCGATCCGCCTTGCGCGTTGCCACCGATACACTTGCGCCGCGGCGCGGGCGCCTACATCTGCGGCGAGGAATCGGCGATGATCGAATCGATCGAGGGCAAGCGCGGCATGCCGCGGCTGCGGCCGCCTTACGTTGCCCAGGTCGGATTGTTCGGGCGGCCGACGCTGGAACACAACCTCGAAACCCTGTACTGGGTGCGCGACATACTGGAGAAGGGCGTGGACTGGTTCGCGACCCAGGGCCGCCACGGCCGCAAAGGCATGCGCTCGTATTCGGTAAGCGGCCGGGTGGCGAAACCCGGGGTGCACCTGGCGCCGGCGGGCATCACGGTCAAGGAACTGATCGCGGAGTACTGCGGCGGCATGCGCGACGGCCACAACTTCTACGGCTATCTCCCGGGCGGGGCTTCCGGCGGCATCCTGCCGGCGTCCATGGGCGACATCCCGCTCGATTTCGATACACTGAACCCGTACGGATGCTTCATCGGATCGGCAGCGGTGGTGATCCTTTCCGACCAGGATCGCGCGATCGACGCGGCCCGCAACCTGATGCGGTTCTTTGCCGATGAATCCTGCGGGCAGTGCACGCCCTGCCGGGTCGGCACCGCCAAGGCGCTGCAACTGATGCAGGGAGACGAATGGGATCAACCCCTGCTCGAGGAGCTGTCGCAGGTCATGGCGGATGCCTCGATCTGCGGTCTCGGCCAGGCGGCGCCGAATCCGATCCGCTGCGTGATGAAGTACTTTGCACACGAACTCAAATGATGGCTAACCGCAGAGGCGCGGAGGCGCAGAGAAAACAACGGGAAGGACGATCGAAGTATTCCTTCGAATTTGGCAGCTCACAAACTCACGATAAACCAAATCGTCAATCGATTCTACGCATATTCCGGTTTTCTCTGCGTTTCCTCTGTGCCTCTGCGGTGTAGGTCTAGGTAACGGATGAAACCGCGCTCTGAAATGACCGGTTCCGAAATGATCGCGTTCAAGCTCGACGGCAGGGCGGTTGACTCCGCACCGGGGGAGAGCGTCCTGCAGGCTGCGCGGCGCCATGGCGTGGAGATTCCGCATCTATGCCACAAGGACGGGCTGCGGCCGGACGGGAACTGCCGAGCTTGCGTGGTCGAGATCAAGGGCGAACGGGTGCTGGCGCCTTCATGCTGCAGGGCACCCACGATTGGAATGGAAGTGGAGACCGCAAGCCCGCGCGCACGCGCTGCGCAGAAACTGGTGCTGGAACTGCTCCTCGCCGACATGCCGGCGCAGCATTACACCCCGGATTCCGAACTGTCGCATTGGGCCGGGAAGCTTGAGGTTGGCAAACCGCGTTTTGCCGCACGTTCCCAGCCGGCAGCAGATCTATCGCATCCGGCGATGGCGGTAAACCTGGATGCCTGCATCCAGTGCACCCGCTGCCTGCGCGCCTGCCGCGAGGAACAGGTCAATGACGTGATCGGCTACGCCGGACGCGGCGGCGCGGCCAGGATCGTGTTCGATTTCGACGATCCGATGGGCCTGAGCAGTTGTGTCGGTTGCGGCGAATGCGTACAGGCCTGTCCCACCGGCGCGCTGATGCCCGCGCAGGAGGCTGGCATGACCGTACCCGACCGGAAAGTGGATTCGGTCTGCCCCTATTGCGGCGTCGGCTGCCAGCTCAGTTTCCACGTCAAGGACAACCGCATCCTGCAGGTAAGCGGGCGCGACGGTCCGGCCAACCACGGACGCCTTTGTGTCAAGGGCCGCTACGGTTTCGATTACGTTCACCACGACCAGCGCCTGACACGGCCGCTGATCCGCAGGCCGGGCGTGCCGAAGTCCGCCGACCTGGTGGTGGACGCCGTAAACTTCCAGGAGTTTTTCCGCGAGGCTTCCTGGGACGAGGCACTCGACCTGGCCGCCGGCCGTCTGCGCGAAATTCGCGACAGCCACGGCGGCAAGGCGCTGGCCGGATTCGGCTCAGCCAAAGGCAGCAACGAAGAGGCTTACCTGTTCCAGAAGCTGGTGCGCACCGGGTTCGGCACCAACAACGTTGATCACTGTACCCGGCTGTGTCATGCCTCATCTGTTGCCGCCTTGCTGGAAGGCATCGGCTCCGGCGCGGTGTCGAATCAGGTGGAGGACTGCCTGAACGCGGAAGTGGTGCTGGTGATCGGCGCCAACCCGACAGTGAACCATCCGGTGGCCGCGACCTGGATCAAGAACGCGGTGAAGCAAGGCACGAAACTGATCGTCGCCGATCCGCGTCGCACCGAGCTGGCGCGTCATGCCACCCACTTCCTGCAATTCAAGGCGGATACCGACGTGGCGCTGCTCAACGCGATGATGTACGTGATCGTGCACGAGGGGCTGGTCCACCGGGAGTTCATTGCGGCACGTACCGTCGGCTTCGAAGAACTCAAGGCCAACGTCGAGGGCTACAGTCCGGAAGCCATGGCCCCGGTATGCGGCGTGCCTGCCGCGACAATCCGCGACGTGGCGCGGTTATATGCAAGCTCGAGGGCCTCGATGATCTTTTGGGGCATGGGCATCTCGCAGCACGTGCATGGCACCGATAACGCCCGCTGCCTGATCGCCCTGGCCTTGATGACCGGCCAGATCGGTCGGCCGGGCACCGGTCTGCATCCGCTGCGCGGCCAGAACAACGTCCAGGGCGCCTCCGATGCCGGCCTGATTCCGATGATGCTGCCCGATTACCACCGGATCGACGATGCCGGTTTCCGCTCCCGTTACGAAGAGCTGTGGGGCGCGCGGCTTGATCCGCAGCCGGGGTTGACCGTGGTCGAAATCATGCACGCAGCACTCGCGCGCAGCATTCGCGGCATGTACATCATGGGCGAGAACCCGGCGATGTCGGACCCGGACCTGACTCATGCCCGTGCGGCGTTGGCGACCCTGGACTGGCTGGTGGTGCAGGACCTGTTCCTGACCGAAACCGCCTATCTCGCCGATGTGATCCTGCCGGCCTCGGCCTGGCCGGAAAAGTCAGGCACCGTTACCAATACCGATCGCATGGTGCAGCTCGGCAAGCGGGCGCTGGAGCCTCCGGGAGCGGCGCGCCAGGACCTGTGGATCATCCAGCAAATGGCGGTGCGCCTCGGACTGGGCTGGGACTACCACGGCCCGGAAAGTGGTGCAGCTGCCGTGTTCGAGGAGATGCGCCAGGCCATGCCCTCGATTGCCGGCATCACCTGGGCACGGCTGGAACGCGAAGGCGCAGTCACCTATCCCTGCGAACATGAAGGCGACCCGGGGGCGGCGGTGGTCTTTACCGAGCGCTTTCCCACTGCCGACGGGCGGGCGCGGTTCGTGCCGGCGGACGTGATCCCGGCCGCGGAACGTCCCGACCGGGAATATCCGATGGTGCTGATCACCGGGCGCCAGCTCGAGCACTGGCATACCGGTGCCATGACCCGGCGCGCCAGCGTGCTGGACGCGATCGAGCCCGATCCTGTGGCTTCATTTCACCCGCTGGACCTGGCGCAGATCGGGGTGCAGCCCGGCAGTGCCGTCACCGTCGCTTCCCGTCGCGGCAAGGTGACGCTGTACGCGCGTGCCGACGACGGCATACCGGAGGGCGCAGTATTCATCCCGTTCTGTTATTACGAGGCGGCGGCTAATCTGCTGACCAATCCGGTCCTGGATCCCTGGGGCAAGATCCCCGAGTTCAAATACTGCGCGGTGAGGGTGGAGCGGGGCGGGACTCCAAACGAACCCGGGCGTTTTGCCGGGCGGAGTCACAAGCCGACGCCTGCCATGGGGTAAACTAGGGTGCCTATTACCCTTTTACCGAAAGGAAGACCGGTTGGCCAAGCCAAACTATCAGTTCGAGAAACGCCAGAGGGAATTGGCGAAGAAAAAGAAGAAGGAAGAGAAAAAGCTGCGCAAATCCGAAAAACCGGATCCAACGGACGAAGGCCAGGCGCCGGCGCCGGAAGGCGACGCCAAGCCTGATCCCGCAACCTGAGTACCGGTGGTGAGCAGCTACGGCTGGGCGATTCTGGGCATGGTGTTGTTGCCCGTGGTCGGGTTCTCGGCCTGGCTGTTCGGGCAGTTCCTCAGTTTGCGTCGCGAAGAAACCGACACGGTGATGCGCAAGGGACTGCTGGCCGACGCAGTCGTGGTGGGATGCCGGCCGACCCGTCGCGGTGCCGCACTGCATTTCCGTTTCACCGCGACCGGCCGTGATCACCCGATCACTGCCAGTGCGCATGTATCCGGGCGGCGCAGGTTCGTAGTCGGCGACACGATCGCTATCCGTTATCTCCCCGCCCATCCGCATATTTCGGTGGTATTGCCGGCAGAATGACCCGGCGGTTACCTCGGGAATGATGCACACCGGAAAGGAATGACCCATCATGGCTGCCTGGCTTGCCACCACCAAATTGCTGCTGCCGATCGTCACCGAAATCGTGAGCTCCGCGCTGCCGGCCTTCACCGCCCGCAAGGATCAGCAGAAGGCGGCGGATGTCGTGTCCCAGCAGATTGCGGAACTGCAGACGGCGGTTACCCGCAATGCGGAATCGGTACAGGCGATCGCCACCCAGTTGCAGCAGACCGTGACGGCAATAGAACATGACGCCGCACTGCTCGGACGCAAGCTCCGGCGACTGCAGCTCATCTGTGTACTGTCGCTGTTGGTCTCGGTTCTGGCCCTGGCCACGGTTCTGACCCTGTCACGCTGAAATACGGAATCCAGAACGAGCCCGAATCGCAGGACAACACATGAAATCCCTGAAGAAGCTCCTTGAAAACAACCGAGCCTGGGCCGATGGCATCAGACAGCGCGAACCGGATTTTTTCGATCGGCTGTCGCGGCTGCAGACGCCGGAATATCTGTGGATCGGCTGTTCCGACAGCCGGGTGCCGGCCAACCAGATCACCGGCCTCGCGCCTGGCGAGGTGTTCGTGCATCGCAATGTCGCCAACGTCGTGGTGCACGCGGACCTTAATTGTCTCTCGGTGCTGCAGTTCGCCGTGGACGTGCTCAAGGTCAAACACGTGATCGTCTGCGGCCACTACGGTTGCGGTGGCGTGATCGCTGCGCACGACGATCTCAAGCTCGGATTGATCGACAACTGGTTGCGCCATGTCCAGGACGTCGGGCACAAGCACCGCGACAGCCTGGGTGCGCTTCGAAGCCGCGAGGAGCGACTGGGCCGGCTCTGCGAGTTGAACGTGATCGAGCAGGTGGTAAACGTTGCCCAGACCACGGTGGTCCAGGATGCCTGGGCACGTGGTCAGGAACTGACGGTGCACGGATGGATCTATAGTCTTCAGGACGGGCTGGTGCGTGACCTCGGCATGTCGGTGGAAGCGGCTGCAGATCTGGAAACCTGCTACGAGGCGGCTGCCAGTCCCGAGGCGCTGGATGCGATTGCCGCCGCCCTTGGCGGCAGGGGCCTGAGGCTGTAGGCACGGTATGGTCCGTTGCAAGCGGTTCGAATGAACCGGCTGGATGAAATTTCAGGAGAAACAAGGATGAGAACTTTTTCGATGCTGCCGGCACTGGCGGCGATTGCATTGTGCGCAGGCGCAGCTATCGCCGCCGATGAGCAACCGCGGCCTGGCGGCATCACCAAGCTGGAAGACGCCAGCCCGGTCATGTACGGACGTTCCGTCAAGACCCGTGCCACTGTCGAGGCGATCGACCTGCAGACGCGGGAAGTGTCGTTGAAGGCGTCCAGGGGATATCTGATGACCCTGCGGGTCGAGAATCGAGTCCGGAACCTTGCAGAAATTCGCAAAGGGGACGAGGTCAACGTTCGCTACAACCAGTCGGTAGCCGTGGAACTGCGCAAACTGCTGGAAGGCGAAATGGCGACGCCGGAGTTCGAGCCCGTAACCTCGACCTCCGCGACCGCGGCAGATGCGGGACGGAGCATGGTCTATGCCGAAGTCGACGCGGTGAGCCCGCGGGAGAAAACGGTGTTTCTCAAGGATTCGGATGGACGGATCCGCGACGTCTACGTCCGGGATCCGAAGGTGCTCGCGTCTGTGGCGGCAGGTGACCAGGTGATCGCCACGGTGACCGAGGCGGCGGTGGTTTCGCTGGAAGTGCAGGACCCGAAGAAAAAGAAGAAGTAGCCCAGTGCGGGCCCGGCCCGCCTATTCAGGTTCGAAACGCAGCGCCACGCCGTTGTTGCAGTAGCGCAGGCCGGTGGGCTCCGGTCCGTCCTCAAATAAATGGCCCTGGTGGCCGCCGCAGTTTGCGCAGTGGTACTCGGTGCGCTCCATGAACAGCTTGCGGTCGGTTTTTGTTTCCAGCGCCCCGGGCAGCGCGGAATAGAAACTCGGCCAACCGGTGCGGCTGTCGAACTTCATGTCGGAGCTGAACAGGGGCTGGCCGCATCCGGCGCAAACGAAGCGGCCCGTGCGCTGTTCGCCGTTCAGCGGGCTGGAGAATCGGCGCTCGGTGCCTTCCTCGCGCAGCACCTGGTACTGCTCGGGCGAAAGCAGGATGCGCCATTCACTGTCGGATTTCTTCCCCGCGTCCATCCTTCCTCCTCGTGGGTCTGTTTATTCTCCTCCGGTTGCCCGGGGGGTGTGGGCCAATTGCCGAATGCCGGGCACTGTGTTATCAGTACGGCCTCGCGATGCGTGGGCGCGATGCCGGAATAATAGTCAAAATCTCACGCAACCTACGGAAAACTGACCGCACTTGGGGGGAGAAGGCGTGATCGACCTGGCCACTGGCGTACAGCATTCGTCCATAGACCGGGCGCGGAGTTCCGGGCCTCGAACCCGTTTCCTGCCAGGGTGTTTCCAGTCATGGTGCGGCGGAATCCTGCTGGCGGTGTTGCTTGGCGCATGCGCCAAGCCGTTGCCTCAACCACCCCCACAACTGCCTGAAGAGCCGCCGGAGACGGTTTCGGCGGCACCCGAGCCGGCGCCGGAACTGGAAGCGGCTCCAGAGCCGGTTCCTGAACCGGCCCCTGAGCCGGTGCTGCGGGTGACCCGCAATGATCACGTTATCCTTCTGCCCAATGGGGCCGGTGGGGTGGGCAAAATCATGGTCCGCCAGGGCACGGACAGTGTGCTGCTCGACCAACCTTATGCTGCCGCGCATATCCAGGGTCCCGGACTGATTCACCGGGTAGCCTACGACCCCGACCTGCTGCGCCTCGAGTTTGGTCCGGTGCTGGCCGCGCTGCCCCAGCCGCCGTCGGCGTATCTCCTGTACTTCCTGGAAGGCGACGACCGGCTCACCGCCGAATCGGAGTCGCAGATCGAGCGCATTTTTGCCGACCTGGCGACCCGTTCGGCAGCGGAAATCTCGGTGATCGGCCACACCGACTCCATGGGCGCCACGGAATTCAACGACAAGCTGTCGCTGCAGCGCGCCGAGAAGATCCGGGATGAACTGATCCGGCGCGGGATTCCGGCGGACAGCATTTCGTTTGCCGGCAGGGGCGAGCGCGAACTGCTGGTACCGACGGAGGACGGCGTTGCCGAGGAGCAGAACCGCCGGGTGGAAATCAGTATCCGGTGAGCGGATTCACGCCGGAGCGCGCCGACTGGCGCCGGCTCAGACCAGGCCCTCGAGCAACTGCACCTCTACTTCGGCGCCGGCGGCAACGTTGCCCTGTTCGGACGACAGGATGATGAAGCAGTCCGCCCGGCTCATCGACGACAGGATGCCGGAGCCTTGGTCGCCGGTGGTGCGTACCGTCCAGCGGCCGTCGGATTCCCGGGTCAGGATGCCGCGCTGGAATTCGGTGCGGCCAGGCGCTTTCCTGATCGGTGAAGTGCAGGTGATTCGCAGCGTCGGCAGCGGGGCGATCCGGGTCTGGCCCTGCAGGTGCAAGAGTGCTTCGCGGACGAACTGATAGAAGGTCACCATCACCGCCACCGGGTTGCCCGGCAATCCGAAGAAATGGGCCTTGCCGATCCGGCCGAAGGCCAGTGGGCGACCGGGCTTCATCGAGATCTTCCAGAACAGGACTTCGCCGAGCCGTTCGAGTATCTGCTTTACGTAATCCGCCTCGCCGACCGAGACGCCGCCGCTGGTGACAACCACGTCGGCGATGGCCGCGGCATCGGCAAAGGCGCGCTCGACCGCCTCCGGTGTATCGCGGATCACGCCCATGTCCAGCACCTCGCAACCCAGCCGGGTCAGCAGTCCGTAGAGCGTGTAACGGTTGCTGTCGTAGATCTGCCCGGGCCCCAGCGGCTGGCCGATGGACACCAGTTCGTCACCGGTAGAGAAGAAGGCGACCCGCAGCCTGCGATAGACCGCGACTTCTCCTATTCCGATCGATGCCATCATGCCAATTTCCGCGGCACGCACCAGTTGCCCGCGGCTGAGCGCGGCTTCGCCGCGCTTCAGGTCCTCGCCGGCGTTGCGGGTATTCGCGCCTTGCTTCGGTACCGGGCTCACACTGACTTTGCTTCCCGCGACCTTCGCCCGTTCCTGCTGGACCACGGTATCCGCACCCGCCGGAATCACTGCGCCGGTCATGATGCGCACCGCCTGATCCGCTGCGACGATACCGTCGAAGGGCTTGCCGGCAAAGGCGGTACCAATCACCTCGAGCGTGGTGTCGCCGTCCCGGGCCAGATCCGCAAATCGCAAGGCATAGCCGTCCATTGCCGAGTTGTCATGCTGCGGAACGTCCAGCGGAGAAATCACGTCTTCCGCCAGCACCCGACCCAGCGCGGCGCGGACGTGGACCCGCTCGATCGTGGTTACCGGCGCCAGATAGTTGCGGATATGTTCGCGCGCCTTTTCCACCGGCATCGCGTTCGGATCGTAATCGGAGGCGCTGGCGAGGTCGTGCAGGGATTTTTGGGTGGCGGTCATTTCAGTCAGGTTTCAAGCGAAAGCGTTTGGCCACAGAGGGTATCTGTGGCCAATAGACTTTATTTTTTCTGGAGCGCCTTGCTCAGGAGTTCGCCGGTCGCTTCGCTCAGTCCGATTCCGCGCTCCTGCGCCAGTGCATGCAGCTTCTTTACCAGCTCGCCGTCGAGCTTGACCGCGAATGGCACCAGGCCGAGCGCCTGGTCGCGCTTGCGTTGCTCGCGTCGATCAGGAACGCCGGCCGCGGCCTTGCCGAAACGCTCGGGCGTGCCGGCCTGGTTCATCCGAATGTCGACTTTCTTGCCCTTCTGTTTCGCCAGTTCGGTGCGTTTCACAATGATTTCCCTGCTGTAGCCTGTCAGCCGCCGATGTAGGACATTTCGACCTTGCGCAACTTCGCGGTCTCCCCGGTGCGAATTTCCGAGTAACGATCGGTGCGGCCGCGCCAGACGCCGGCGATCACAGCGGAAATTTCCTCATCCGAAGCGCCGCCGCGGATCAGGCTGCGCAGGTCGGTACCCTGGGTGGCGAACAGGCAGGTGTAGATCGAGCCTTCCGCGGACAGACGGGTGCGGGTGCAGTCTCTGCAGAAGGCCTGGGTAACCGAAGAAATGAAGCCGATCTCACCGGACCCGTCCCGGTAGCGCCAGCGCTCGGCCACTTCGCCGACGTAGTTCGGTTCAATCGCTTCGATCGGGAATGCCGCATCGATTCGCTGCACCAGCTCGCGCGATGGCACCACGTGCTGCATCTGCCAGCCATTGGTGTGGCCGACGTCCATGAATTCGATGAAGCGCAGGATATGGCCGCTACCCTTGAAGAAGCGCGCCATTTCGACTGCGGTGTGGTCGTTGACGCCACGCTTGACCACCATGTTGATCTTGAGCGGCTTGAGTCCGACGCGATCGGCTTCCTCGATGCCTTCCAGTACCTTGGCCACCGGAAAATCGACGTCGTTCATGCTGCGAAACACCGCATCGTCCAGCGAGTCCAGGCTGACCGTAACCCGCTTCAGTCCCGTATCCTTGAGTGCCTGGGCTTTCTGCTTCAGCAGCGAGGCATTGGTGGTGAGCGTGAGGTCGAGGCCGGACACTTGCGCCAGCAGTTCGATCAGCTTCTCCAGTTGCCTGCGTACCAGCGGTTCGCCGCCGGTGATCCGCACCTTCTCGATGCCGTGGCCGGTGAAGATCCTCACCAGGCGGTGAATCTCGTCGAAAGACAGCAGTTGGGCCCGCTCCAGGAACTGGAAGTCCCTCCCATACACCTCTTTGGGCATGCAATAGGTGCAGCGAAAGTTGCAGCGGTCGGTGACGGAAATGCGCAGGTCGCGCAAAGGCCTGCCGCGGGTATCAGCAAGCAGGCCGGTGGCGGCGGGAGTCAGGGGCAGGGGGCTGGTGATCATTTTTTCCATCGGGATTGCGCAAGGGCTCCAGAGGACGCCGGCTCAGCGCAGTTTCGGGCATTATATTGCAAAAGATATAACGCCATACCCGTCAATCGAGCCGGTCCTGGCTCGCAAGCAGAAAGGCCGTCATGTCCGGTTTCGCTGTGTTCAGAGCATTGTTGTCCGCCATCCTGTTGTTGTGCTTGGCCTTCCCGGCGCAGTCCGCCCAGGACCTGCGGCTCGCCACCACCACCAGCACCGAGAACTCAGGGTTGCTCGCGGCGATCCTGCCGCAGTTCGAGAGCCGCTACCAGATCCGAGTCCGGGTCATTTCGGTCGGCTCGGGCAAGGCCATGAAGCTCGGGGAGAACGGCGACGTCGATGTGGTGCTGGTGCACAGCCGGGCCGACGAGGACCGCTTCGTCGCCGCCGGTTTCGGTGTCGGCCGGCGCGACGTGATGTATAACGATTTCGTCCTGGCCGGACCGGCCGCCGATCCGGCCGGGGCGCGCGGCACTGAGGTTCTGGCGGCCTTCAAGCGCATCGCGGCATCGGGTAGCCGCTTCGTTTCGCGCGGCGACGATTCCGGCACCGACAAGATGGAAAAAAGCTACTGGCGTGGCGCCGGGATCGATCCGGCGATGCTTCCCGGTTACCTGTCCGCGGGTCTGGGAATGGGCGAGGTGCTGATGATGGCTGCGGAGCTGCGCGGCTACACGCTGAGCGATCGCGCGACATATGCAACCTATCGCGCGAGAACCGGGCTGGAGGTCCTGGTCAGCGGCGATGCAAAACTGTTCAACCCCTACGGCGTGATCGCGGTCAGTCCGCATCGCCATCCCGGAGTGAATTATCGGGGCGCAATGCAATTCATCAACTTTCTGGCCTCCGTCGAGGGTCAGGCGGCGATCGCGGATTTCCGCGTCGGCGGCGAACAGTTGTTCTTCCCGAACGCACGCTGAATGGATCTCTGGAGCACCACCGGCGAGGCCTTCAGGTTGCTGTTTTCCGGCGATCCGGTGCTCTGGGGCATCGTCGGCGTGTCGTTGAAGGTTTCGCTCGCCGCGCTGGTCCTGGTCGGCCCGCTGGCGATCGCCGCCGGCTTCGTGCTGGCGCACGGGGTGTTTCCGGGGCGGCGCGCGCTTGTAATCGTGGTGCAGGCACTGCAATCGTTTCCCACGGTGGTGGTCGGCCTGCTGCTTTACCTGATGCTGTCGCGGCAGGGCCCGCTCGGCGCGCTGCAACTGTTGTTCACCCAGGAGGCGATGATCCTCGGCCAGATGCTGATCGCCTTTCCGGTGCTGGCCGGCTACACCTTGACCGCGGTGCAGGGCGCGGACCCGCGGGCGCACGAGACCGCGGTGATCCTGGGCGCCGGCCGGCTGAGCGCCGCGCTGACCACGCTGTGGGAGGTGCGCTTTGGTGTCATGGCCGCGCTGTTCACCGGATTCGGCAGGGTGATCTCCGAAATCGGTTGCGCGCTGATGGTCGGCGGCAACATTGCCGGGTTGACCCGCAACATTCCGAC
>LNFM01009427.1_pt1 | contig 14215 bp, 7 predicted proteins | sample 596031 | NCBI WGS metagenome assembly LNFM01 (sample SAMN04254537, study PRJNA301005) | activated carbon metagenome | isolation source: dual media filters at the Ann Arbor, Michigan drinking water treatment plant | place: USA: Ann Arbor
TGCCCACCGGCACGCGCAGCCCGGTCGTCTCGACCACGAAGCGGCAGATGGTGCCGGTGCGCACGAGGTCGTCGAGCACCTTGATGCCGAAGACAAGGTGGCGCCGCCACTGTTGGCCGAGCTTGAGCACCTCCCCGTCGCGAAGGCCGTACGCCTGCTCGAAACGCAGGGCCAGTTCATGCGTGTACTCGGCAGGCAGGCCCTGGGCGCGGGCGAAGTCGGCCAGTTGCTCCCACACCCGCTTGTAGCGATTGATGGTGCGGATGGTGTAGCTGCGCATCAGCAGTTCCTGCGCAGCGCCTCGGCAAAGCGGCTCCAGCGCCAGCGCGCCGGGCCCATTGGAGTTGAGCGAATCCATGATCGTCTCCTCGTTGACGGCAGCCACAGCAGCCACCGGGGAGGACGATCTTGGAAGCGTTATGCGCAGTTGGGATGGCCTACGTCATAGGCGGATCGCTCGGCTTGAGGCCCTTGCTGCGCATAACCGCGGACGAACCTAAATAGCCCGTATGTGCAGCTACACATATGGGCTACCTCGGTGCGGTTCAGCCGAGGCTGCGTGAGCCGCCGGCAGTCCAACGAGACACACCTTGTCCCAAGGCACCTGGGGACGGCGAAGCAACGGCTCCCTCGCCAGCGTGAGCTCTGCAACGGAAAGTTACAACGAACGGTGTTGGCATCACGTGCTCGGTGTTTCGCGGTTGGCGTGGCAACACTGCGGCCATTGGGTCACCAAGGGTGGAGGGCGTCATGCGTCAGCGCGATCGACTGATGGTGGCCGGACAGCACCAACAGATGCAGGCCCACGGCCCACGCGCTTTCAGTAGGCACGCGCCGGGTGGTCCGGGGCTGCGGCATAGACGACCGGAAACCCGTCGCAAGCTGCCTCCAGATCTAGCAGCGGCACCTCCGTCGTCCCCCGCACCACGACGTACAGCGCCCAGCGCCCGTCCTGCGTGGTGCTGATGCCGACGCTACGGACTGCCGGGTGCTCCAGCCGATCAGCCAGTTTCAGCAGCGCCCCAGGCGGCTCGCCGTCGGGCGCGGGGCCGGGGCGGTGAACCTTGGGCGCGCGCATAGCGCATCATGCCGGAGCGACGCCGAAGCGGGTGCAGGCGGCCGTCACGTCGCACGCCGTGGTGGTCACGCCGTCACCGGCGAACAACAGCGCCACGCACTCGCCGGTCTGCGCATCAAGGATCACCGAGCCTGAGTCGCCCGGCGCACTGAAGGCCGCACCGCCCTGCCCTATCACCTCCACACAGCCATCGAAGGTGCCGATGAGCGGGTTCTGCGGCGTACCGTAGTCGACCTGCACACCGTTGACGCGTATGGCCGTGATGAGGCCCTTGGTCACGCCGGTTGTCCGCCCGGCCTTCGTCACGGCGCGTCCCGGCCGCGGCGCGGCCAGTCTCGGCACGTACTTCGGAACGCCGAACATCGTGCCTGTTTGTACGAGCTTCGGGTCGGTGACTGCGGCCACGGCTGCGTCAAGCCGGTTGCGCGGGTTGGGCGTCTGCACGCTGGGGAAGCGGATCGGCTCGAAGGCTGACAGGCGCGCAATGACATCCTTCGGTCCTGGCCCAATGGGCTGCACGATCCCGGTCCCTAGCGCCAACTGGTTGGTGTCGGCCAGCACGTGGTTGTTGCTCAGCAGGAACAGCTGGCTTCCCCTTCGCACGATGCAGCCCAGGGTGCCGACGAAGCTGGCCCCAGCCGGGCTGACTTGAATGCCGCCAGCGGCGGGACGGCGTCGCGCGCGGTGCTGGGCCGGCGTGGTGGCAAGTGCGCGCTGGACCGGCATCGCCTCGACATCGATGCCCACGCCCTTGAAGGCTTTGCCTGTGATCGCCGGCGTGTGGCGGCCCAGATCCTCCTTGTCATATACGTAGACCTTCAATACGAAGTCGCCTGCCTGCGGCTTGCCGTCACGCACTCGTATGCCGACGCCAGTTGCGTGCACGTTCTCCAGTGGCGTTGCGAACGCGGAGAACGCACCACGCAGCCGCGGTGTGGCCGGTGACCCGAAAGCGACTGCGGGGCCGCTGTCGCTGGTCGCAACTTCATTTGACAGTGCCGCACGGTACTCGTCGAGAGCGGCGTTGGCTTCATTGAAACTGGCCATAAAGCGTCTCCGTGGTTCGCACAGAATGGAGCAGTCGCATACTGTGCAACGGGACAGGCGTATTGGCGACAGCTGGAAGCCGCAGCCATCCTTCAAAGTGATGAATGAAGGGTCGGCGTCGTAGCAGTCAGAATCCACCCGTCAGCCTGAGGACCACAGCCAATGGGGCGACATAGGCTCGCCCCTCTCACATCACGGTCGGACAACGGACTGATGTGGTGTCGACGGGCCGAGTTGAGGGCGTCCCGTCGTTGCGCGGCGACCGCGCCTCGATAGACGCGTCTGCAAAAGCTCGTTCCCCCCAGTGCGCGACACGCAGGCAGACCGACAGAAGGCCTGAGGCGTCTGACCGTTGCTCGAGCCTCGTCGAACATCTGAAGTACCGTCGATCACCTTCGCACACGGGCTCGAGGTCTGAAGGGCGGCATCACGCAACATCCCCGAAGCGGCCGATAGGGGCCCGAACAGGCCCCGCTCGCGCCCTCAGTTGGAGGGCACACTTGGTGTTTTGATGTTCCACGGCCCAAGCCGCCCTGACCTATGCCATTGCCTCGCGGCGCCACCGACTTGTTCCGCCACGTCAGCGCCGACAAGCACGCGCTCTATCGCGCGCTACTCGACACATTTGCGGCGGCGCGGCGGCAATACCGTCTCCAGCTGCGCCCCGACGAAGTCGTCGCCGACACCCTGTGGCCCAGTGGCGTACCTTCTACAGAAGAGCTGACCGCGGCGCTGACGCAGTTGGTGGCCTGGGGCAACTTGGAGGCCCAGCCCGATATCGCCCGCGTGACCACGCTGGCCGACTACTACAGAGCCAGGCTGCTGTACCGCCTCTCGGCCGGCGGCGAGGCGGTGGAATCAACATTGGCCGACTTCGCGCGTCTGATGGCGCGCCGCGCCGAGCTGCAAAGCGTTGCGCTGGAAGACATCGTTCACGGTCTGGAAGCGTTGGCCGCTCTGCTGGACGTCGGCAGCAACGATGTGCCCAAGCTGCATGAAACACTGCGCGACCTGCTGCGGGTCTTTGAGGGCCTGGCCGACAACGCCCAGGCCTTCATGGCCGGCGTGGCGCGTTCGCTGGAACTGCAGCGCGCTGAAGAAGCTGCCGTGGCGGCCTACAAGAAGCGTCTCATCGACTACCTGGAGCGTTTCATCGGCGACCTGGTCCAGCGCTCCGAGCGGATTGCGCAGTTGCTCGATGCCCTCCGAGGTCGGGTGGATCCAGTGTTGTGGCAAGTGGCAGAACGGGAAGCCGGCGACCTTGCGCCCGGCGACGACGATGTCGGTCGCGCGGAGGCGCAGGGTCGGCGCTGGCGCGACTGGCGTGCCCGCTGGTTGGGCCTGTGCGCCTGGTTCGTACCGGGTGACGCCGACGGCCATCAGCCGCCCCAGGCCGAGTTGCTGCGCTCCCGCGCCCGTGCCGCCATTCCGCAGCTGCTGGCCGCCGTGGCCGCGGTGAATGAACGCCGCAGCGGACGCAGCGACCGGTCGGCCGACTTCCGTGCCCTGGCTGGCTGGTTTGCTGCCTGCGCAGACGACGCTGAGGCGCACCGCCTGGCCCGGGCAGCCTTTGCACTGCAGCCGGCGCGCCACCTGGCGCTGAACCCCGCGCCCGGCGAAGACACCGACGCCTCCACCCCCTGGGCAGCCGCGCCAGCGCTCGTGGTCCACGCGCGCCTGCGCCAGCACGGGCGGGTCAGCCCGCGTGGGCCGCAGGCAAGGGCACGGCTGCGCGATGCTGAACGCAACCAGCTGGACGCGCTGATGCACGAGGAATCGCGTCAGGTTGAGGCCGCGCGCCGACGCCTGGCCCAGGGCCGACCGCTGCAGCTCTCGCAGGTTGGTGCACTGGACGAAGCCGAGTTCGGGCTTTTCCTCACGCTGCTGGGCGATGCGCTTTCCGAGCAGGCCAGCCCCGAAGCCGCGGTCGAACGCGACAGCGGCGACGGTCAGTTCCGCATCCACCTGCAGCCGCTGGAGCCCGGCACGCAGGCCTTGATCCGCACCCCGCAGGGCATGTTCGCGGGCCGCGACCATCTGATCACCATCACCGCGACGCATTGATGGTTGCCGTTCGCCCCGCTTCAAGGCCGGTCTCCAACGATGGCCAGCGCATCGTCCAGCAGCAGCGCCTGCAGCATCAAGACGAACTGCACCAGGCCGCACGCGCGCTGCTGATGAGCCCGCTCATGGGCGGTGCCCATCCGACGCTGCCGCTGGTGCGGCGTCACGCCGAAGCGCTACGCGACTGGTTCCAGCGCGAAGCAGGCTGGCAGCTGGCGGTGGAACGCGACGGCGCGCGCCTGTACAAGCTGCCTGCCGATCTGCAGGACCCCACGCGCGGCCTGCCGCGCTACGACCGCCAACGCTATGTGCTGCTGTGCCTCGCCTGCGCCGTGCTGGAACGCGCTGAAAGCCAGATCAGCCTGCGCAGCCTGGGTGAACGGCTGCTGCTGCATGCCGCCGAGCCGGCGCTGACGGCGCGCTGCTTCATGTTCACGCTGCAAAATCAGAGCGAGCGCCGCGCACTCGTCACCGTCTGCCAGACGCTGCTCGACCTGGACGTGTTGCAACGTGTGGCCGGCGATGAAGAGGGCTATGTGCAAGGCCTGTCCCAGCAGCAGGGCGACGTCCTGTACGACGTGCATCGGCGGCGTCTGGCCGGCGTGCTGGCCGCAGTGCGCGGACCATCCAGCTGGCCTGTTGATACAGCGCCGGTGAGCTTGCAGGAACGCCTGCGGTCCTTGGTCGATGGTGTCGTCCCAGACCACGATGAGGCCCGTCGCACCGTCGTGCGCCACCGTCTGGCGCGGCGGCTCCTGGACGATCCGGTGGTCTATTTGCAGGATCTCAACGAAGCCGAACGCGCGTATTTTCTCAACCAGCGGGGAGCCATGGCGGCGCGGCTGAGCGACGGCACCGGCCTGGTCAGCGAGCATCGCGCCGAAGGCTCGGCACTCACCGATGACGCCACAGACTGCAGTGACGTGCTGCTACCCGCAGAGGGCACCGACGCCCATGCCACGCTGCTGGTGGCTGAACATCTGGCCGGCTTGTTGCGCGACCGAGGCGCTGCAGCCGCGTCCACCACCGTGTCTGAAGTCGCGAGCTTCCTGGCTTCTCTGCGCGACACACAGGGCCGGCACTGGCGCAAGCAGGCGCGTGAGCCCGGCGGCGAACATGAGCTTGCCGCGCAGGCCCTGCAGCGACTGGCCCAGCTGGGCCTGCTGCGACTGCAAGGACAGGCAGTGCTGCCGCTTCCCGCCGTGGCGCGCTACCGCCTGGGAACAGTGCGAAGTGAAGCGCAGCTCCCATTGCAATCCACGCTGCTATGAAGCTGCCCGAACCTGCGAAGACGCGCTGGCAACCCTTGCGCCTGGGTCTGGTGGAGATGTTCCGCTACGACAGCGAGGAGTTCTGGTTCCGCGACGGCCACCTCCTGCTGCGCGGCAACAACGGCACGGGCAAGAGCAAGGTGCTGTCGCTGACATTGCCTCTGCTGCTGGACGCCAATCTGCGCTCTTCGCGTGTGGAGCCGGACGGTGACCCCGGCAAGAAGATGGCGTGGAACCTGCTGCTTGGCGACGTCTACGAACGCCGCACCGGTTACAGCTGGATCGAGTTCGGCCGTCTCGGCGACGACGGTACGCCGCACTACTTGACGCTGGGGCTGGGGCTGCACGCGGTCGCCGCGCGGATGCAGCAGCTTGACCCCTGGTACTTCATCGCCGACACACGCGCCGGCGGCCCGCGCCTGGGCCGCGACTGGTGGCTCTTGTCCGACAAGGCGCCGGTACCCGGCAGAGAGCCGCTGCGCCAGCTGTTCGCCGAAGGCCGCGCCGGCGATGCGCAGGTGTTCGAACATGCCAACGCCTACCGCCGCGCCGTCGACGAGCGACTGTTCCAGCTGGGAAACCGTCGTTACGACGCCTTGCTCGATACCTTGATTCAGCTGCGCCAACCGCAACTGTCGCGCCGGCCTGACGAGAAGTTGCTGTCGGCGGCGCTCACCGAATCGCTGCCGCCGCTGCCGTCCGAGCTGCTGGCAGACGTGGCCGACGCTCTGGGCCAATTAGAAGAGTTGCGTGCCGAACTGGACCGCGCGCAGCGCCTGCTGCGGGCCGTGCAAGCCTTCGATCTGCGCTACCGCGTCTATGCAGGCATGGCCAGCCGACGGCAGGCGCGCGGCCTGCGCCAGGCGCAGACCGAGTTCGACAACGCCAGCCGCGCGCACAACGACGCACTGACGCAGCAAGCCACAGCGCACGCTGCGGAACAGCTGGCCCTGCAGCGCCACGGCAACGCCGAGACCTTGATTTCAGGGGCTCGACATCGCCACGAGACCCTGCTCGCCGACCCGCGCAACAGCGACGCCCTGCGACTACAGGAACTTGCCACCGATGCACGCCGCAGCGAGGCCGATCGTGTCCAGGCCGAGCTGGATGCCACGGCCGCACAGGCACGCGCCACGCAGGACATCACTGATCAGCAACTCGCGCAACAGGCCGTGGCAGCCAGCGGCCAGCGACTGCAGGACGCACGCACACAGGTCCTGGCCCTGGCCACCGAAGCCGGCTTGCCGGCCGCCCTGCGCGACCATGTACTGATCTCCGGCGGCGACGCCGCGCTGCAGGACGCCGACCCCGACAGCGCACGGCGTGAACTGCTGGCCCTGCCGGCACGTCGCAACGACGACCTGCACTTGCTGCGCCAGCGCATCGCTGAAGCAGAGAGTGCGCGCGACCGCCTGCTGCCGCTGCGCGACGCGTTGGCCGAACGCCGCACCGAACTTGAAGAGGCTGTCGAACGACTGGCGTCGGCCGAAGAGCAGATCGAACAGCAGGCCCAGCACCACGAGCAGGCCTGGGCCACGCATCTGCAAAGCCTGCAGGTCTTGCAGTTGACCGACCCTGAAGGTGTGCTGCAGGCGCTGGCCTCGTGGACGCCAAGCCCAGAAGGTGAGCACCCCGCCCGCGCCGCTCTGCAAGTGGCACAGGGCCTGGCCGCCGAGCGGCTGGCGCAGGCGCGAGCGAAGTTGGACACGCAGCGCGGTGTGCTGCAGGGCGAAGCGGCGCAGCTGGAAGCGGAAGCCAAGGGTCTGCGCAGCGGCAGCATCACTGCGCCCGAAGCGCCACCTTGGCGCGAAGCCGGGTCGCGCAGCACCGGCCTGCCCGGTGCGCCGCTGTGGCAGCTGGTGGACTTCATGCCAGATCTGCCTGAGGCAGACCGAGCGGGGCTGGAAGCAGCGCTGCTGGGTGCGGGCCTGCTGGACGCCTGGGTCACGCCAGACGGCACATTGTTGCCGTCCACCCACACGAGTCCATGGCTGGACGCGCAATGGCTGAAGCGGCCCGCGCGGCCAGCGCAAGCCTTGTCGCGCTGGCTGCTGCCTGATGTCGCGCAGAGCAGTGCAGTGCCGGCCACCACCGTAGCCGCCCTGCTGGCCACCGTGGCGTGTACGCCCGAAGATGACTCTGAGGCCGAGACCTGGGTCGCAAGCGACGGTCGCTTTCGGCTCGGTGGGCTGGCCGGCCGCGCCGCACTGCCCGCGGCGCGCCACATCGGCCACGCCGCGCGTGAGGCGGCGCGCCGTCAGCGGCTGGCCGGTATCGCGCAGCGGCTGCAGGAACTGACGCTCGAATTGGCTGTCATCAAACAACAAGGCGACGAACTGCAGCAGCGCCGTGTGTTGGCGCTGCAGGAATGGACCCAGGCGCCCACGGAACAGGCCCTGCTACAAGCCCACCAAGCGGCCGTCGCAGCCAGCCGCTCGCTGACACAGGCCCGGGCGCGAGAAGCCGATGCCGACCAGCGCTGCCGCAGTGCCGAGACCCAGGCAAGCGCCGCCTTGGCCCGGCTGCAGACGGACGCCGACGATCTTCGTCTGCCCAGCGACCGCATCGCCCTGGAGGCCGTGGAACGCCAGCTGCAGCGCTGCGTCGAGGCCATGCATGCGCTGGCCGGCGCCGCACGCGAGCTGCGCAGCGCTTGGCCGCTGCAAACGCGGCAGCAGGCTCGTGCCGATGAATCGAGTCAACGGCTGCAACAGGCCCTGCTGGCGCGCAGCGAACGCACAGCGCGCGCGGAAGAAGCACGCTCGCGCCTGGCTGCGGTGGAGTCGGTGGTTGGACAGGGTGTCGCCGAACTGCGGCAGAGGCTGGCTCGCGCCACCGCCTTGGTGCAGCGGCTGCAATCCAGCGAAAAGCGCATCGGCGAAGGCCTGCGCGGTACCACCGCGGCCCGCGCGGTGGCCGACGAACAGGTCACCAGCACCGAACGTCGCTTGACCGGCGCCACGACCCAACGCCTCCACGAGGCGCAGGCCTTGCGCCAGTTCGCCGCCACCGGTCTGCTGGCGTCTGGCCTGGCGGGTCAAACACTGGCCGCCGAACTGCCCGACTCGGCGGAGCCCTGGGGTACCGATGCCGCGCTGACGTTGGCCCGGCGCATTGAGCATGCGTTGGCCGGCCTGAGCGATGGCGCCGAAGCCTGGAAGCGCGGGCAGGACCAGATGAGCCAGGACTTCCAGGAACTGCAGCGCGCGCTGTCGGCCCTGAACGCGCAAGCCACCGCCCAGCCCAACGACTTTGGCTTTGTCGTGCACCTGCAATGGCAGCAGAAGTCGCGCCGACCCGACGAACTGGCCGCGCTGTTGCAGGCCGGCGTGGACGCCCAACAGCGCCTGCTATCGGCGCAGGAACAGGCGGTGCTGGAGAACCATCTGCAAGCCGAGATCGCCACCCAGGTGCAGACGCTGATGCGCGGCGCCGCCCAACGCGTGGCCGCCGTCAACGCGGAACTCCATCTCCACCCCACCAGCACGGGCGTCAAGTTCCGTCTGCAGTGGCAGCCGCTGGCGGAAGGCCAGGGTGCGCCCGCCGGCCTGCACGCCGCGCGTGAACGCCTGCTGCAGACCCACGCCGGGCTGTGGAGCGCCGACGAGCGCCGCGCGTTCGGCGCGCTGCTGCAGCAGTGCATCGCCAACGAAAGACAACAGGCCGACACCGGCACACTGCACGAACAGCTGACCAGCGCGCTGGATTACCGCCAGTGGCACCAGTTTCGTGTTGAACGCTGGCAGGACGGGCAATGGCGCCGTCTGTCGGGCCCTGCGTCCAGCGGCGAACGTGCGCTCGGTCTGACGGTGCCGCTGTTCGCCGCGGTAGCCACGTTCTATAGCGCCACGCCGACAGCACCCCGTTTGATTCTTTTGGACGAGGCCTTCGCCGGCATCGACGACGCAGCGCGCGCCCATTGCATGGCGCTGGTGCGCGAGTTCGACCTCGACTTCGTCATCACCAGCGAACGGGAGTGGGGCTGTTATGCGGCGCTGCCGGGTGTGGCCATCTGCCAACTGCAGCGGCGCGAGGGCATCGACGCCGTACATGTCTCGCGCTGGACGTGGGACGGCATCGCGCGGCGGCCCGACACAGCGCCTGGCCCGCGCCTGCCGCCGCAGGAGGCGGCATTGCATGGACCGATCTGACGCACGGGCCCGGCTGCAGGAGTTGCTGGGCACCGACGAGCTGATGCTGCTTCGCCAGCGCCTACGCAAGGTCTATGCCGAAGCCGCTCCCGGCGCCGAGCCCACGGGCCTGCGCCTGGCTGCGCTCGCGCCGCACGAGGCTGAATTCCTGCAGACCTTGAGCGGTCGCACGCCACGCGCCACGCGCTCCATCCAGGTGGACCTGGGCGAACTCAGCGCCCGGCTACGCGGGGCCGGTCTGGCGACAAGCCTGCGCGAGGCACTGGAGACACTCGACGGCCCCATCTCGATGCGGCACGAGCGCGATGCATTGACGGCGCAGTGGGCCGCGTTGCCAGGCGCTGCGCCGCACCCGACGCTGGCGTCCTTGCTGGCGCAGCCACGTTCGCTCGGGCTTCTAAAACGCCTGGCGGGTAACCCGCAGGCAGCACATGCCTTGTGCGAACAGGCCGGCACGGTGCTGCAGGCGCTGCCGGCGAACGGGCAACCCCGCGCGCAGCTGGCGGCCGGGCTGTTGGGCGACGCCCACGCGCTGGACGATGGCTGGCCGGTCGCCACGTTGGTGTTGGCAGCGCTGCGGCACGGCGCCACAGACGAGGACGCGGAGAGTCGTCGCACGCTGTGGGCCAGCCAAGGTGTCGCGGTGAACGAGTTGGCAAGACCGGCCCTCTCGCTGAATCTGCCGTGGCCCGGCGCCCAGGCAACACGGGGCGAACCTGAGTATTGGTCGCTGCGCCTTCTGCTGCGTCGACCACCCGCCTGGCAGGTGGACCAACGGGACGTGTTCGTCTGCGAGAACCCCAACCTCTTAGCGCTTGCCGCCGACGCTTTGGGTCCGCGCTGTGCGCCGCTGCTATGCACTGATGGCATGCCTGCTGCGGCACAGCGGGCGCTGCTGCAGCAACTGTTGCGGGCGGGTGCGCAGCTGCACTATCACGGCGATTTCGACTGGCCCGGCCTCGTCATCGGCAATCAGATGATGTTGAACCTGGGTGCTCGCGCCTGGCGCTTTGGCTGCAGTGACTATCAAGCGGCGCTGGCCGACACCACTCGGCCACGTGCCTCGCTGCCAAGCGGGAACGTGGTGGCGGCCTGGGATTCGGGTCTGGCGCCTGCAATGCACGCCAGAGGCTGGGCAGTACCCGAAGAAGCACTGTTTGACACGCTTCGTGTCGACCTGGCTGCCTAGCGTCTGATGAGATTCCAGTGAGATTGCCTGTCCCATCATTCATTCGGTTGAACGTGGGATGACATGCTTCTCCCGAGAAATCGGGGTCCTGGGATGGCGGCATGCATTCTTTCGCGCACTGACGCGTAGCTGGATCCTCCCGCATGGTGACCGTCTCGACATAGACGGCCTGACTTCATGCTGCCTTCAGCGTCAGTCCGTCGACATGGGTACCTTCAGTGGCCAGAACCTTCAGGAGCAGCAACTCGGGATGAGTGAGCGGGCTGCCCGGTCCGCACATGACGGTCGGTGCGACCGGCGGATCGGACGAAGACGCTCCTAGCGCTTTGTCGGTCGTGCCGATGGGCATCAGCTCTGGCGCGATCCCTTCGGCAGGCGCAGGGCACCGTGCGCCACGGCAAAGCAGACCTGCCGTAAGGGAATTTCGGGTGGCACGTGCCGTGGCCATACGGTGCGGTCTTGAGACAGCACCCGACACGCGCCAGACTGCAAGGGCTAGCCGTCTGGGCCGGCGCTTTGGGGACAACTGGGCGCCGAAGTGGAAAGCGCGTCTGAGCGCGGGCCTGGACACCGGCAGCTGGAGCCTGGGTGTTTCCAGTCGCTATCTCGCGACCTACAAGGACACCGAACCCAGCGACCGCACGCTCGGCGGCATCTGGACTCACGACCTCTCGGCACGGCTGGACCTGATGCGGCTGGGCATGGACTTTGGGCCGGCCAAGGGGGCCGCGCTGTCGATCGGCATCCTCAACGTGACCGACCAGCTCCCAAAGTACGCCGGCGTGGCGCCGTACTTCGACACCACGCAGGGTGACTGGCGCGGTCGCTACGCCAGCTTGAGGCTGTCTGTGGACTGGTGAGGTCGCCAAGCCCCGCCGTGCGCCCGCGCTGAGCCTGCACGGCTCTACACGTCCGATGCCGGCCCGAGGCCGGTCTTCAAGGAACTCCACCCATGACCTCCGCCATTGCAGCGGGTCGCTTTGCTGCGGCCTGCCGGAACCTTTCACGCCTCATTTTTCATTCGCTTTTCGTCATGGCAGTGACCCTCTGCGCCGCCACAGGCAAACCCCCGCCCATGGACACTGAACCGGGGCCGAGCGTCACGGACATCGTCGAGTTCAATCGTGTGATGGCGCCAGTGGGTTCCAACGAGGACCAACTGCGCGAGCAGGTCTCACCCGACGGCACTCGCGCGTTCATCCTGACCCGCAAGGCGAACACGCGAACCGACCGCAATCGCTACGAGATCCTGCTGCTCGACCTGCGGCCGCAGCGGCTCGCGGCCGGGCGCTATGTGGCACCTGTGTCGGTGGCATCGCTGGAACCGGTGGTCGACGATTACTCTGGGTTCGGTTCCGTGACGGACCTGCGCTGGGTGGGCAACCGGACCATCATTTTTCGGGCGCGGCTGCGCGATGCGCTTTACCAGGCGTTCCAGGTCGACACGGTGACGCGTGCGCTGACGCAGCTGACGTTCTCGCCCACAGGCGTGATTGCCTTCGCCGTCTCCGACGACTTGCGCACGGTGCTCTATGCAGCGCGGGTGAACAACCCGCCCTTGAAGGAGGGCCAGCGAAGCATCGTGGTGGGCAACCAGTCGTTCTGGAGCGTGATGCGCGGGCAGGAGAGTGCGCAGTCGCAGCTTCCAAAGTACCGGTACCACGTCGCCGAGCGGGGCCATCCCCGACACCCGCGCAAACTGGGGGAGGACGTCTTCGAAACCGCATCGCCGTTTCCTTTGATGAGCCTCTCCCCGGATGGCCGCTGGGCCGTGCTGCCACACGATGAACCGCAGCGGCAGCAAGCATGGATCAAGGACTATCCGCTCGTCGACGAGGCCACTCAAAGCCTCGGGCCTGGCTTGCTGAGAGATCCCATGCGCTACCACTCGCGGCCCAGCGGCTACGTACCGATGCGCATGTTGGCCTACCGCTTGTCGGATGGAGCGGCGCGAGCGGTGGTCGATGCGCCGCATGGCGGGACGCCGAACGCGTTGCCGCGGCTGCTGTGGCAGGCGGGTGGCCGCTCTCTGGTCATCGCAGGCACCCATCTTCCGCTGCAGGGCCACGAACTGGCAGGCAGCAGGGCGGCGCACATCGTCGAGTTCTGGCCCGAGGCCGGGCGCTGGGAGGCCATCGCCGAGGTGAAGGGCAGGGTCAAGGATGCGCGACAGGTCTCGCGGGATCTGTTCCAGGCGACCGACGACAGCGGGCCGAGACGTTTTGAGCGGCGCGGCGACCGGCGCCTGCAGGAGATCGAGGTCACCGGCGAGCGTGTGGCGGCAGAGGGCAGCGAGTCGGGCTGGAAGCTACGCATCCACCAGTCGCTGAACACACCGCCGGACATCGTGGCCGAGGGTCCGGCGGGCGCGCTGGTCCCGTTGACCCGCTTGAACCCTCACGTCTCGCCGGCCTGGGGCTCGATGAGGGCTTACGACTGGAAAGACCCCCAGGGCCGGCAGTGGAAAGGCGGCTTGATGGTGCCGGCGGGTTATCAGCCAGGGGCGCGGCGGCCCTTGGTGATCCAGACCTACGGATTTCATCCGACCCACTTCTACCTGGACGGGGGCAACCAGGCGGAGCGCCTCACGAGTGCGTTTGCGGGGCGCGCGTTCCTGCGGGCGGGCCTGCTCGTGCTCGCCGTCCCTGTCCGCGCCTCCACGGGTGTCCCGGAGGGGGATCGCGAGCGGATAGCCGCGTACATCGAGGGTGTGAGGGCGGCCATCGAGGCGCTGGTGGCCGATGGGACCGTCGACCGGGAACGCGTCGGCATCATCGGCTGGAGCACCACGGGAGAACGGGTGCTCAACCAGATCACGTTCACTGACGCGCCGATCCGTGCTGCCACCCTGGCGGATGGAGACGCCAACACGCTGTTCTCGACGGTGGTCACCTATGGCTTCAGCGACCACACCGACCGTCGCAAGGAGCGCGCGAATGGTGGCCGGATGGCGAGTCCGGCCTGGATCCGCAACGACCCGTCGATGCACACGGACTGCATCAACGCCGCCGTCCGTATCGAGACCTACGGTGCCTCGGTCAAGAACAACTGGGACATCTACAGCCTGGTGCGCCGCCAGTTCAAGGCCGTCGAGATGGTCATCATCCCCAAGGGAACGCACGGGCTGCACACGCCCAGCGAGCGATTGCTGTCGTTGCAGGGCAATGTGGATTGGTTCCGGTTCTGGCTGACTGGCGAGGAACGGACCGAGCCCTACCTGCTGGGCGAGAGCGACGAGACACTGCGCGAGCAGTACCGACAGTGGCGGCAGATGGCGGCGTTCAAGAAAGCAGACGATGCCAAGCCGGTCTGTGCCCGCAAGGCTGGCCTCGGGCACGCCCGGTGCAAACGACACGTCGTACACCATGACGTGAGTGGCCGAGGCGCCCACGGACCAGCGGCCCATGGGACCCTG
>LNFM01003967.1_pt1 | contig 14213 bp, 12 predicted proteins | sample 596031 | NCBI WGS metagenome assembly LNFM01 (sample SAMN04254537, study PRJNA301005) | activated carbon metagenome | isolation source: dual media filters at the Ann Arbor, Michigan drinking water treatment plant | place: USA: Ann Arbor
GCCCCCTCCTCCCGGCCGCAGACGTCGCGCAGATAGACCGACTGGCCGAGCCAGCCGCGGGTCTGGCCGACGAGGAAGACCTGCTCGCCCTCACGCTTCGGCGCGATGCCGACGCTCGCCTGGAAATCGTCGAGCACGCCGACGCCGCCGATGGTCGGGGTCGGCAGGATCGCCCGGCCGTGGGTCTCGTTGTAGAGCGAGACGTTGCCGGACACGACGGGGAAGTCGAGCGCCCGGCAGGCCTCGCCGATGCCGCGGATGCAGCCGACGAGCTGGCCCATGATCTCCGGCCGCTCGGGATTGCCGAAATTCAGGTTGTCGGTGATGGCCAGTGGCCGCGCGCCGACCGCCGAGATGTTGCGGTAGACCTCGGCCACCGCCTGCTTGCCGCCCTCGACGGGATCGGCCTCGCAATAGCGCGGGGTCACGTCGCAGGTCATGGCGAGGCCCTTCGGCCCGTGCTCGACGCGGATGACGGCGGCGTCTCCGCCCGGCCGCTGCACCGTGTTGCCGAGAATAATCGAGTCGTACTGCTCGTAGACCCAGCGCTTGGAGCCGAGTTCGGGGGTCGCCACCAGCTTCAGCAGCGCGTCGCGGTTCGACAGGGGCGCCGCCACCGTCTCCGCCTCAATCACCGGCTTCGGCGCGGTCGGCACGTGCGGGCGGTCATAGAGCGGCGCCTCGTCGCCCAGCTCCTTGATCGGCAGGTCGGCCATCACGACGCCGTGGTGCTTGATGACGAAGCGGAGCGTGTCGGTGGTGTGGCCGATCACCGCGAAATCGAGGCCCCACTTGCGGAAGATGGCCTTGGCCTCCTCTTCCTTCTCCGGCTTCAGCACCATGAGCATGCGCTCCTGGCTCTCCGACAGCATCATCTCGTAGGCGGTCATGCCGGGCTCGCGGGTCGGCACGTTCTCGAGGTGCAGCTCGACGCCGAGGTCGCCCTTGGCGCCCATCTCCACCGCCGAGCAGGTCAGGCCCGCCGCACCCATGTCCTGGATGGCGATGACGCAGTCCTTCTCCATGATCTCGAGGCAGGCCTCGAGCAGCAGCTTCTCGGCGAAGGGATCCCCCACCTGCACGGTCGGACGCTTCTCCTCCGCGCCCTCGCCGAACTCGGCCGAGGCCATGGTGGCGCCGTGGATGCCGTCGCGGCCGGTCTTGGAGCCGAGATAGACGATCGGCATGCCGATGCCGGTCGCCTTGGCGTAGAAGATGCCGTCGGTGCGGGCGAGGCCCACCGCCATGGCGTTGACGAGGCAGTTGCCGTCGTAGCGCGTGTGGAAGCCGACGAGGCCTCCGACCGTCGGCACGCCGAAGGAATTGCCGTACCCGCCGACGCCGGCCACAACGCCCGCCACGAGGTGGCGGGTCTTCGGATGCTCGGGATCGCCGAAGCGCAGGGCGTTGAGCGCCGCGATCGGGCGGGCGCCCATGGTGAAGACGTCGCGCAGGATGCCGCCGACGCCGGTCGCCGCGCCCTGGTAGGGCTCGATGTAGCTCGGGTGGTTGTGGCTCTCCATCTTGAAGACGGCGGCGAGGCCGTCGCCGATGTCGATGACGCCGGCGTTCTCGCCCGGGCCCTGGATGACCCACGGCGCCTTGGTCGGCAGCGTCTTCAGGTGGAGGCGGCTCGACTTGTAGGAGCAGTGCTCGTTCCACATGGCCGAGAAGATTCCGAGCTCGGTGAAGGTCGGCTCGCGCGAGATGAGTTTGAGGATGCGCTGGTACTCGTCCGGCTTGAGGCCGTGGCTGGCCACCAGTTCGGGAGTGATCTTCGGTTCGTTGGGGATCATGCCGTGTCCGTCCCGGGGGCCCGTCTCGCAAGCGATGCACTTACCCCCCGCGCCCCCGTTTCGCAACGGCGAAGCGGCCTGTGCCGCACTGAACAGCCCAATGGCGGCACGGGACTTGATCCGTGCCCCCCGAAGGACGCCGCCGGACGGGGCGCTGTCCGGGAGCGACACAGATGCAGGCGAAACTGTCCCGATTCAGGTCCGACATCCGCGCCAACGTGGCGCTGCTCTTCAGCCTCGCCGCCCTGCCGGTCTTCGGCGTGGTGGGCGCGGCGGTCGACTACACCCGCGCCTCCCGCATGCAGGTGCAGATCCAGGCGGCACTCGATTCCGCCTCGCTGGCGGTCGCCAAGGATTCGCGCAGCCTCTCCGCCACCGCCCTGCAGCAGGCCGCCAACCGGGCCTTCGCGGGCAATTTCACCCCGCCTTCCGACCTGACGCTCGGCACCCTCGGCGTCACCCGCGACGGCAACACCATCCGCCTGTCGGTCTCCGGCACGCTGCAGACCACCATCGCCGCCACCATGGGCGTCTCGTCCATGCCGCTGACGGTGGTGTCGCAGACCTCCTGGAACGAGCCGAAGATCGAGATCGCCCTCGTCCTCGACAACACCGGCTCCATGGCCGGCAGCGGCAAGATGGCGGCGCTGAAGACCGCGGCCATCGATCTCATCAACGAGCTGGAAGCGGCCCGCGTCTCCTCCGACCAGGTGAAGATCGCCGTCGTGCCCTTCGTCAATCAGGTGCGCATCGCCACGAGCTTCCGCAACGAGGCCTGGATGCGCTTCGACGGCACGGGCCTCGCCTCGAACCTCGTCACCACCAAGGCGGCCTGGACCGGCTGCCTCACCGACCGCGACCAGCCCCACGACATCGCCGACACCGCGCCCACCACCAACGCGGCGCGCTATCGCGGCGTCAAATGCGCCAACAGCGGGCTCGCCACCGTCCAGCCGCTGACGACCAACTTCTCGGCCCTGCGCGCGACGATCAACGCCATGCAGCCGGTGGGCACCACCAACATCACCATCGGCGTCCAGACGGGCCTCGCCGTCATGTCCTCGGGCCTCCCCTTCGCCGAGACCGGGTCCTCGCCCGACGTGCTCCGCTACATGATCCTGCTGACCGACGGCGACAACACCGAGAGCCGCTATGTGCCCTTCAGCAACTATACCGCCGCCCCGCTGATGGACCCGCGCACCCGCGACGCCTGCAACGCCGTGAAGGCCGCGGGCATCACCCTGTTCACGGTGCGCGTCATCGACGGCAACCAGAACCTCCTGCGCGCCTGCGCCACCGACCCGTCCATGTATTTCAACGTGACGAGTTCGGGCGGCATCGGCGACGCCTTCAAGGCCATCACCAGCATGATCAAGCGCATGCGCCTGTCGGCGTAATGCCGAACGCTGATGCCCTTCCCTTCTCCCCTCGTGGGAGAAGGTGGCGCCGCATAGCGAGATGCGAACGCATCTCGCGTTCGCTCGATGCTATGAGGCGCCGGATGAGGGGGAACCGCGAATGCCGATCGGACCGGGATATACCCCCGCACCCGCCCGCTGACGCGGGCACCCTCTCCCACGAGGGGGAGAGGGTTCAGGCGGCGCGCTTACCGCAATCGTCATGCCCGGCCTCGTGCCGGGCATCCACGATGTGACCACCGCAAGACGAGAATTCGTGGATGCCCGGGACAAGCCCGGGCATGACGGCGAGGTCGCAACCTGTCGGGACCGACAGGCCTGCCCTCACGCCGTCTGGAGCGCCTCCGCGAGGCTCTCGAAAAGACCCCGCCCGTCGGTGGAGCCGATGGCCGGGTCCACGTGATTCTCCGGGTGCGGCATCATGCCGAGCACCCGCCGGTTCTCCGAGACAATGCCGGCGATGGAATTGGTGGCGCCGTTGACGTTGGCCTGAGGCACCACCGCGCCGCTGGCGTCGCAGTAGCGGAACAGCACGCGGCCCTCGTCCTCGATCCGCTTCAGCGTCTCGGCATCGGCGATGAAATTGCCCTCGCCATGAGCCACCGGCACCTCGATCACCGCCCCCGCATTGTAGCGGCGGGTGAAGGGGGTGTCGGAGCGCTCGACCTTGAGATGGACGTTGCGGGCGATGAACTTCAGCTGCGCATTGCGCATCAGCACGCCCGGCAGGAGGCCCGCCTCGCAGAGGATCTGGAAGCCGTTGCAGACACCGAGCACCAGGCCGCCGCGCGCCGCGTGGGCCCGCACCGCATCCATGACGGTGGCGCGGGCGGCGATGGCGCCGCAGCGCAGGTAGTCGCCGTAGGAGAAGCCGCCGGGCAGCACCACGAGGTCGGTGCCGGCGGGAAGCGCGCTGTCGCCGTGCCAGACGAGGGCCGGCTTCACGCCCGAGGTCAGTTCCAGCGCATAGGCGATGTCGCGCTCGCGGTTGGAGCCGGGAAAGACGATGACGGCGGCCTTCATGGACCTGTCTCCCGCTCAGACGAGTTCGATGCGGTAGTTCTCGACCACCGTGTTGGCCAGCAGCTTCTCGCAGGCGGCCTTGATGGCGGCCTCGGCGGCCGGCTTGTCCATGTCGGCGATCTCGAGATCGAAGACCTTGCCCTGGCGGACCGAGCCGATGCCGTCGATGCCGAGGCTCTTCAGCGCCCCCTCGATCGCCTTGCCCTGCGGGTCGAGAACGCCGGTCTTCAGCGTGACGGTGACGCGGGCCTTCATCGGGCGCTCCTTCGAGGCGGGGTCGGGAATGGGGTCCGTCTAGACCGCCCGGCCGCCGCAATCAATGGAGGATTGGCGCCTGCCGCCATGAAATGCGGGTCAGGGGGTGCGGCCCGCCGGAGCCGGAGCGGGCGCCGGCGTCAGGTTCCCCTGCAGCAGCACGACGGGGATGAAGGTCCTCAGGTTGGCGCGGGCCGCCGCCTCGTTCGGCGCCGTCGAGACGATGGAGAAGGCGCGTCCGCCCTGCAGGACGAGGCTGGTCGCCAGGTATTGGTTGCTGCCCGAGGACGCCACCAGCAGTTTCACCGCAGTCAGCGTCTTCGCCCCCGCCTGGTCCGCCTCGGCGACGTCGATCATCTCGACGCGGCTGAGCCGGCCGTTGCTGCTCTCGACCATGCGGCGGTTGGTCTCCTCCTGGCGGCGGCGGAACTCGGCCACGGGCGGCATCCGCGTCACCGACTGGGACCGGTAGCTGATCGTCGACTGGGCGGCGCAGGTGGCGGCGCGGCAGCGGAAATAGACGCTGCCGCTCTCGCCCGTCTGCCGCTCCCAGCCGTCGACGGAGATGACGGCCCCCTGGGCCGCGGCCGGCGCGGCGGAGAGGGGCGCGAGCGCGAGCCCGAGGGCGAGGGCGACAAGGCGGATCATGGGCAGTCCTCGTGGATGGGCGGTGCGCCTTGCTAGCGCCCCGGCGTTTCCGCTTCGCGCCGCCGAGGCACGGCGGCGATGGTCTTCAGAGGTTGGCGTCGGCCACCGTCCGCGCGGCGGCGGCCACCTGCTCCGCCCTCTCGCCGACGACGATGACGACCTTCAGCGCCCCGCCCGTCTGCCGGCCGAGAACGGCGGCGTGGGCGATGCGGGCGGGCCCGTCCTCGCGCCGCATCTCCAGCTGGAAGCCGGAAAAGGCGCGGTGGCGCAGCGGCCGGGTGCGGCTCGCCACGCGGTGAGGGATACGCCGCGCCGCGACGCTCGCCGGCACCTGGCGCTGCGCCGCGGTGACGAGGGCGATGCGGCGGTGGTTGCCCTCCGACAGCCGTGTCGCCAGGCCGCCGGGCTGGCGCAGGCTGCGCGCGAGGGTGCGTGCTTCAGTGCCCCGCGCCTCCACCACGGCGATCGCCAGGCGTTCGGGACATGCGGATGACGGGCAGGCGCCGACCGAGACGGGGGTCACCGTGTCGCGGGTGATCCAGGCCCCGGCGGGCACGAAGATCCAGGGGTTTTCGGTGTCGCGCGCCGCGATGTCGGGCCGCGTCGCCACGCCCTCCACCGCCACCGGCACATAGGCGCAGGAGGCGAGGACGACGGTTGCGAAGACCGCGAGGAAGCCGGCGCGCAGGAGGGCAAAGGTGTCGCCGGCGGCGTCCGCCGGCGCGTCGGGGTTCGGCCTGCGCGCGAAGAGGCGCATGGCGCTGGCGTCACTGCACCAGGACGGGACCGGTCGGGCGCTCGTTCTCGCCCATCACGCCGAGGCGGCGGGCCACCTCGGTATAGGCCTCGATCAGGCCGCCGAGATCCTTGCGGAAGCGGTCCTTGTCCATCTTGTCGTTCGACTTGATGTCCCACAGCCGGCACGAATCGGGGGAGATCTCGTCGGCGACGACGATGCGCATGACGTCGTTCTCCCACAGCCGCCCGCACTCCATCTTGAAGTCGACGAGACGGATGCCGGCGCCGAGGAACAGGCCGGAGAGGAAGTCGTTGACGCGGATCGCCAGCGCGATGATGTCGTCGATCTCCTGGGGCGTCGCCCAGCCGAAGGCGGTGATGTGCTCTTCGGAGACCAGCGGGTCGTTCAGCGCGTCGTTCTTGTAGTAGAACTCGATGATCGAGCGCGGCAGCTGCGTGCCCTCGTCGATGCCGAGGCGCGTCGACAGCGAGCCGGCGGCGACGTTGCGCACCACCACCTCGAGCGGAATGATCTCGACCTCGCGGATGAGCTGCTCGCGCATGTTCAGCCGGCGGATGAAATGGGTCGGCACGCCGATGTCGTTCAGCTTCGAGAAGAGATACTCGGATATGCGGTTGTTGAGCACGCCCTTGCCGTCGATCACCTCGTGCTTCTTGGCATTGAAGGCGGTCGCGTCGTCCTTGAAGTGCTGGATGAGGGTTCCCGGCTCGGGGCCTTCATAGAGAACCTTGGCCTTGCCTTCGTAGATGCGGCGACGGCGGCTCATAGGGATATACCGTGTCTTGAGGAAGTCCATCTCTCACCAGGTTTCCGGTTTGCCGGTCTCCGGCGACGAAGCATACGGACGGTCGGCGCGCACCCATCAGAATCGGCGCGCTGACGCCCATGCCCGCAGGGTCTTCCTATCCGATCGTTCGCCGATGCACAATGAACTCGGTCGCGACGGGCCGGCAGGCGACGGGGCGGAACGGGAAGGTCTTGCGCGAAAACGCCCCAGGTGCGACGCCTTTGCTCTCGCCAAGGTGGGGACGGCGCGCCTATATGCAAGCCCGACGGGGCGACACCCCTCCCACGGCGGGTCTTGCGATCCGCCTTTGCACTCACGGACCCAAGGCCGAGGACCACGCGGATGAGCACCTTCGACAAGCGTCAGGAAGGTTTCGAGAAGAAATTCGCCCATGACGAGGAACTGCGCTTCAAGGCGACCGCCCGGCGCAACAAGCTCCTCGGCCTCTGGGTCGCGGAGAAGATCGGCAAGACCGGCGCCGACGCCGAGGCCTATGCCAAGTCCGTGGTCATGTCCGACTTCGAGGAGGCCGGCGACGACGACGTGTTCCGCAAGGTGAAGGCCGATCTCGACGCCGCCAATGCCGGCCAGTCCGACCACCAGATCCGTCGCACCATGGACGAGCTGATGGCCACCGCCGTCGCCCAGGTCCAGGCGGGCTGAGGCCCCCTCCCCTTCGCGCTATGTCAAAGGGCCGCCGGGCGACGTCCGGCGGCCTTCGTCGTCTCCGCCCTCACCCGTACCGGAGCGCAGGATCGTCCAGGTCGAGCGCCGGAAACACGTCCTTGTCGCGCCAGTAGTCCTGGCTGTGGCGCCAGGCCTCGCCCGGTCCCGTCTTCGGCAGGCGGTCGAGGTCGCGCAGGAGATAGCCGGGGTTGAAGTCCTCCGGATCGGTCCAGGGCCCGGGTTCGGCGCTGGCAGCGTCCGCGGGCAGCGCCGGCTCCACCGTCGCGGCGCCGCGCGCCGCCATGTGCGGCAGGAGACGGCAGACGACGTCGGCGACGAGGTCGGTGCGCAGCGTCCAGCTCGCCCGGAAATAGCCGAAGACCCAGGCGAGGTTCGGCACGCCGGTGAACATCATGCCACGCCACGTGACGGTGTCGGCGAAGTCGATGGGCACGCCGTCGCGGCTGAACGGGATGTCGCCCATGACGCTGAGGGTGAAGCCCGTGGCGGTGGCGACGATGTCGGCCGGGATCTCCTCGCCGGACGTCAGGCGGATGCCGCCCGCCGTGAACCGCGCGATCTCCCCCGTCACCACCGAGGCCTCACCGCGGCGGATGGCGTGGAAGAGGTCCGCGTCCGGCACGAAGGCGATGCGCTGGCGCCAGGGCCGGTAGCGCGGCGTGAAATGGGTGTCGACGTCGTAGTCGGGGCCGAGCACGGCGCGGACCGCGCCGATCAGCTCCGCCTTCACCTTCTCCGGGTTCTCGTAGGTCTGGCGGGTGAAGGCGTCCTGGTCGAACAGGATCTTGCGGCGGACGATCTCGTGGATCCACGTCTCGTCCACCTTCAGCTGGCGCAGCGTCTCGGCGAGCTCGATGGCGTTGCGGCCGGTGCGGAAGAAGGTCGGCGAGCGCTGCAGCATGGTGACGTGGGCCGAGCGGCCCGCCAGCGCCGGCACCAGCGTCGCCGCCGTCGCGCCCGAGCCGATCACCACCACCCGCTTATCCCTGGTGTCGAGGTCCTCCGGCCAGGTCTGCGGATGCACGATGGCGCCGGCGAAATCGGCCATGCCGGGCCACTCCGGCGTGTAGCCCTGCTCATGGCGATAGTAGCCCTGGCACATCCACAGGAACCGGGCCCTGAAGACGACCACCTCGCCCGTCTCCTCCCGCCGGACCGTCACCGTCCAGCGGGCCTCGGCGCCGGACCAGTCGGCCGAGAGCATCCGGTGGCGGTAGCGGATATGCGCGTCGAGGCCGTTCTCGGCGATGATCGCACCCATATAGGCCTTGATCTCCGCCGCCGTGGCGATGGGCGGCCCGGTCCACGGCTTGAAGCTGTAGCCGAAGGTGTGCAGGTCGCTGTCGGAGCGGATGCCGGGGAAGCGGTGGGTGCGCCAGGTGCCGCCGAAGCCGTCCTGCGATTCCAGCACCACGAAACGCTGGTCGGGAAGCCGTTTCGTCAGGTGCCAGGCCGCGCCGATGCCGGAAATGCCGGCGCCGACCACCAGCACGTCCACCTCTTCCGCCGTGGCGGAGTGCGGGATCGGATGCTCTGCGCCGGCCTGCATGTCCATGGCCCTGCCGCCTCGCCAGCGGGCGGCCCGCCGCCCCGGACGGTAGAGCCTATGCCGCCGGCTCCAGGGGTCAACATCCCCCGTCCGGCCAGGACGGCGGCGAGCCGGCGCGCCGCTGCCCTGCACCCGCGCCGCTTGTCGCGGGGCACGCGAGCGGGCATCTCAGCCTGCCGCGCCCCGGCGCTTCCGGCACGACATCTCCATGGCCCATGCTGACCCCGCGGCCGCCCCGCCCGCCTCCTCGCCGCCGGCCGCAGGCCGCAGCGCCCTCGTCGGCTTCGCCTGCGGCGCCGGCGCGGCGCTGATCTGGGGCGTCCAGGCGGTGGTGTCGCGGCAGTCGGCGGCGGATGGCCTCGGCCCGGTCGACGTCACCATCCTGCGCTTCCTCACCGCCGCCCTGGTGCTGATGCCCTTCGCGATCAGGCGGTTGAAGCCCTTCCCCGTCGGACGGCTCGGCTGGAGGCGGTCGGTCGCGCTGACCCTCCTCGGCGGCGCCCCCTTCGCCACCGTCCTCGTCGGCGGCTCCACCTTCGCCCCGGCCCTGCACACGGCGGTGATCGGCCCAGGCCTGATCCCGGTCTTCACCGCGATCCTCTCCTATGCCTGGCTGAAGGAGCGCACGCCCCCTGCCCGCATCCTCGGCCTCGCCCTCATCGTCGGCGGCATCGGGCTCTTCTCCTGGCGCGCGGTGCTGGAGATCGGCCAGGGAGAGGCCTGGCGCGGCGACCTGATGTTCGTCGCGGCGGCGGCCATGTGGTCGGTCTTCGCCATCCTCGCCAAGCGCTGGGGCGCCAACGCCTTCGACCTGACCATCACCCTGTCGATCCTGTCGCTGGTCCTGCTGCCCGTCCTCGCCCTGATCGTCCCGGTGAAGATCGCGGCGGTCGGCCTCGGCCCGGTCGTGCTGCAGGCGCTCTACCAGGGCCTCCTCGTCGGTGTCGGTTCGGTCTTCCTCTACGCCACGGCCAATCAGGTGCTGGGAGCGGCGCGCGCCACCCTGTTCCTGCCCATCGTGCCGGCCATCACCGCCGTCGCCAGCGCCGTGCTCATCGGCGAATGGCCCTCCCTCACCGAGGTTCTCGGCATGGTCGTGGTCATGACCGGCATGACGGTGGCGATCCGCGCCTGACGGCTCACTGCGTCAGGCGGGCGGTGGAGACGGCCTTCTGGAACAGCGCGGTCATCGCCTCGGCGATGCCCTGGGTCGGGCTCACCTCGAAATAGAGGCCCGGCGAGGCGCAGCTCTGCATGCGCGACCCGATCGACGGCTGGAAGGGGGCGATCCACTTCTTGTACCAGTCGTTGGTCGGCAGCGGCAGGTAGGTGGTGTAGAGCACCGCGATGCGGATGCCGCGGGCCTTGATCGCCTCGCAGACCGACGGGTTGAGCGGCTCCTGGCAGCGGCCGCCGGAGGCGGTCGGCTGGGTGCAGGTCGAGGGGTAGTTGGCGTCCGTCACACCGTCGCCCACCAGCATCAGCACCTTCTGCGGGGCCGCGGCGGACGCCCCGTCGCCGGGGGTGGCGATGACCTTGTTGATGGCCGTAAGGTTGGCGACGTTATCGGTGCACTGGTCGTTGTTGTAGTTCTGGTAGGGGATCGTCATCAGGTCGATGGAATTGGCCTTGCCCTTGGCGGAGGACAGGCTCGGCGTCAGCGCCGCGATCTCGGTCATGCCGGTCACGGTGCAGGAGGCCCCGTAGGTGTAGATGGCGGCGCGGAACTGGCCGCTCGCCGTCTGCGTCGCCTGCGCCGTGTCCATGAGCTGCTGCGTCGCCTGGCGCACCACGTCGATGCGCATGGTGACGTTCAGCTTCTTCGCCAGCTTGTAGTAGTTGTTCGACGGGTTCGACAGGTCGTGGCAGGCGAAGCCGCACTGGTCGGAGGTGTTCGACACCATGGTGGCGACGTCGGCGGGGGTCGCGCCGATGCCCATGGACGGCGAATTGTCGAGCAGCATGTAGAAGTCGATATAGGTCGGCAGCGTGGACGAGGCGCGCGCCGATCCGCCGATCTGCATGGTGTTGAACCCGAAAAGGCCCATGAAGGCGTTCTCGACGGTCGCCGTGTAGGTGACCGTGGCGGTGCGGACGAGACCGTTGTCGGTTACCGCGATGTCGACCTTGTTCAGCGTCACCCGCGGCAGCGGCGTGTGGTTGCCGTTGAAGCTCGCCGTGGCATTGGCCTTGGCGACGGTGGCCGTCGGCATGGTGGCGCTCACCTTCACCCCGACAAGCGCGGCGATGTCGGCGACCGAGTCGAGCTTCGCCTTCGCGCGCGAGGCATAGGTATAGTCCACGGCCGAACCGACCACGCCGAGCAGCGGCGGCAGCGCCAGGGCGAAGAGAATGGCGACGCCGCCGCCGCGGGCGCGGCGGAAGCGCGAGGCGAGCCCCCGCAACGCGCGGCCGACACCGCCGGCCGGCGGGCTCGCAGCCTCCACAGGGTCGTGTCGCGCCATGGCACGCAAACTCCGTCAATTTGACGGAAAAAAGCCTGCGGCAAGGTCCCTGACAGGACGTAAATACCGGCGCCAGAAAGCGCTTTATGGGTGTCGGACGCCGCCCTGACACACCCTGTTACCGATCACGGTAAACGGGGCTCTAACGGTCGACCGGCGGTTGCGCCAGCATGGCCTCGAGCCGGTCAAGGGCCGCCGCCGGATCGGCCTCCACGCCGCGTGCCTCCATGACGATGACCCGGTAGCCGCGCTCGGCGAGCCAGGCGCGCTTCTCGCCCCGCCGCTCGGCCGCCTCGTCGCCCTGCGTATGCGGGTCGAAGTCGATGACGACGCGCAGGTCGAAGGAGACGAGATCGGCGACGTGCGGGCCGATCGGCACCGCCCGCTTGAAGCCGCGGCCGGCGAAGCGCCGGTCCTTGACCAGCACCTCCCACAGCGCCTTTTCCGCTTCCGTCGGGTTGCGGCGGATGAGGCGGGAGATGCCGCGGATCGGCGCCGTGCCGCCGGTGAGGCCCTTGGTCGAATCGGCGAGGAAGTTGCGCAGCGCCTCGGCGCCGTCGGGGGTCAGCGTCGCGCCGCGCGCCGGGCCCTTGGCGCCCTCGGCCAGCGCCGTCACCACGCCGTGCAGCGTCGCCACGTCCTGCTTCGTCGGCTGCATGCGCTGGAAGATGTTGCGCAGGTTGATGACCATGCCCTCGCGCTTCTCCGGCGGGCGGAAGAACTCGGCCCGGTCGAGCGCCGTCTCCAGGGAGGAGAAGAAGGCGAGCATATGGGCCTTCGAGGCCGGCTCGGAGCGCTCCTCGGCCTGATGCGGCAGTACCGCGCCGTGGGCCTGGGAGAACCACTCGTAGCCGAGCACCAGCACCGCCTGGGCGAGGTTCAGCGAGGAGAAGGCCGGGTTGACCGGATAGGTGAGGATGGCGTTGGCGAGGGCCACTTCGCCGGCGAGCAAGCCGTTCCGCTCGCGCCCGAAGACGACGCCCACCGCCTCGCCCGCGCCGACCCGCTCGACGAGGCCGGCCACAGCCTCCCGGGGCCCGAGCACCGGCTTGACCTGGTCGTGCCCCCGCGCCGTGGCGGCGAACGTGTAGGTCAGGTCGGCGATCGCCTCCTCGAGGCTGCCGAAGAGTTCCGCCTCGTCGAGGACGCGGTTGGCGCCGGACGCCGCCGGATAGGCGCGCGCGTTGGGCCAGCCGTCGCGCGGCGCCACGAGGCGCAGCCGCGACAGGCCGAAATTCGCCATGGCCCGCGCCGTGGTGCCGATGTTCTCGGCCATCTGCGGCTCGACGAGGATGACGACGGGGCTGCCAGGGACGGGCACGGCGGACGGGGAGGAGGTCATCGGCTCTTCGGCTGGGGGAGAGAGGGGCGCCTATACCGGCAAATGACGCCGGAGGGAATTGGCCCCGCCGCCGCGGCGGGCCATCATGGGCCGGCGTCGCGGCAAGACGGCGCGGGAGGATGAGAGCATGCGCCTGCCCCTCTACTACGGCTGGGTCATCGTCGCGGTGACCTTCGTCACCATGGGCATCGGGGTCAACGCCCGCACCTCCTTCTCCCTCTTCTATGCCCCCATCATCGACGAGTTCGGCTGGGACCGCGGCCTCACCGCCGGCGCCTTCTCCTTCGGCTTCCTCGTCTCGGCCGTGCTCTCGCCGCTCATGGGCAAGCTGATGGACCGGACCGGCCCGCGCACGGTGATGGAGCTCGGCGTCGTGCTGATGGGCGCCGGCCTTTTGCTGGCCCCCCTCACCTCGCAGCCCTGGCACCTCTATCTGACCATCGGCGTCCTCGTCGGCTCCGGCTCCGTCTGCCTCGGCTATTCCGGCCAGTCGCTGTTCCTGCCCAACTGGTTCGTCCGCAACAGGGGCCTCGCCATCGGCATCGCCTTCGCCGGCGTCGGCATCGGCTCGGTGACGCTGCTGCCTTGGGTGCAGGCCATGATCGACGGCTCCGGGTGGCGGCGGGCGAGCCTCGCCATGGGGCTCCTGATCCTCCTCGTGCTCGCGCCCCTCAACCTGCTGCTGCGCAAACGGCCGCAGGACATGGGCCTCGAGCCCGACGGCGACGCGACGCCGCTGCCGAACGCGGCGCCGCCGCGCTCCAACGTCGTCGACGCCGCCTGGGCCGCCACCGACTGGACGCTGTCGCGGGCCCTGCGCACCGCCCGCTTCTGGTGGCTCTCCCTCGGCTATTTCGCCGCGCTCTATGCCTGGTACGCGGTGCAGGTGCACCAGACCAAATACCTCGTCGAGATCGGCTTCGGCTCCACCGCCGCCGCCTGGGCCCTCGGCTTCGTCAGCCTCCTCGGCATTCCCGGCGGCATCGCGCTCGGGGCACTGTCCGACCGCATCGGCCGCGAATGGATATGGTCGATGTCGGTGGGCGGCTTCGCCCTCTGTTTCATCGCGCTCATCGCGCTGGAGCGCAGCCCCTCCTTCCTCCTCGTCTACGCCATGGTCACGGTCCAGGGCTTCCTCGGCTACGGCCTCACCTCGATCCTGGGGGCGGTGGTCGCCGAGATCTTCCAGGGCCGCCACTTCGGCACGATCTTCGGCACCTTGATGTTCGTCGCCCTCTCCGGCGGTGCCGCCGGGCCCTATGTCACCGGCCTCATCCACGACCTCACCGGCAGCTACCGCATCGCCTTCATGATCGGCTTCGCGGCGAGCCTCGTCTCCGCCGCCGCCATCTGGATGGCCGCCCCGCGCCGCGTGCGGGTGGTGTCGGGTCGAATGAAGCCGGCGTGAGGGATCAGCGCCGCGGGCTCGCCGGCGTCAGCACATAGACCAGCGTCGCCACCAGCAGCACGGCCGCCAGCCCCC
>LNFM01005470.1_pt1 | contig 14213 bp, 17 predicted proteins | sample 596031 | NCBI WGS metagenome assembly LNFM01 (sample SAMN04254537, study PRJNA301005) | activated carbon metagenome | isolation source: dual media filters at the Ann Arbor, Michigan drinking water treatment plant | place: USA: Ann Arbor
CCGCGTATCGGCGATAGCGATCGCCAAATGCTTCGATCGCCTCGCGCTCCTCTCCCTTGCCGAGCCGGACGTACATCCAAACCAGAACGGGAAACATTGCGAGGGTGAGCAAGGTCGGCCACTGCACGAGAAATCCCAGCATGACCAAGATGAAGCCGACATACTGGGGATGGCGCACGTACGCGTAGGGCCCGGTCGTCGCCAGCTCACTGCGCTTTTGTGCCTGATAGAGCACGTGCCAGGCATTCGAGATCAGGATAAATCCGCCGCCGATCAGTGCAAAGCTCACAAGGTGAAACGGACCAAAGTGCGGATTGGCCTTCCAGCCGAACATCATCTCGAGTAGGTGACCCGCATCGTGCGAGAACCAATCGACATTGGGAAAGCGACTCTGCAGCCACCCTGACAGAAAATAGATCGTCAGAGGAAAGCCATACATCTCCGTAAACAGGGCCACGAGAAAAGCACTGAAAGCGCCAAACGAGCGCCAGTCGCGGGAAGTCTTCGGCTTGAAGAAGCTGAAAGCAAACATGATGAAGATCGCGGAGTTGAGGAGCACCAAGCCCCAGAGGCCATACGCCTGCATCTGCTCATTCATGAGCGGTCTCCTTTGGAATCGCGGCCCGATTGTTTGTCTCCGCCATGCGATCCATGTCCGCCATGGCCACCGTGCATGAAGATGTGCATCAGCGGGCAAGCCAACAGCAGCAGGAACGGAAGCGCACCCAGGACATGCGCGCGGTGCTCGCTGACCAGCAGAAAACCCGCAATCGCGATGAAGCCCAGGAGAACAAGCGCCCCTCGGGAAGACCAGAAACTGGGGCCTTGTTCTTGGTCGTGTCGGCGTTGGGAATGATCGTGCATGCTCATCGCTCTGTCCCTTCAGTTGCGTTCTTCTTGTCCGTTCAGGCATGGATTAGTGCCTTCCAAGATGCGATCGCGAGAACAATGGCGATGGCCGCCCGGCAGCCCCAATAGAGCGCCGTTTGCCAGGCTGCAGACCCGCTGGCATTCAGTTGCTCGATACGATGTTTCTGGATCATCGCCGATCCCGCAGAGGAGATCGGCCTGCTTGAGATTCTCGCATTGTATCGAGCGCGCTGTAGCATCGCTCATCACGTCTCTCCTCAATGGAACACCATGCCTTCGATGTTAAAGCCGGCATCGACATGAACAATCTCGCCCGTGATCGCAGAGGCGTAGTCGCTGACGAGAAGCAGCGCAGTGCGCCCGACCTCGCACCCATCGACCGTGCGCCGCAGCGGTGATCGCCGCCGCGTCTCATCGAGCAACTCGTCAAAATGCACGATGCCAGAGGCAGCCCTCGTGGCAACAGCTCCCGCCGAGATCGCGTTGACCCGGATCCCCCTGGGACCGAGTTCGTGCGCCAGATAGCGAACCGAAGTTTCCAGCGCCGCTTTGACCGGCCCCATCACGTTGTAGTGGTCGACCACCTTCTCGGCGCCGTAGTAACTCAGCGTGATCAGGCTGCTGCCCTCACGCATCAATGGCTCCGCCAACTTGCCCATCCGGATGAATGAATGGCACGATACCAGCATCGCGTCGGCGAACCCCTCGGCCGAGCAATCGAGAAGTCGGCCGTGCAGGTCCTCTTTTCGTACGGACGCAATTGAGTGAAAGAGAAAGTCGAGCGCACCCCATTTGCCCTGGATTGCCTCGAACACGCTCTCAATGGCACCTGACGCCGACACGTTGCAGGGCAGGATCAGCTTTGCCTGCACCTGTTCCGCGAGTGGGACGACATGTGGCTTCGCTTTGTCGTTCAGGTAAGTGATCGCCAGCTCGGCGCCGGCATTGTGAAAGTGTTGCGCGGCCGACCAAGCAAGGCTCTGAGCATTGGCAATCCCAACTACGAGACCCCGGCGCCCCTTGAGATCAATCGTTTCCATATACTGAAACTCCTCCGTCTTGTTGCAAAATCCCGTATCAGCTCGGTAGCGGACAGCAGGCGGACTCAACCTGCGGCACAGGCTCAAGGCTGGTCTCGGGAGGCCTCACTTTGGGTTTCGCGACATTTGGCAAACGGTGATGGATCAAGACCGCCAGCGCGAGCGCGGCCAGTCGCGCAGGTGCCGGATCCGAGCGAGAGCTCAGGACGACCGGCGCATTCAATCCGAGCACGATGCCGGCAGCGACGGCATTGGCCAAGTACTCGAGGGTTTTTGCGAGGATGTTGCCCGACACGAGATCAGGCACGAGCATAATGTCGCAGCCCCCGGAAACAGACGACGTGATTCCCTTCTCATCCGCAGCGCCGCGTGACACGGCATTGTCAAATGCCAGCGGACCATCGACGAGCGCGCCGGTGATTTGGCCGCGTTGCGCCATTAATGTCAGGCACGCGGCATCCAACGTCGATGCGATCGCTGGGTTGACGGTCTCGACTGCCGAGAGCACGGCAACTTTCGGCGCGGCGACTCCGAGCCAATGCAATAGAGCGATAGCGTTCTGAAGGATCTGTGCCTTGGCGTTGAGGTCCGGCGAAATATTGATTGCCGCGTCCGTGATCACCAGTAGGCCTTCGTGTAATGGGACCTCACAGAGGAACGCGTGGCTGACGCGCTGCCCAGGCACGCGCATCCCGCGCTCACTATCCAGGATCGCCCGCATGAAGCTGTCCGTGTGGATCAGACCTTTCATCAGCACATCGGCGCGACCGTCGCGCACCATCTGAACGCCGATATTCGCGACGGCCACGTCTCCATCGGCGTCGACCAAATCGTAGTCATCTCTCTTGAGTCCCGCCGACGCCGCCAACTTGCGGATCGCTGTCGCATCGCCAATAAGTATTGGGCGCGCAATGCCGAGGTCCAGCGCCTGCCTCAATGTCTCGAGCACGACTTTCTGAGCCGCGTTGCATACGGCCACGCGCACGGCAGGAAATGTCTTGGCCAAGTCAATCACGCTCTGAAGTGTAGCCAGGGTCTTCGCCATTTCCGTCACGCCTCTTTGGAGTTTGTCGCCGCGCGGGAGAGCCGCACGACCTGTCGGGCAATCGTCAGCTCCTCGTCGGAGGCGAGCGCTTCAACCGTGACGGCCGCGTGAGGGGCCGAAATAGTCGCTGCCCCTGAGGCGTTCGCGGCATGATCCAGGTCTATTCCGAGATAGGTTAGTCCCTTGCAGATTCGCATACGGATCTCTGGTGCATTGGCCCCTATCCCGCCCGTGAACACGACACGGTCGATACCGCCGAGAGCCGCCGTCAACCCGACCAGGTAATGGCGCGCGCGGTAGCAGAAGAGATCTATGGCTTCGCAGACTCCTGGCTCTGACCGGCGCGCCAGCAGCTCGCGCATGTCGCTGGTCATGCCAGAGACGCCGAGCAGGCCAGATTTCTGGTAGAGCAGCGTTTGCATGTCTGCAGGGCTCAGCCCTTTCCGGGTCAGCAGGTAAAGCACGACCCCCGGGTCCAGATCGCCCGAGCGTGTCCCCATCATCAGACCACCGAGCGTGCTGAAGCCCATCGTCGTCTCGACACTGCGCCCGCTCCGCAGTGCGCACATGGAGGCGCCGTTTCCGAGATGAGCGACAATGATCCGCTCCCGGTCGAGGTCTATGCCCCGGCGACGCAGAACCTCGACGACATACTCGTAAGACAATCCATGGAAGCCGTAGCGACGAATGCCGGCTTCGCGCAGGTCCCTTGGCAATGCAAACAGTCGCGCGAGGCGCGGCAACGTGTGATGAAACGCGGTATCGAAACAGGCGATCTGGGCAAGATCCGGCTGCACCGCTCTGACAGCGGTTATGCCCGCGAGATTATGGGGTTGATGCAGCGGCGCCAGCGGCACAAGCTCGCGCAGACGATCCTCGAGGGCGGGCGTGACACCAACGGGACAGTCGCAGTCCTCACCACCATGGACGACCCGATGTCCAACGGCACCCAACCGCTCGCGGCCAAGCTGTTTGCGGACATGCTCCAGGATGGCTGACAGAGCGGCCGTGTGATCATTGATTGGCAAAGCACGATCCATGACGATCGTGCCGTCACTCCCCTTCGCGCGCATCCGACCGATGCCCAAGCCGATGCCGTCCACCTCACCCGACAGCAGGCGCTCAAGCTCTGCATCGCCCGCAAAGAGCGCAAACTTGACGCTCGATGAGCCGCAGTTGATGACAAGGATGGCGTCCTGGGATGACATGAGACCGTAGCTTGCCGTTGACTGATACTGGATCGCCTGTCGGGACGCACCTCACGACGTGTGAGGCGCGCTCCGACAACCGAGGCGACGAGATCAAACTATTTGCTGGCTTTTCCTCCTCCGCAGCAGCCCGCACCGCTTACGTGCTTGCTGTGGTCATGTGCGGCATGGCTCGCAGACTTGGCCTCCTCGGCTGTCACCGTCAGCGCCACCGGCTGCTCACGGTCTTTAGCGCCGCCGCAACAACCGGCTTTCTTCTTCTCGGTTTTCGGAACCGTCGTTTGAGTCGCATTCGACATGATCGTTCTCCTTTAGCTTTGGCAGTCGTCGCGGAGTTCATTTCTGGTCAGCAACCGTGCCGGTGCCGCCTGCTATCGACAGGCTGGGGCGAAGCCCCGTGACCAGCGTGATCCGGTCGTACTAGGATGGCCGTGATCCGTCGGCGCTCTGGTCGTGTCATTGGTCTGATCTGGATCGCGCCGGCCGGATCTGGAGTGCCCACTATGCCCATGCCCATGTCCATGGCCGCTGTGGCCAAACCAATGCAGGGCGACGAATCCGATACCCAAGGCGATCCAAACCCAGTTGCTTTGAAGCCATTCCATAGCGTGTCGCTCCGTGTGCTCGGGGCCAGCCGCGGAACGCGGCCGACGGGTTCACTCTGCCGCAATCATCAGATTCGGCTCTCGCGTCTCCCGCGTTCGCAGGAGTGCTTCTCGTTGCGCGATGTAGTCGCGCGTCAGGGGAACGGCGTCGTGCCGCTTGGCGAGCTGGATTTGGAACACCATCAGACCGCCATGCCTAAAAGCGGCCTCGCAGCCCGCAAGATAAAACTCCCACATCCGGCAGAACCGTTCGTCGTAGAGCGTCTTTGCTTCGTCACGGCGGGCAAGAAATCGCTCGCGCCACGCCCGCAGCGTTTCGGCATAGTGCAGGCGAAGGATCTCGATATCGGTAACGATCAACCCCGCCCGCTCGATCGCGGGCAGCAGCTCGGACAGCGACGGCGTATAGCCGCCCGGAAAAATATATTTGGCCATCCAAGGATTGGTAGCGCCAGGCCCGTCGCTGCTGCCGATCGCGTGCAACAGCATCACGCCATTGTCGGTCAGCAGATCAGACACTTTAGAGAAAAAGGCGTCGTAGTAGCCGACGCCCACATGCTCGAACATGCCAACCGATACAATGCGCTCGAACCGACCGGTGACGGACCGATAGTCTCGCAGGTTAAACTCCACCGATCCTGCCAGCCTTCGGTGTTGCGCCCGGTTGCGGGCAATAGCCAGCTGCTCGTCGGACAATGTGATGCCCTTGACCGCAGCGCCGCATTGCTCGGCGAGATAGAGAGCCAATCCGCCCCAGCCGCTGCCGATATCGAGCACACGATGACCCGGCTCGACCAGTAGCTTGGCTGCGATATGCCGTTTTTTTGCGAGCTGCGCCTCCTCGAGACTCTGTTCTCGGGCCTCGAAATACGCGCAGGAGTACTGGCGGTCGGAATCGAGAAACAGATCGTACAAGCGACCGTCGATGTCATAGTGATGTGCGACGTTGCGTCTAGCGCGCTGCTCATCGTTGCGCTGATGAATCCGCCGCAATGCCACTCTTAAACGCTCGCGCATCCGAAGAAGCCGAGTCGGCGGTTGCAGGGCAAGATTACGCGTAGCAAGGGCAACAACATCGTAGATCGAGCCGCGCGTCACGGCGAATCGGCCATCCATATAGAGCTCACCGAGGGCCAGCGGAGGATTGGCGAGTAGCCGAAGTTCGGCCGCGCGGTCGGTGAAACGTATCGCCGGCGCCAAGCCGGTGACGCTGCCGATTGTATAGCGCTCGCCTGCGGCGGTAGACACTTCAAGCGCGCCTTCCAGGATGAACTTCTCGAGAAATCGCTTCAGCAGCATTGCCATCTCACGCTCCGTACATTGTCGTAAATGTGCGCTCCTGCGCTGCATCCCGGATCTTCCGGGCCGCTTCCCAGAAGGCCGCTATCTGAGAGATCAGCTGACGCTCCTGAGCGATCAGCGGATGATCGTCGGAAAGCGCTTTGCGGTTGCTCGACACGGCGTCGGCGAGGATAGAAAAAGGTCTGATCCACGGCACGAAGGCCTCGGAGAACAGGTAGCGGCTCGTTCGCATGGAGTGTAACCATTGCAGCCCGTGTGCGGTCCACGGGTTGCTCATGGCCCGCACCCACGGGCTCATGTATGTGCGATAGATCTGCTCGTTGAATTCCGACGCCTGTCGCACACGCTCGAAGGCCTTTGTCGGATACTCAAATTTAATATCTTCGATCTTGCGCGGCTCGAACCGCACTGAATATTGATGGCGCTCGCAATCGGGATCGCCGGTCGGGTTGTCGATTTTCATCTCATAGAGACCCGGCGACAGCCCTTCGATTTCGGGCAAGTTCTCGAGGATGGCCCGGTGCTCGAACCGCGCGACGCTCGCCGAGACGAAGATGCCGAGATGCCCCACTTGAGGATTAGTCAAATAGACGATGCGCTGTCCGGCCACCTTCAACTCGTCGGTGCTCTTGTAGACCGCGGGAATCCAGCCCAGCGCCTGATGCGGAGGCGTGATGTTGTCTCCGTAAGATGCAAAGATGACGAGCGGGCTTTTGATACGCCGCAGATCAACCGTGCAATGCTCATCGATTTTGATCTTTCCAGCTTCGAGCCTGTTGCCGATGAACAGGTTCTCGACGATCGAGACGATCTCCTCGCCGCTCAGGCGATAAAAGCCGCCCCACCAGCGCTCGAAATCGAGAAAGCGCTCCGCTTCGGTATCAATCTTGGTGAAAAGGTTTGCGTATTTCTCGAACAGCGCGTTACCTGGCTTGAGGTTCTCGAAGTTCTGCACCAGCCACGCCCCGTCGAAACGGTCCTGGTTTAGATCCGCCAGGAAGTGATTGAGCCAGACGCCACCGACAAATCCGCCCATGATGCGCATCGGATTGACACCGGGCTCGCCGGCCCAATAGGACAGCGGCGAGCCATTGAGAACCGCAGCTCCGACACGTTCTTCGCAATCGGCAGCGACTAGCGCGGCCGCCCAGCCGCCTTGGCAATTGCCATAGAGAATCGGTGACTTGCCGTCGTGGCGCTCTTTCACGTCGGCAACGAAGCGCCCCAGCGCCTTTATGACGTCTGTCAGCGTCTGGCCGTTGCAAGGCTCGGGAAAGAACACGACGAAATAGACCGGATGTCCGGTATGCAGGGCGATCCCCACCTCGGAGTCCCGCTTGAACCCACCGATCCCGGGACCATGTCCCGCCCGGGGATCGATGACGATGACGGGAGGTTTGGTCAGATCGACGCAATCGTCCCAGCAGTCGTCCCCAACCTCCGTGATGCGCAACAGCGCGTAGTTGGCGGGTCGCTCGAACTGACGGGCATCGAGCAGCGTCTCGTACTTAAAATTGAGCAGCGGCGGCAGACCTGAACGCTCGTGCTCGAGCATGTTGTTGGCGCGGCGCCGCATGGTGTCAAAGAACAGAATGGAGCGCTCCAGCACATCGCGCTGATACGTTAGGATGTCGAAAACAGATGGAGCGGTTGTCTCTACCGGTCTCGAACCGGACCGATCGCGCGCTCTGCTGGAAGCCTCACCGCCGCTCGCCTTGGCTCGAGAGGCGAGCGAGCGCGAGTCCGTCCGCGGCGTCTCAAATCGCTTCACCGCACCAGAAGACAAGGCCTTGGTGCTCTCGCGGCTGGATTTTGCTGCATCGACCATGGCGACCTCCTATCGACAGTTAGCGCTACAAGAAAATTCACCCGTCGGCGGAGCTCGCCAACCAAGCCCCCCGATTTGCTTCGCGGCACGCGTCGACCCTAGACCCTGCCCGCAAGATATGTGTTTCAGGTCGATTGCAAATTGTTGCGAACCTTTTGTGCCGCAGCGAATCGCGCTGGCGTGCGAGCCCGCGCGGCTCAAGCGGCGCGACATCACAGTGCGCGTGCGCCGCACGACGCAGATCGGGGTCTTGCTTACGCCTGACATGCTTGTCTCCACTTACTCGCGCCAAGCGGCGAAGAAATTGAACAACCACCCGAACACCAGCGCGACGTACCAGCCGTAGGCCACACTCTCGATGAGGCCGAGCAATATGCCGGCCAGTGTCCAGCTGAAGCCCGGAAAAAACTGAAACCAGGGGATGTGATTGCCGACGTCCGGCATTACAAGCCGCAGCGCGACGCAAAGCAGGTAGGTGAGGGCGAAAAATGCGCTGAGGCTCAGCCCGAAGCCCGCGATGGGGATCGCGCCGTCAAGGCGGACCGCCGTTTGTGGGGCTTTATGGATAGTCATGACAAACCTCTTTGTTTGCACCAGACGAAAATTTTTGGTGGACTGACCGCGCTGGCCCTCAGGGCCTGTAGGTGATGCCATTGGGGCCGCCGCCGACCTTGAAGGTGGCGACGACTGCGCGGCTTTCGGTGTCCATCACCGAAACTGTGCCGGCGACGATATTGCTGATGAATACGAAGCGGCCGTCGTTGCTTATTGCGACGCCGTGTGCGCCAGCGCCGGTGCGGATCGTGGCGACGACCTTGTGCGTGGCCGTCTCGATCACCGACACCGTGTCGTCGGGATCGGCCGTGGTTCCCTGATTGGCGACGTACACGAAGCGGCCGTCGGCGGTCGCGTGGACCTGGATGGGATTGCGACCAACGTCGATCCGCGCGATCACGGATCTCGACTTGGTGTCTATCACGGCGACCTTGTTCTCATCGCGCAGCGAGACGTAGGCGCGCATGCCGTCCGGCGTGAAGCCCACCTGCACCGGAGATTTACCAACTAGAATTTTGGCCGTCTCCGTCAGACTCACCGTGTCAATCACGGAAACGCTCTCATCATCGACATTGGCGACATAGGCGGCGCCACCATCGGGACTGATCCGCAAGCCGTGCGGGTAGCGCCCGGTTGCAATCTTCCGCACGATTGCGTTGCGGTTGAGATCGATGATGGCCAGGGCATTCTCGCCCGAGAGAGTTACGAAGGCGCGTGCCCCATCTTTCTCGATCACGACATGCGCCGGGTGATCCCCGACCACAAGCGATGCCATCGGTCCCGCGTCTAGGCTGGCGGTCGAGAAGAGTAGAAGGGTCCCGGCGGCTTTCATCCCGTGCGGCATCTTGCCGTGGGCTTGCTCGCCAGCAGCGGCCAGAGTGTCGCCGACGGCCAGCAGCCGGACGCCATCGGCAGTAACTTGCACATTGTGCGGCGAGATCGTCGTTGCAACGATTGTTACCTGGCCGGTTGCCAGATTGATCATGCTGATCGAATTGCCAATTTCGTCCGCCGTATAGACGGACCCGACCGCGTTCTGAAGGGGCGTCACGGACTGGGCACGCACCGTGCCGACACTCAGCATCATGGAAATTGCCGCCGCCGTTATGGACAGCATTCCTCTGTAAGAGAGGATAGGGATCGCGATCCTGTCGGTCATTCCGGATACTCCTCTACTTCAACTTGAAGGCAGATCAGCTCGACACTGTCCGCTCCTTGTGGTTGGCTTGGTGTTTGACAATTGTCGGCAATCGACTGATGCGGTCGCGGGACGTGGCGGCGCGCCGACGCTGTGCACGTTGCTGTGGTGCTCGAGCAGTTCTTGGACCCGCGGACCTGCCAAATCTGTATGGTCAGGCGATTCGCTCTCGCTCGCCGCTATCGACGAAGCAGCCACGATGCTCACACGCGCTTTCATAACGATCTCCTGTCTCGAGATTGAAAGTTTTGTCTTCTTGATCTCTCGTCCGCCTCGGTGGTTTTGCTCGACCTGCACGAGTAAGGTGGGGTTTCCAGTTACTGGAAGGTCAAGGCCGGGAAGGAGGATTCGCCACTATGATTCGTATCGGTGATGCTGCTCGGCAGTCTGGGGTGTCGGCGAAGGCGATGCGTCACTACGAAATGATCGGACTGTTGCGGCCGGCGACACGCGACAGCAACGGTTATCGGTCCTACAGCGAGATCGATGTGCACGAGCTTCGCTTCATCAAGCGTGCCCGGACGCTCGGTTTTCCCATTGAGACCATTCGCGGGTTGCTCTCGCTTTGGCGCGACCGATCCCGCCCCAGCCGCAAAGTGCGGGCGCTCGCCGAGAGCCACCTCGGCTTTCTCGATGCCCGTATCCAAGCGACCGAGCAAATGGCGGTCTCGTTGCGCCGATTGATCGAGGCCTGTAGCGGGGATCACCGTCCCGACTGCCCTATTCTCGAAGACCTCAGCGCAGGCCAAGGCCAAGCTCCGATGGGCGTCAACCGACCCGGCAAGAGCCGCCACGGGCCAGCGCGATAGCGCGTCCATGTCGCTTGCGCAGTACATCTTGCGAATTCCTCGGCAAATGGAGGCTCTAGGGCCCCCGCTTACGGCGGGGGCCCTTGCGGCTCGACGAAGGGCCGTCCAGCGCCCTACATCATGCAACCCATGCCGGTGAGGATCTGGTCCGCTTTCTTCTTCTGCTCATCGCTGAGCGCGGTATAGAGCGCGGCCAGCGCAGGCTTGATCTCCTTGAGCGCGCCATGCCTGCTTTCGATTGCCGCCAAGTGCGCATCGAGCCGCTCGACGGGCGTCTTGCCCTCAAGCGCAGTCATCATGTTCTGGCGCATGGCCTGCATGCTGGAGAAGTTCTTTTTCAGAGCTGCCGCATAGGCGTCCCACGTAGCCTGCTGCGCCGTTGTGATAGCGAGCTCGGCCTTGAGAAAGGCGATCCGCCCTTCGCCGAATGCTGGCATCTCGGCGCCCCCGGCCATCGTGCCCATCATCGGGCAGTCGCCCATTCCCATCATGCCGCGACCCGGCATGCCCATCATGCGGCCCTGACCCATTTCAGCTCCCGGCGTCATAGAGCCCGGCCCCTTCGGGCCTTGCTGTGCCAAGACCTGTCCAGCGCCAGCGCTCATACCGAGGGCTAGGACCGATGCAACAACGATGATCGACTTGCGTTTCATGATCTTCATGCTCCGTTAGCTGTGGAATGTGTTCACTCGGCCGCGCAGGACCAGCGCATCACGCGCACAGCGTCCATGCTGCGGGATGTGCGACAAGACTTCAGTTGAGGATAAATCGACGCTCGCGAGCGGCGCCTTGGCACGTCCGGATCGGCACGCAAAGAGCGATGCCAATCCTTGCGTCCACTCACGCGGACGATCAAATGCCGACGGCAGGGGGCCGGTCGGCCGGCCCAAGATTGATGCCGTCGTGATCGACGGCTCCGAAAATATGCAAGCAACCACCAATATCGCTTGCCACGTCAAAATCACACGCAACTGCCACAGCACTGCTGCAACACGTCATGTCACATGAGCCACAACTCGATGCACCTTGGCAGCAGCGACCCCGGCCATCGGCGCAACAGCCAACCAGCCAGTCGGACCGCAGAGTGATGACCGTTTCGGAGGTACCCCAAACCGATGTGGCCGCGGCAAATAATCTGTCTCCTGGCGGAATCCCGGCCCCGACGCCGCTCGCATGATCCGTGCGCGAAACCACATCACCCGCGGCCGAATCGGTTGGCGCCCCAACCGGGCATTGGACCACCTCATTCAGCGCGATATCAGCTGACGCCGGGTGCTCAGCACTGACGCCAAGTCGCGCGCTCTCGCGATGTACAACTGCACGCGCTACAGGAATTGTCGCTCGCGAATCGCTAGTGATCCTGGCCCGATCGTGATGGCCGTCGTTCGAGCGACCATGTGCGCTGGCAACCGTCGAGACCGTCGACGAAAGTACGAAGCCCAAGAGAAGGCCTCCTATCGCGTATCCCAGTCTTCGAGCCACACCATCACCTCTCGACACACGTGGTGCAGGAGCGTTCCAGTAAGACTATTGATACTTGTCTTCGCCGCCAGGAACATTGACCGGAATCAATCGTGCCGCATGTACTGGTTCTCGTGCCCTGATCCGCTGGCGGGCACAGCTATCGCCGAAAGTAATTCGGCTCCGCACGAGCCAAAGCGGCAATAGCGAAGATCACAACCGCTCCCGTGAAACAATTTGTAACCGAACTGCAATAATCGCGAATTGCGACTCGTTTATACGGGACGCTTGGGGAACGAGTTGCAGCAGCGGCCTAGCGATCTGCGGCCGTGATCAGAGCGTTGTTTCAAGACCGACGGGGACAGGGAGATAACTGGCCGATGCGACGATTGCTTATCCTGCTGTGCTTCCTATGGCCCTCTGCGGCATGGTCGCTAGACGCCCATCGTCAACATACGTTGCCGCGTGTGATTGGTGATAGGGATCCGAGTGATCCCCGCGAGCGCGTGCCGCCGGCAGGCTATCGACCTGTCACTGCCGCGACCAAGACTTTCCGTCCAGTTGATCCGTTGCCTTGGGATCAAATCAACCGCAGGGTCGCACCGCAGCCGAAATGAGCGGCGGCACCCGCACGAGAATGTTCCAGAAGTGGCTTCCTTCTGGGGGCGGAGACAATCCGGGAAACGGATTCGGGGGGATCAAGACCATGAGCGCTGAAGTGGGACGTAGCTTTGCTGGGGATCGAAACGGAGCTGCCACAAAGTCGGCTGTTGCAGCAGTGAGTTTAATGCTGATGTTGAGTGGGTGCGCGAATTTCACTCCCGATGGGGGTATGAGCCGGGTGCAAACGGCAACGACTGTGGCACTCAGCAAGGACGTCGTTCGCATTCGAAGCGACGCTGACGCCGCGGAAGCCGAGGCCCGCGTCCGCGCGCTTATTGCGAGCGGCCTCTCCGCTGACAAGGCTGTACAGATCGCGCTGCTCAACAATCGTGGCCTGCAAGCGGCCTTCGCCGAGCTTGCGACAAGCGAAGCCGAAAGCGTGGAGGCAGGACTGCCTCCAAGCCCGACCTTTTCTGTCGCCCGACTCACCTCGTCGATCGCGTCCGGTCCCGCCTATGGCGGTGCACTGGAAGTCGAGCGCCAATTGCTCGTCAATGTCCTTTCTCTGTTGACCCTACCGCGACGTCGCGACATCGCAGAGCACCGCTTCAATCAGGCGCAGCTCCGCGCGATCGAGAGTGTTCTCAAGACTGCAGCAAGTGCCCGGCGCGCCTACTACCGCGCTGTTGCCTCTGGCCAAACAGTGACGTTCCTCGAAGAGGCCAAAGTCGCCGCCGAATCTGCCTCCGAAGTCGCCAAGCGGCTGGGAGAGAGCGGTGCCCTCAACAAGATCGACCAGGCGCGCGAGCACGCATTTTATGCCGAACTTGGCGCCCAGCTTGCGGCCGCAAAAATCAAACGAGGCGCAGATCGTGAGCGCCTTGTGCGGGTGCTGGGTCTTTGGGGCAAGGACGCCGGTCTAAGAGTTCCGGGCAAGCTTCCGAGTCTTCCGGGTCGGACCAAATCGCTGCCCGACGTCGAGGCCGAGGCCATCGACAAACGCATCGACCTTGCAATCGCCAGGATGGAACTCGATATCCTTGCCAAGAGCTTCGGTCTCACGCGGGGAACACGCTTCATCAATGTGCTCGAAGTCGCCGGCATGAGTAACTTTGAGAAGGAGAAAGTTGTCACGCCGCAACCACCGCCGGATGCTCCCGAAATAGAGCGTACAAAGACGCGGTGGCGCGGTCTCGAGCTCGAGATTCAGATTCCAATCTGGGACTTTGGCGAGGCGCGTACGCGCAGAGCTGAAGAGACCTACTTGCAGTCAGTGCATCGGCTGGCCGAGCGGGCCATAAACATTCGCTCGGAGGTGCGCGAGGCCTATGCCGGCTTCCGCGGCAGCTATGATATCGCGCGGCACTATCAAAAGGAAATCCTGCCGCTGCGGAAGATCATCTCCGAAGAGACTATGTTGCGCTACAACGCCATGATCGCGGATCTCTCCGCGTTGCTCGTCGATGCCCGCGCACGCATCATGAGCAACATTGCAGCTATCGACGCTCAACGAGATTACTTCCTTGCCGCTGCCGATCTTCAGGCTGCGATCATTGGCGGCGGCGGTGACGGCGGCACCGCAGAGGGCCCCAGGGCTGCTGCCGGAGGCGGCGGCGAAGGCGCCGGTCATTGATTGAGGAGCGACACACATGACGGTTACGCGTAGAGGGTTCATCGGCAAGACCGGCG
>LNFM01009428.1_pt1 | contig 14210 bp, 12 predicted proteins | sample 596031 | NCBI WGS metagenome assembly LNFM01 (sample SAMN04254537, study PRJNA301005) | activated carbon metagenome | isolation source: dual media filters at the Ann Arbor, Michigan drinking water treatment plant | place: USA: Ann Arbor
ATGACTACGCAAACCGGCATCGTGAAGTGGTTCGACGACGGCAAGGGCTTCGGCTTCATCACCCCCGACGGTGGTGGCAAGGACCTCTTCGCCCACTTCAGCGAAATCCAATCCACCGGCGGCTTCCGCAGCCTGGCCGAAGGCCAGAAGGTGGAGTTCGAGGTGAAGCAAGGCCAGAAGGGCCCGCAAGCCGCGACCATCAAGTCGATCTGATCGACTTGGGTTTCAGGGACTTCGGTCCCTGAAGCAAAACGGACCGCAGCCTCGGCTGCGGTTTTTTTTACGCCTGCGCAGGAAGCAGGGTGTCGGCCAGCAGCGGTGCGGCCGCGTCCTTCGGAGCCAGCAGCGGTGCCGTCATGCCCGCGGGCAGCGGCCAGACGATGCCGATGGCCGGGTCGTCGTAGCGGATGCTGCCTTCGCAGTCCTTGGCGTAGACGTCGGTGGTCTTGTAGAGGAAGTGCGTGTCGTCCTGCAGCGCGACGAAGCCGTGTGCAAAGCCTTCCGGGATCCACAGCTGGCGCTGGTTGTCGGCGTTCAGCTCGACCCCGGTCCAGCGGCCGAAGGTCGGCGAGCCGGGGCGGATGTCGACCGCCACGTCGTAGGCCGCGCCCTTCACCACGCGCACCAGCTTGCCCTGCGCATGAGGTGGTCGCTGGAAGTGCAGGCCGCGCAGCACGCCGGCCGTGCTGCAGGAATGGTTGTCCTGCACGAAGGCGCGCGGGACCGGCAGGCCCATCGCCAGCAGCGCGGCGTGGAAACGCGGCTCGTTGTAGCTCTCGTAGAACCAGCCGCGCTCGTCGGCAAACACGGCGGGTTCGACGATGACAACGCCTGGCAGGTCGGTGGCCATGAGACGCATGGTCAGTAGATCCTCTCGCGCAGGACCTGCATCAGGTACTGACCGTAGCTGTTCTTGAGCATCGGCGCCGCCAATGCCTCGAGCCGCGCGGCATCTATCCAGCCCGCGCGGTAAGCGATCTCTTCCGGGCACGCCACCTTCAGCCCCTGGCGCTTCTCGAGCGTGGCGATGAACTGGCCGGCTTCCATCAGGCTGTCGTGCGTGCCGGTGTCGAGCCAGGCGTAGCCGCGGCCCATGATCTCGACGTCGAGCTGGCCCTGGTTCAGGTAGTGCGCGTTGACGGTGGTGATCTCGAGCTCACCGCGTGCACTGGGTTTGATCGACGCGGCGATGTCGCAGACCTGTTCGTCGTAGAAGTACAGGCCCGTCACCGCGTAGTTGCTCTTCGGTGCCTGGGGCTTTTCCTCGATGCTCAGCGCACGCTTGTTGGCGTCGAACTCGACCACGCCGTAACGCTCGGGGTCGTTGACGTGGTAGGCAAACACCGTGGCGCCGTTCGTGCGCCGGTCGGCGCGCGCCAGCAGCTGCGCGAAGTCGTGGCCGAAGAAAATGTTGTCGCCCAGCACCAGCGCGCTGGGGCGGCCGCCGACGAAGTCACGGCCCAGGATGAAGGCTTGTGCCAGGCCGTCGGGGCTGGGCTGCACGCAGTAGCTCAGCTGCATGCCCCACTTGCTGCCATCGCCCAGCAGGGCCTGGAAGCGCGGCGTGTCCTGCGGCGTGCTGATGATCAGCACCTCGCGCATGCCGGCCAGCATCAGCGTGCTCAGCGGGTAGTAGACCATCGGCTTGTCGTAGACCGGCAGCAGCTGCTTGCTGATGGCCAGCGTGGCCGGGTGCAGTCGCGTGCCTGAGCCGCCGGCCAGGATGATGCCTTTGCGTTGCATGGGGTCCTTCGCTTTCAGCGCCCGTGGATCTCGGTGAGCATGCGGTCGACGCCAGTCTGCCAGTGCGGCAGGTGCAGCCCGAAGGCGGCCTGCAGCTTCGATGTCGACAGGCGGGAGTTGAGGGGCCGTGCCGCCGGCGTCGGGTAGGCACTGGTGGGTATGGCGTGGATGGCGTCCGGGGCCACCTTGATGGCTTGACCATGGGCGCGCGCCCACTCGATGACATGGCGCGCGTAGCCGTGCCAGTTCGTCTCGCCGCCGGCCACGCAGTGGTAGCTGCCAGCCAGTGCCGGCTGTGCGCGCACACGCGCAATCGCATGCGCCGTCACGTCGGCCAGCAGTTCGGCCCCTGTGGGTGCACCGAACTGGTCGGCGATGACGTTCAGCGTCTCGCGCTCGGCCGCCAGGCGCAGCATCGTGCGTGCGAAGTTGCCGCCGCGTGCGGCATAGACCCAGCTCGTGCGCAGGATGAGGTGGCTGCAGCCGCTGGCGTGGATGCGTTCTTCGCCTTCGAGCTTGGTGCGGCCATAGACGCTCAGCGGGCCGGTGGGCGCGTCTTCGTCGCGGGCCTGCGTGCCGCTGCCGTCGAAGACGTAGTCGGTGCTGTAGTGCACCAGCAGGGCCCCGCGCGCCGCCGCTTCCTCGGCGATCACGCCTGGCGCGGTGGCGTTGAGCGCGCGGGCGAAGTCGGGTTCGCCCTCGGCCTTGTCGACCGCCGTGTGCGCGGCCGAGTTGACGATGACGTCGGGGGCCACCGCGCGGATCAGCGCACGCAGCGATTCCGGCTGCGCGAAGTCGGCCTTCAGTGCGCCCGGGCTGTCGAAGTCACAGCCCACCAGTTCCCCCAGCGGGGCCAGCGCACGCTGCAGTTCCCAGCCCACCTGGCCGTTCTGGCCCAGCAGCAGGATCTTCATTGGTGCGTCCGCCGGGCCGTCCCAAGGACGCACAGCCCCCGTGGGGGGTATCGAACGAAGTGAGATTGGGGGCTCATCGTTCTGTGTAGTTCGTCGACAGCCACTCGCGGTAGCCGCCGCTCTGCACGTTGGCCACCCAGTCGGCGTGCTCGAGGTACCAGCGCACCGTCTTGCGGATGCCGGTGTCGAAGGTCTCGGCCGGGCGCCAGCCGAGTTCACGCTCGATCTTGCGCGCGTCGATGGCGTAGCGGCGGTCGTGGCCCGGGCGGTCCTTCACGTAGGTGATCAGCCGTGCGTAAGGGCCTTCGGAGCCGGGCCTGAGTTCGTCGAGCAGGGCGCAGACCGTCAGCACGATTTCCTTGTTCGTCTTCTCGTTCCAGCCACCGATGTTGTAGGTCTCGCCGACCCGGCCGCGCGCCAGCACTTCGCGGATGGCACTGCAGTGGTCGCCGACGTAGAGCCAGTCGCGCACCTGCTGGCCGTCGCCGTAGATCGGCAGCGGCTTGCCGGCCAGCGCGTTGACGATCATCAGCGGGATCAGCTTCTCCGGAAAGTGCAAGGGCCCGTAGTTGTTGCTGCAGTTGGTGGTGACCACCGGCAGGCCGTAGGTGTGGTGCCAGGCGCGCACCAGGTGGTCGCTGGCGGCCTTGCTGGCGCTGTAGGGGCTGTTGGGCTCGTAGGCGTGGGTCTCGGTGAAGGCCGGGGCGTCGGGGGCCAGGCTGCCGTAGACCTCGTCGGTGCTGACGTGGTGGAAGCGGAAGGCGGCCTTCGCGCCTTCGTCCAGCGTGTTCCAGTGGGCCCGCGTGGCTTCGAGCAGCGTGAACGTGCCGTCGACGTTGGTCTTCATGAACGCGCCAGGGCCGTGGATGCTGCGGTCGACGTGGCTTTCGGCAGCGAAGTGCAGCACGGCGCGCGGGCGGTGTTCGGCCAGCAGGCGGTCGAGCAGCGGGCGGTCACCGATGTCGCCGTGCACGAAGACATGGCGGGCGTCGCCTTTGAGCGCCGCCAGGTTCTGCAGGTTGCCGGCGTAGGTGAGCGCGTCCAGATTGACGACGGGTTCGGCGCTCTGTGCCAGCCAGTCGAGCACGAAGTTGCTGCCGATGAAACCGGCGCCGCCGGTGATCAGTATGGTCATGCGAACCGTCCCCTGTTCCTGCCGAGTTTACTTTCGGCCATAGGTGTCTTCGAAGCGCACGATGTCGTCCTCGCCGAGGTAGCTGCCCGACTGCACCTCGATGATCTCCAGGGGCAGCTTGCCTGGGTTGGCCAGGCGGTGGGTCTGGCCGAGCGGGATGTAGGTGCTCTGGTTCTCGGTCAGCATGATGACCTTGTCGCCGTTGGTCACCTCGGCGGTGCCGCTGACGACGATCCAGTGTTCTGCGCGGTGGTGGTGCATCTGCAGGCTCAGCGATGCACCCGGCTTGACCATGATGCGCTTGACTTGGTGGCGCGGCCCGCTATCGATGCTGTCGTACCAGCCCCAGGGCCGGTGCACCTTGCGGTGCAGCACCTGTTCGCCGCGCTGTTCACGGCCCAGGCGATTGACGATGAGCTTCACGTCCTGGCTGCGCTCGCGGCTGGTGACGAGCACGGCGTCGGCCGTTTCCACCACGACCACGTCGTCCAGTCCCACAACGCCCACCAGCCGGCTGGTGGCATGCACCAGCGTGTTGCGGCTGTCGGTGACGATGGCGTCGCCGACGCTGGCGTTGCCCGCTGCGTCCTTCTGCGCCACCTGCCACACGGCGTCCCAGGCGCCCAGGTCGTTCCAGCCCGCGGCCAGTGGCTGCATGCGGATGTCGAGCACGCCCGGGCACTTCTCCATCACCGCGTAGTCGACCGACTCGCTCGGCACGGCGGCGAACTCGGCCTTGCCCGGGCGCACGAACTTGGCGTCGCTGCGGCGCACGGCCCACGCGCTGCGGCAGGCTGCGGCGATGTCGGGGCGGAAGCGTTCGAGTGCAGCCATCCACACCGAGGCCTTCATCACGAACATGCCGGCGTTCCAGTAATAGCTGCCGGCCGCGACGTACTTCGCGGCCGTGGCCGCGTCGGGCTTCTCGACGAACTGCGCCACACGCTCACCGTCGGCGCGGATGTAGCCGTAGCCTGTCTCGGGGCGGTCGGGTGTGATGCCCAGCACCGTCAGCGCGCCTTCCGCGGCCATGGTCACGGCGCCGCGCAGCGCCTGCGTGAAGGCTGCGGTGTCGGTCACCGTCTGGTCGGCCGAGGTGACGACCAGCACCGGGTCACCGCCATCCTCCAGCGCCTGCAGCGCGGCCAGCGTGAGTGCCGGCGCGGTGTTGCGGCCCTCGGGCTCCAGCAGCACGGCAGCGGGCTCGGTCTGCATCTCGCGCAGTTGGTCGAGCACGAGGAAGCGGTGTTCCTCATTGCCCACCACCACCGGCGCGGCCACGTCCAGTTGTGCGTCGCCCAGGCCCTGCAGCCGTGCCGCGGCCTGCTGGAACAGGCTGGTGTTGCCCGACAGCACGAGGAACTGCTTGGGGAAACCGGCGCGCGACAGCGGCCACAGTCGCGTGCCCGAGCCGCCGGCCATGATCACGGGTTGTACGGTTGTTCGGTTCATGTCTCAAAGCCTTTCGGGTTCAGTGATTGCCAGCGCCAGCTGTCGGCACACATGCGGTCCAGGTCGTGGTGGGCCTGCCAGCCCAGCAAGCGCTGCGCGAGGGCCGGGTCGGCATAGCAGGCTGCCACGTCGCCTGGACGCCTGGCCACCACCTCGTAAGGCACGTCGCGGCCGCTGGCCGCGGCATAGGCGCGGACGACTTCCAGCACGCTGTAGCCGCGACCGGTGCCCAGGTTGACGGTGAAGGAGCCCGGCGCATCGAACAGCCGCCGCAGCGCCGCGACATGGCCTTCGGCCAGGTCGACGACGTGGATGTAATCACGCACGCCGGTGCCGTCGGGCGTGGCGTAGTCGTCGCCGAAGACCTGCAGCCGCGCGCGTCTGCCGACCGCCACCTGGGCGACGTAGGGCATCAGGTTGTTCGGCGTGCCACGCGGGTCTTCGCCGATGCGGCCGCTCTCGTGCGCACCCACCGGGTTGAAATAACGCAGGCAGGCGGTCTGCCAGGCTGGGGCTGACGCACCCAGGTCGCGCAGGATCTGCTCGCCCATCAGCTTGGTCTGGCCGTAGGGGTTGGTGGCCGTCAGCGGTGCGTCCTCGGTGATGGGCAGCGTGGCCGGGTCGCCGTAGACCGTGGCGCTGGAGCTGAACACGAAGCGCCCGACGCCCCGCTGCTGCATCGTGCGGCACACGGCGATCAGGCCACCGAGGTTGTTGGCGTAGTAGTCCAGCGGCTTGGCGGTCGACTCGCCCACCGCCTTGTACGCCGCGAAGTGCACCGTGGCCTGGATGCGATGGCGGTCGAAGACGGCCGCCATCGCCGCGGCGTCGTTGACATCGGCACGTTCGAACACGGGCTCGCTGCCCGAAAGCGCGCGCAGCCGGTTCAGCACTTCGGGTGAGCTGTTGCTGAAGTCGTCGACACCCACCACGTCGAAGCCCGCGGCCTGCAGCGCCAGCCAGGTGTGCGATGCGATGTAGCCGGTGGCCCCGGTGAGCAGGATGGTCGGCTTCATTGCAGGGTGGCCTGGGCGTAGCAGTTGAAAGACGTGGAGCGGCCCGGCGCGGTGAGGTCGCCGCTGGCCCGGCGACGGCTGCTGGCCGCGTTGCAGCCCACCAGCGTATTGCGCCAGGGGGCCCAGCGTGCGCCCAGGGTGAGGTTGGCGGTGCTGTCGCTCCCTGCACGCGGTGCCTGCGGAATGGGACCGATCGTGGTGGCCACCAGCGAACGCCGGTAGACGCCGTAGCTGGCCGTCAACGCCACCTTGGCCGTCAGGTCGTGGTCGACTTTCACGCCCACCGCGTTGATGACACGGCTGTAGTCGAGGGTGGCCGGCAGGAAGTTGAACTGCAGCACGGCGTAGGAATCCTGTCCCGTTTCGCGTGTGAGGAAGACGTTGGTCTTCAGCTTGCCGGTGGCTTGCCACGACCACGAGACGACGCCCGTGGTGCCCGAGAAGTCGCGTTCCTGGTTGAGGTCGAAGCGCGTTCTGCCGTTGCTGATGCGGGCGTCGATGCTGCTGGCGCCCGTGGGCTGCATCGAGACCGCCAGGTCGACGCTGGTGCGTTTGAAGCGGTCGGCGAGGTCTTCGCCGCCGGACGTGGTGCTGAACCGGGGGTAGACACCGCGCGTGGTCGAAAGCGACAGCGTCACGCTGCCTACGCCGCTGGGGCGCCAGCGCAGGCCCAGCGAGCCGTTGTCCTGCTTGAACTCGCGCGAGCGCACGACGGCATTGTCGAGCGAGTAGCCCACGTCGCGGCGGCCGCCGCTGAGCTCGAGGCTGTACTGCGTCACCACGCCGACGCTGAGGCTGCCGTTGAAGGCCCTGCTGGTGACCAGGTTCTTGCCTGCCAGCACGCCGAGCTGCTCGTCGTAGAGCGAAAGGCTGCGGTCGCCGCTCACGCGCAGGCTGCCCGAGACGCGTCCGACCGTCGCCCAGTCGATGCCGGCATTGGCGCTGTAGGCCAGGTTGTCCAGTGCAGAGTTGTTCGCGTAGCGGTTCGAGCGCAGCGCCAGGCTGCCGTAGACCCGCTGCCGCGAGATGCGCTGGTCGAATCCCGCCAGCAGCGAGGTGGCGGTGACATCGTCGGCACGCTCGAAGCCAGGCGCGGGGTCGACGCCGTCGGCCAACTGCAGCACGTTGGACTCGTGGCCCTGCGACAGCGACAGGCCGACGTAGTAGGGACTGGACTCGGCACCGGCCCCGTCATGAACGGCGACGCAACAGATCGATACCACCAGCGCGGCCAGCCGAGCGGGCATGGGATGCATGGCATCGAGCGTCAGCGAGCTTGGGGGCATGTCAATACGCATTGCGGTCGAAGAAGACCAGCTTGATGGTGCGCGCGATGATCTGCAGGTCCAGACCCAGCGACCAGTTGCGCAGGTACTCCAGATCGTATTCGACGCGTGCCTGCATCTTCTCGATGGTGTCGGTCTCGCCGCGGTGGCCGTGGATCTGCGCCCAGCCGGTGATGCCGGGCTTGACCTTGTGGCGCACCATGTAGGCCTTGATGAGCTGGCGGTACTGCTCGTTGTGCGCCACCGCGTGCGGGCGCGGCCCGACGATGCTCATGCGCCCCTGCAGCACGTTGATGAACTGCGGCAGTTCGTCCAGCGAGCTGCGGCGCAGGAAGGCACCGAAAGGCGTGATGCGCGGGTCGTCCTTGGTCGCCTGGGGCACCACGGCGCCGTCGTCCTGCACACGCATCGAGCGGAACTTGTAGACGACGATTTCCTCGCCGTCCAGCCCGTTGCGGCGCTGCTTGAAGACCACCGGCCCCGGCGAGCTGAGCTTCACGCCGATGGCGATGACGGCCAGCAGCGGTGCGATCAGCAGCAGGATGGCCGAAGCCAGCACGAGGTCCGACACCCGCTTGACGAGCCGGTTGGTGCCCGTGAAGGGGGTTTCGCACAGCCCCACCACGGGCACGCCGTTCATGTCCTGCAGCCGGCCCTGGATGATGCTGATGCCGAACACGTCGGGCACGAAGAAGACGCTGGCCGTGGTGCCCTGCACCTCTTCCAGCAGCGCCACGATGCGCGGCTGGCTGCCCAGCGGCAGCGTGATGTAGACCTCGTGCACGCCGCGCTCGCGGATGTAGGGCCCGACCTGCTTCAGGTTGCCCAGGCGCTGGCCGGCGGCGTCGGGGTCGACTCGGTCGTCGGCACGGTCGTCGAAGTAGCCCATGAAGAGCAGCCCGATGTCGCCGCGCACCTGGAAGGCGCGCGCGACCTTCACGCCCAGGGCGCCGGCGCCGACCACCACGGCCATGCGCCGGTTCTCGGGCCGGCTGGCGGCGCTGCGCAGCAGGCGGCGGCCGGAGAAGAAGGCCAGCCACTGCAGCACGGGCGTGATCAAGCCCCACCACAGCAGCACTTGCGGCTCGAAGAGTTGCAGGCTGCGCGTGGCATACCCGCACAACGCCAGGATGACCAGCAGGCTGACCCACGAGGTGCCGATGTCGACCGCGGTGTTCAGCGGCCGGTCCCAGAAGCGGTTGCGACCGGGAAAGGTCAAGGCAAAGATCAGCAGGCACAGGGTGAGGTCCGAGCGCCCGATGGGCACGTCGAACCACGCCGACACGCCCAGGAAGACCAGCACCGTGAGCGAGGGCTCGAGGAAGGCCGCGACCAGCGAAGTCACCGATTGCGGTGCGCTGTAGAAGGTTCGCTTGTAGCCTCGGTCTTCGAACATCGGGGGCGGGAGGGAAGGCCGGGGGCGGCTTGGGTGAGGCGGCGGCCACACGGGTGCGTGACGACCCCCGCCGGCATGCGGTGGCACGCCGTTGGCTTGGCCGCGGATTCTCGCCCAGTTCACTCCCGCCGCCGGAGGCCGTGCTGGCGTGGGCGGCCCCTCATCGGCAGGGGGCCTGCCTACAATCGGGCAATGCTTCACAGTCTTCAAGCCCTGCTGGCTCCGGCCCTGGCCGAGCGTCTGACGCTCGTCATCAACCACGTCCTCAGCGGAGAGGCGGTCGCCACCGAACGGTTGCGCCCACACGCCGGCCGCACGATGTCGCTGGCCCTCAACGACTGGCCCCGCCTGCTGCCCGCGCCGCCGGCACTGGCCTGGCGCGTCACGCCCGCCGGCCTGCTGGAGTGGTGCGGGCTGGACGGCGCACCCGAGCCCGACCTGGCGGTGCAACTCGACGCTGGCAATCCGGCGCTGGTGCTGGCGCGGGCGCTGGGTGGCACGCCGCCCCAGGTGCAGATCGACGGCGACGCGCAGCTCGCCGGCGACGTCAACTGGCTGCTGCTCAACCTGCGCTGGGACGTCGAGGCCGACCTCGAACGCTTCTTCGGCCCCGTGGTGGCGCACCAGCTGTACAAGGTCGGCTCGGCCGTGGCCGCCGCCATGCGCATGGCGCTGAAGACCGCTGCGCAGCTGGGCGAGCGGCTGCGCTCGCGCACCCCGTGATCCTGCGCGTCCGGCGCCGCCTGGGGCGCTGATGAAGCACTACGGTCGGCTGGTGACCATCGTGGTCACCGTCCTGCGTTTCGGCCTGGACGAGGTGGCGCTGTCGTCGTTCCGCCAGCGCTGGGTGCGTGCGCTGGTGCGCATCGCCACCGTCGGCCGCAGCCTGGACGCACCGCGCGCCGAACGCCTGCGCCGGGGTCTGGAGCGGCTGGGCCCGATCTTCGTCAAGTTCGGCCAGGTGATGTCGACGCGGCGCGACGTCATGCCGCGCGACATCGCCGACGAACTGGCCAGCCTGCAGGACAACGTGCCGCCCTTCCCGGCCGCGGTCTCGCGTGCGCTGGTCGAGAAGGCCTTCGGGCGCCGCATCGACGAGGTCTTCGAGAGTTTCGAGACCGAGCCGGTGGCCAGCGCGTCGATCGCCCAGGTGCACTTCGCGGTGCTCAAGGGCGGGCGCGAGGTCGCGGTGAAGGTGCTGCGTCCGCGCATGCTCGACATCATCGACCAGGACCTGGCGCTGCTGCACCTGCTCGCGCGTTGGGTCGAGCGGCTGTCGGCCGACGCGCGGCGGCTCAAGCTGCGCGAGGTGGTGGCCGAGTTCGATGGCCACCTGCACGACGAGCTCGACTTCGTGCGCGAGGCCGCCAACGCCTCGCAGCTGCGCTCGAACATGGAAGGCCTGGACCTCGTGCTCGTGCCCGAGATGGTGTTTGCGCTGTGCACCCCGGGCGTGCTGGTGATGGAGCGCATGAAGGGCGTGCCCATCAGCCAGATCGACCGCATACGCGCTGCCGGCGTCGACATCAAGAAGCTGGCGCGCGACGGCGTGACGATCTTCTTCAACCAGGTCTTCCGAGACGGCTTCTTCCACGGCGACATGCACCCCGGCAACATCCAGGTCAGCCTGGAGCCCCGCACCTTCGGCCGCTACATCGCGCTGGACTTCGGCATCGTGGGCACGCTCAGCGAGTCCGACAAGGAATACCTCGCCTACAACCTGCTGGCCTTCTTCAGGCGCGACTACCGGCGCGTGGTCGAGCTGCACGTGGAAGCCGGCTGGGTGCCGTCGGACGTGCGCGTCGACGCGCTGGAAGCCGCCATCCGCACGGTGTGCGAGCCGATGTTCGACCGCCCACTGCGCGAGATCTCGCTCGGCCAGGTGCTGCTGCGCCTGTTCCAGACCTCGCGCCGCTTCAATGTCGAGGTGCAGCCGCAGCTGGTGCTGCTGCAGAAGACGCTACTGAACGTCGAAGGACTGGGCCGCGAGCTCGACCCCGAGCTCGACCTCTGGACCACCGCCAAGCCTTTCCTCGAGCGCTGGATGAACGACCAGGTCGGCCTGCGTGGCCTGATGCGGCGCATGGAACGCGAGGCGCCGGCCTATTCGAAGCTGCTGCCGCAGCTGCCACGCCTGCTGCACCGCGCGCTGCAGCGTCAGGGCGACCCGGGCGAGAGCGCCGCGCTGCTGGCGCTGCTGGCCGAACAGCGGCGCACCAACCGGCTGCTGCAGGGGCTGCTGTGGGCCGTGGCCGGTTTCGTCGTCGGCATGCTGCTGACGCGCTTCTTCTTCGCCTGGCCAGGCTGAGGCCGCGCGGCCTACCTCGGCCGACTACAATTCCACCTTTCCAATCAATGGTTTAGCTCGGCCCTGACTGGGGCGCGAGTTAGTCCTCACAGCGATTTCGTTGAAAGCCATGCCTATCTACGCCTACCGTTGCACGAGCTGCGGCCACGCGCAGGACGTGCTGCAGAAGATGTCGGACCCGGTACTCACCGTGTGTCCGGCCTGCGGTGCGGCCAGCTACGCCAAGCAGGTCACCGCGGCGGGTTTCCAGCTCAAGGGCTCGGGCTGGTATGTCACCGACTTCCGCGGCGGCAGCAAGCCCGAGGGTGATGCCGACAAGGCGGCTGCCAAGACCGGCGACAAGGTGGGCGGCAAGCCGGCAGACGCTGCTGCCGCGCCTCCCGCCGCACCCGCCGCCGATGCCAAGCCTGCCGCGGCGCCTGCACCTGCCGCTGCCACCCCGGCACCGAGCACGGGTTCGAGCTCGAGCTCGAGCTGAAGCGACGCCGCCCCCACACCCCGTTCCGACGCGCCCCGGCACGCTCTTGCTCCAGTGAAGAAATACCTCGTCGCCGGCCTGCTGGTCTGGCTGCCCCTGGCCATCACCATCTGGGTGCTGTCATGGCTGCTCGGCGCGATGGACGGTGTCTTCGCGTCGCTGCTGTCGGCCACGCAGGCGGTGCTGCCCGAGTCGGCGCGCGCCGGCATCGACCAGCTGCGCCGCGTGCCCGGCCTGGGCGTGGTGGTGATGGTGGTGGGCCTGCTGCTGACGGGCGTGTTCGCCGCCAACATCGTGGGCCAGTGGTGGCTGCGCCAGTGGGACCGCCTGCTCGGCAAGATCCCCATCGTCAAGAGCATCTACAACTCGGTCAAGCAGGTCTCGGACACGCTGTTCTCGACCAACGGCAATGCCTTCCGCGAAGCCGTGCTGGTGCAGTACCCGCGCCAGGGTTCCTGGACCATCGCCTTCGTCACCGGTCGCCCCGGCGGCGAGGTCGCCGAACGCCTGCCCGGCGACTATGTCAGCGTCTACGTGCCGACCACGCCCAACCCCACGTCCGGCTTCTTCCTCATGATGCCGCGTTCGGACATCCTGGAGCTGAAGATGAGCGTCGACGAGGCGCTGAAGTACGTGATCTCGATGGGCGTCGTCGGCCCGGGTGCGGCGCATGCCCCGGTCCTGGCCGCGCCGGCCGGTGCGCCCCGAAATTGACCGGGCTGGCACGGCCCGGCAGCCGGCCAGCCCTGACGGGCCGCACCCCGCGAACGGGTGCCGCCGCCCGCGTGAGTGCCAACCCCCGAACACCATTCAGCCATCTCCCCCTGGAGTGAAACGATGAGAACCACCTACTGTGGCCTGGTCAGCGAAAAGCTGTTGGACCAGACCGTCACCCTCATGGGCTGGGCCCACCGCCGCCGCGACCATGGCGGCGTCATCTTCATCGACCTGCGCGACCGCGAAGGCCTGGTGCAGATCGTCTGCGACCCCGACCGCGCCGATATGTTTGCCACCGCCGAAGGCGTGCGCAACGAGTTCTGCCTGCAGGTCGTCGGCAAGGTGCGCGCGCGCCCGGCCGGCACCGAGAACGTCAACCTCACCAGCGGCAAGATCGAGGTGCTGTGCCACGAGCTCGTGGTGCTGAACCCCAGCGTCACGCCGCCTTTCCCGCTGGACGACGAGAACCTCAGCGAGACCGTGCGCCTGACGCACCGCGTGCTCGACCTGCGCCGCCCCGAGATGCAGAAGAACCTGCGCTTGCGGTATCGCGTGGCCATCGAGGTGCGCAAGTTCCTCGACGAGCAGGGCTTCATCGACATCGAGACGCCGATGCTCACCAAGAGCACGCCCGAGGGTGCACGCGACTACCTCGTGCCCTCACGCATCCACGATGGTCATTTCTTCGCGCTGCCGCAGAGCCCGCAGCTGTTCAAGCAACTGCTGATGGTGGCCGGCTTCGACCGCTACTACCAGATCACCAAGTGCTTCCGCGACGAGGACCTGCGCGCCGACCGCCAACCCGAGTTCACGCAGATCGACATCGAGACCTCGTTCCTGAACGAGGAGGAGATCCGCGCCATCACCGAGGCCATGATCCGCAGCGTCTTCCGCAAGACGATGGGCGTGGAGCTGCCGGTGTACGCGCAGATGACCTATGCCGACGCGATGCACAAGTACGGCAGCGACAAGCCCGACCTGCGCGTGAAGCTGGAATTCACCGAGCTCACCGAGGTGATGAAGACGGTGGACTTCAAGGTGTTCAGTGGCCCGGCCACCGCTGTCGGCGGCCGTGTCGCGGCGCTGCGCGTGCCCGGCGGCGGCGAGATGAGCCGCGGCGAGATCGATGCCTACACCGAATTCGTGAAGATCTACGGCGCCAAGGGCCTGGCCTGGATCAAGGTCAACGACGCCGCCAAGGGCCGCGAGGGCCTGCAGAGCCCGGTGGTGAAGAACCTGCACGACGCGGCCATCGCCGAGATCATCGCGCGCACCGGCGCGTGCAACGGCGACCTGCTCTTCTTCGGCGCCGACAAGGCCAAGATCGTCAACGACGCGTTGGGCGCGCTGCGCGTGAAGATCGGCCACAGCGAATTCGGCCGCAACCACGGCCTGTTCGAGGACACGTGGAAGCCGCTGTGGGTGGTCGACTTCCCGATGTTCGAGTTCGACGAGGACGCCAAGCGCTGGAACGCCGTGCACCACCCCTTCACGGCGCCCAAGGACGGCCACGACGAGCTGATGAAGACCGACCCCGGGGCCTGCATCGCCAAGGCCTACGACATGGTGCTCAACGGCTGGGAGATCGGCGGCGGCTCGGTCCGTATCCACCGCGCCGATGTGCAGGCACGTGTCTTCGAGGCGCTGAACATCACGCCGGAAGAGCAGCGCGTGAAGTTCGGCTTCCTGCTCGACGCGCTGCAGTACGGCGCGCCGCCGCACGGCGGCCTGGCCTTCGGCCTGGACCGCATCGCCACGCTGATGA
>LNFM01009429.1_pt1 | contig 14209 bp, 14 predicted proteins | sample 596031 | NCBI WGS metagenome assembly LNFM01 (sample SAMN04254537, study PRJNA301005) | activated carbon metagenome | isolation source: dual media filters at the Ann Arbor, Michigan drinking water treatment plant | place: USA: Ann Arbor
GCGACAGCCGCCCCAGGTGCTTGGCCGTGGGATCGCCGAGGCGAAACGCCGCCCACGCGTGCGAGGCTTCGTGCACGGTGAGGGCCAGCAGCAGCCCGATGAACGCGAGAACTATTGAACTGATTTCCACGATGACAAAGACCCCATAGAGTATCAGCCAAGCCGGCAATTGCCGAATTCAGGCATCTCGCGCAGCGCCCCACCCTCTCCGCCCTCCGGCAGCGGGACAGGTCGACCGTCCGTGAAATTCTGAAATGCTGAAATTTCAGGCGCCCGTGGCGAAGTGGCGCAGGATGGCGTCGGCCGCCTTGGCGCCGACCACGGCGGTCAGATCCTCGCGGCTGGCCCGCCGCACGCCGGCCACGCTGCCGAAGGTGGTCAACAGCTGACGCCGGCGCCGCGGCCCCACCTGGGTGATGTCGTCCAGCTCGGACCGCAGGTCGCGACCGGCCCGGGCCGTGCGGTGGAAGGTCACCGCGAACCGATGCGCCTCGTCGCGGATCCGCTGCAGCAGGCGCAGCGCTGGTGTGCCCTGGCCGAACGCGATGGGGTCCTCGCGGTCCCGCGTGAAGACGAGTTCCTCCTGCTTGGCCAGCCCCACCGCCACGACGTGGTCCAGACCCAGCGCCTCGAGGGCCTCGTAGGCGGCGTTGAGCTGCCCCTTGCCGCCGTCGATCACGATCAGGTCCGGCCACGGCCCATCATCGTCGGCGACCTTGCGATACCGCCGCCCGACCACCTGGTGCATGGCCGCGAAGTCGTCGAGGAAACGGTTTCCGGTGTCCGGTTCCCGGTTCCCGGCCTCGCCCTTGATCCTGAACTTCCGATACTCCGACTTCTTCATCCGCCCGTCCTGGCAGACGACCATCGACGCGACGGTCTCGGCCCCCTGCAGGGTCGAGATGTCGAAGCAGTCGATGCGGCGCGGCAGGGCGGCCAGCCCAAGGGCCGCCTGTAAGGTCTCCAGCGCCTCGTGGTTGGCGGCGCCGTCCTCGTTGAAACGCGCATCGTAGGACAGCGCGGCGTTGCGGGCCGCCAGGTCGATCAGCGCCTTCTTGTCGCCCCGCTGCGGCACGCTGACCAGCACCTGTCGACCGGCGCGGGCCGACAACCACTCCGCCAGCAGGTCCATGTCGGGCAGCGCGACGGGCAGCAGCACTTCCGGGGGCGGCGCGTGATCGGCGTAGACATGGGCCACCGCCCGATCGAGCAGATCCTCGAGGCGCGCGTCACGGGCCTGATCGGCGTTGGTCACCATCTCCACGCGGTCGACGACGCGGCCCGACCTGACCTGGAAGAGCTGGACCACGGCCCCGCCGGGTCCCAGCTTGACGCCGATCGCATCGCGGTCGCCCATCCGCGGCGTCGCCATCTTCTGCTGTCGGTCCCGCAGGGTCTCGAGCGTCCGGATCGTGTCGCGCAGCTGCGCGGCCTGCTCGAAGCGCTCCTCGTCGGCCGCCGCGTACATCCGCGACTCGAGGTCGGCGACCAGTTCCTCGGTGCGGCCGTCGAGCAGCAGGCGGGCATCGCGGACGGCGTGCTGGTACTGGTCCTGCGTGCAGATCGTGGCGACGCACGGCGCCAGACACCGCTTGATGTCGTACTCGAGGCACGGCCGGCCCCGCTGGCCCGTGATCACCTCCCGGCACGACCGGATGCCGAACAGCTTGTGCGACAGGCTCCGCGTCTGCCAGGCGAGCGACGCCGGCATGAACGGTCCGGCGTAGTAGTCGCCGTCGTTGGCCACACGCCGCACGACCGAGACGCGCGGAAATCCCTCGGACGTGCTCAGCCGCAGGTACGGATACGTCTTGTCGTCGCGGAGCTTGATGTTGTACCGCGGTGACCGCTCCTTGATGAGGTTGTTCTCGAGCGCCAGCGCCTCGACGACCGAGTCGGTGACGATGACCTCGAGCCCGACGGCCTCGTCGAGCAGGGCCTCGGTCTTGGGCGACGTGCCGCGAGCGCCGAGGTAGCTGCGGACCCGGTCGCGCAGGGCGCGCGCCTTGCCCACGTAGATGGTCTCGCCCGCCCGGTTGAGGTAGAGATAGACCCCGGGCTGCTCCGGCAGACGGGCGATTTGGGGCTTGAGATCTTCAATCGCCATGGGCGTGCGCCTCGGGGCGCGACGGGGCGCCTGGCCGGTCGGGATGACGCGCCCGGCCGTGTGCCGGCCCGCGATCCCATCGGTCGGGTTGCAGGAGTCGACCCGGACCCTCCATTATATCGACGGGCAAATGACTTTCACGGGCGCCGTCGGCGCGATTTTCATGTTCCCGCTGAGCGCGATCATCCGGATCTGCGTCGTGCTGCGGATTCACCCCAACGTCCTGACCTTCATCGGGGTCTGCATCAACCTGGCGGCCGCGTGGGCGCTCGGCGTGGGCCGATTCGTGCTGGCGGGCTTCATCATGGTCGCGGCCAACCTGTTCGACTTCATCGACGGCAAGGTCGCGCACCAGACCGGCACGGCCAGTGCGTTCGGCGGCTTCTGGGATTCGGTCATGGACCGCTTCTCCGACCTGGCGCTGTTTCTCGGCCTCGTCTACCTCTACGCCTCGCTCCAGCGGGCCGACTACGTGCTGATCACCGCGCTGGCCATGACGTTCACCGTGCTCACCAGTTACGCCCGCGCCCGCGCCGAGTCGCTCATCGACAAGTGCAAGGTCGGGTTCATGGAGCGCCCCGAGCGGATCGTCCTGTTCATGATCGGCGCCTTCACCAACCGCATGGCTGCCGTCCTCTGGGTCATCCTCGTGCTGTCGGTGCTGACCGTGGCCGGCCGCATCTACCACACCTGGCGTGAACTCGAGGGGCGGGGGGTGACGGCATGAGCGCGCGCACGGCCCCGCTCGAGGAGCGCCTGCCGCTCCCGCTGCTGTTCTTCTGGCGCATCTTCTACTGGACCTACGAGCGCACGACGATCCCGTACGACCTGATGGTGATCGCCATCCTGGCGTTCGTGTGGCTCACTCCGCCCGACTGGCTCGGCGACCCGACCGCGCACGGGATGGGGTGGCTCGGCCGCCTGCTGGGCTGGTAGGACCGCGTCGCCACCGGGCCGCTTGCGTCCAGCGGCCCGCATCCGCTAGAAGGACTGCAGTGCCGCCGTCCTTCCTGTCCCACGTGCTGCTCCTCATGGGCGCGGGCTTCCTCGTGGCCAACGTCCGCATCCTGGTGGACGTCGCGCGCAACTTCCGCATGCGCTCCCGGGCGCTGCTGACGTGGCCGAGCCCCGTGCCGCGGTACTACGGCCTGTTCCTCGGCATGGCGGCGCTGCTCGGCGTGGTCCTGCTGGTCAAGCTGTTCTACCTGCGCTGGCCACCGACGGCGGTGTTCGGCGAAGCGATGATGCTCGTCTACTACGGCTATCTCGTGCCGCTGAGCATCCGCATCGGGCGCGGGTTCTACGAGGACGGCGTCTGGATGGACCAGGGCTTCCTGCCGTACCACAAGATCGGCGGGCTCCGGTGGCGCGAAGGCGAACCGCTGACGCTCCTGCTGGTCCCCCGCATGAAGCAGGTGGCCCGCAGCCTGGTCGTGCCGACGCAGTTCTACGGCGAGACCCGCCGGCTGCTCCGCGACAAGATCGCGCGCCACGACATCGACTTCTGGGGCAAGTCCCTCGACCTCGGCGCCCACGACGAGCGTGACGACGCCTAGGGGTGGCTCCGCCTCATGGCACAGGCTCCGCTCGCAATGCCGAATGCTGCCATGCCGAATGCCGAATACCTAAGGTTGAAGGTTGAAGGTTGAAGGGGGAAGGCTGAAGGCGAAGGACATGCCAGCATGCCGGCATTCGGCATCGCGGCATTCCCCCCCTACCCCGCCAGCGCAGGATCGAAGCACTTGCGGCAGCGCGCCTCGTACGAGTCCGTCGCGCCGACGAGCACCAGTTCGCGGCTCTTGACCAGTCGCTGGGTGTGATTGGCGGGCTCGCCGCAGACCATGCAGATGGCCAGGGTCTTGGTGATGTACTCGGCGACGGCCAGCAACTGCGGCATCGGCTCGAACGGGCGTCCCAGGTAGTCCTGGTCCAGACCGGCCACGATGACGCGCTTGCCGCGGTCGGCCAGCGTGCTGCACACCGCCGGCAGTTCGACGTCGAAGAACTGGCCTTCGTCGATCCCCACCACCTCGGTCTCGTCGGTCACGCCGTCGAGGATGTCGGCCGCCGTGCGGACCGCCAGCGACGGCAGGCGCATCTCGCTGTGCGAGGTGATGTGGGTCTCGGAGAACCGGTCATCGATGGCCGGCTTGAACACGAGCACCCGCCGCTTCGCGATCTGGGCCCGCCGCAGGCGGCGAATGAGCTCTTCGCTCTTGCCGCTGAACATGCTGCCGACGATGACCTCGATCCAGCCGGACGAGGGGATGGGACGCTGGGAGCTCTGGTCCATTCAGGGGAATGCCGCGATGCCGAATGCCGGGAATGCCGAACGCATCGACCGCTCCTGCGAAGGCCGAAGGCCGAATGACGAAGGCCGAAGCAGGCCGTCGGACAACGTCCGACGGCTACACTCTGGAGAGGTACTCGCCCGTCTCGGTGTTGACGCGCACCACGGTGCCGACTTCGACGAAGGCCGGCACGGTGACCACATGCCCGGTCTCGAGCGTGGCGGGCTTGGTCTGGGCGTTGGCCGTGGCGCCCTTGATGCCCGGGACGGTATCGGTGACCTTCAGGTCCACGGTCGGCGGCAGTTCGATGCCCACCGGGTTGCCCTCGTAGAACTCGACGTTGATCATCGACTCGGGCAGCAGGTAGTTCATGGAGTCGCCGAGCGCCTCCTCGGACAGGCCCGTCTGCTCGTAGGACGACGTGTCCATGAAGTAGAAGGTGTCGCCGTCCTTGTACAGGTACTGCATCTCGCGCTCGTCGAGGTGCGCCCGCTCCACCATGTCCTCCGAGCGGAAGCGATGCTCGAACATGATGCCGTCCTTGACCTTGCGCATCTTGGCGCGGACGAACCCCCGCAGGTTCCCCGGCGTGACGTGCTGGGTCTCGACGATCCGGCACAGATCGTTGTTGTGCTTGACGAGGTTGCCCTTGCGAAGCTTCGTGGCGGAGACGGTACTCATGACACTCCTGGCAGACCGGAGGAAGTACCCGGTCGAGTACGCAAACCGGAGGATGGTAGCACGCGCCGGTTTGCTACGATGAACCCATGCGCTGGGAATCCCTTCGCGAATACCGGACCCGGGCCGGGCAGTCCGATCGGCGGGGCGACTCGGGCTGGACACCCCCGGCCGACGTCAGCGAAACCGAGGACAGCTTCGTCGTCGTGGCCGAACTACCGGGCGTGCGTCGGGCCGATGTGGACGTCGCCGCGACCCACGACACCCTGACCATCCGTGGGCATCGGCCGGACCCGGGCTGCGAACCGGCGTGTTACGTGCGCCTCGAACGCGGGCATGGCCAGTTCGTCCGCCGCTTCACCTTCCCGGCGCCACTGGCCGTGGACGAGGTGCAGGCCGACTTCAAGGATGGCATTCTCACCGTGACCCTCCCGAAGGCGGCGTCGGCCCGCGGCCGACGCGTCGAGGTCAGCTAGTCGTGCGGCGCCTGCTCCTCCCGTTGGCCCTCGTGGTCGCGAGCTTCTTCGCGGGCATGGTCGTCACCGGCCGCTTCGGCCCGGCCGACCGCGCCACGGCGCAGGCGCCCGTCGTTCCCCCCCCGGCGCCCGCAGCGCCCAAGGCCACCGTCTCGGGCGGACCGCTGCCCGAACTGGCCGACGTCGCCGAACGCGTCATCCCGAGCGTGGTCAACATCTCGGCCGTCGGCTCGCGGCAGATGCGCCTGCCCTTCGGCTTCATCGACGAACAGCCGACACAGAGCGCCGGGTCCGGCGTCGTCATCCGCAAGGCCGGCAACGTCGGCTACGTCCTGACCAACGCCCACGTGATCGGAGAAGCCACACAGCTCAGCGTCGTGCTGTGGAATCGACGCGAGCGCCCGGCCGAGCTGGTCGGGATCGACCCATACGCCGACCTCGCCCTGCTGCGCGTCACCGACCCCAGCCTGCAGCCGATCACCTGGGGCGACAGTTCCCGCCTCCGCGTGGCCGAGTGGGTCATGGCGGTGGGCAACCCCTACCAGCTGGGCGAGACCGTGACGCTCGGCATCGTGTCGGCCCTCGGCCGTACCAACCCGCAGATCTCGGTCGTCGCCGACTACATCCAGACCGATGCCGCCATCAATCCCGGCAATTCCGGCGGCGCGCTGGTCAATCGCCGCGGCGAACTGATCGGCATCAACACCTGGATCTACAGCGAGAGCGGCGGCTATCAGGGCATCGGGTTCGCGGTGCCGAGCAACCTGGCCCGCGACGTCGCCGCCCAACTCGAGAAGTTCGGCAAGGTGCGCCGCGGCACCATCGCCGGCATCGTCCGCATCGCGCCGCTCAATCCCGGGCTGGCGCAGGATCTCGACGTCGCGTCCACCGACGGGGTCGTCGTCTACCGGATTCGCAATTCCGGTGATGCGTGGGATGCCGGCCTGCGTGCCGGCGACGTGATCGTCGGCTTCAATCGCGCCGAGATCACGGGCACCGAGGCCTTCGAACGGTCGATGCTGACCGCGCCGGTCGGATCGGTCGCCACCCTGCGCGTGCGTCGAGCCCGCCAGGAGTTCGACATCAAGGTGCCCATCACCGAAGCGCCGTTCCGCGGGCAGCGGTAAGCCTCAGGCTCAAGGGTCAGGGCTCGGGGCGGGCTCCGGGCTCACCGACCCAGCGCCGCGACGACGGCGCGCGCGGTCTCTTCCCCGGAGAAGTTCTGCTGCCCCGTGATCAGATTGCCGTCGCGGACGGCAAAGCCGCGCCACAGGCCGGCCTGCACGTAGTTGGCCCCAATCGCCTTCAGCCGGTCCTCGATGCGCCACGGCACCACGTGCCTGTCGCGCGCCGGCAGGCCGTAACTCCACACGGCGTTGTCGGCGAAGTCCTCCTCGACGTTGGCAAAGCCGGTGACCGTCTTGCCGGCGGCCAGGTACTCGCCGGCCGACAGGCGGGCAAAGGCCAGGATGGCGGTGCCATGGCACAGCGCGGCGGCGATCTTGCCGGCTTCGTAGAAGCGGACGAACACCTGCTGCAACGTCGTCGCCTGCTCGAAGGTGAACATCGGCGCCTGCCCACCGGCAACGACGATGGCGTCGAAGTCTGCAGGGTCCAACTCGGAAACCGGACGTGTGTCGTCGATCAGCGACCGAAGGGCCGGGGTGTGGATGAAGCCCTGGGAGATGAGGTCGCTGCGGCTGTAGCCACTGGCGTCCCCGGGGTCGCTCATCGCGTCGGCGACGCACTGGCCGCCATCGGGACTGAAGACGGCGACCTCGTACCCGACCTCGGTGAAGACATGGTACGGATGCGTCAGCTCGGACCACCAGAACCCGACCGGCCAGCCGGTGGTGGTCGACACGGTGGCATTGGCGATGACGATGGCGACGCGCTTGCGGGCGCCCGGGCGCGTGACGTTCGGATCCTTCAGGCTCATGGGTCCTCCGTGATGGAAGATCCGACGGTAGCGTCACGCACGCTGCATGTGAAGTACGCACATTCCGGTGGGATACTTACCAGAAGGAGAGCATGGATGCCCGAGTTCGAGTTCGAGGGCCAGACGTTGCAGGGGATCTCCCACAAGATGCTGACCCAGCACCTGCGCGAACTGGAGCAGCACGGCCTGCTCACGCGCACGGTGCACCCGGTCGTGCCGCCGCACGTGGACTACGCGATCACGCCCCTGGGGCGGACGACGGTGCCGGCGATCGAGGCGTTGCGCACGTGGGGTGCGCTGTACCGTCGGCGTCGCGGCGGTGCCTGACACGCAGGATCTCGGCTATCGGGGCCGGCCAGACACCGCGGGGTGGCCGGCGAGGTAGGCCCGCCACGGGCGGTCCTGCCCGACGCGGATGCCGATGCGTGGACTCCACGCGATGGCAGCGGTCGGCCGCCGCGGCCTGCGCTCGAGGCGCAGCGCCCCTGTCGTGAGCGGCACGCGGTTCTGCTCGCCGGTGATGCCGAGCGCGCGCGTCAGGTTGCCCGGGCCGCGACAGAGGTCGTGGTCCTTGCCGGCCCACACGCCCTCGACGCCAGCGCGGCGCGGCGCACGCCGTGATCGCATCAGCGCCACCCCATCGACGGGCTCGAGGGCGCGGATCAGCACCGCGGCCGGAAAGCCATCGGCCTCGGTCACGGCATTCACCAGCCAGTGCACGCCGTAGTTGAAGTAGACGTAGGCCAGCCCCGGTGGTCCGTACAGGGGCTGGTTGCGAGCCGTCGGCCCAGGCGCGGCGTGACAGGCCGGGTCGTCCTCGCCGATGTAGGCCTCGACTTCGACAATGAGCCCGGCGGTCGTCCCGGTGGCCGTCTCGTGCACGAGCCGCATGCCGATGAGATCGCGGGCCACGACGAGGGTCGGCCTGGCGAAGAACGATGGCGTCAGTGAGGACGTGGCAGCCATGCGCGGTGACGGCCGGCTCGGAGAGCCGGCGCTACCCGGATGCGGCGTGCGCGTGAGGCGATGGGCGCAGGAGGCTTACGCCGACTTGCGAAGGCGAGCGATGGCGCGCTCGGCGGCGCGCACGACACGGAGATCCTTGTCGCCACGGGCGCGCTCGAGCAGGACCAGCGCGTCGTCGCCACCGATGAAGCCGAGCACGAGGGTCACGCGTTCGCGCGTGGCCGGGTCGTCGGAGGCCAGCGCCTGGTCGAGCCCGGGGACCGCCCGGGGACCGAGCTCGACGAGATAGGCCATCGCCTGCTCGTGAAAGGCGCCATGATCCAGCGCCTGCACCAGGAAACCCACGCCGCTGCCCCCCTGTGGGCCCGCCGTCACCGACGCGAACGCGCCGGCCAGCAGCACGTCCCGCTGCTTGTCCCCGGCCAGGGCCGTCGCCGCCTGCTGCGCGGCCTCGCGATTGCCGCTGCGCGCCAGTCCTTCCCCCGCCAGGCGACGGAGGTTGGCGGAGGACGAGGTGAGCTGCGACACGAACAACTGCTGCGACGAGGCGTGCGCGATTCGGGCGAGAGCGTCGATCGCGGCTTCGGCCCGTGGTCCCTTCCCGCCGAAGTAGTTGAACTGATCGGTCAGCGCCTGCAGCGATTGCCACGCCTTGATGTCGCCCAGCGCGCGCATGGCCGCCGTGGCCACCCGGGTGCTCCTGTCGTTGAGCGCCTCGACCAGCGCGTCGCCGGCGCTCGACACGCGGAGCCCCCCGATGACGCGCGCGGTGGCCTCGCGGATGTCCTCATCCTTGTCTTGCAGCAGGCGCGCCAGCGCGTCGGCCGCGTACCCGTCGAGCGGCGGCCGGGCCATCACGCCGAGGGCGTAGACCGACTCGATGCGCACGCGCGGGTTCGGGTCGAACATCGACTGCGCCAGGCCGTTGGTGAGTTCGACCGGCACCGGCTGGGGAATCAGGCCGTAGGGGCCGAGGTCGTAGATGCCCTGCGCGGCGCTGCGCGACCTGGTCTCGACGACGAGGCCCCTGCGGCGCTTGACGATGGTCGGCTTCTCGACATGGTAGAAGCTCAACAGGGTGTAGATCGTCTCCAGCTGGATGTCGTCGATGGGGTCGGTCAGCAGCTGACTGATCGGCGCGATGGCCTCCGGATAGGCCGTGGCCCCCAGGGACCGGAGTGCATCGCGTCGGGCATCCGCGTCGGGCGACTGCAACTGCGCCACGACCTGGTCGTAGGAGGCCCGAGGAGCGGCCGGCGCCGGCGCCTGGGCCAGCAGCGGAGCGGCGCCGCACAGCAGCGCCACGAACACATGCGCGGAGTGAATTCGCATCGGCACCCAGTGTACCTGCAGGTGGCGGACTTTGTCCGACCGCTACGTGCGCAGGCTCGCGCCGTCGAGGACGGCCTTGAGATGCTGGCCGGTGTGCGACGCCGCGACGGTGACAATCGTCTCGGGCGAACCGACGGCGACGACCTCGCCGCCGGCGTGGCCCCCCTCGGGTCCGAGGTCGATGACCCAGTCGGCCGTCTTGATCACGTCGAGGTTGTGCTCGATCACGAGCAGCGAGTGCCCGGCAGCGATCAGCTTGCGGAAGGCCGCGAGCAGCTTGGCGATGTCGTCGAAGTGCAGGCCGGTGGTGGGCTCGTCGAGGATGTAGAGCATCCGATCACCGCCCTGGGTCGACAGGTGGGCGGCGATCTTGATGCGCTGCGCCTCGCCCCCGGACAGGGTGGTGGCCGGCTGGCCGAGACGCAGATAGCCGAGACCGATCTCCTCGAGCACCAGCAGGCGGCGCAGCACCTTGGGCGAGCCGTTGAAGAACTGGATCGCCTCACGCACGGTGAGGTCGAGCACCTGATGGATGTTCTTGCCGCGGTACGTGACCTCGAGCACCTGCGGCCGGAAGCGGGTGCCTTCGCAGACGTCGCATGGCACGAAGACGTCGGCGAGGAACTGCATCTCGACGCGCACCTGCCCTTCGCCTTCACACGCATCGCACCGGCCGCCGGGGACGTTGAAGGAGAAGCTGCTCGCCGTCAGCCCGCGTATTCGCGCGTCCTTGGTGGAGGCGAACAGCTCGCGGATCGGATCGAAGGCCTTGAGGTACGTCACCGGGTTGGACCGTGGCGTGCGCCCGATCGGCGCCTGGTCGACCAGGATGACGTCGGAGACCAGTTCGATGCCCTCGAGGCGGCGACACGCGCCCACGGCCTTGTCCCAATCGCCCTTGGCGCGCTTGATGCCGGCGTGAATCACGTCGTGCACGAGCGTCGACTTGCCCGACCCCGACACGCCGGTGACGACGGTGAACAGGCCGAGCGGGATCTCCACGTCGACGTTCTTCAGGTTGTGCTCGGAGGCGCCGAGCACGCGCAGCTTCTGCCCCGTCGGCTTGCGGCGCGTCGCCGGCACCGGAATGGCGAGGTCGTCGCGCAGGTACTTGCCCGTGAGCGACCGCGGGTCCTTGCGCAGGCCCTCGAGCGAGCCGGCATAGACCACCCGGCCGCCGAGTTCTCCGGCGCCGAGGCCCATGTCGATGATCTCGTCGGCGACGGCGATCATGTCGGCGTCGTGCTCGACGACCAGCACGGTGTTGCCCTGATCCCGCAGTTGCCGCAGGATGCCGATCAGGCGCAGGTTGTCCCGCGGGTGGAGGCCGATCGACGGCTCGTCGAGCACGTACAGCGTGCCGACCAGGGCCGAGCCCAGCGACGTCGCGAGACTGATGCGCTGCGACTCGCCGCCCGACAGCGTCGACGACAGGCGATCGAGCGTCAGGTACTCGAGGCCGACGTTGCTCAGGAACGTGAGGCGCTTGACGATCTCGTGCTGCAGCTTGTCGGCGATGGCGGCGTCGCGTTCCGACAGCGTCAGCCCCGCGAAGAAGTCGAGGGCCTCGCGCACGGTCATCGCGCCGACGCGATCGATGGTCAGGCCCTGCACCTGCACGTCGCGCGCCTCGCGGCGCAGGCGGGCGCCGCCGCAGTCGGGGCAGACCTGGTAGCCGCGGTAGCGACTCAGGAAGACGCGGACGTGCACCTTGTACTTCTTGCGCTCGAGCAGCGCGAAGAACCCGCGCACGCCCTCGTAGCTGCCATCGCCATCGACGACGAAGGCGCGCTCGGCGTCGGTGAGCTGCTCCCACGGCACGTCGAGGCGGACCTTGCCCTCGCGCCCCTGCCGCTTCAGGTGCGTCTGGTAGCCGCGATACTGCGGCTTGGTCCACGGATCGATGGCGCCCTGCGCCAGCGTCTTGGTCGGCGCCGGCACGACGAGCCCGAGGTCGAGCTCCATGACGTTGCCGAACCCGTGGCAGACCGGGCAGGCGCCGAACGGGTTGTTGAACGAGAAGAGGCGCGGCTGGGGCACCTCGTACGGGATGCCGCACGAGCGACACTCGAACCGCTCGGAGAAGACGTGGCGGACGGGGCCTTCGAGATCGATCGCGAAGGCGGCCCCACCGCCCTCCTGATAGGCGACCTCGAGCGAGTCGGTGAGACGCGCGAGCAGGTCCGGGCCGACCTTGATGCGATCGACCACCACCTCCAGCGTCGTCCGCCCTTCGAGCGCCGTCATCGGGACGTCGGCGAGGTTGGTCATCTCGCCGTCGAGGAGCACGCGCGTGAAGCCGCGACGTCGCAGCGTCTCGAGCGTGGCCTCGAGTGACAGGCGGGCGTCCTTCTTCGTCGTCCGCCCGGCGCCGCCGGCCTCGTCCTCGTCGTCGCCCCGGCGTTCTTCGTCGGCGGCGACATGCATGCTGACGACGGGCATCTCGAAGCCGAGCAGCAGACGGGTGCCCTCCGGGAGGGCGGCCAGCCGCTGGGCCACCACCTCGGCGGACTCACGCACGACCTCGCGGCCGCACTGGCGGCAGTACGTCCGCCCGACCCGCGCGAAGAGCAGGCGCAGGTAGTCGTGGATCTCGGTGGTAGTGCCGACGGTGCTCCGCGGGTTGCGAATGCTGTTCTTCTGGCGGATGGCAATCGCCGGCGAGATGCCCTGGATCGAGTCGACGTCCGGGCGCTCCATCCGCTCGAGGAACTGCCGGGCGTACGCGGAGAGCGACTCGACGTAGCGGCGCTGCCCTTCGGCGTAGATCGTGTCGAACGCCAGCGACGACTTGCCCGACCCCGAGACGCCCGTGATGACGATCAGCTTGCGTGCCGGCAGGGTGACGTCGACCTGCTTGAGGTTGTGGGTGCGGGCGCCCTTGACCACGATGTCGCGGATCGGCGAGGTCGGTGAGGTGGACATCAACTTCTGAGCATACCCCGCCTCCCCGCGGGGGCGGAGATGGGAGGGATGCCTCGCCGAGGCGTCCGGGCCCAACCCCGTGTGCTAGAGTCGCGCGCAATGAGAATCTCGGTTCATCCAGACGCGACGGCGCTCGGCGTCGCCGCCGCCGCGGAAGTCGCCCACTCCATCGCCGAGGCCGTCCAGGCTCGTGGTCGCGCCCGCGTCATCGTCGCGACCGGCGCCTCGCAGTTCACCTTCCTGGAGGCCCTCGTGGCGCGCACCGACGTGCCGTGGGCGCAGGTGGATGCGTTCCACCTCGACGAATACGTCGGCCTGCCGCTCAGCCACAAGGCCAGCTTCCGCAAGTACCTGCAGGAGCGCCTGTTCAGCCGGGTGCCGATCGGGTCGGCCCTGCTGCTCGATGGCGAGGGGGACCCGGCCACCGTCCTGGCGGCGGCGGGTGCCGCCATCAGCGCGGCGCCGATCGACGTCTGCTGCTGCGGCATCGGCGAGAACGGTCACCTGGCGTTCAACGACCCGCCGGCCGACTTCGAGACCGAGTCACCGTACCTGGTGGTCACCCTCGACGAGGCGTGCCGCCGGCAGCAGGTCGGGGAAGGCTGGTTCGGCAGTCTGGACGAGGTGCCGACGCAGGCGCTGAGCATGTCGGTGCGGCAGATCCTCAAGACGCGCCACATCTTCTGCATGGTGCCCGACGAGCGGAAGTCCGCCGCGGTGCAGGCCGCCCTCGAGGGGCCCGTGACTCCCGAGGTGCCTGCGTCGATCCTGCAGACGCACGCCAGCCTGCGGCTCTTCCTCGATCCGGCCTCCGCGTCGCGCCTGCAGCCGGGCACGACCGCAGCGCACAGCTAGCCCGTGACGCCCGCTCCGGCCGACTCGCGCAAGATCCCGCACCTGCGGTGGTACATCGCTGTCCTGCTGTGCCTCGCGTCGGAGCTGAACTATCTCGATCGCCAGGCCCTGTCGGTCCTGGCGACGCAGATCCAGAAGGACGTCGGCTTCACGGACGCGCAGTACGGCCAGATCACGTCGGCGTTCCTGATGAGCTACTCGATCATGTATCTCGTCAGCGGCCGCATCCTCGACGTGATCGGGACCCGGCGCGGCTACCTGTACTTCGTGGCGGCCTGGTCGGTGGCGGCGATGAGCCACGCGTTCGCGCGCACGCCGTTCCACTTCCAGTTGGCGCGCTTCGCGCTCGGCGCCTCGGAGGCGGCGGTCATCCCGGGCGGCGTCAAGGCCGCAACCGAATGGTTCCCGGTACGCGAGCGCGCCCTGGCGGTCGGCATCTTCAATGCCGGCACCGCGCTCGGGTCGACGCTGGCCGTCCCGCTCATCGGCGCCATCAGTCTCTACTTCGGCTGGCGTGCCGCCTTCATCTTCTCCGGCGCCCTCGGCCTGCTGTGGCTGCCACTCTGGTGGTGGCTCTATCACAAGCCGGAAGACCATCGGCACATCACCGCCGAGGAACGCGCGCTGATCACGGCCGCCT
>LNFM01009430.1_pt1 | contig 14208 bp, 12 predicted proteins | sample 596031 | NCBI WGS metagenome assembly LNFM01 (sample SAMN04254537, study PRJNA301005) | activated carbon metagenome | isolation source: dual media filters at the Ann Arbor, Michigan drinking water treatment plant | place: USA: Ann Arbor
GGGTGTTGAGCCACAGCGGCTCGATGCTCAGCAGCTCATTGCCGCTGCCGCTCATCTCGCCCACGATGACCTCGTCGGCACGCGCGCCATGCTTGTCCTCGCCGGCCACCGGCACATGCAGCAGCCTGTGGTTCCAGTGCAGGGTGCGGCTGCGACTCTCACCACTCTGGACGAAGCCGCGACCTGCGCGCTCGACCAGCCCGCGCAGCTCGCTGCCGTCGAACTTCGCCGCAAACAGCCCTGGGGCCGTGCGGTAGTCCTCGCCGCTGCCAGCCTGCAAGTCCAGCACGCTGAAGACGATGCGCTCGTCATCGACCCAGTCGAAGCGCCGGACGTCGGCATCGGTGAAGTGCGCAGCGCGGGTGGGCTTGAGTTCGGCGGTTTGGAGATCGAACACGAAGACGCCGACGCGCCCCAGGGGCCCGAAGGGCGTGCTGAAAGCCAGGCGCTTGCCGCTGGGCGAGAGCTGGGCTTCGATGACCGCCGGGCGACGGAAGAAGGCGTCGGCGCCGAGAGGCGCGGCGGGGGCTGGCGTCTGCGCCGAGGCGATGGAACAGGCCCAGCCGCCCAGGGCCAGTACGAAGGAACGGAACATGCCGCGGATCTCCCTGCATGAGAGCGCCCGGGCGTGGCGGGCGCATTGCCCGCATTTTGCGTTCGCCCTGCGGCTCCGCTGACGCCCCCCCCACGCATGCAGGAGGCTGTCAGCCTTGCAGGCTCAGTTGCGCGACTGCGCCAGTGGGGTCGCCTCGAAGCCGCGCGGAGGATGGTGCTCTCAAACGCCCCTTTTCGTTGCCAATGCCCTCCCGTAAACGGCACGCGACGCGCGTGAATCGGTCTTTGGAGGTGGCCGAGTTCTGGCGGGCGCTTGACAGCGCCGCTCGTTGAAATGCCAGGAAGCTGCCTGTTGCCATCGTCTTTTGATGGCCGGGACTATCAGTACGAGGTCGACGCCGACAAGGGCCATTCGGTCTGCCGAGGTCGAACGGCCGGTCTTCCTTGCGCCGATCTCACCATCCCAACCCGAAGTCGACTCTGGGGTGGCAAGTTCACGAAGCGGGAAGCTGACGCCCGCGAGGGCGTCAGCGCGATGGTTGCCGAGGCACAGCGAGCCGCTTGCGGCTGTAGTGCGTGCGCACTACACTGCCCCCATGAAGACGGCCGTCATTCCCCAAGTCCGCGTCGAGCCAGAGGTGCGCGCTGCGCTCGACTCTGTGCTTCTCCCCGGCGAGACGCTCACCGAGTTTGTGGAGACTTCGGTGCGTCGCGCCGTCGAGTTTCGGAGAGTCCAGACCGACTTCGCTGCACGTTGCGACGCTTCCTTGGCAACGTACGAGCGCACCGGTAAGTCCATTCCGTCTGACGTTGTCTTGTCGAAGCTCGAGGCGAAGGTGGCAGCCCGAGTGAAGCAGCTGCGCAAGTGACGTTCAAGGTCGAGTTCACCCCCGAGGCGGACGAAGACCTGGGTCGCCTGTTCGACTTTCTGCTGGAGCGTGCTCAGACCGTCGAAGATGCCATGCGGGCCTTCGAGGCGCTCGAAATTCTTCGCGCCGTCGCCACCACTCATCTCTCGACGACGCCGTACAGCTACCGCAAGGTCGGCCAGCGTCCTACCCTGCGCGAACTGATCGTTCCGTTCGGTTCGACTGGGTACGTCCTTCGCTTCGACATACGCACCCCGGAGTTGGTTCTCGTCGTTGGTGCGCGCCACCAACGGCAGGAGGACTTCCATTGAAGATCCGCCGGGACGCTGGTTCCGACGGAGCCTGCTGCTCGTCCGAAAGCTGCCGCCCGTCGATGACCGCTCCTGGCCGATTTCGTTGAAAAACTCGGTTTACCTGCGAGCTTTGGGTGCGGCGATCCTGATGGTCTCGCGCGCACAGCCGAGGCAGGCGCTGTTCGTTGCTGTCGTGAGACTTCGCAGCCCCTTTAGGCCGGCATCGCGGCCGCACTTTGCCGCCCTTCGAACCACCTCTTGGCCATTCTTCGCAAGTTTTGAGCTGTCGCAGCCAGCAAGAACTCGTCGTGCGCACCCGTCAGCCCGCGTAGGCGCAGCCTGTCGAGCTTGAGGATGCGCTTGAGATGCGCTTGAGATGCGCGAACAGCATCTCGACCTTCTTGCGATCACGGCGGGACTGCTTGTATTGGACGTGGCCGTCTTGGCCCACTGGCGCAGTCGCGAGTGCACGATGAACCGCACGCCCGGCACCAGTGCCGCCGCTATCAACAACCAGATGATTGGAGCGATGGCTCTGCGCCAGTGCGGAGACCCTCAGAAATGCATTTTCAGATTGACCCCGAGTGCCCAGGCGCTGCGGCGCTCGGTCTGGGCGTCGGGTCGTGGCCAGAAGTGGCCGATGACGACCCCACCAATCAACCAGTTGCGATAGATCGGCTGCTCCCAGCGTGCCTGAACCCCCCAGTCGGTGGCGGGCACACCCGAGCCCTGCAGCCCATTGACCAAGCCTTCCAGCGACAGCAGCCGCTGATCGCCGAAAGTGCGATACGCCCCGACCAGGCTTGACCACTCGAATCGCTCGGACCGCTGTGTGATCGTGGCTGAACTGAGCCAGCGCACGGTCATCAGCGGCGAGAACAGATGGTCATACGAGAACGTGGTGGTCGAACCGGCGCGGTCGGCGACGGAATAGAACACCGTCTGACGAAACTCGGCCAGGCCGGCATCGCCAAGCTCCCACTGTTTGCGGTATCGCCCCTGCACGTAGAGCTCCAAGCCACTGCGCATGCCGAGCCGGAAGTCGATGTCGTCGGTCAAGGACCGCCCGATGCCGGCAAAAAACTGGCGGTCAGCGCTGGCCTGTGTTTGCAAGCGCTCCTGGCGCGACAGGCCGCCGGGGCGGTCGTTGAGCACCTCGTTCGGGTCGTCACGGCCGAAGAACAGGTACGTGCTGCGCTCGACGTTGGGTAGACGGAAGCTGGCGTTGAAGCGCACATCGATGTCGGCGCGCTCGCCCTGGCGCTTGAGCAGGCTCAGGCTCAGGCGGCCGTCACTGACCTTGCCGCCATTCTCGAAGGGCTGGTCGCCGAACCAGCTGTCGACGCCGCGCGCCATCCACATCGTCATGGCTTGCATCGAGCTGCGCGCGGTGGTCGCGACGCCTGCGAAGCTTGAGGCGGCTTGCCCTGCTGCAGGCGAGACTTCGGTGGCGGCAGTGGGCGCGGCGGCAGAGTCGGACGCGCTCGCGGCAGCCAAGGCCGAACTGCCAGCGACAACGAGTGCTGCGGCGCGGAGATGGACGGAGAACTTCACCTTCCATTTGTAGACCGCGACACGAGCTTGCGGGATCAGCGAACCCCTCGATCGGGTGTAGGAGGCGGTGAACCACCGCCAGCGCATGCACAGTGCGTCGCGGGTTGTCACCCTCTGTGCCGACCAGCGCCGCGACATCGTCAGCGATTGCTTCGGAACGTGGCGCTGGCGTCGCCCGACCAAGGCCTCGCAGGCATCCTGCCCGGCGGGGACAAGGTGTTCACGGCCTCCGCTACTCGGGCCACGGCATGCAGCAGGCACCGGCCGCGGGCTGGGCCCTGGCGGCGTTGGTCGCTTTCGGCATCAGCAGGGTGCCGCGGCTGCTCGCCAGCAGGCAGCCGCTGGACCGCAACGTGTTCGGACGTGCCCATGTCGCTGGACTGGAGGCCAGGAACCCACCCAGTTCGGGGGGCAGGCGCTTGCAGCTCGCGCGGAGATGGCATTCTCTTCTCCAGTCCGAGCGATGCGTGTCGGCGGGCGCGCGAGCCTTGGTCGGCTTCGCGTGAACTGACGACTCGCGCCGTGGTGCCGACTGGCGTCGTTTCTCCACTTGCCGAGGTGTCCCATTTGAAAGTCCTTCGCCTGCTGCCACTGCGAGTGCTGCTGTCAGCGGCCCTGCTCGCCGCCGCCACCCAGTCGCACGCCACCACCCTGTACAGCGGCACGATGCAGCTGACAGCCACCGACGCCTCGCAGCTGGGCCGGATGACTCGCAACAATGTCGCGTCCGACTGGTCGGTGCCGAAGGTCTATCCTGGTGTGTCCTCGACGGCATCGACCTTCCGATACACGACGCTGACGCTCGACCTGGGTGCGTTTGCGGCAGCCAGTGGCGTGGTCTACGCGCCGTACATACAGGTCTCGATCGACAGCACGAGCGTCAACACCTTCTTTGCGGCCTACGCCACCAGCTATAGCGCGACCAACCAGGGGGACAACTACCTTGGTGACCCTGGCGCCAGCGGCAACATCTTCGGAGTCGACCCCCAGCTCTTTCGTTTCGTCATGCCAAGCACCACGCAAACGCTGGTGATCCTCATGAACGAAACGGTGGTTGGCGCTGGATTGAACCAGCCCGGCACCGTCTTGGTGGAGGCCTTCCGCGACTCGAACTTCACCAACCTCGCACCCATACCCGAGCCGGCCAGCGTCGCACTGTTCGGCCTCGGTCTTGCTGCGCTACTGGCTGTGCGGCGAGCCAGGGGCGTGGCCTGATCACGCCGGAATCGCCGCGCGCCAATGACATGGCGCCGGCCACGACTTGGCGTCGCTGTCGTTCCCCCCGCCGTCGCCGCCAAAGGCCGCTTCCTGCAACTGCCGCGAACAGGCAGCTCCGGCCATGAGCAGAAATTCCGGGGCCGGCCTGCGCACGGATGTTGGCCGCCTCGTCCTCGGCGCAGGCATGATTCACGCGCACAGTCGCCGCCAGCTTGGTGGACTGGCCCGCGGCGGGCTGCACTGGAGCGATGGAGATAGCCAATGCGTATCGTGATCATGGGCAGTGGCGGCGTCGGGGCCTACGTTGGCGCGCGGCTTCAGGCGGCCGGCGAAGACGTGGCCTTCATCGCCCGTGGCGCACACCTGCAGGCCCTGCAAACCGAGGGCTTGCACCTGGAGCACCCGCAGCACCCGCTGCACCTGCCACACGTGCAGGTGAGCGCCGATGCCACTGAACAGGCCCGCAGTGGCCCAGCCGACCTCGTCGTCTTCGCCGTCAAGCTGGGCGACACGGTGGCCGCGGCGCGCGCGCTGGGCCCCCTGCTCGGCCCGCAGACGCGCATCCTGACGCTGCAGAACGGCATCGACAGCATCGACCTCATCCAGGCTCAGGTCGGGACGACGACGGTGCGCGGTGGCGTCATCTACGTCTCTGCCGTGATCGACCGACCCGGCGTGATCCGCAGCCCGGGTGGCCTGCATGTCATCGTCGCCGATGCCGGCAGTGGCGACCCCGTGATGGCCGCTTTCTTCGAAGCCTGTGGCCGTGCGACCGCTTTGCAGGCCAAGCCAACGGACGACATCCGCTCGGTGCTGTGGGAAAAGTTCATCGCGCTGAGCGCGCTTTCGGCCACCACTTCGCTGCTGCGTGCACCGATGGGCGCCATCCTCGCCCACCCTGAGACCCGCGCGCTGCAGCGCCAGCTCGTCGAGGAATCGGTGGCCGTGGCCGCGGCCGTCGGCGTGCCCCTGCGCGCCGGCCTGGTCGAGGAAGTGATGGCGAAGCTGGCTGCCATGCCAGCCAACTTCCGCTCGTCGATGTCCGAAGACCTCGCGCGCGGCAAGCCGCTGGAACTGAACTGGCTGTCGGGCCGGGTTCATGCGCTAGGTCAGCAACTGGGCGTGCCGACGCCGGCGCACAGCACCGCCTGGCGCGCGCTGGTGCTGTATGTCGACGGCAAGACTGGCTTCTGAAAGCCCGCGCGGCAGGGCTCTGCGGACACCTCAGCGACCCCCGACGCAAGGCTTGGGTGACCGCCAGGGGGCGAGGTCGGGCCAAGCCATCCGCTTGAATCGTTGCCCGAAACCTGCCGGTCGTCGGCCGCGCAGGGCTCAGCAGCGTGCGGGCTGAAGCCGTTGTGCTTGGCGCGTCGCGTCTGCGTGAACACCGTCTGGCCGGGCAGGCCTGACAGGCCGCGCCGCTGTCGGCTTCCTTCGCCTTGAGGCCGGCTCGGCATCGTCCTTAGCAAGGTTTAGGCGCCGGCTTAGCAAGGCTGAAGGACGCCCAAGGGGTGCGGGGAACACAGTTCACCCATCGACACCGGCCCGCCGGTCCACCCCAGGAGCAGCCCCATGAACACCGCCACCCGCGCCGCTAACGCCGTTACCACCGCAACCGCTGCCGCCCGCTTTCACGTCACCCTGCCTGCAGGACTGCTGGCACTCCTGCAGCGCGTCTTCGCCGCGCCGGCCACGCCCGCCGCCCTTCGGCTGGACGCCCGCGCCACCACCTGGATCGCCCGCCCGCTGGGCCGCACCGTCACCTGCGAGACCGGCACGCTGTGGCTGACTTTCGACCATGAGACGGCCGACGTGATCCTGGAAGCCGGCCAGTCGCACCGCTGCGCCAGCGCCTCGAAACTCGCGATCCATGCCCTGAGCGCCGCTCGCATCTGGGTGAAATGAAAGGCATCGGCCCGGGACCAGCGGGGGCCGCTGGCATCTCCTCAGGGGAGCGGGCAGGGATCGCCCACACAATGTCGACGCCCGCCATGCAACGCCATCCCATCAAGGCCCGGAACCCCACGCCGTCACTGCCCGACAAGCTCGAGCGCCTGGCGCAACTGTCGCTTCGCTTGGGCACGATGAAGAGCGAGCCGGCGCTGCTTGCGGCCATCGCCCGCGAAGCTGCGCGGCTGCTCGGGGCACAGCGCGTGCTGCTGGTGCTGCAGGCTGCGCAGGCCAAGCCCCGCATCGCCGGCTCGAAGCTGCCGGCCGGAGAAAGTGCCGACAGTCTGCTTCAAGCCGTGACACCCTGGCTGGACGAAGCCGTGGGCAGCGGCGCCAGCCGCCTGCGCCACGGGCCCGCGGGCGTGGAGGCTATCCACCAGCGCAGCTGCCTGGTGGCGCCGCTGCTGTCAGCCCAGGGCCCGCTGGGTTGCCTCTATGCCGACGTAGAGGGCAGCTTTGGCAAGGCCAGCCGCTTCGAAGACGCCGAGCGCGGGCTGTTGGCCGCATGGGCCGCACAGGCTGGCGTGGCGCTGGCCCACCTGCGCGCCACCAGCGCACTGCAGCATGAGATCGCGCAGCGCTCGGCCCAGGTCACCGAGACCGTGGCTGCGCAACAAGCCACCGCCGAAGTGCTGCAGATCATCGGCAGCTCGATGGGCGACCTCGGGCCGGTGTTCGATGCCATTGCCGCGCATGCCTTGCGACTGTGCGGCGCGCAGCACAGCGTGGTGGCGCGCTTCGACGGCGAATGGATACACGAGGCCGCGTTCCACGATGCGCAGGGCCCGGCCCTGAACCCATGGCGCGAGGTGTGGCCGCAGCGACCGGGTTCGAGCAACGGCATCGCACAGGCCATCTCGACACGCGAGCTGGTGGAGATACCCGACGTGCGCCAGCGTCCCGGCTACGTCTTCAGTGGCGGCGATGAAAGCCATGCCTTCCGCAGCTTGCTGGCCGTTCCGCTGCTGAACGAGGGCAAGCCCATCGGTGCCATCGGCGTGCTGTGCCGCGATGCCACCCCCTTCAGCGCGCCGCAGAAGGCCCTGCTGCAGACGTTTGCCAACCAGGCGGTGATCGCGATGGAGAACGCGCGCCTGTTGAGCGAGACGCACGAGGCGCTGGAACAGCAGACCGCCACCTCCGAAGTGCTGCAGGTGATCGCCGGTTCGATGGCCGACGCCCAACCGGTGTTCGACAAGATCCTGGAAAGCTGCGGGCGCTTGTTCAGCGGGGCAACGCAGGCGCTGAACCTGCTCGACGACGACGGTGTCCTGCATCTGGTGGCGGTGCGCCAGATCGAAGGCGAATTGGAAGGATGGGACGAAGCGCAGCTCAAGGAGATTCGCGAGCGGACCCACTCTGCCTACCCCATCAAGCTCGAAGGCGCCGAGCTGGCCTGGATGCGCCGCGCCAAGGCGGTCTACGGCATCAGCGACGTGCTGAACCATCCCAAGGCCGGTCCGGCGATGAAGGCGCCGGCTCTGGCCATCGGCTTTTCCTACGCGCAGATGGGTGCGACGATGTTCTCGGGCGACCGTTGCATCGGCTCCATCGTGGTCAACCGGCCGGCGGGCATGGGTTTCTCCGACAAGGAAAAAGCCCAGCTGATGCGCTTTGCCGACCAGGCGGTGGTGGCGATCCAGAACGCGCGGCTGTTCAACGAGACGCAGGAAGCGCTGGAACAGCAAAAGGCCTCGTCCGACGTGCTGGAGGTCATCAGCCAGTCGATGGGTGACTCCGCGCCGGTGTTCGAGGCCATCCTCCAGCGCTGCGAGCGGCTGATCGACGGCGTGATGGGCACCGCGATCGAGCTGGTGGCAGAAGACGGCCGATTGCACCGCCGGCACTTCCGCTTTACCGACGCGGCCAGGCAGATGTTCTTCGTCAGCCCCGCTGAAGCCGACGCCACCGCACAGAAGATACGCATGTTGCCGCCGGCCCCTGCGGAGGCCACTCGCCGGTTCGAGGAAATGGGCGATGGCATCGTCGTCTACCCCGACGTCTTGAACGGTCCCGGCGTCCCGAAGGGCACACGCGAGTTCGCACGTGCGGCAACGGGCGGGCGCGCGAGCTACGCCGGCGCCGGGGTGCCGATGTTCAAGGACGGTCGCTTGCTGGGCCTCATCGGCATCGCACGGGTGGCCACACAGGCGTTGCCGGCGCAGCCCGCTCTGGCGAACTGGGCGGCCCTGCACAGCGCGGGCGTCTTTGCCGTGACGCTGAGCTGAGCCGGAGCGGGCCTCAGGGGCCCGGGCAGGCGGCTCTTCACCCGCCTGCGTCTGGCCAATCCACCAGGCAGCTGAGACATCCGGGTTAGCAAGGTTTAGGCGCAGGTTTAGCGGGCCTGAAGGACGCGCCAGGGGTGCGATGGACACAGTCCATCCATCGCAACGGCCCACCGCCCCCCCCAGGAGCATCCCCATGAACACCGTCCAGGAACACCCCCTCGCCGCCCCGGTGGACATGCGCCACCCGGCCTTTCGCCACGACCCTCACCCGCTGCTGCGCGAGCTGCGTGAGAACCACCGCGTGGCACGCGACGTGCTCGGCATCTGGCTGGTGCTGCACCACGAGGACGTGAACGCCGTGCTGCGCAGCAGCCAGCTCAGCCGCGAGATCTGGCGCTCGCCCGGCTACGGGCAGATGCGCCCTTTCCTGGCCGACAGCACGCTGGAACGCACCACGCACCAATGGATGCTCTTGAACGACCCGCCCAAGCACACGCGCTTGCGCCGCCTGGTCGGCGCTGCGTTCAAGCCCGGGGTCATGGAGGCGCTGCGCGAGCGCATCACGGCCGTTACCGATGAACTGCTGGACGCCCTGCCGGGCAGCGCCGGCCCCGACGGCAGCTTCGATCTCATGACCGGCCTGGCACAGCCGCTGCCGGTGCGCATCATCTGCGAGGTGCTGGGCATGCCGCACGAAGACTTTGCGCAGACCAAGGCCTGGTCAGACGCCCTGTCCTGGATCGTCGAACCCGTGGTGCGGCGCGAGCAGCGCGAAGCCGCAGGCCGGGCCGCCGAAGAGATGGTGGCCTACCTGCGCCACCACATCGCGCAGCGCCGCGGCAAGCCGGCGCGCGACGATGTGCTGGGCCTGATGGTCGCCGCCAGCGAGGCGGGTACGGACGGCGCAGGCGGCGAACAGCCGCTCAGCGACGACGAACTGCTCGGCAACCTGATCCTGATGTTCATCGCCGGCCACGAGACCACCACCAACCTGATCGGCAACGGCATGCTCACGCTGCTGCGCCATCCGGCCGAACTGATGCGCCTGCGTGCCAGCCTGGGCCACGACCCTGCGCTGATGCACACCGCCATCGAGCAAATGCTGCGCTACGAAGGGTCGGTGACGACGATCTCGCGCCACACGGTGCAGCCCTACACCATCGGCAGCGTGGAGGTGCCCGCGGGGCAGGTGCTGTACTGCATGCTCGGCGCCGCCCACCGCGACCCGGCGGCCTTTGCCGACCCCGACCGCTTCGACATCGGCCGATCACCCAAGGGCCACCTGGCCTTCGGCGCGGGCATCCACTATTGCCTGGGGGCGCCGCTGGCGCGCCTGGAAGCCGAGATCGCGTTCACGCGGCTGTTGCAGCGCTACCCGAAGCTGGAACTGGCCGACACCACACCGCGCTGGCGGAAGTTGATCAACCTGCGTGGGCTCGAAGCCCTGCCGCTGCAGGGAAACCAAGGTCCGGTCTCGCATTGACGACGGCAGGCCCCGGCCAGACCACGGAGAGCCGCATGCCAGTCACTCAAGCCCTGCACCGCGCACAACAGCGACCGCCAATTCGAGACCTGCATGGCCGTGCAATTGAAGTTGAAGAGCAGTCAGCTGTCACTCGTGGCCACCTGCTCGTGGCAGGCCGCAGGCGCTCGAGATGAACCTGCTGGCGTCCCTCAGACGGCCAGCGCAAGCGGCCGGATCGAGTCGTTTGAAAAGCCGACCTCGACGGCAGGCCAATTCCAAGGCCTGGCTTCGAGGGCCTGTGTCACTTCGCCGGCACCGAGGTGAACGCTCATCGTCCGAGTTTGCTGGAGCCCCAGCCCCATTGGTCCATCAGACGCTGGTCGCGCGCGCTTTCCGCCTCGATCGAGTCCTTCGGCAGTTGCTTCAGGCAATCCTCCAGCGTCTCGGGGGCCAGGTTCTCGGCCGGCTCGGCTTGAACCTGAGCGCGCGCTGACCTGGGGTCCCAAGCGAAGGGATTGGCGAACACCGGCGCGTCGGGCAGGCAGTCGTCCTTGTAGAGCGGCGGGCCGTCCGATGCGAACGGCGAGAACGAGATGGTCTTCTCGAAGATCAAGGGCCTGCCGGTCGGCGTCGGCGGCCATCGCGGCATGCTGCTGATCGCTTGGCGGGCGAGTCGCTCGGCGGCATCCGAGGTGGACCACAGTGTGTCCAGCCTGGCCAGGCGGCCATCGGGCGCGATCTCCACCCGAAACCGGACCATGCCTTGGTCCGGCCCCTCGACCGCCGTGCCCATCATGCTGCGGACCTGCTGGCCCCAGGTGTAGCGGTAGCCCTTGCTGTTCTTCAGCCTGTACGTGGATGCGAAGGCCCATTCCTGTGCCGTGGGCGCTGGCGGCGCCGCCATGGACGCAGGCTCGCGGGGTGCGGCCGGCTGCACCGGCGCGCTGAGTTCGGGCACCGCGATGGGTGCCGGCGGCAGAGGGGCAAGCGCCAACTTGGGCGGAGGTTCGGGTTGCGGCGCAGACCGTTCCGGCTCGGGCGGCCGCAGGACCAGCAAGGTGATCGCCTGCTCGCGTGGCGGCGGGTCCAGCTCGTCCTCGAGCGCACCCCAGTGCGTGGAGGCCAGCACGACCACCAGTGCATGCAGGGCGACGGTGACGGCCACGCCGACGACAGGATGGACGCCGGCGTAGGGCACGGCAGGGGTGCGCAGGGCCAAGGTCGCTCCTGGCCTTACCGCGGATCGCACCCGCGCAGGTGCAGGAAGCGCGGCATCTGCGGTCCGTCCTTGACCGGGTCCTTGTCTCACACGGTGGTTCCCGGGTTGTTCACAGGCCCGTTTCAGGCACGCTGGACCGGCAGGCCCGCTGCCTGCCATTCGCTGACGCCGTCCAAGGTCTTGCGGGCGCGGAAGCCGCGTGCCTGCAGCAGCTTCACCGCCTCGTCGGACATCAGGCAGAACGGGCCGCGGCAATAGGCGACGATCGCGACGTCACGCGGCAGTTCGGCCAGACGCTGCGCCAACTCTGGCAGCGGCATCGATCGCGCGTAAGGCAGGTGGGCCGTGTCGTACTCGTCCTGCGGGCGCACGTCGAGCACGAGCACCTCGCCGCGCTTGGCCTGCGCAAGCAACTCCTTGCGGCCGACACTGGCCAGCCGCTCGGGCTCGGTCATCATCTGCTGCAGCGCCAGGCGCAGTTCCAGCAGGTGCTCTTCGGCCACCTGGCGCAGCGCCACGCCGAGGTGCGCCACGTCCTTGCCGCTCAACCGGTAGACCATGCGCTTGCCCTCGCGGCGGCTTTGCACCAGCCGGGCCTCCTTCAGCGCCTTCAGGTGCGCACTGGCGAGCTTGACGTCGATGCCGACCTCGGCTGCCACGGACTCGACCGCCTTCTCGCCCTGAGCCAGCATCTCCAGCATCTCCAGCCGCTTCGGGCTGGCCAGGGCCTTGCCCACGCGGGCGACCTGTTCGTACAGAAGGTCCTTGAGCGTTCGCTTGTCCATGATGTACATTCTAACGGACGTTGGTATGTTGGGAAAATAGCCTGTCTGCCACTTCAGTGCCCGGCCCCCTGGAGACAGCCATGGATCTGAAACCATTCGTCCTCGCCCACGAAGCCGCCATCCGCCTGGGCTTCTTCGTCGGCGTCTTCGCGATCGTGGCGCTGTGGGAACTGGCCGCGCCGCGCCGCGCGCTGACGGTGTCCAGGGCCCTGCGCTGGGGCAGCAACCTCGGCCTGGTGGCGCTCAATACGCTCTTGCTGCGGCTCATGTTTCCGCTGGCGTCCGTGGGCGTGGCCGCGTTCGGCGTGGCCAACGGCTGGGGCCTGCTCAAGCACTTCGAGGTGCCGTTCTGGCTGGCGGTGCCGCTGGCGGTGATCGCGATGGACTTCGTCATCTGGCTCCAGCATGTGATGGTGCACGCCGTGCCTGCGCTGTGGCGGCTGCACCAGGTGCATCACGCCGACCTGGACTATGACCTGACGACAGGTGCGCGCTTCCACCCGATCGAGATCGCTCTGTCGATGCTGATCAAGTTCGCCGCTATCGCCGTGCTCGGCCCGCCGGTGCTGGCGGTGGTGATCTTCGAGGTGCTGCTCAACGCCACGGCGATGTTCAACCACGGCAACATCCGCCTGCCGGCCGGGGTGGACCGGGTGCTGAGGTGGTTCGTCGTCACGCCAGACATGCACAGGGTGCACCACTCGGTCGAGGACGATGAGACCAACTCCAACTTCGGCTTCAACCTGCCCTGGTGGGACCGGCTGTTCGGCACCTACCGCGCGCAGCCGCGCGCCGGGCATGACGCCATCGTCATCGGCATCCACGGACACACCGACCCGCGCGAGGTGGCACGCCTGGACGGCATGCTGCTGATGCCGTTCAAGGGCAAGGTCGATGCTTACGCCATCAACCGGCGCCACTGGTCGGACGAAAGCGAGGGCAAAAGCGCCTCGTGATGCACACGACGGGGATGCGCTGGCTGCCCGGCCAAGCGCTGCAGTGGCCATCGCCTTCGCGCGGGTCAGGGCCTGTGGCCGCGCCTCACGGCCGTCGATCGGGCCCTTGCGCCGCAGCAGAAGCTGGCGCAGCCACCGCCTGGGCAGCCGCGGCGGGCGGTGCGGGCGGCTCGACCGGTGATCCTGCGTCATAGCCGGGTGAGGCCGTAGGCCCGGCAGGCTCCGTCGAGGGATCGGCCTTGCCGCAGGCGGCCAGGGACAGACCCAGGATCAGGGCGGCACTCGGCCAGCGTCGCAGTGGGTGGATCATCGTCATGCCTTTTGTTGGGGCTCGCACGGGGCTCTGCCTGAGCACAGGTCGGACACGCGTCTTTGCTGTCGCATCGGTCTCAGAAGGCGCCTGCCGCGGCCCTTCACTGGAACCTGCTGACCGACAACGCGCCTATTTCGCTGTCGGCATCACGAACTCTGCGCCCTTGCCGATGCTGTCGGGCCAGCGCTGCATCACGCTCTTCTGCTTGGTGTAGAAGCGCACGCCTTCCTCGCCATAGGCGTGCATGTCACCGAAGAGGCTCTTCTTCCAGCCACCGAAACCGTGCCAGGCCATGGGCACGGGTATGGGCACGTTGATGCCCACCATGCCCACCTGCACACGCCGGCTGAATTCACGCGCCACGCCGCCGTCGCTGGTGAACAGCGCCACGCCGTTGCCGAACTCATGGCCGTTGACGAGCTGCAGGGCATCGGCGAAGTTCGCCACGCGCACGCAGGCCAGCACCGGGCCGAAGATCTCTTCCTTGTAGATGCGCATCGAAGGCTGCACGTGGTCGAACAGCGTGCCGCCAGTGAAGAACCCGTGCTCGAAGCCCGCCACCTGGTGCCCTCGCCCGTCGACCACCAGCTTGGCGCCTTCTTCGACACCGGTGCCGATGTAGCCCTCGATGCGGTCGCGCGCTTCCTTGGTGACGATGGGGCCCATCTCGGCGTCGAGCTCCATGCCGTTCTTGATCTTCAGCGACTGTGCGCGCTCGGCCAGCATGGGCACGATCCTGTCGGCCACGTCGCCCACCAGCACCGCCACGCTGATGGCCATGCAGCGCTCGCCCGCGCTGCCGT
>LNFM01018341.1_pt1 | contig 14208 bp, 15 predicted proteins | sample 596031 | NCBI WGS metagenome assembly LNFM01 (sample SAMN04254537, study PRJNA301005) | activated carbon metagenome | isolation source: dual media filters at the Ann Arbor, Michigan drinking water treatment plant | place: USA: Ann Arbor
TCCGACCGCATCGCGGTCGGCCAGGCTCCGGTGTGCGTGAAGACCTGCCCGACCGGCGCCATCTTGTTCGGCACCAAGAGCGAGATGCTGGCCAGGGGCGAGAAGCGCGTGGCGGAACTGAAGGACCGCGGCTATTTGCAATCGGCCGTGTACGACCCGAAGGGGGTCGGTGGCACTCACGTCATGTACGTGCTCAAGCACGGCGACAACCCGGAGCTGTACAGCGGCCTGCCCAAGGACCCGACCATCAGCCCCTGGGTCGACCTGTGGCGCGGATTCACCAAGCCGCTGCTGTCGATCGGCCTGGGCCTCGGTGTGCTGACCATGTTCTTCCACTACGTCACCAAAGGACCGGTGGAAGAGGACGCTAACGAGCACGCCCACGAAGGAGACAAGCAATGAGTACGGTGATGAAAGGCGCGTCCTTCGTGCCGCGTTACAACGCTGTCGAGCGTTCGACCCACTGGACGCTGGCGATCAGTTTCATGATCGCCACATTGAGCGGGCTGGCGCTGTTCCATCCGTCGTTCTGGTTCCTCAGCAGCTTCCTCGGCGGTGGTGTCGCGTCGAAGAACCTGCATCCGTGGGCTGGCCTCGTGATGTGCGTGGCGTTCGTTCCGATGGCCATGTGGTACTGGAAGGACAACCTGATCCGCGATTACGACATCGCCTGGCTCAAAAACCTGCCCGCGCACCTGATGAACAAGCACGTAGAGGGTGGGCCGGAGATCGACAAGTACAACGCGGGTCAGAAGATGCTGTTCTGGTCGATCGTCGGCTCGCTGTTGCTGCTGCTGGTATCCGGACTGGTGCTTTGGTACGACACGGATCTGAAGCTGCCGGCGTTCTGGGTGCGCATCAGCGGCGCAGCGCATGCGCTGGCGTCGTTCGTGCTCTTCATGGGCATGATCGTCCACATCTACTCCGCGATCTTCTGGATCAAGGGGTCGATGCGGGCCATGCTGCGCGGCGAGGTCAAGGCCGGCTGGGCCAAGCATCACCATCCGCGCTGGTACAGGCGCGTGCGCGGCGATCGCTAGGCCGTTCAAGACCCTGGCAATCCTTGGCCCCGCTTGCGGGGCCATTGCCGGGCGCTCAATTATCGGGAGACACCCATGCGCGTTGGAATTTCATTGGCCGCCGCGTCGGCCACCCTGGCTCTACTTGCCTTTACCAGCCCGGCGTCGGCCGTGGATGCGTTCGAAGTCATCAAGGACGGCATCCCCAAGCCGCTGACGTCCACCCCCGGCTCGGCTGCGCGCGGCAAAGCGCTGCTGCAGCAGAAGAAACAGGCCAACTGCCTGGAATGCCACCGGACCAAGGAGTTGCCGGGCGGCAAGCGCGCCCCGGCTCTTGACGGGATCGCCTTGGGCAAGACAGCGGCGCAGCTGCGGCTGTCCGTGGTGGACTTCTCGATGGTGAAGCCGGGCAAAATCATGCCGGTGTTTCACAACGTTCGCGGCGAGGAGCCGCCGCGCCTGAACGCGCAAGAAGTCGAGGACGTGGTTGCCTTTCTGCTGACGCTGCGCCAAAGCCCGCGGACTGGGGTCGTTCAGGAGGAAGGTCAGCCGGCCAAGCCTTGAGCCAGGAACGCAGGAAACTGCAGGCCAGGCGCGCATGATCGTCCACATCGACTCCGCGATCTTCTGGATCAAGGGATCGATGCGGGCCTGCTGCGCGGCGAGGTCAAGGTCGGCTGGGCCCAGCATCACCATCCGCTCTGGACCAGGCGGGTGACGGGCAAGACGAAGTAGCGCAGAATCGTTGCTCTCGCAAAACGCAGACGGCGGGGTGACTCCCCGCCGTTTGTCCGTCTGACAGTGTTTACATTCGTCGACCGGATCGTGAACGATCGAACTGCCTCGCTGGCAGTCTGATCGGCTCGCCGCCGTGCGCCATGCGGCCACGGCAATGGCGGGCGCCTGCCTCAGGCTCGAAGCACGTCCGCGTTGATCGCAACCTATTTTGGAGGAGCCCGCTTGGCCACCCCGATCATCACCGACGGCACGATGGAGCGCGTGATCAGCGCGCCGCGTGTCGTGCTGCCCGACACGGTTGGCCTGTTCGCCGAGCGGGCATCTCGTTTCCTGCAACTGGCCAACGGCCATCCCATGGCCGACTACTTGAAGCTGATGGCGGCCGTGAGCCAGGCCCAGCATGACGTGATCGGTGCGCGCGAGGCGCCCGTCGTGCCCGATGAAGCGCTCGAACGCAGTCGCGACTACGGCATGCCGCCGCTGACCGCACTGAGCCACGCGCGCGATCCGCAATGGCGCGACGACCTGCGCGACTTGCTGGCGCAGGTGGAAGGTCACGGCGTGCCGGCGCAGGCGATGGTCAAGGCGGTGCGCGCGCTCGACGACATCTCGACCGAGGCGCTCGCCGACCGCCTGCTGGCCGGCGCGACGCTGGATGCCGACGCTGCTGCGGTGCCGCTGGTGGGTGCTGCGCTGCAGACCTACTTCACGCGGCTGGCCGCCTCGATCAACGTCGACCTCGTGAAGAACTTCGACGTCGCCACCGTGTGCCCGGTGTGCGCCATGCGCCCGGTGGCAAGCGTGGTGAGGCTGGGTGGCGAACGCAACAACCTGCGCTACCTGTGCTGCTCGCTGTGCAGTAGCGAGTGGAACATGGCGCGCATCAAGTGCAGTGCATGCGAAGACGACAAGACCGTGCATTACCTGTCACTGCAGGCAGGCAGCGACGACAGCGAGCCGGCCAGCAATACCGTCGGCATCGCCGCCGCGCGGCGGGCCGAGGCCTGTGATGAATGCAAGTCCTACCTGAAGATCTTTTATCAGGAGAAGGATCCAGCCGTCGATCCGGTGGCCGATGACCTGGCTTCCCTGGCGCTCGATGTCCTCGTCGACGAACGCGGCTACGGCCGTTCCGGCCCCAACTTGCTGTTCCATCCCGGCTCCGCCTAACTTCCATGACCCACGACTTGACTCTGCCCGGTCCGGGCGAGGCAAGCGGCAGCGCGCGTGAAGCGCTGGCCCGGCTGCCCTCGATCGACCGTCTTCTCAATCACGCGCCACTCGCTGCGCTGGCTGCCGAGCGCGGCAGCGCCTGGGTCAAGCGCGCCGCGCAGGACGAACTGGCCGATCAGCGCCAGCGCCTGCTGCGCGATGGCGCCACGGTCCCCGACCTCGATGCCCTCGGCGCGGCAATCGCCGCGCGCGTCGCGCGCCTGGCCGCGCCGCGCTTGCGCCGTGTCATCAACCTCACCGGCACCGTCATCCACACCAACCTCGGCCGCGCGCTGATGGCCGACGAGGCGATCGACGCCGCCGCCGCGGCGATGCGCGGTTACGTCGCGCTCGAATACGACCTCGGCGGCGGCAGTCGCGGTGACCGTGACGAGGTGGTCGAGCAATTGCTGCTCGACCTTACCGGCGCGGAGGCAGTCACCATCGTCAACAACAACGCCGCTGCGGTCGTGCTGGGTCTGGCGGCGCTCGCTGCGCGCAAGGACGTGCTGATTTCGCGCGGCGAACTGATCGAGATCGGCGGCGCCTTCCGCATGCCCGACATCATGAAGACCGCCGGCTGCCGGCTGGTCGAGGTTGGCACCACCAACCGCACCCATCCGCGCGACTTCGAGACGGCGCTGGCCGACAGCGGCGCGCGCGCCGGCCTCGTGGTCAAGGCGCACTGGTCGAACTACGCGATCACCGGCTTCACTGCCGCCGTGGACGACGCCACGCTGGCGCAGATCGCGCACAAGCATGGCGTGCCCTACATGGTGGATCTGGGCGCAGGCGCGCTGATCGACCTGTCGAAGTACGGCCTGCCGCGCGAACCACTGCCGCAGGAGTCGCTCGCCGCGGGCGCCGATGTCGTTACCTTCTCCGGCGACAAGCTGCTCGGCGGCCCGCAGGCCGGCATCCTGGTCGGCACCCGCACGGCGATCACGCGCATCAAGAAGCATCCCCTGAAGCGCGCGCTGCGCTGCTCCAAGCTCACGCTGGCCGCACTCGAAGCCACGCTGCGCATCTACGCATCGGCGCATCGGCTGCACGAGCGGCTGCCGGTGTTGGCGCTGCTTACCCGCCCGGCGGTCGACATCCGCGCCGCCTGCGAGCGCATGCAGCCGCTGTTCGCGCGCTTTGCCGGCGCCGGCTTCGAGGTACGGATTGATGAGTGTGCGAGCCAGATCGGCTCGGGCAGCCTGCCGGTGGAGCGGCTGGGCTCGGCGGCCCTGGTGCTCGCTCCGGTCGCCGCCAAGGGCGCCGGCCGCGCCCTCGACACCCTGTCGCAGCGGCTGCGCACGCTGCCGGTGCCGGTGGTCGGTCGCGTGCACGAGAACGCGCTGTGGCTCGATTGCCGCACGCTGCTAGCGGCCGACGAAGTCACGCTGGCGCAGCAGCTCGCTGCGGGCTGCGCGTGAGGTCGCCATGCTGATCGGCACCGCCGGCCACATCGATCACGGCAAGACCTCGCTGATCCGGCGCCTCACCGGTCGCAACACCGATCGCCTGCCGGAAGAGCAAAAGCGCGGCATCTCGATCGAGCTCGGCTATGCCTACGTGCCGATCGAGGGCAGCGCCGATCCGCTCGGCTTCATCGACGTGCCGGGCCACGAGAAGTTCGTCCACACCATGCTCGCGGGAGCTACCGGCATCGATCGTGCGCTGCTGGTGATCGCCGCCGACGACGGCGTGATGCCGCAGACCGAAGAGCACCTGGACATCCTGCGCCTGCTCGGCGTCACGCAAGGCGCGATCGCGCTGACCAAGATCGACGCCGTGGCGCCCGCGCGGGTGGTCGAGGTGCAGGCGCAGCTGGCGGCCGCGCTCGGTGAGCCGGCCGCAGACTGGCCGGTGTTCCCGGTCTCCAACCTGAGCGGCGAGGGGGTCGACGCGCTCGACGCCTGGCTGCACGCGCAGGCGGCGCAGCACGCCGCGCGCGCGGGCGACGGAGAGTTCCGGCTGGCGGTCGATCGCGTGTTCACCCTGGTCGGCGTGGGCACCGTGGTCACCGGTACGGTCCACGCCGGTCGTGTGCGCGAGGGTGACGAGGTGATGGTGCAGCCGCGCGGCGCCCGCGCGCGCGTGCGCTCGGTGCATGCGCAGGACCAGCCGGCAACCGTCGGGCAGGCCGGGCAGCGCTGTGCGCTGAACCTTGCCGGCCTGTCGAAAGACGACGTCGAGCGCGGCGACTGGGTGCAGGGTGCTGCGCTGGCCAACCTCTCCACGCGTTTCGACGCCAGCTTGCGGCTGTCGGCGCGCGAGGCCAAGGCGCTGCTGCAGTGGACCAACGTTCATCTGCACCACGGCACGCGCGATCTGCTGGCCCGAGTGGCGGTGCTCGACGCCGACTCCATCGAGCCAGGCGCGACACGCCTGGTGACACTGAGCATCGAGATGCCGCTGGCCGCCTGCCGCGGCGACCGATTCGTTCTGCGCGACGCCTCCGCCCGCCGCACCCTCGGCGGTGGCGTGCTGCTCGACATCGCGCCACCACTGCGCGGCAAGCGGCGGCCGGAGCGACTGGCGCTGCTCGAGGCGCTGCGCGACGAGGCGGGCACCGCTGCGTTACCGGCCTGGCTGGCGACCGAACCGGTGCCACAGGCGCGCCTGACCAGCGGCTGGAACCTGCGTCCCGACGAAGCGCAGCAGGCGCTCGCCGCCGCCGGTGCGCGCGTTGCCGCGGGCGTCGCCTTCAGCCGCGCGCGCTGGCAGGCATTGCGCGACAAATCGCTCGTCGCCGTGGCGGCAACACACGAGCGCGAACCCGAGATGCCCGGTCTCGAACAGAACCGCCTGCGTCGCATGGTCGCCCCCGCGCTCGCAGCCGATGCGATCGCCGACCTGATCGACGAGCTATTGGCCGAGGGCGTACTGGTGCGACGCGGAGCATTCGTCGCGCTGCCATCGCACAAGGCCGAACTCGCCAAGGACGAGCGCGTGCGCTGGGAGAAGATCAAGCCGCTGCTGATGGAGTCGCGCTTCGATCCGCCGCGCGTGCGTGATCTGGCCAAGGCCACCGGCATACCCGAGCCCGAGGTGCGCGCGCTGATGAAGCGCGTGGCGCGGGTGGGCGAAGTGACGCTGGTGGCGCTCGACCACTTCTTCCTTACCGACGCAGTGGCGCAGATGGCCGACTTTGCGGCTGAGCTGATTGCCCGGCACGGCGCCGCGCGCGCGGCCGAGTTTCGCGACTGCATCGGCACCGGTCGCAAGGTGGCGATCCAGATCCTCGAGTTCTTCGATCGCGTCGGCTTCACGCGCCGGGTCAAGGACAATCACCTGCTGCGGCGGGACAATCCGTGGCGTGCGCCGGAGAGAGCATGATCCGGCAGGCGTTGCGCGCGCCCGCCCGGATCCGACTAGAGTCGAGCCCGCAGGTGACAAGCAGTTTCAGTGGTGCAAGAAGGAAGAGTGTCGCGTGCCGGTGCATCGGCCAGACTTCAAATCTGGTAGGGGCTGCCAGCAGTCCCTGGTGGGTTCGACTCCCATAAGTTTAGTTGCGCGCGGTCGGTCCTGGCCGCGCGCCCATGTGTCGCGAAAGGCGTGGCAGCGGGCGCGATCAGTCGCACTGCGCACCTGCGTCAGGCCTGGCGTGCGTGGCCCACGCTGGCGGGCAGCGACTTAAGGAGGCCCGTGCGGCGCCCAGGTCGACAACACTGCCAGCGGGTCATCGGCGAAGCGCGCATGCGGCAGGCGCGCTGGCGTGCCGGCGACGATCCAGCACAGCAGCGTCTCGCCGTTGCCGCACAGTGCGCGCTGCACCACCGCGTCTTCCACGGAGGCACCCGACAGCACCTTGGCGCCGAAGCCCTGCAGGTGCAGGCCGTTGAGGAAATTCATCAGCGCGGCGCCGATGCTCAACCACTGCTCGCGTGCCGGAACGTCCTCGATGTCGTCGCGCACGCGGCCAAGCAGGGCGACCAGCGTCGGGCCGTTGACCGCGCGCTCACGCGCGCGCGCCACGTCTTCATCGCTGCGGCCGCGTTCGCGGGCGCCCTGTGCGAACAGCTCTGCCAGCGCAGTCCGCTGCGCCGGCGCGATGTACAAAAAGCGATAAGGACGCAGCCCCTTGTGGTCGGGTGCGCGCAGTGCCAGACGTGCTGCCGCCATCAGCGCGTCGGCGTCGGGGGCCGGTTCGATCAGGTGCTTGGGCCCGATCGAGTAACGCGCTGCCAGCCGCGCGAAGGTCTCATCGACCGGCGTTGCGGGCACCATCAGACCATGCCCTCGAACAGCAGCACGTCGACTGGCTCGCCGGCGGCCACGTCGCCGCGCGCGTGCGCCAGCACGATCAGGCAGTTGGCCTGTGTCATCGAGCGCAGCATCGCCGCGCCCTGGCCGGCGGTCGGGCGCACGCGCACCATGCCGTTGTCGTCGCGCGCCACCACGCCGCGCACGTACTCGGTTCGTCCGGGTTTCTTGCGGATCGTGCAGGCGGCCGGCAACGGCAGCAGCGGCAGCTCGACCTCGTTGCGTACGCCCGCGGTACGCAAGATCGCTTCACGCACGAACTGCTGGAACGCCACCATTACCGCGACCGGATTGCCGGGCAGCCCGAAGAACAGCGCGCCACCGACACGGCCGAAGGCGAGCGGGCGTCCCGGCCGCATTGCGATCTTCCAGAACGCAACCTCGCCCAGCTCGGCCAGAACGCGACGCGTGTAGTCGGCCTCGCCCACCGACACGCCGCCGCTGGTGAGTACCACATCGGCCTGCGCGGCGGCCGTCGCCATTGCCGCCTGCAGCGACGCTGGATCGTCGCGCACCAGGCCGAGATCGTGCAGTTCGCAGCCCAGGCGTTGCAGCAGGCCGCGCAGGCTGTAGCGGTTGGCGTCGTAGGCGGCGCCGTCTGGCAGCGGCGCGCCGGGCTCGACCAGTTCGTCTCCGGTGGAGAAGAACGCCACGCGCAGGCGCCGATGCGCGTGCACGTCGGCGCAACCGATGGAGGCCAGCAGGCCCAGATGCGCCGGTCGCAACAGCGTGCCAGCCGCCACGCAGACCTCGCCCTGCGTCAGGTCCTCGCCGCGGCGCCGCACGTTCTGCCCGGGGGCGAGATCGGCGGGCACATGGACGCCGCCGCCATCCACCCGCACCACCTCCTGCATCGCCACGCAGTCCGCGCCCGCAGGCACCACGGCGCCCGTCATCACGCGCACGCACTGGCCAGCGTGCAGCGTGCCGTCGAACGGATGTCCGGCGAATGCTGCGCCGACCTGTTGCAACGCGCGCGTGGGATCGGCGGCGACGTCGGCGTGGCGGAACGCCCAGCCGTCCATTGCCGCACACGGCTGCGGTGGCACGTCGATCGGCGAGGCGATGTCTTCGGCCAGCACGCGGTCGAGCGCAGCCGCGAGCGGCAGCGCTTCGGTCTCGGCGACCGGCACCACGTCGGCCCGGATCGCGAGCAGCGCGTCGGCCACGGTGAGCGCGCCGTCAGCGTTGGCGTTCGCCGCAGCCTGAGGTGCAGGGGCGGTTGGAGACGGCGTCATGCGTCGTGCTGCGCCAGCTCGGCGCGGGTGTTCAGGTTGGTGAAGGCCTGCGGCACGTCATCGAACGCGACCTCGACCACATGCAGCGTTGCGGTCCATGCCTGCGCCCTGCGCTCGCCACGGGCGAGGAACTCGGCCAGCTGTGCACGCACCCGCGTGCTCACGAGGGCAAACACCGGGTGTACCTGGGTGCCGGTGCGGGCGATCGCGACATCGGCATCGGCGGCGGCGCGCGCGGCCGCCAGGCGCGACACCAGGTCGGTCGGCAGGAACGGCGCATCACACGGCACGGTGACGAGCAGTGAGGTCGGACAGGCGTGCAACCCGGCGTCCAGTCCGGCGAGCGGGCCGGCGAAGTCCGCCACGCGGTCGGTGACGACTTCGCCAAAGGCGGCGTACTGCGCGATGTTTCGATTGGCGCTGATCAGCAGCCGCTCGACCTGGGGCCGCAGGCGCTCGACCACGTGCGCCACCAGCGGGCGTCCGTGCAGCCGTGCCAGGCCCTTGTCGATGCCGCCCATGCGGCGGCCCTGGCCGCCGGCCAGCACGAGTCCGCAGATCGGTGTCGTCATGGGCATTTCTTTCCTGGGCGTTCAGCTTAGCGGCAAGTGTGCGGGTGCCCGCGGCCAACGCCCGCGGGCGACGTCCTTGCTCGCAACGTTGGCGGGGGCTTCAATGGCGAGCGACTTGGCGCGGCGTTTGTGGTTGAATCGTTGCCGCACTTTGCCTCGATTGCCGCCGATGACCCCCGACGTACCGCAAGAACCCATCTCGCCGCCCGCCGCTGACACATCAGAAGACCTGCTGGCGCAACTCGCTCCGGACGTGCTGTATGCCGCCGAGCAGGACATGTGGGTGCGCGAGACGGACGATGGCAACGTGCTGATCGGTGCGACCCATCTCGTGGCTGCGCACGGGCAGTTCATGATCTTCTCACCGCGACCGGCGGGCACAGTGGTGGCGCACGACCGCTCGCTCGGCGTGATGGAGACGGCCAAGACCGCGGTCGCGGTCCATGCGCCGTTGTCGGGCGAGATCATCGAGGCGAACCAGGCGGTGGTCGACGACGTCTCGCTGGTGGCGCGCGATCCGTATGGCGCCGGCTGGCTGGTCCGTCTGCGGCCGACTGCGCTGGCCGAAGAGCGCGCACAGTTGCAGGACGTCGGCAGCTACGCAACGTGGCTGGCGCCGCGGCTGGCTCAAAAGCAGGCCAAGCCGGTCGACGACGAGTTCGCCACCGACCTGACCATCGATCCGAATCACGGCTACTAGTCGTCCGCGTCTGCAATGGCCGCGCAACGCATCGTGATCGTGCTGTGGTCCTGCGGACCGGACCGCGCTGGCGGTGCGGTGCTGGCCGCCGCGCCGTTCGTCTATGCGCTGACCGCGCGCGCGCTCGATCTCGAGGTGGAGATGCACTTCACGTCGAGTTCGGTGCGCTGGCTGGTGGAAGGCGTGGCTGAGGCTGCTCATACCGATTCGGCGGCCACCCACACGGTGGGGCAGTATCTGCGCGAGGCGCGCGCCGCTGGCATATCGATGCACGCCTGCACCATGGCACTGGCCGAGCATCGGCGCGCGGACGAACGCCTGGTCGACGGCGTGCGCATGGCCGGTGCGGCGAGCGTGATCGGTGCAGCAGTGAACGACGACTGCCGTACGCTGGTGTTCTGAATCGCCGGCGGATTGTTGCCTGCGCGTTGAACAGCTCAGCGAAGGGCGCGCGACGGGCGTGCAGCGCACGCTGCGGTCGCGGGGTCGATCAGGCCGAGGCGCCGCCCAGCACGGCGGTGAGCACCGGCAGACGCTGCGCGCCGAGCACGCCGTCGAGTTCGAGTTCCTCAACCGACGCGGAAACCGTCAGGCCGGCATTGCGCGCATCGGCCAGCACCGAAGCGAGTTGCAGGCGCGCCAGTTCGGATTCGTGCTGAGCTTCTGCATCCATCGCCACGAACAAGGCGCGTTCGAAGCTGCAGGCGACGGTGGTTGCATCGCCGCGGTCGCCGCTCAGTGCCATACGCAGCAGGCGCGCCTGCTGCGCCAGGCGCGTGAGCAGTTCTGCTTGCGACATGGGATCGAGCGCGGGCAGGGCCGACAACTCCTCGGCTGCAGTCATTGAACGTCCCATCGGGATCCCTCCGTCCTCATGGTCGCCACGAATGTTGTGCATCGAACGCTAGGTGAAGATCGGCGCGTGCGCCAGTGAAATCTGCAGAAACCCAAGCACGCGTGAGCCCGCAATGAAAAAGGCCACCGGTTGATCGGTGGCCTCATCGTTCTGTCGCACGTTTGTTCGAGACAGATGCGCGCATCGCTGCGCGATGTCGAGGTGACGCTCGCGGCGCGACGCTCGCCGCCTGTCGACTTACTGCGCTTCGAAGAAGGCTTGGCCGCGACTGCGCTGCATTCCTTGGCGCACGCTGGCGATGATTGTCTGAAGCGCGCTCAGCTTGTCGATCAGGCCCGCCCGCAGGTCGCGGCCGATTTCGGCGAGGGCCTGGCGGCGCAGTTCATGCGCCTGACGTTCGATCGCGGCGTAGTTCGGGGAGCCATGGGTCGGAAACATCGTTCACCTTTCGCTGGCTTGTGGCCACGTTGCGTTTCTTGTTCGGATGACGCAATGTATTTGTATCCGCAGGACCATACAATCCATGTCGACGGAACAAGATTTATGAAATTTCGGCACAACAAATCCGCTGGCGAACGGCATGTCGATCAGCACGCCGGCTGACCTCGCGGTCTTTGCGCGTGCGGTCGAGGCGGGCGGCTTCTCCGCCGCGGCGCGCACGCTGTCTCTGACGCCGTCGGCGGTCTCCAAGATCGTCACGCGCCTGGAAGATCGCCTGGGCGTGCGCCTGCTCAACCGCACCACGCGCAGCCTGGACCTGACGCCGGAGGGCCAGGCGTTCTTCGCGCGCGCGCAGCGCATCCTGGCCGACATCGAGGAGGCCGAGGGCGAACTCACGCGCACCCGCAGCGCGCCACGCGGCCTGCTGCGGGTGCAGGCGAGCGTGGCCTTCGCGCTGCACCAGCTCACGCCCAAGCTGCCGGAGTTCGCGGCGCGCTATCCGGAGATCGAGGTGCTGCTGTCGGTGAGTGACCGGCCGGCCGACCTGCTCGAAGAGGGCATCGACCTGTCGCTGCGCATCGGTCGCCTGCCCGATTCGTCGATGGTGGCGCGGCGCATCTGCGACATCGAGCGCGTGATCTGCGCGGCACCGAGCTACCTGCAGCGCTATGGCACGCCACGTCGGCCCGAGGATCTGCTGCAGCACAACTGCCTGCGCCTGTTCAATCAGCCGGCGCTGGCGCACTGGTCTTTCAACGATCCCGGTGCCCCGGGTGGCTTTCGCACGCTCGAGGTCTTTGGTCGCTTCAGCGCCAACAATGCGGAGAGCATGCGGCAGATGGCCATGCTCGGCATGGGCATCGTGCGCCTGAGCGATCTCACCGTAGGCGAGGCGCTGCAGTCCGGCGCGCTGGTGCCCATACTCACCGAGTACAACCACGACGAACCCGTGCCGCTGCAGGCGGTGATGCCGCCGGGCAAGCACCGCCTGCCCAAGGTAACCGCGATGCTCGACTTCATGATCGAGCACTTCGCCGGTGCGCCATGGCGCGCGGCCCGCAAGAAGCCGGCACGCCGAGCGCGTGCGGCACCGGCACCATCGGCCACGCCGCGCGCCAAGGCTGCCCGTGCCAACGCCGCGCCGTCGCCACGCCGTGCCGCTACACGGCGCGCGCGATGAGGACGGCGTTGGTGCCGCCGAAGGCGAACGAGTTCGACATCACGGCCGCCAGATCCGGCAGCGGTCGCGCGCCCTCGGTCACGTAGTCCAGATCACAGGCCGCATCCTGCGTGCGCAGGTGCCGTGTGGGCGGCGCTGCGCGCGCCTGCAGCGCGAGCAGCGCGATCGCGAACTCCAGCGCGCCGGCTGCGCCGAGCAGATGGCCATGCATGGCCTTGGTGGAACTGACGGCGAGCCGGTCTGCATGCGTGCCGAACACGCGCCGGATCGCCGCGGACTCGACGGCGTCGTTGGCGGCGGTGCCTGTGCCGTGCGCATTGACGTAGCCGATCTCCTGCGGTGCCATGTCAGCGTGGGCGAGGGCGGCGCGCATTGCAGCGGCCTGGCCGTCGACGCTGGGCCGCGTGATGTGGGCCGGATCATTGGTGAGGCCGTAGCCGGCAACGTGCGCCAGCAGCGCAGCGCCGCGCGCCTGCGCATGGTCGAGCGACTCCAGCACGACGAACGCCGCACCTTCGGCCAACACCATGCCGGTGCGATCGCGCGAGAATGGGCGGCACGACGACGACGGATCTTTGGCGTCCACCGTGGCCAGGGTACGCAGTGCTTCCCAGGCCTTCAGGCTGCCGAGCGACAGCGGTGCCTCGGTGCCGCCGGCGATCATCACGTCGGCCTGGCCGTGCGCAATGCGCAGGCAGGCTTCGCCGATCGCCACCGCCGACGACGAGCAGGCGGTCGAGATCGTTAGGCTCGGTCCCGCAAGCGCGTGCTCGATGCCGATCCAGGCGGCCGCCGCGTGGTTCATCGCCAGCAGCACCGTGTACGGCTGCACGCGCTGGTTGCCGGCGCCATACAGGCTGCGGTAGCCGGCGTCGCTGCTTTCGGTGCCGGCCATGCCGGTGCCGACGAACACGCCGCAGCGCGGGCGGTCGATCTGCGCGAGATCGAGATTGGCGGCGCGCAGCGCCGACCTCGCGGCCACCAGTGCGAACTGGGTGGCGCGATCCAGCATGCGCAGGCGCGGCGGCTCGAAGTAAGCGGCGCCGTCGAAGTCCACCCGGCCCGCAATGGGTGCGGTCAGCTGCTGTGCGAGAGGCGGATCGAGCAGACGAACGCCACTGCTGCCGCTGCAAAGCCGCTGGAACAAGGTGGCCGGGTCATGGCCCAGAGGCGAGATCACGCCGATGCCGGTCACCACCACCGGCCGACCGGTGCGCATCATGGCGGCGACACCGCGCGCCCTGCTGGCATCACATGGCTCGCACGACGTCTGCGCCGTTCAACGGGTGCTCGTTGCGGGAGACAAGCAGGTGATCAATGTGCTCGGCAACATCTCCCACCGTGCGCAGGGAGGCCGCGGTGTCGGCATCGAACTGCACGCCGAACACCTCCTCGACCTCGAACATCAGCTCGATCACGCCGAGCGAGTCGACGCCGAGCGACTCGAGCGAGGCGTCCTCGCTCAGCGTGTCGGCGGGCATTGCGCACTGCTGCGCAAGCAGGGTCTGCAGTCGTTCCAGGGTCGTCATCGGCGGTCCTTGCATCAGGGCGGGCGGGAGGCTGCGAGCGGTGCGCCGGTGTCGGCGGGCGTTGGTTCGGCTCGAACGAGCGAGGCGTCAAGCGGGCGGTTGCGCGCACCGTCGCGCGCCGGCGCCGTCGCGGCCGGGTCGTCGGTCCGAGGCGGCATCGACGGCTCGCGGCAGGCGTCCGGCACCGTCACCGCGCAGTGCGCCTTGCCGCCGGCGCGCGCCAGGGTCGTGATGGTGCGCGGCCACAGCCGCAGCAGTGGCAGCGCGGCTTCGCACAGCGCCGGGCGCATCGCCATGTGCGCCAGCGTGGCCGCAATGCCGATGCGCGGTGCGAAGCGCTGCCGCCAGGCGCCTGCGTAAGCGCGGCTGACCGCAGGGTCGGGCGCATCGCACAGCACAAGCGAGGCATTGTCGAGCAGGTGATCGGCAAGCAGCCAGGCCGATTGCAGCGCCATGCTCATGCCTTCGC
>LNFM01009431.1_pt1 | contig 14207 bp, 11 predicted proteins | sample 596031 | NCBI WGS metagenome assembly LNFM01 (sample SAMN04254537, study PRJNA301005) | activated carbon metagenome | isolation source: dual media filters at the Ann Arbor, Michigan drinking water treatment plant | place: USA: Ann Arbor
GTAGGCGAAGTTGGGCGGCGCCATGAACTCGGTGCTCTTGGCGCCGTAGGCGATGTTTTCGCGCGTGGCGTGCACGCGCTCGGTGGAATACGAATCCAGCAAGGAGTGGGGCGACTGCCCGCGCACCACGCGCGCCAGCTTCCAGGCCAGGTTGCCTGCGTCGTCCAGCCCCGAGTTGAGGCCACGCACGCCGAAGATGGGCACGAGGTGCGCCGCATCGCCCGCGAACATCACCCGCCCGTGGCGGTAGCTCGGCAGCGTGAGGCACTTGGCGTTGTAGATCGATATCCACAGCGGCTCCCAAGGCTCGTCTTCACCGATCATGGCCAGGTGGCTCTGCACACGCGGCAACACGTTCTCGGGCTTCACCGCCTCCAGCGGGTCCTCGTCGTCGCGGATCTGGTAGTCGATGCGCCAGACGTCGTCGGGCTGGCGGTGCATGAGGATGGTGGAGCCGGGGTTGGACGGCGGGTCGAACCAGGCCAGGCGCTCCACCGCGCGGCGCGTCTTCTGCACCACGTCGACGATCACGTATTTGCCGTCGTACTGCGTGCCTTCGAGCTGCAGGCCAAGCTGCTCACGCACCGTGCTGCGCCCGCCGTCGCAAGCCACCAGCCAGTCGGCGCGAACGGTCTGCAGGCCTTCGGGTGTGATCACCTCGACCTCAACCCCACCGTCCTCCGGTTTCACCGCACTCACACGGCTGGCCCATTGCACCTGAGCCGGTTTGGCCCCGCTTTGCGCGGCCCGGTGGGCGAACTCTTCCACATAAAACTGCTGGATGTTGACCATGGGTGCGTACCGCTGCGTCGGCTCACTCGGCATCTGGAAATGAAGCACCTCGTTGTGACGCCAATAGCTGCGACCGCCCACCCAGCTGAGGCCCTTGTCCACCAGTGCCTTGTCTGCGCCCGCCCAACCCAGGATCTCCTGCGAACGGCGCGACATGCAGATGGCGCGGCTTCCGGTGCAATAGCTCTCATCGGCCTCGATCACGAGGTTGGCGATGCCCTGGGCCGACAACAAGGCCGAGAGGGTGAGGCCAACAGGGCCGCCGCCGGCGATCAACACGGGAACATGGGCAGGCAGGGTCATGGACGGTCTCTTCATTTTGGTTGCGTGCGCAACTGTATGACCGTTTGGTTGTATGCGCAACCTTTTTCAGGCAAGCCTGAGTTGCCTCTGGCTATCATCCAAAAAAAACCCAGGAGACACACATGCCCACCTTCACCACCCTGCGCATCGACAAGCACGACCAGCAGCCCCGCGTGGCCCGCCTGCTGCTCAACCGGCCCGAGCGGCTCAATGCCATCAACGACGAGATGCCGCGCGAGATCCGCGCTGCGGTGGACTGGGCCAACGCCGACGACGAGGTGCACGTGATCGTGGTGGAAGGCGCGGGCAAGGGCTTCTGCGGCGGCTACGACCTCTCGCTGTTCGGCGAAGGCGAGATCGACCACCCCTGCCAGCAGGAGCGCGCGCCCTGGGACCCGATGGTCGATTACGCCTACATGAAGCGCAACACCGAGGACTTCATGGCACTGTGGCGCAGCCCCAAGCCCACCATTGCCAAGGTGCACGGTGCGGCGGTGGCCGGGGGCAGCGACATCGCGCTGTGCTGCGACCTGATGGTGATGGCCGAAGACGCGCGCATCGGCTACATGCCCACCCGTGTGTGGGGCTGTCCCACCACCGCCATGTGGACCTACCGGCTGGGCGCCATGCGTGCCAAAGAGATGATGTTCACCGGCAACGTGATCGATGGCCGCACCGCCGCCGCCTGGGGCCTGGCCAACGAGTCCGTGCCGCTGGAACGGCTGGAAGCCGTGACGATGGCGCTGGCCGAACGCATCGCCGGCGTGCCGCGCTCGCACCTGGCCATGCAAAAGATGGTGGTCAACCAGGCCATGCTCACCATGGGGCTTGAGCAGACGCAGATGATGGCCACGGTGTTCGACGGCATCACGCGCCACAACCCCGAAGGCGTGTGGTTTCGCCGGTACGCACAGGAAGCAGGCTTCAAGGATGCGGTGCAGTGGCGCGACAGCGGCAAGCCGATTCCTGAAGGCGACGAGGCACGTGCCCTTGTCCGTGAAATGGAATCGCGCAAGCGGGCCGCACCGGAAAAGTGAAACAGCTTGTACGGTTCATCTCGTTACCCCTCTTACGGAACCACCCCGAATGTAAGCGGCGCCGCACTTAGCATGGCTGCTTCACTTTTTGAAGGAGCTGGCATGGCACTGCACTTTGGCAAACGCGACGTTGATCAACCGAAACCTCTCAACCAAGGCATGGCAACGCCGCGCTACGGACAAAGCACCGGCGGCACGGCAACCCCCTCACAGCCAACGCCACCGTTGCAAACGACGCCCGATGTGGACCTGACACCCAATGCGCCCATCAGCGGCACAGTTGGCGCGCCCGAAGGCGGCAGCAAGCTCACCGTGGGTCCCAACATCAAGCTCAAGGGCGTGGAGATCACCGATTGCGACACGCTGGTGGTTGAAGGCATGGTCGAAGCCACCATGGACTCGCGCGTGATCCAGATCGCCCAGCAGGGTGAATTCAAAGGCTCGGCCGAGATCGACATTGCCGAGATTCGCGGCGTGTTCGACGGCAACCTGACCGTGCGCAACAAGCTGGTGATCTATTCCACCGGCAAGGTGACAGGGCGCATCCGCTACGGCAAGGTCGTGATCGAAGAAGGTGGCCAGCTCTCCGGCGACATCGAGTGCTCGGTGAATGCCGGCAACAAGGTGGGCAGCAAACACGCCATGGCCCTGGCGGCCTGATCGCACGCCTCGCTCAGGCGCAGGGCTGCTCCAGTCCTGCGCCTTTGTCCGTCCACAGTGGCAGCGGTATGCTCGTGGACATGTATGCCGAGTTTTTCGGGCTCAAACAGAGCCCGTTTTCCATTGCACCGGACCCCCGCTACCTCTTCATGAGCGAGCGCCACCGGGAAGCCCTGGCGCATCTGCTCTACGGCATCCAGGGTGGGGGCGGCTTCGTTCTGCTCAGTGGGGAAATCGGCGCCGGCAAGACCACGGTGTGTCGCTGCTTCCTGGAACAGCTGCCCGAGAACTGCCGGGTCGCCTACATCTTCAATCCCAAGCTCACCGTCAGCGACCTGCTCAAGACGATCTGCAGCGAGTTTCACATCGAGGTGAAGCACGAAGGCATCGGCCCGGCCACCATCAAGGACCACCTCGATCCGCTCAACGCCTACCTGCTGGCCAGCCACGCACGCGGCGAGCGCAACGTCCTCATCATCGACGAGGCACAGAACCTCACGCCGTACGTGCTGGAGCAATTGCGCCTGCTGACCAACCTGGAGACCAGCGAGCGCAAGCTTCTGCAGATCATCCTGATCGGTCAACCCGAGTTGCGCACCATCCTGGCCAAGCCCGAACTCGAACAACTCGCCCAACGCGTGATTGCGCGTTTTCACCTTGGAACGCTCGACAAGGCCGAGACCCTGCAATACATCCAGCACCGCATGCAGGTGGCGGGTCTGCGCGGGCCACTGCCTTTTTCCAAACAAGCGGTGGCCCGCATCCACGACCTGGCGCGCGGCGTACCCCGGCGCATCAACTTGCTGTGCGACCGTGCCCTGTTGGGGGCGTACGCCAGCGGCGCCCCGCAGGTGGTGGCTGCGGTGGTCGAGAAGGCGGCCCGGGAGGTCTTCGAGGGTGAAGTGGTCGGCACGCCGGCCAGTGGTTCTGTGGCCAACCTGCGTGCCCTGCCAGCCTGGCTGGCTACCCTGGGCGCCGGCGCGCTGGGTGGTGCGGTGGTGGCTGGTGCCTTCTTCTGGTGGTGGAGCACCGCGCAAGCACCTGTGCTCCAGCCGGTGAACTCAGGCGCAGCGACCGTCGCCCCACCCGTTGCGGCCGGCGCGCCGGTTGCGGCCACAACGTCCGCCCGCGAGCCCGAAGCAAACGCACCACCGGCCGCCGGTGCACCCGCCCTGTCCGACCCTCCTTCTGAGGAGGCTCGCCCCATTACCGACGGCGCACCCGCTTTCGGTTCATTGATCGACAACGAGGCCGCCGCGTGGCGCGAGCTCGGTCCGTTCTGGGGTCAGGCCCTGGCCGGTGGTGATCCCTGCGCCAATGCCCAGCAGAACCAGCTGCAGTGTTACCGCACCGACCGCATGACCATCAACGGCCTGCGCCAGCTCAACCGCCCCGGCATCCTCGTGCTGCGGGGCGCCGGGCAAGGCGCCGGACGCGTCCTGGTGACGGAGATGACGCTCGACAGCGTGGTACTGCAATCCGGCGAGCAACGCTGGCGTCTGCCCCTGACCGCCCTGGCCGACCTGTGGCGCGGCGAGTTCGCCACGCTCTGGCGCACGCCACCCGGGCAGACCGGCAGACTGGTGGATGGCCGCGACGGCCCTGCCGCCCTATGGTTGGGCGAACGCATCGCCAGTCTGCAGACCGAGGGCCGCGTCCCGCCTTCGGCCAGCGACCTAGACGCGCGTGTCAAGGCGTTTCAACGATCACAAGGTGTGGACGCGGCCGGCGTTGCGGGGCCGATCACTTTCATGCAGGTCAACCTCGCCAGCGGAGTCGAAGAACCCCGGCTCCTTGCCCTCAAGCCCTGAACCGCATGTCCTACATCCTTGACGCACTCCAGAAGGCCGAAGCCGAGCGCGAGCGAGGCCGCGTGCCCGGACTCAAAAGCCAACTCGTGCCCCCGGCCAGCCGTGAACGCGCGAGTGCCCCCGCCTTGAGGCCCTGGCACTTGGTGGGAGCATTGGCGTTCGTTCTGCTGGCCCTGGGAGTCTGGTGGTGGACAGCTGCGCCCGACGCAGCGCCGGCTGCCCCCCTGGCGGCTCCCGCAGCTTCTGCACCGCCACCCAACGCCGTGACCGCAGCAGCACCACCCGTGGCGCAAACCCTGCCAGATCCAGCCGCTGCGCCTGCTCCCCCAGAGGATCGTGCCGTCTCGCCAGCAGAGCCCGTGCTGCCTATCCTGGCGCCGCCGCGCCCTGCGCCTGCCGCGCCCAAGGCGCCTGCAGCGGACAGCGCCCCGCCGGTCCAGGCCCCGACAGCCGCGCCGGCCGGCAACGGGGCCACCGCCACAGCACCGCCTGCGGCGCAGGCAGCGGCCCCGGCGATCCCCTCGTTTGGCCAGCTCTCTGCCGAAGCCCGGGCCCAGCTTCCTGCGGTCAACGTGAGCGGCTCCACCTACTCGCAGAACCCGGCGCTGCGCATGCTGATCGCCAACGGCAAAGTGGTGCAGGAGGGCCAGGACATCGCGCCCGGCCTGCGGCTGGAGACCATCGGTCCCCGCAGCGCGGTGCTCAACCACCAGGGCCTTCGCTACAGCATCGGTTACTGAGGCATGGAGCTGTCCGACACCGATGCCGTGCTGACGGTCCAAGGGCTGCACTTCAGCTGGCCAGACATTCCGCTGTTCAATGACCTGAACCTGATGCTGCCCGCAGGCTTGTCGGTGGTGTCCGGAGAAGAGAGCTGCGGCAAGACCACGCTGTTGCGCCTGCTGTCGGGCGACCTGCCAGCCGACAGCGGATCCATCGTGCTGCGCGGCTTTGCGACCCAGTCGCTGAGCGCGCATGTGTTTCGCACCGAGCCACGCAGCGACGCACTCGATGCGACCAGTGCGAAAAGCTGGTGGGCCAGCCTGCCAGCGCGCTACCCCCACTTCAACGTGCGCCTGGCCAATGGGTTGGCCCACGGCTTTGCGCTGGAGCCTCACATCGAGAAACCGATGTACATGCTCTCCGCCGGCAGCAAACGCAAGGTCTGGCTGTGCGCTGCCTTCGCAGCTGGTACCCCCCTCACGTTGATCGACGAACCGTTTGCCGCACTCGACACGGCCTCCATCCGCTTTCTGCGAGGCCTGCTGGAAGAAGCGTCGAGCCACCACGACCGCGCCTGGGTGCTGGCCGATCACACGCCGCCCGAGGGGCTTGTGTTGAGGACACAACTGGTTCTGTCAACGCCCGATTGATTTTCCCTATTCAGTTTTGCGACATGGCCTTCGCCAAAGGCGACATGGACGCCAGCCCGTTGCGCTTTTAAATTTCCTCCATCGAAAAAACGGTCAACGGAGGAAGTCCATGTCACCCAAACAACCCGCTCGCAACCCCTGGCGCACCAACGCTTTGCCCTCGGCTGCACACTCATCGCATTCGACCAGGGCCCCCAACAGCGCCTTCAACACCGGCTTTCGCGAATGGCTGCGCAAGATCACTTCCGCCACGGACGACGCCACCAAGCTGGCCTGCGAACAGCTGCGGCTGGAACAGGTGAAAAAGTTGATCGGTGACCTGCTCGGCGCACACGTGTCCGACATGTCCGCCCGCGATCTGAGGGTCTACCTGCGGATCGTGCTCGCCTCGCAGATGGACAGCGTTCGAGAGGTGCGATTTGAATGTTTTGACCTGATGTGCCGCAAGATCAGCGAGCAAGTGGCCGTGCGCCAGCTGCAGCAACTGGATGACCTGATCGCCTGAGGCGCCAGGCCTGTGCCTCAGCGGGCGATCTGGCCCACCGCACCCTGCGGGCTGTCTCCAACGGTCACCGGCTCTTCCGCCACCGCCGACAGGAACTCCCGCAACTGAAGACGAAGCCACCGATGCGGCTTGCTGTTGTGGGTCCGCTGGTGCCAGATCATGTTCACAGGCATCGTGGGCCACTCGAAGTCGTTGGGCAATGGCACGCTGCGGATGCGCGGATTGCTGCGTTCGAGCTGTCTGGCTTGCTGGCGGCTGGTGGTCACCAGCCGGTCGGTGCGGGCCAGCAGTTCCGAACACAGGTGCCACGAATTGACGATGGTCGTTCTGCGGGGCGGGAACCCACGCGCTTCCAGCTCCAGGTCGATGGGACTACGTCGTCCGCCGTGGCGCTTGAGGAAGGTGATCAACAAATGCTCCTCGGCCTGGTATTGCGCCAGTGTGAGCGTGTCACGGATGCGGGGATGGTCCGCGGCCACACAGCAATGGGTGATGTGGAAATGTTTGACGGTTTCCCGATAGAGATCGCGCGCATCGGCTGGCGGCTCGTAGTGGCTGCACACCACGTCCACCGCGCCAGCGCGCAGCGCCTCCACATCGGCCGGGCCGTTGGCGGGCGCATGGATGTCCAGCCCCAGCTTGGGCGCCTTGCGCGTGATGCTGCGGTAGAGCTCGGCGAGTTCGGTTTCGCCAAACGCGTCATAGCACGACATGATGATGTGTGAATCGCAGTCCAGCGGATTGAAGACCCAGGCGTTGTTGCTCACGTCCTTCCAGAGTTCAACCATCTGCTGAAAGACACCGTAGGCGCCGTCGGCGTAAGGGGTCAGCTGGTAGCGGTTTTTCTCACGAACGCAGAGGTCGTCGTTGAGCACATTGCGCAGGCGGGTGAGTGCCTGGCTGGCGGCCGACGGCGTGATGTTCATGCGCGACGCCGCCTCGGTCAGGCTCTGGCTCTCGATGAGCTCGCAAAACAAGGCCAGCTGCTTGATGTCGACGTTTTTCATGAATCCACCCTCCCATTGCGAAACACGGGCGGATCATACTTTTTAACTACTTATAGTCAACCGCGAGGCGGGACACGCGGCCAAATAAATACGTTCGGCGGTGCAGGGAGCGGTGACATCCGTCGACTTCCGCACAGGTGGGCGGGTGCTCAGCGCCCGCCCAGTCCCATGGCGCGCGAGATCACCTCTTTCATGATCTCGTTGGTGCCGCCGTAGATACGCTGCACACGCGCATCAGCGTAGGCCCGGGTGATGGGGTATTCCCACATGTAGCCGTAGCCGCCGAAGAGCTGCACACATTCGTCCATCACCTTGCACTGCAGATCGGAGCACCAGTACTTGGCCATGCTGGCGGTGGCGGTGTCGAGTTTGTCCACGTTGACCAGTTCGCAGCACTTGTCGACAAACACCCGCGCCACCTGCACTTCGGTCTGCAGCTCGGCGAGTTTGTAGCGGGTGTTTTGAAACGCGGCCACCGCCTGGCCAAACACCTTGCGGTCTTTGGTGTACTCGACCGTCCAGTCGATCGCGGCTTGCGCGGCGGCCACTGCGCCGATGGCGATCTGCAGCCGCTCCCAGGGCAGTTGCTCCATCAGGCAGATGAAACCCTTGCCCTCGCCTCCCAGCAGGTTCCCGGCCGGTACCTTCACGTTGTCAAAGAACAGTTCGGACGTGTCCTGCGCCTTCATGCCCAGCTTCTTCAGGCGCTTGCCCTTCTCGAAGCCCGGCATGCCGCGTTCTACCAACAAAAGGCTGGTGCCCTTGGCACCCGCGCTCGGGTCGGTCTTGGCCACCACGATCACCAGATCGGCATGCCAGCCGTTGGTGATGAAGGTCTTGCTGCCGTTGAGCAGGTAACTGCCATCGGCCTGTTTCATGGCGGTGCTCTTCACACCTTGCAGGTCGCTGCCGGCAGCGGGTTCGCTCATGGCGATGGCGCCCACCATCTCGCCTGTGGCCAGCTTGGGCAGGTACTTCTGCTTCTGCGCCTCGGTGCCGTAGTGGAGGATGTACGGCGCCACGATTTCGCTGTGCAGGCCGAAGCCGATGCCGGTGAAACCGGTGCGCGCGATCTCCTCCATCTGCACCGCCGAATACAGCTTGTCGGCTTCCGAGCCACCAAAGGCCTCGGGCAGCGTCATGCACAAAAAGCCGTTCTCGCCGGCCTTGCTCCACACCGCACGGTCCACGTAGCCCTGCTCTTCCCAGGCCTCGTGGTGGGGCGCGATTTCCTTCTGGACGAACCTGCGAAAGCTGTCGCGGAAGGCTTCGTGGTCGGCGTTGAACAGGGTGCGTTCGATCATGTGTCACCTATCAGACTGGGAGAACTGGGAGAGAGGGAATTTGACAAAGCAGATGCTTGGCAAAAGTCTATACTGATTCGCGGCACCCGCCTTCCCACAGGAGACACCATGAGCGAAGCATTCCTATTTGATGCCGTGCGCACACCGCGCGGCAAGGGCAAGAAAGACGGCAGCCTGCACGAGGTCAAGCCGATCGACCTGCTGGCCGGTGTGTTGACCCACCTGCAGCAGCGCAACGGATTCGACACCGCGGCAGTGGACGACGTGGTCATGGGCGTGGTCTCGCCCATTGGCGAGCAGGGGTCGGTGATTGCCAAGGTGGCCGCGCTCAAAGCCGGCTGGGACTGGCGCTGCTCGGGCGTGCAGCTCAACCGCTTCTGCGCCTCGGGCCTGGAGGCGGTGAACATGGCCGCCATGAAAGTGAAAAGCGGCTGGGAAGACCTGGTGGTGGCCGGCGGCGTGGAGAGCATGAGCCGCGTGCCCATCGGCTCCGACGGCGGCGCCTGGGCGCAAGACCCGGCCACCAACAGCGACACGCTCTTCGTGCCGCAGGGCATCGGCGCGGATCTGATTGCCACGATGGAAGGCTTCAGCCGTGACGACGTGGACGCCTTCGCGCTCGAGTCGCAAAAGCGCGCCGCAGCCGCGCGCGCCGCGGGTTATTTCAAGGGCTCGATCGTGCCGGTCACCGACTTCCTCGGCCAGACCATCCTGGACGAGGACGAGTTCATCAAACCGCACACCACGCTGGAGGGGCTGGCCGCGCTCAGGCCAGCGTTTGAGCAGCTCGGCGGCATGGGGTTTGATGCCGTGGCACTGCAGCGCTACCCGCAGGTCGAACGCATCCACCATGTGCACCACGCAGGCAATTCCTCAGGCATCGTCGACGGCGCCACCGCGGTGCTGATCGGCAGCGAGGCTGCGGGCAAGACACACGGCCTCACGCCGCGCGCGCGCATTGTGTCGGTGGCGCTCTCGGGCGCCGACCCCACCATCATGCTCACCGGTCCGATGCCGGCGGCGCGCAAGGCGCTGGCCAAGGCGGGCCTGACCATCGACCAGATCGACCTGTTCGAAGTGAACGAGGCCTTTGCGGCCGTGCCCATGAAGTTCATGAAAGAGCTGGGCGTGCCGCACGAGAAGGTGAACGTGAACGGTGGCGCGATCGCCATGGGGCATCCGCTGGGCGCCACCGGGGCGATGATTCTGGGCACCTTGGTTGACGAGTTGCACCGTCGGCAATTGCGCTACGGCCTCGCTACGCTGTGTGTGGGCGGCGGCATGGGTATCGCAACCATCGTTGAGCGCGTCTGAACTGCAAGCCGAAACAACATGAAAACCATCCGCTACGAACTGCACGACGGCATCGCCACCCTCACCTTCGACGAGCCCGGCTCGCCGGTGAACACCATGTGCGCCGACTGGCAGCGCGACCTGAGCACCGCCACCGGCCTGGTGGTGAGCGACAAGGCATTGATCAAGGGCATCATCCTGGCCTCTGCCAAGAGCACCTTCTTCGCCGGCGCCGATCTCAAGAGCACCATGCGCCTGACACCGGCCGATGCACCGCGCGTGTTCGCCGAAATCGAGCAAACCAAGAAGAACTTTCGCACCCTGGAAACCCTGGGTGTGCCGGTGGTGAGCTGCATCAACGGCGCGGCGCTGGGGGGCGGCTGGGAAGTGGCGCTGGTGGGCCACCACCGCGTGGCGGTGGACAACCCCAAGATCCAGCTCGGCCTGCCCGAGATCACGCTGGGCCTGATTCCCGGCGCCACCGGCATCACCAAGATGACACGCCTGCTGGGCTTGATGGGCGCACAGCCATTCATTCTGGAAAGCAAGCTGTTCAACCCGCGCGAAGCACTCGACCTTGGCCTGGTGCACGAACTGGTGCCCGCCAACGGCGACGATGTGTCGGCCTCGCTGCGCACAGCCGCTCTGCTGTGGATAGCGGCCAACCCCAAGGCGCAACACCCCTGGGACGCGAAGGATTACAAGATTCCGGGCGGCACACCGGCCAACCCCAAGATCGCCGGCATGCTGACCGTGGCGCCAGCCATGCTCAAGCAGAAAACACGCGGCCTCTACCCGGCGCCCGAAGCTGCGCTGGCGGCCATGGCCGAAGGCGCGATGGTGGACTACGACACAGCCACGCGCATCGAAAGCCGCTACCTCGCCAAGCTCATCGTGAGTCCGGTGGCGCGCAACATGATCAACACGTTCTTCTTCAACATGAACGCGATCAAGAGCGGGCAATCGCGTCCGAAGGATGTGCCGCGCTACAAGTCGAAGAAGGTCGGCATCCTCGGCGCCGGCATGATGGGTGCGGGCATCGCCTACGCCCAGGCCAGCCGCGGCATCGAGACTGTGCTGGAAGACGTGAGCCTGGAGAACGCGCAGCGCGGCAAGGCCTACAGCGTGAAGCTCACCCAGCCGCGCGTGGACAAGGGCCGCATGAGCCCGCACGACCAGCAAGCCCTGCTGGAGCGGATCACACCCACCGCGCACCCGGCCGATCTGCAAGGTTGTGACCTGATCATCGAAGCGGTGTTCGAGAACCGCGAGCTCAAGGCCGCCGTGACGCGCGAAGCCGAGCCCATGCTGGCCGAGGGTGGTTTCTTCGCCAGCAACACCTCCACCCTGCCCATCTCAAGCCTGGCGCAGGCCAGCGTCAACCCGGCCAAGTTCGTCGGCATCCACTTCTTCAGCCCGGTGGACAAGATGAAGCTGGTGGAGATCATCCGCGGCAAGGAAACAGACGACGAAACGGTGGCACGCGCCTACGACTATGTGCAGGCGCTGGGCAAGCTGCCCATCGTGGTCAACGACTCACGTGGCTTCTACACCAGCCGCACGTTCGGCACCTTCGTGATGGAAGGCGCGGCCATGCTGGGCGAAGGCATTCCCGCGCCGGTGATCGAAAACGCCTCCATGCAGGCCGGCATGCCGGTAGGACCGCTGGCCGTGCTGGACGAAACCGCACTGTCACTTTCGGTGCATGTGCTCGACCAGACCCGCGATGACTTCCATGCCGAGGGCAAGACCTATGAGGCCACGCCGGGCGAACTGCTGGTGGAGCGCATGGTGAAGGAACTCAAACGCGCCGGTCGGGCCGCTGGCGGTGGCTTCTACGACTACCCGGCCGGGCAAAAGAAGGCCCTGTGGCCCGAGCTCAAGACGCTGTTCGAGAAGCCCGCGCACGCCTGGGACCTGCAGGAAGTGAAAGACCGCCTGCTCTACCGCCAGGCGGTGGAGACCGCGCGCTGCCTGGCCGAGGGAGTGCTCACCAGCGTGCACGACGGCAACATCGGCTCCATCTTCGGCATCGGCTTTCCGGCCTGGGCCGGTGGTGCGCTGCAATTCATCTACGGCATGGGCATTGACGCGTTTGAGGCGCGCTGCGCCCAGCTCGCCGGGAAGTTCGGTCCCGGCTTCGCACTCAGCGAAGACGTGAAACGCGCCGTCCGCCACCACCAACCCGTCTACTGAACATGAAGCGTCTCGAAGGAAAGATCAGTCTCATCACCGGCGCAGCACAAGGCATTGGCCTGGCCACCGCCATCAAGTTTGCGCAGGAGGGCGCGGTGGTCATCGTCTGCGACGTGAAGCAGGCCGCGGTGGACGTGGCGGTGCAGCAATGCGAAGCGCTGGGCGCACAGGCCGTGGGTTTCGTGATGGACGTGACCCAGCGCGACATGGTCGACGCGGTGGTGGCGCGGGTGATGGAGCGCTTCGGCCGCATCGACGTGCTGGTGAACAACGCCGGCATCACACAGGACGCCCGGCTGCAGAAAATGACGCTGGAGCAGTTCGACCGCGTGATCGACGTGAACCTGCGCGGCGTGTTCCATTGCGCGCAGGCCGTGGCCGAACACATGACCGCGCAGGGCAGCGGCGTCATCCTCAACGCCTCGTCGGTGGTGGGCATTTACGGCAATTTCGGCCAGACCAACTACGCCGCCAGCAAGTTCGGCGTGATCGGCTTCACCAAAACCTGGAGCCGCGAGCTCGGCCCCAAAGGCATCCGCGTGAATGCCGTGGCGCCCGGCTTCATTGCCACACCCATCCTCTCCACGATTCCCGAGAAGGTGATCGCCGAGATGGAACACCGCGTGCCCCTGCGCCGGTTGGGTCAGCCCGAAGAAATCGCCAATGTCTATGCGTTCCTGGCGAGCGACGAAGCGAGCTACATCAACGGTGCAGTCATCGAGGTGTCGGGCGGCATGTCGGTTTGAGCGAACGGCGGACCCGCAGTGGTTCGCTGTGTGGGCGTGTCGAAGTGGACGCCGTGGGGTATATCGTTCGGTAAAGTGTATGCAAAACAAGGGGCTGTGTTACAACTCGGCGTTGTTCTGAACGCTCCGCCATGGTCACCTCTCCGATCCCTGTCAACGAACCACAAAGGCTGGCCCGACTGCGCAGCCTCGGCGTCCTCGACACCCTGCCAGAAAAGGCCTTTGAAGATATCTCGGCGCTGGCGCAGATGATCTGCGGCACGCCCATGGCACTCATCAGCCTTGTCGACGAGGACCGGCAGTGGTTCAAGTCGCGGATCGGCATCGAAGTGCATGAAACGTCCCGGGAAGTTGCCCTTTGCTCTCATGCGATCCTTGACCAGGACCACGTCATGGTGATCGAAGACCTGCTGCAGGACCCGCGTTTCAGCAGGAACCCCTTGGTGACGGGCGCCCCGGACGCCCGGTTTTATGCCGGGGCCCCCATCGTCACCCACGACGGTCTCGCGCTGGGCACCGTGTGTGTGCTCGATACCAGAGCCCGCAAGCTCGACGCTGGTCAGATCGACGCCCTGCAACGGCTCGCAAGTCTGGTCATCAACCTGCTGGAACACGAGTCGGTGCGTTTTGAAGAAGCCACGCGCAGCCAGGAAGCCTGGCATCTCCAGCACCAGGAACTGACCGCCATGGCCATCGCCGGGCTGGACCTGCAGGTCTACATCGACCCGAACTACCTCATTCAACACGTCAACGACACCTACCTCGCGTACTGGGGCGGCACGCGGAGAGACATCATCGGACGTCACATCGCCGAGCGTGTGGGCGAAGACGCGTTTCGAACCATCATCCAGCCCCAACTGGACCGGGCGCTCGCAGGCGAGGCCGTATCGTACAGCCGCAAGACCGACTTTCCCGTGCGTGGCACCCGCCATGTGGAAGTCGCCTTGCTGCCTGTGCGCAACACGCGGGGCGACATCACCGGGGCCGTGATGCGGGCGCAGGACGTGCAGGAAACCCGCGCGCGCGAAGCCCAGCTGCAACAAACCGTGTCGCTGCTGGAGCAACGCACGATGGAGCAGGAGCGCTTCATCCACATCATTTCGCACGACCTGCGCGAACCCATCAACACCGTCAACAACTTCACGTCGCTGCTGGTCACCGACCACCAGGAAGAGCTCTC
>LNFM01009432.1_pt1 | contig 14207 bp, 19 predicted proteins | sample 596031 | NCBI WGS metagenome assembly LNFM01 (sample SAMN04254537, study PRJNA301005) | activated carbon metagenome | isolation source: dual media filters at the Ann Arbor, Michigan drinking water treatment plant | place: USA: Ann Arbor
AAGCTCGACCTCAAGACCAAGGAGCTGCTGGGCCTGGTGGCGTCGATGGTGCTGCGCTGCGACGACTGCATCAGCTACCACATCGCCCAGTGCAAGGAAGCCGGGGTGGACCGCGACGAATTCTTCGAAGCCTTCAGCGTGGCCCTGGTGGTCGGCGGCTCGATCGTGATCCCGCACCTGCGCCGCGGCGTCGATTTCCTCGACCAGCTCGAAGGCCAGGGCATCCACGCCCCCGCGGCGCCAAACCACGATCACTGACCCACCCAAATAAACCAGGTTCATTTGTGTAATGAACCTGGTTCATTTGCTGGGTTCTCCGGTTCCGCCCCCGACCAAGGTCCAGTGGGCGGCGGGTCAGCTTGATCTGGCATAATACTGCGCCTTTGGCGGCCGGCCGGCTGCCATTACTTCTTGGAAGAACAAGCACTTATGACCCAGACCATCGCGGTGATCCGTGGCGACGGCATCGGCCCGGAAATCATGGACGCCACCCTGCAGGTGCTCGATGCGCTGAAGGTCGGCCTCACCTATGACTTCGTCGAAGCCGGCCTGAGCGCCTACGAGAAGCAGGGCGAACTGCTGCCCGCCGCCACCCTCGACGCCATCCACCGCCATCGCGTCGCCCTGAAGTCGCCGCTCACCACGCCGGTCGGCGAGGGCTTCAGCTCGATCAACGTCGAGCTGCGCAAGCGCTTCGACCTGTACGCGAACGTGCGTCCGGCGATCAGCTTCCCGAACACCAAGTCGCGCTACGAGAACATCGATCTCATCACCGTGCGCGAGAACACCGAGGGCGCCTACATCGGCGAAGGCCAGAACCTCACCGCCGACGGCGAGACCGCCACCCTGGTGCAGAAGGTCACCCGCCGCGGCTCCGAGCGCATCGTGCGCTACGCCTTCGACCTGGCCCGCCGCATCGGCCGCAAGAAGGTCACCGTGGTGCACAAGGCCAACATCCTGAAGTCGACCTCGGGCCTGTTCCTGAAGGTCGCGCGCCAGGTGGCCACCGAGTACCCGGACATCCAGTGCAACGAGATGATCGTGGACAACACCTGCATGCAGCTGGTGATGCGTCCCGAGCAGTTCGACGTCATCGTCACCACCAACCTGTTCGGCGACATCCTTTCCGACCTGTGCGCGGGCCTGGTCGGTGGCCTGGGCCTGGCCCCGGGCGCGAACATCGGCACCGAGGCGGCGATCTTCGAGGCCGTGCACGGCTCGGCGCCCGACATCGCGGGCAAGGGCATCGCCAACCCGGTCGCGCTGCTGCTGGCCGCGGTGCAGATGCTCGAGCACCTGGGCAAGGTGGCCGAGGCCAATCGCCTGCGCCAGGCGATCATCGACACGATGGCGGCCAAGGACAACCTGACGCCGGACCTCGGCGGCACCGGCACCACGCAGTCCTTCGCCGCGGCGATCGCGGCGCGCGCCGCGGGCTGATCCTCCCGCCGGCGGCATCGAAAAGGGCGCCCGCGGGCGCCTTTTTTTTTGCCGGACCCGCCCCTGTAGGAGGGACTTCAGTCCCGAAGGCCGCACGTCACCCGCGCACCCACCGATGCCCGCAGTCCGCGCACTCGCCCCGGCTCCCGCGCAGCGGGAACGTCGCCGCCCCGAACAGCCACACCGCCACCGCCAGCAGCTTGCCCGTGGCCGGTGCCCTCGTGCTGAAACGCGCGCTGCCGCAAGCCGGGCAGGCTTCGGGCGACTCGCCGACGGTTTCCTCCAGCTCCCGCTCCAGCTCACCGTTCGCGTACGCCGCGACCAGTGCCCGCGCCTCGTCTGCCTGCCCCGCGGGCACCTGCACCCGCACGCCGCCCATCGCGCCCGTTAGCGGATAGTTGGCCGTGACCAGCTGGTCGTCGGCGACGGTGGCCTGGAGTCCTGCCGATTCCAGCAGCGCGCGCACGACGTGTGCTTCGGACGGCTCGAAGTAGCGGGCGACGGTGATGGTCATGGCGTGTTGTCCCTTTCACTGGCCAGCGCGTCGCGAACGCGAACGGCCAGTCGATCCCTGGTTGCCTGGTCGGCGATCGTCGGTGGTTCGGGGTAGATCCGCAACAGGCCGTCGCCAGGTTGCCGCGGGTGCACGTGGAAGTGCAGGTGCGGCACTTCCTGGAACGCCGCTTCGCCAATGGAGTGCCACAGGCTCAGGCCTTGCTGGGGGAAGGCGCGGTCCACCGCGCGGGTGAGCCTGCCCAGCGCCTGCATCAACGCAGTGCCCGTCGCCGGGTCCAGGAAGCGGATGTCGCTGACATGGGACTTTGGAACCACCAGCACATGGCCGGGATTCGCCTGCCGCAGATCCATGAAGGCGAGTGTCAGCGCATCCTCATGCACGACGCTTGCCGGCGCGGTGCCGGCGATGATGCGGCAAAAGATACAGTCGATGGGCATGCTTCCCCTGGCTTGCTGTCGGAGCCCGGGCCTCATTGTCGCGGTGGGCGCCGCGGGCGGAGGCGTTCCCGGCGTCGCCATGGAAAAGGACCTGCGGACGCGGGTCCTTTTCCTTTCGTGCCGGCGCGATCAGGCCGAGGGCGTGGCCTCGGCGGACGCCTGGCTGCGGCCATAGAGCCACAGTCCCGCCCCGACCACCGACAGGCCGATCCGGATGCCCCAGCCGACGCTCGGGCCCCAGTTGTCGATCCAGGACAGCACGATGAACTCGCGCTCCATGTAGTTCAGGATGATCGAGCCGATGCCGAAGAAGAACATGTAGCCGCCAATCGTTTTCATGCAGTTTCCCCGTTGGTAGTGATGTTGCGGAACGTCCCCTGCCGCCACGCCATTGCCTGACCGGTGAAGGCTGGCATAGTGTCGGACGAACAAAACGGAACGGGCCGGCGTGCGCCGGCCCGTTCCGCCGCCGATGCTAGACAAGGCAGGCGCCACGCGCCAGCTCGGGGCTGCAAGCGGAAGCCGCCCCGCCCCAAGCCCGCCTCAGGTGGCCGCCGGCGCCGGCTCAGCGCACCACGACCGTGGTGGCCTTGTTCGCCACCAGGTAGGGCTTGAGGTCCTCGACCTGGCGCAGCTTGCCGATCGCGCGCTGGGCGAACTTCGCGGTGGTGATGCGCACGTGGCAGTTCTGGAACTCGCGCTCGGGGTCCTTGCCGCGCGAGCTGTAGACCACGCGGCCGTCGCGGTCCCAGCCCAGCACCAGCCGCTCCTGCAGGTGGCTGGTGCGGTAGATCCAGCCTTTCTGGATGTCGGATTCGGCCATGGCCATGCGTGGGTTCCTGTTCGGTGCGTGGGTGTCAGTCGTTCGGCAGCCAGCCCAGCGTACCGGCGTGCAGGCTCTGGACATAGAGGCGATCGCGCGTTTCGGTGACGGCGGTGGTTTCCGGGTAGGCGCCTGCCGGGTCCTGCAGGTCGGCCAGGACCTGGCCTTGTTCATCGAAGGCCATCACGTGGCCGTACGCCGGCGGCACCGGCCACAGGAAGCGCGGCAGCCGCAGCGTCATGCGCCGCAGGAACGGGTAGGGCGCCATCGCATCCACCAGCCCGCTGCGCGGCTTGGTGAAGCCCAGCCAGATCCGGCCGTCCAGCCCACGCATCAGGTTGTCCGGATAGCCGGGCAGGTTGTCGAACAGCGCGAAGGCCAGCGGCGATGGCTCGCGCACGTCCAGCGCGCGGGCCTCGCGGTCGATGCGCCACACGCGGTACTGGCCGGTCTCGACCACCAGCAGCGCGCGCTGGTCGGCGGTGAGCGCCACGCCGTTGGCGAAGCTCAGGCCCCGCGCGACCACGCGCAGCGCGCGCGTCGCCGGGTCGTACTCGAATACGCGGCCCGTGGCCGACTGCTCGAGGATGTCGAGCACGCTGGCCTCGAAGGTGCCGCCCCAATCGGCCGGCGCGAAGCGCGCGCTGGCGTCGCTGAAGTAGATGCGGCCGTCGTCCGCCACCACCACGGCGTCGGCGTAGCGGATGGGTTGCCCTTGGAAGGCATCGGCCAGCACGGTCGCGTGGCCTTCGGGCGAGATCGAAAGAAGCCCGCGCCAGGCATCGGCGGCGACGAGTTGCCCCGCGTCGTCGAAGTCGAAGCCCAGCACCCGGCCGCCCGTGTCCGCGAACACCTCGCGCCTGCTGCCGTCGGCCGCCATCCGCAGCACCTTGCCGCCGGCGACGGCGACGTACAGCCGGCCATCGGGCCCGAAGGCCACGTGCTCCGGCCCGCTCTCCCCGCCCAGGTCGATGTGCCGCAGCCCGGCCAGCGCCTGGTTGGTGGCATGCGGGCCCCAATGGCCCAGGTCTTCCGGCGCGCGCCAGGCGACCGGCTGCACCGGCACCGGCCAGAGGCACAGGTAGGCCAGCAGCGCCGCCGCTGCGACCAGGGCGACCCGCCAGCGGGCCCGGCGGCGGTTCACGTTCGTCGGCACGAGGCCATTGGCCCGGTTACCGGGACATTCCGGTGTGACCGCCGGATCAGTCGCTATCGGCGTCGCCGCGCGCCGCCGCGTCGGCGTCGACCGCCTCGTCCATGGGCTCCGCCGTTGGCGCCGGCGGAACGTACATCGCGACGGCGGTGGCCTGCTTTTGCGTGGTGGGGATGCCGATGCCAATACCCACGGCGCTGTTGCGGCCATAGCTGCCGCCGCCCACCGACATGCCCACGGGCGAGCGCGAGTTACCGCGGCCCAGGATCAGCAGGCCGTTGGCGCCCAGTGCCGCGGCCTCCTGGCGCAGCCGGTCCATCACCGCCGAGTCCTGGCCCTTGGTGCCAAAACCAATCGCGCTGGAGGCATCGATCTCGGCGATGTCGATCGCGCCCGGCGGCGGCACGCGGTAGATGCGCACTTCCGAGGGATCGATCGGCGCGCGGGCATCGCCCAGCATCAGCTTGTCGGTGCTGGCGCAGCCTCCCAGCAGGGCGAGGGCAGGCAAAGCGAGAAGCAGGAGACGGTTCATGGCGGAGCTCCCTCCGGCGCGGAGTGCGGCCGGGACACCGCATGGTCGCACGCCCCCGGCAAGATGCGGCTGAACCTCAGCCAATCGACGGGAGCGCCATGCCCTCGGGCCAGCCGCGCGGCAGGTAATGGGCGACGTCGGCCAGCAGCAGCATCGGCCGATCCTCGGGGGTGTCGCCGTAGGCATGGATGCGGTCGAAGCGGGTCAGGTCGAGTTCGGCGCGGATGCGCCACACCTTGTGCTCGAGCACGCACTGCGGGCCAGCGTAGCGTCCGGTCAGGCGGCCGTCCCGGGCCTCGAGCCGGGAACCGTAGGCGACGACGCCCTCGGTCGCGGCCCAGGGCGACAGCAGGCATTCGAAATTGCCGGACACGATGCGCACGGTATCGCCGCGGTCGCGGTGGGCGCGCAGCCGGGCCAGGGCCGCGGGCCGGAGCAGGGCGGGCAGCCGGTCGCGGGCCCATTCGGCCGCCGCGGATTCGAACCGCGACGCCGCCATTCCGGTGAGGCCGCGCGCCACCACGGCCTCCCGGATCCGGGTGCCGCTGACCAGTCCCAGCCGGTAGCCCGCCACCAGCGGCGCGAGGCGCCAGCGGCCCCAGCGCAGTCGCTCGGCGGGCACGACGCTGCGTACGAAGGGGGGAAAGGTTTCGCCCCGCGTCAGCGTCCCGTCGAAGTCGAACAGCGCCAGGTCAGGCATGGGCCAGGCCGGAAGGGTTCAGTCCGCCGCGAAGGAGGCCAGGGCGCGGACGCGGTGGCGCTGGGCTTCCAGCGGCAGGCGTGCCTCCGCCAGCACGAGCGCGTCGCGCGCCAGCTGCCGGGCGCAGCGCGCCAGCGATTCATCCCCGAACGAGGCCATCGCGGCCAGCGCCTTGAACAGCCGGCACATGACTTCGATCGAACCGGCGCCGTCGCGCACGATCGCGGTGAAGGCGTCCTCGGCCAGGTCCTCGGCGGTCACTTCCGGAACCTGTACGCGCGGGTAGCGGGGCACGTCGGTGCCGGGTTCCGGCAGCGTCCGGCACCACCGGTCGAACACCCGGACCAGCCGGCCGATGACGTCGACCGCGGTGCCGGGATCGTTCACCGCGGGCGACAGCGCCCGCCCGGCGATTTCCGAGAGCACCACCAGGCCGAAGCGGGGGTCGTTGCCGAACTGCCGGGTGCGCTCGAGGTGATAAGCCTTCCGAAGCCGGGCCGGCACGCCGGGGTCGATGCCCGACGGGCCGGCCTGAACACGCAACAGCACATCGCCCGTGGCCACGAAGCGACCGGGCAAGGCCACCAGTTCGAGCCGCAGGCCATGCGCCTGCGCGCAGTCTTCGAGTGCGGCAAGGTCCACGCGGCAGACGTGGCCGACGCCGGAGGCCGTGATATCGGTGGCGTCTTCTGGCAGGCCCGAGGCGGGCGCGCCGCCCAAGCGCGGGTCCCGGCGCCGCTGCTCCACCGCGTCGAGCGCGGCATCCTCGGCCCGGTCGACGGTGTTGGACAGCCGGCCCAGCCGCGCGATGCGGTCGACCCAGCGCACGAAGGTCAGGATCACCAGCGCGAACACGAGCGCCGTTTCGAGGAACAGCGCGAACCGGCCCACCGTGCCGAAGCTGCCGTTCTGAAGCGCGACCAGGCCGACCACGCCGAAGATGAAGGCGGCCACGAACATCGAGTAGGCGTTCTGGGAGACGTCGTCTTCCAGCACCAGCGGGAACGAGCGCGGCGAGGCCGTGTTGCTGGCCGAGGCGTAGGCCGCGACCATGGCGCCCGCCGCGAAGATGGCGATCACCAGCATGCTCGAGGCCATGATCGAGAGCAGCGACTCGATCGATTCGGCCGAGACCTCGGGCGGATCCTTGAGCTGCCAGGCGCCGTCGAGCGCGGCGGCGAGCGCGACCGCGGCGACCGACAGCAGGCAGGCGGCCAGGGGCCGGGCCCACAAGCACTGGCGCAAGGACTGCGCCAGGGTCATGAGCCGGTCGATCACGGCCTCAGTCGCGCGACTGCAGCTTGGCCAGCAGGCGCAGGATCTCCAGGTACAGCCAGACCAGGGTGACGGTGAGGCCGAAGGCGCCGTACCACTCCATGTACTTCGGCGCGCCGGCTTCGACGCCAGACTCGATGAAGTCGAAGTCCAGCACGAGGTTCAGCGCGGCGATCACGACCACGAAACCGCTGAAGGCGATGCCCATCCAGCTCGACTCGTGGATGAAGCCCATGCCCTCGAAGCCGAACAGGCGCATGCCGAAGTTGACGAGGTAGAGCACGAAGATGCCGCCGGTGGCCGCGACCACGCCGAGCTTGAAGTTCTCGGTGGCCTTGATCAGGCCCGACTTGTAGGCCAGCAGCAGCGAGGCGAGCACGCCCATGGTCAGCATCACGGCCTGCATGACGATGCCCGGGAAGCTGGCCTCGAACATGGCCGAGACGCCGCCGACGAACAGGCCTTCCAGCGCGGCGTAAAGCGGCGCGGTGACCGGAGCCCAGGTCTTCTTGAACACGGTGGCGAGGGCGACGACGAAGCCGCCGATGCCGCCGACCAGGAGGAAGGGCAGGACCGCGCGCGGGTTCTCCGGGCTGTAGAAGCTCCAGGCGAAGGCGGCGGTGGCCACCAGCAGGAGCAGCATGAAGCCGGTCTTGTTGACGGTGCCGTTGAGCGACATGGTGTCGCTGGCGGCGCCCCCGCTCACCAGCTGCCCGCTGGCGACGTCGAGGAAGGTGTTTTGGTTCAGGGCGGGATTACCGCTGCGCATGCCGGGCTCCGGGGCGTGAAGGACTGCTCCGGATGCTAGCCGAGCGGCGCGCGGGGCGCCACCTGGGCCGGGTCAGGGCGCGATGTCGCCGCGCAGCCGCCAGAAATGCTGCAGCACCGCCACCGGGGTGTGCCCGGGCCGGTAGGCGTGGCGAAGGGCGCCGTGGACGTAGTCGGTGGCGTCGGCGCAGGCCGCGCGCAGGTCCAGGCCCAGGCACAGGTTGGCGGCGATGGCCGAGGCCAGCGTGCAGCCGGTGCCGTGGCCCTCGACGGGCAGGCGCGGGTTGGTGAAGACGGCCCGGGCCTGGTCGTGGCCGAACCGGTCGGTCATCTCGCCCTCGCCGGGCAGGTGGCCCCCCTTGAGCAACACCGCGCGGGCGCCCTCCACCAGCATCTGGGCCACGGCCCGTTCGGCGTCGTCATCGGTCTGGATGGGGCGTCCCAGCAGCAGTTCGGCCTCGGGGATGTTCGGCGTCACCACGCTGGCCAGCGGCAGCAGGCGGGTGCGCAGCGCGTCCAGGGCGTCGTCGGCCAGCAGCTTGGCGCCGGAGGTGGCGACCATCACCGGGTCGAGCACGATGTGCGCGGGCCGGTGGGCCTCCAGCGCATCGGCCACGCAGTGGATGACCTCGGTGCTGGCCAGCATGCCCAGCTTGACGCCGCCGATGTGGAAGTCGGCGAAGCAGGCGTCGATCTGCGCGCGCAGGAAGTCGAGCGGCGGCACGTGCACGGCGGTGACGGCGCGGGTGTTCTGCGCGGTCAGGGCGGCAATCGCGCTCAGGCCGTGCAGGCCGTGCGCGGCGAAGGTCTTGAGGTCGGCCTGGATGCCGGCGCCGCCGCCGCTGTCGGAGCCGGCTATTGTCAACACGGAAATCGGGCGTAGTTGGGGCATCTGGGCTCCTCTGTAGGTTCTTTATTTCTGACGCGGGTTTACGCGGATGAACGCGGATGAAAGCGGACAAGGCTTATCAAAAAGCAGGAGCTTGCCGGCTGCCGGGGCCTGGCCACGAACCATCACAAAAAGCGAAAAAGCTTTAACCGATCTTATCCGCGTTCATCCGCGTAAATCCGCGTCCAAATTCCTGTGCTTCCACACAGCGTAAGACAGCCCCGTAGTCCCCGTCAGCACTGCAGGAATGTAAAGCGCGTGGTACGCGAAGGATGCAAAGGCCAGCGCGCCCAGGATGCCGCCCGCCAGGAAGCTGGTGATGATGACCAGGCATAGCCACAGGCGGCGGCGGGCGACTGGCAGGCCGCGAAGGGCGTGGCCCAGCGTGATGCCGAGGTCGGTGAACATGCCGCTGACGTGCGAGGTGCGGATGATGGCGCCGCTGTAGGTCGTGGCCATCGCGTTCTGCAGGCCGATCGCCACCGCGGCCAGCACCGGGCCAGCGAAGCTGCCGCGGGTGAACAGAGGCACCGCCGCAGCCAGCAGGACCGCTTCCAGCGCCAGCGCCACGCCGTAGCGGCGGCCCAGGCGCAGCACGCTGTCCTGCACCAGCAGCCCGCTCAGCATTGCGCCGCCGACGAAGGCCAGCAGCATCGCCGCCAGCTGCCACGCGGCGCGGCCGTCGCCGCCGGCCAGGGCGGCGCCGAGCAGGGTGGTGGTGCCGGTGAGGTGGGTGATGGCCTGGTGCTCGAAGCCCAGGTAACCCACCACGTTCACCATGCCGGCGACCAGGGCCAGGGCGGATGCCCCGACCCAGACCCAGGTCGCCAGCCGCTCGGTCATGGCCTCAAAGCACTTCCGAGGCGTAGTCGGCCAGGCGCGAACGCTCGCCGCGACGCAGCGTGATGTGCGCGCTGTGCGCCCAGTTCTTGAACCGGTCGACGGCGTAGGTCAGGCCCGAGGTGGTCTCGGTGAGGTAGGGGGTGTCGATCTGCTCCACGTTGCCCATGCAGATGATCTTGGTGCCCGGGCCGGCGCGCGTGATCAGGGTCTTCATCTGCTTTGGCGTGAGGTTCTGCGCCTCGTCGACGATCACCCAGCGGTTGAGGAAGGTGCGGCCGCGCATGAAGTTCATCGAGCGGATCTTGATCCGGCTGGCGAGCAGTTCATTGGTGGCGCCGCGGCCCCAGCTGCCGTGGTCCTCGGTGTGGGTGAGCACCTCGAGGTTATCGGTGAGCGCGCCCATCCACGGCGTCATCTTCTCTTCCTCGGTGCCGGGCAGGAAGCCGATGTCCTCGCCCACGCTGACCGTGGCGCGGGTCATGATGATCTCGCGGTAGCGCTGGATGTCCATCGTCTGCGTGAGGCCCGCGGCCAGCGCCAGCAGGGTCTTGCCGGTGCCGGCGGTGCCGAGCAGGGTGACGAAGTCGATCTCCGGGTCCATCAGCGCGTTGAAGGCGAAGTTCTGCTCGCGGTTGCGGGCGTTGATGCCCCACACCTGGTGCTGCGGCGCGCGGAAATCGTCGACGATCTGCAGCACCGCGCGCTCGTCGTCCAGGCGCGCGACCTTCATCTCCACTTCCTCGGCGCCGGGCATGTACAGGAACTGGTTCGGGTACCAGCCGTCGTCGTCGCGGCGGCGCACCTCGTAGAAGGTGCGGCCCTTCTCGGTCCAGCTGCGCAGGCTGCCTTCGTGTTGCTCCCAGAAGTCGGCGGCCAGCTCGGTGGCGCCGGTGAACAGCAGGTTGAAATCGTCGATCGCGCGGTCGTTCTCGTAATCCTCGGCTTTCACGCCGCAGATCGAAGCCTTGATGCGCAGGTTGATGTCCTTGGACACCAGCACCACGGGCACGCCCGGGTGGTCCTCGATCAGCTGCAGGATCGAGCCCAGGATCTGGTTGTCGGGAAGCACGGTGCCGAAGCGCTTGCCCACCTCCACGGGCTTGAGCTGGAACAGCAGCCGGCCGACGCTTTCGTTGGCGCGCAGCTGCAGGCCCTTGGGCTGGACGAGCCTCACGCCCTCGTCGATCCGGTTGCCGGTGCCGTGCGCCTCGATGATCTCGTTGAGGAAGCGGCTCACCTGGCGGGCGTTGCGGCTGGCCTCGCTGTGGCCCTTCTTGCCGTTGTCGAGCTCCTCCAGGACCATCATCGGGATGAAGACGTCATGCTCCTCGAACTTGAACAGCGCGGTCGGGTCGTGCATCAGCACGTTGGTGTCCAGCACGTAGATACGCTTGCTTCTCGTCATGGGATTCTCATGTTGGGAAGGGACACGGTCGCACATCCGTGTGCGGCACAAGGACGCGCCGCCGAGGCTCGCGGGGCGAGACGGCGGGGCGGGTTTGCTCGGGGGTGGCTCACTTGGCTTTGGCGGCCTTCTTCAGGGCTTCCAGCACGGCCTCGGCATGGCCGGGCACCTTCACGCCGCGCCAGCTTTCGGCGACGCGGCCCTGGGGGTCGATCAGGAACGTGCTGCGCTCGATGCCCAGCACCTTCTTGCCATACATGTTCTTCTCCTTGATGACACCGAAGGCGCGGCACGCGGCCTCGTCGGCGTCGGAGACCAGGTCGAAGGCGAAGCCATGCTTGGCGCAGAAGTTCTGGTGCGACTTCACCGAGTCGCGCGACAGGCCCAGGACCTCGGCCTTGAGCCTGCGGAACTTCGGGTAGAGGGCATTGAAGTCGATGCCCTCGGTGGTGCAGCCGGGGGTGTTGTCCTTGGGGTAGAAGTACAGCACCAGCCACTGGCCGCGGTAATCGGCGAGGTTGGCGCCGCCGCCCTTGCCCAGCGTGATCGGGAGGTCGAGGATGCGGTCGCCGACATTCACGGGGCAGTGGCCCCGCGTCCGGCTTCCAGCGCGGCGACGCGCTTCTTCAGGGAATGGACCTCGCTGTAGGCGAGCAGGGCGAATACGAATCCGATCAGGCCGAAGTACGTCATGTCGCGCTCCGTGGTCAGAACTTCATGGGGTCCATGATGGCGTCGAGGTTCAGGTGGTCGCAGAACTCGAGGAAGTCGTCGCGCAGGGCGGCGATGTGCATGTTGGACGGGATGCCGATGGTGACCTGGGCCGAGAACATGTCGGCGCCGGTCTGCATGGCCCGGTAGCGCGAGCTGTGCAGGCTTTCGATGGTGATGCCCTGGCGGTCGAAGAAGTCGGCCAGCTGGAACAGGATGCCGGGCTTGTCGGCTGCGACCACCTCGACGACGTAGGGCAGCAGGTTCGACTGCAGGGCCTTGGGGCCGGTGCGGTACCAGACCAGCTTGTAGCCTTCCTCGCGCTCGAGGCGGGTGAGCATGGCTTCGAGCTTGGCCACGGCGTCCCAGGAACCCACGGCCAGCGCGGTCACGGACACGTCGCGTCCCACGGTGGATAGCCGCGCGTCGACCATGTTGCAGCCGCTGTCCGAAATGCGCCGGGTGACGGCCAACAGGGGGGACTGCGGATGCGTCGTGTAAGCGCTGATCAGCAGGTGGTTCTCGTTGGCAGCGGGGCGTGCGGCGGGGTCGGTCAATTCGGTGTTCCGTGGCGGCGCGGATGAACCCGCGCGTAAGTGTCCCGGCCAGCATACTTGCCGCCGCTTTGAAGCCGCAAGTAACATCGGGCCACGTCCCTGCAAGGCCTCTCCTTTGCACCTTTCCGGCAGCATCACCGCGTTGGCCACCCCGTTCACGGCGGCCGGCGACCTCGACCTCGACGCCTGGGCCCGCCTGCTCGACGCCCAGCTCGCCGGCGGCAGCCGCGGCATCGTCGTCGCCGGTTCCACCGGCGAGGCGGCCGCGCTCACCGACGACGAATTCATGACCCTGCTGCGCACCGCGGTGGCGCGCGTCGGCGGCCGGATGAAGGTGCTGGCCGGCACCGGCCAGTCCAACACCGCCAAGACCATCGCCCAGACCCGCCTCGCCCGCGACGGCGGCGCCGACGCGGCGCTGGTGGTCACGCCGCCCTACGTGCGCCCGACCCAGCCCGGCTTGGTGGCCCATTACCAGGCGGTCGCGGCCCAGGGCGGGCTGCCGGTGGTGCTTTACAACGTGCCCGGCCGCACCGGTTGCGACCTGCTGCCGGAAACCGTCGCCCAGCTGTGCCGCCACCCCGGCATCATCGGCCTGAAGGAGGCGCGCGGCGACGAGGCACGCTGGAATGCCCTCTATCCGCTGGCGGGCGACGACTTCGCGCTGCTCAGCGGCGACGACCCCACCTTCGTGCGCGCCCTGCTCGGCGGCGCCGACGGCGTGATCTCGGTCGCGTCGAACGTCCTGCCGCGGGCCTTCGCCCGGCTCTGTGCGCTGGCCGCTGGCGGCGACGCCGATGCCGCGCGGGCGCTGGATGCGCGCCTGCAGCCGGTCTACGACTTCACCGGCATCGAGTCCAACCCGATCCCGGTCAAGGCCCTGCTGGCCCGGCAGGGCATCGGCCACGGCCTGCGCCTGCCGCTGCTGCCCCTGTCCGCGCCGCACGGCGCCCTGGCCGACCGGATGGCCGCGCTGTGCCGCCAGGTCGAGCAGGAACTGGCCTGAACCGCTTACCATTGGCGCCTGCCGCAGCCTGCCCGCAGCGCCCTCCAGGAGATCCCGCATGACCGTGTCCAAGCATTCCCTTCGCCCGCTGCTGTTCGGCGCCCTGGCCGTGGCCCTGGTTTCGCAGGCCGGCTGCGCCTGGACCCGCAGCAAGCTGGGGATGGACGTCGAGTACCAGCAAAGCGCCCAGGGCAAGCCCCTGGTGGTCCCGGCCGGCCTGGACACGCCGCCGATGGGCGCGGCGATCGTGGTGCCCGATGCCAGCGAAGGCCCGCTGATCAGCAGCGACCTGCCGCCCAACAGCCTCGGCGGTGGCGATGCCGCCGAGCCGCTGCCCGCCAGCGGCGTGGCCGGCATCGCGGAGCTGACCCTGTCAGATTCGGCGGACGAGGCCTGGCGCCGCGTCGGCCAGGCGCTGCCGGGCATCGCCGGCGTGCGCGTGGGCGACAGCGCCAAGCTGCTCAACAGCCACGAAGCCACGTACCGCGGCGTCACCGTGCTGCTGCGCGCCGAGCCGACCACGTCCGGCTCGCGCGTCGTGGCGCTGGGTGCCAACGGCCAGCCGGTCACCACCGGCGCCGCGGCCGAGCTGCTGGCCCCTTTTTCGTGGCTCAGCGTTCGAGGAGGGGAAGCTTGCCGGGCTTGCCGTCCCATTCGGCGGCGTCAGGCAACGGGTCCTGGCGGGTGGTGATCACCGGCCACTGCTTCGACAGCTCGGCGTTGAGGGGGATGAAACCCTCCTGGCCAGCGGGAACGTCGTCTTCCGGGTAGATCGCCTTGGCCGGGCACTCGGGCTCGCACAGGGTGCAGTCGATGCACTCCTCGGGATCGATCACCAGGAAATTCGGGCCTTCGTGGAAGCAGTCGACCGGGCACACCTCGACGCAGTCGGTGTACTTGCACTTGATGCAGTTCTCGATGACGACAAAGGGCATGGCCGGGACTCGTGGGGGTTGCGAACGCCGCCGATTCTAGCGGCAGCGGCCGGCGACGCCCAGCGCGGCGGCCGCGGCGCCGCAAAAAGCGAAGGCCCGGCATGGCCGGGCCTTCTGAAGAGTGGCGCTCCCTAGGGGACTCGAACCCCTGTTCCAGCCTTGAGAGGGCCGTGTCCTAGGCCACTAGACGAAGGGAGCGCGGATGGCGAAGCGGTG
>LNFM01005046.1_pt1 | contig 14206 bp, 14 predicted proteins | sample 596031 | NCBI WGS metagenome assembly LNFM01 (sample SAMN04254537, study PRJNA301005) | activated carbon metagenome | isolation source: dual media filters at the Ann Arbor, Michigan drinking water treatment plant | place: USA: Ann Arbor
CAACACGACAGTCTGCGGAAATGCCCGATCCCGGATTCACTTCGCGCTTCCGGGCTACAAGAATGTGGTCGTCGCCCCGGTGATCGATCAGCTCACCAAGGCTTTGCTGAGGACGCGCCGCGCGGCGCGTTCGAAGGCCTCGTCCAGATGCGGGGCCAGCACGTCGACGAGCTGCACGACACCAGCGACCATGTCCTCGCGCGCAATCGCCTGCTTGCCTGAAATCTGCAGGAAGCGAATCCAGCTCATCCAGATCAGCCAGGTGTTGAGCGCGATGGTGCGCAGGCCGTGCTGGCCGCGCGGCCGCTTCATGCTGCCGTCCTTGACGAACTGGCCGGCAGTTTTCTCGAGTTCGGCGACCGCCCAGTCCTGCAGTGCGCGATAACGCGCGGCGAGCAGCTCGTCGCGCCGGAGCAGGCCGAGCAAATCACCGAAGAAGAAGCGGTAACGCCAGGCCAGGTCGAAACTGCGCTGGTAATACGCGGCGAAACGCGCCGGTGAGATCGGCGGCTCGACATCCTCGACCAGCACGGCGCGGAACTCCGCATCGAGGCCGTCGAACAGCACGCGGACGATCTCCTCGCGGTTCTTGAAGTGGTAATACAGATTCCCGGGGCTGATGCCGAGTTCGGCGGCGATGCGCGTGGTGCTCGCAGCCTCGGCGCCCTCCTCGTTCATCAGCTGGAGACTCCGCTCCAGTATGCGTTCGCGATTGCCCATGTCCCTTCTTACCGCGGCGCGGGCGCGCTGCCCAGTCTTGACAGGCCCCAAAATTAGAGCCGATACTCCAAATTAGAGGAATCACTCTAAACCAGACCCTGGAGGCATGCCGTGACGAGCGAACGCATGACCGTGAGGCGGCCGGGCTTCACCTATCCCGCGTCGATGCCAGGCCACTGGAACGCGCAGCGGCCCGAGTTCTCGCACATCGTGAACGCGGCCTCGCTCGCGATGCCCTACCTCGAGCCTTACCTCATCAAGACCATGCGTGCCGCGCGCGAGCACATCGCTGACGCTGCGTTGCGGCAAGCGCTCGACGAGTACGTCGCCCAGGAGTCGATGCATTTCAGCCAACATCGGCGCTTCAACGACACCCTGCAGGCCCGCGGCTATCGCTGCATCGAGGCGCTGCAGGCCCGCATGGCTGCCGACTACACGCAGCTCGCGGCCACGCGCAGCCTCGCTTTCGGCCTCGCGTATGCGGAAGGTTTCGAATCGATGGCGCTGGCGCTCGGCGAAATGCTGATCGAGGACCGCGACCATCTCTTCGGCGGCAGCGAAAGCGGCGTCGCCTCACTCGTGCTGTGGCATTTCGTCGAGGAGATAGAGCACAAGAACGTGGCCTTCGACGTGTTCGAACACGTCGCCGGCGGCTACTTCCGCCGCGTACACGGCTTGCTCTATGCCACGTGCCATATCTTCAGTCTGACGCGCAGCGGCTACCATGCACTGCTGAAGGAAGATGGGTTGTGGCGCAGCGTTCGCTCGCGGCTAGCGCTGGCACGGCTGCTGGCGCGCATCTTCGCCTGTCTCACGCCGAAGCTCCTGCGCATCCTCGTGCCGGGCTACAGCCCGCGACAGGTGGCCGATCCGCCGTGGGCGCTCGCCTGGGCACGGCTGTTCGCCACCGCGCCGCAGGCCGCCGCGCGGCTCGACACGACGCGACTGACCGAACTCGAACCTGCGACTCTGCCCTGACAGGAAAGCTGCCATGACCACCACGACATCCCTTGCGATGACCGAGCGCATGCGCGCCGCGCTGTTCCTGAACGGCACGGGGCTCATTGCCCTGTCCCTGTTGATCGGCTGGGTGTGGTTCTTCGCCCTGCTCGGCCGCATCGTGTTGTGGCCGCTGCCGATCGACATCGTCGTGTCGATTCCGGACGACGGCCGCGGCTGGCGCATGGCGCACATGGAAGCGATTACACAGGGGCTGCTGTTGATGGCCTTCGCGTTCGGCGGGCGCTACATGCGGCTGTCATCGCGCCAGTTCTCGTGGTTCTTCTGGGCGGCGCTGGCCACCGCCTGGCTCTTCACCCTCGGCGCCGCCGCCAACGCGATCTTCGGCACCCGCGGGCTCGCCTTCGGCGGCGGCCCGTTCAAGGCCGGGCTCGCCAATGACGTGATCTACCTCGCGGGCTGGCCGCCGGTGCTCGGCGTGCACATCATGGTGGGCCTGGCGCTGCTCGGCCTGTGGCGACACTTTCGCGCATTGCGCTGACGGGTCCGCCTCCCTGCAGCCGGGACGCAGTGGCAGCTCAATCCGGGATTGTTCCGGCTTTGAATGCTGAATAATTTAGCCACGGAGAACACGGAGGAATACGGGAATTGCGCCGCACGCGCCGGGGCGTCTGCGCCGCTGGCCACGCGGGCATTGCCGAGCTGCCCTTCCAACTCCTTTCTTCTCGGTGTTCTCTGTGTTCTCCGTGGCTGAATTATTCCGTACTCAATGCGGGCAAAGTCCCGAATTGAGATGCCGCTGCATCGGGGCTGCACGAGGCGTTGTCGATTTCTCCTCTTCCCGTTCGAGCAAGGGGGCAGTTCCGTGTTTCGGACTGGACGGTCGCTTCGGCTCCGCCTGAATCACCGACACCGCGCGCCCCGCCATTACTGTGAAAATTTACCGCTGCGCGATGGCGAGGGTTCCGCGCCCCGCGCTAAGCTTGGGCTGACCACCATTGCTGCATGGGGCAGACAACGGCGGCACCCTCAGGAGACCTGGCACATGGAAAAGTCCGCCGCGCTCGCATCCCCCCGTTTGACCATGCTGCTCGCTGCCGCGCTCGGCGTAGCCGCGGCCGTGCCGGCCCACGCTGTGGTGACGGTGGTGCGCGGGCCCGCGACTCCCGCCGGCGAACTCCAGACGGTGGTGAACGCCACCGGACTCGTCGATCTGAACCCCGGCCGTACGCCGGTCAATTCGTCTCTCGGCTTCGTGTCGGTGACCAGTGCGCGGGCCGACAACGATGCCGGCGTGATGGGCGGTTATGCCGAAATCGATCTCGATGCGGATCTCACGGTGCCCATCGGCGCGAATGTCGGCAGCGCGGCGACGACGGTGCTGACCACCGAAGCGCTCATCGTCGCCGACGATCCGTCAGCCACCTATGAGCTCACGCTCGAGCTTCCGTTCGACGGCTTCTTCACCGTCGTCGACGGTCAACCGACACTGGCCCTCACCGGCAATCTGTCGGCCACCGTGTTCACCCTCCTCCCGCCCGTCGGCACGATTTACCAATCGCAACTGACGGTCGAGATTTCTGCCGCCAACCCGAACTACGAACCGCTGTCGCTGTTCACCGGCGTCCAGTCACCGCTGTTTGGCGGAGAGCAGACCGACTACGCCGGCGCCACCTTCGACGTCGCCAGCGCCACCGTCGACAACATCGACGCGCTCGTGCGTCTCACCGTCCCCGTGCGCTCGGGCCAGACGCTTTCGGTGTCAGGGCTCGTGACCGGTATCGCCGCGCCCGAGCCCGGCGAACGCTTCACCGAGGAAGATTTCGACGTCCTCGCGAGCGCCGGCCTCGTCGACTTCTCGCAGACCGCGCGCCTGCGCATCTTCGTACCCACCGGCGTCACCCTGCAGGGCAGCGACGCGTTGCTCGCAGCCGTCGTGAACCCGGCCCCCGTCCCGCTGCCCGCGGCCCTGTGGATGTTCGGCTCGGCCCTGTTGGCGCTGGGCACGCGGCGCAGGATGATGGGTTCGCGGCGCGAGGTTCGTGCCGCGGCCTGAACGAGGCCAATCCCCGGCGCGGGCGGGCTCGTGCCTGCGCCACCCTGCGACGCTCCCGGGTTGCGGGCTGCGCCCGCCCTCCAGCCTGTACGCTGCCCCGAGGTCGCCAGGATGTAACGCGGTGGAATCCGCGATCCCCTTGTCGATTTGGCCGACTGTCGTTCGACCAACCGGGCACACCTGGGGAACTGACTGATCCAGGTTTGCAGCGCCGCCTACAGCGCCGACACGACGCCGTTGGGCATTCTCGATGCACGCGGACACTGGAGAGAACGAGATGAGCTATATCGACGGATTCGTGCTGGCGGTGCCGACCGCGCGCGAGGAGGCCTTCATTGCGCACGCGCGGATGGCCGACGAGGTTTTCATGGAACTCGGTGCGCGCCGCATCGTCGAGGGCTGGCAGGCCGACGTGCCGAAAGGCAAGACCACCGACTTCTATGGTGCCGTCGCGGCTCAGGCCGACGAATCAGTGGTGTTCAGCTGGATTGAATGGCCGGACAAGCCCACGCGCGACGTGGCGATGGGCAAGCTGCCGGGCCTGATGGAATCCGACCCGCGCTTCGATGCGCAGACCAACCCGCCGCCGTTCGACGGCAAGCGCATGATCTTCGGCGGCTTCGCGCCGATCGTCACGCGCGGTGAGGCCATGCGCGGCGCGTACCTGCAGGGGTTCGTGGTGCCAGTACTGCCCGGCAAACAGGAAGCCTATCGCCAGATGGCCGAGGACGCATGGGTCCTGTTCAGCGAGTTCGGTGCCCGGCGCGTGGTCGAAGCCTGGCAGGACGAAGTACCCGCGGGCAAGCAGACGGATTTCTTCCGCGCCGTCAAAGCCGAGCCCGGCGAGAGCGTGGTGTTCGCGTTCATGGAATGGCCGTCGCGCGAAGTCTGCGAGGCGGCCGCGGTGAAGATGCTGTCCGATGAACGCATGAAAATGCCGGCAGACGTGCCATTCGTCGGCCAACGCATGATCTACGGGGGCTTCACGCCCGTCGTCGAACTGGGCGCATGAACATGTCAGGCCACGGCAGTTTCATCTGGTACGAATTGATGACGCCCGATCCGCAGGCTGCACGGACGTTCTACGGCGCGGTGGTCGGCTGGGAAATCGCCGCAACGGCAGATCCCGCGGCGGGCGATATCGACTACCGCATGATTACCCGCAGCGACGGCGGCCACGCCGGCGGCGTGCTCGCACTTACTCAAGACATGTGTGACCACGGCGCGCGGCCGTGCTGGCTGGGGTATCTGTGCGTGGACGACGTCGATGCGGTGACGTCAGCGATCACCGCAGATGGCGGCAGCGTGCTGATGCCGCCGATGGACTTGCCCGTCGGTCGCATCGCGATGCTGGTCGATCCACAGGGCGCGCCGTTCTACGTGATGACACCGATACCGCCCGCGGGCCGCGCTGACGCCACGAGCGATGCCTTCTCCAGCATGACGCCACAGCACGTGCGCTGGAACGAACTATCGACCAGCGACCCGCTGGCCGCCATCGCGTTCTACACGCGGCATTTCGGCTGGACGCAGGAGGGCGGCCTGGACATGGGTGAGCTCGGCCGGTACAGCTTCCTGCAGCACCACGGCGCCGGGATCGGGGCGGTGATGCCGCAGATGCCCGACATGCCGGTGACGGCGTGGCAGACCTACATCGGGGTCGATGACATCGACCGCGCCGTCGCGGCGATTGCGCGCCATGGCGGCCGTGTGTGTGCCGGGCCGATGGAAATCCCCGGCGGCGAGTTCGCGGTGAACGCCATGGATCCGCAGGGTGCGGCCTTCGGCCTCGTCGGCCCCCGCACCACCGGGACAATGTCGTAGGTTGGGCTGACGCAGGAATCCCAACACACCACAAGGCACGAGCGCACACCAGACGCACCCGTTTTGCGGCGCCGGAATATTCACGAACGAGGACCGGGAGCGATGACGATGAAGAACAAGGTTTGTCTCTGGTACCGGCACGACGCCGAGGCCGCCGCCCGCTTTTACGCCGCGACTTTTCCTGACAGCGCAGTGACCGCGGTGCATCGCGCGCCAGCGGATTACCCGAACGGCAAACAGGGCGGCGTGCTGACGGTGGAGTTCACCGTGATGGGCATTCCCTGCCTCGGCATCAACGGCGGCCCGACGTTCACCCACAGCGAGGCCTTCTCCTTCCAGGTCGCCACCGACGACCAGGCCGAAACCGATCGCTATTGGCGCGCCCTCGTCGACAACGGCGGACAGGAGAGCCAGTGTGGCTGGTGCAAGGACCGCTGGGGCATCTCCTGGCAGATCACGCCGCGCGCGCTGAGCGCCGGCGTCACCGATCCCGATCCGGCCGTCGCGAAGCGCGTCTTCGAAGCGATGATGACGATGCGAAAAATCGACATTGCGGCGATCGAGGCGGCGCGTATGGGCGGGTGATGGGGGCGCCGACGCCGGCTTGCGGACAGCGCGGCCGCGTTGGAGCGTCTGCGCAAGCGCGACGAGTTCACTGATAGCCGCAGGTCAGACTGACGCAGAAAGCCCCACATGTTCGCCTTCAGAACGCTGTCGGGACACACCCGGCAACGCCGCCGAATGGGCGCTGGCAAGCCGGTGTGATTTCGTGGTCTGACACGCCCGTATTGAGCGTCCTGAGTCAGCACAACAGTCATCGCGAACCTATCTCACCCGGCTTCATGAAAGCTCGATGCAGCCCGGGTGTCACGTCGTGACACCCGGGAACTGCGGGGTCTGACAGGCTGCTCCGGGGTTCCGTGCTGCTCGCTACACCCGGGCTACACGAGCGCGCCGGACAGGCACTTGCACGGCCAGCTACCCGACGAGCCGAGGATTGCGCCCGGCTTCGTCACGACTGATTGATGTCTGCACTGGGCCATTCAGCGTTTGAAGTCCGCATCCCTCGGATACTTGGTCACCAGTGGCGTGGTCGGCAGGCGTTCGAAATCGACCGCCGTGCCGTCCTTGATGACGCTCGACAGTTCGCTGATGTGCGCGATATCGGCCAGCGGATCTTTTTTGACGACGATCAAATCTGCGACCTTGCCTGATTCGACGGTGCCATAGTCCCTGGCCATGCCGTAGGCGCGAGCGACTTCGCGTGTCGACGACAGGATGGCGTTCATCGGCGTCATGCCCTTCTCCACCATCGCGCGCATCCACACCAGGTGGTCACTGCCAATGGACCACGGCCTGTCCACGAGCTCCTCTTTTGGCAGGTCGTGAAGGATGTCCGGATCGGTACAGCCGGCATCGGTGCCGAGAATGATCGGCGCGCCAGCGGCGATGAGGCGAACGGTGTTTTCCTCGTGCGCGCCCCCGGCGTAGCCTGCCCACGGATGATTGACGCTGTCGAGGTGACACTGGTAGCCGTGCGTGGTCGGCTGGATTTCAGACCAGCCCTTTCCCTTCACCATTCGTTGCAACAACGCCTCCGGAATCGGCTGCAGGCTCGTGATGGTGGCGTGAATCATCACGTCGCACTCGAAATCGACCGCGAGATTCAGACTCTCCACCGACAGCGTGTGTGAGAGCAGCGGAATGCCTGCGCGCCGGACTTCGTCCACGATCACGCGCAGTACGCGTTCAGAGAAGCACAGGTAAGGTGACTGCCAGCCCAGCATCACGACGAGATGATCGCTGATCGCGACCTTCAGCATGTCGATGCCCTGCGCGATGTAGTCGCGGATGATCGGGCGGACTTCCTCCGGCGGCAGTGTACTCAGAATACGGCCGACGCCGGCGTCGAACAGCGTGTCCATGCGATCGGCAAAAGTTTTGCTGATGACCTGCCGGGACTGCATCGAGTAGTCGGCACTGAACGGTCCGCCCATGCCGACGATATTGCCCGCGGCGAAGATGCGCGCACCTGCGGCCTGGCCAGCGTTGATACGGTCGCGCGCCTTCAGCACCGGCACCAGCGCGTTCCAGGTGTCGAACACCGTCGTGCAGCCACCGCGCAGCGAGATCTGGGACGCTTCCTCGATCACCTCGTGCAGGCGCCCCTCGAAGCGCGCGAGGTATTCGGCACCGCCCTTGCCCATCATCATGATGGCGTCCAGCAGGTGCACATTGCCATTCATGATACCGGGCAGCACGAACTGGCCGGTGGCATCGATGACGCTGGCTGACGGAGGCACTGCAAATTCGCCGCGGCGCCCGACGGCCTTGAAGCGCCCGTTTTCCATCAGCACTACCGAGTCCGTCGACGGCGTGCCACCGTTGCCGTCGATCAAGGTGCCGCCCACTACCGCCAGCGGCCTGCTCGGCGACGCGGTTCCACCGGATGCTCCGTTCGACATGGCGTTTGCCCCCTGTTGTGTTGCTTCCACGCGGATCGACGTGTGCCCCCACGCACGACGTGACCGACAAGAATGCTCCGCATGCAGGCAACGCGGCGCCATTACCCGATTGGGCAATTCCTGACGGCAAATCGGGTAAAAGCTCAGTCCGGGACGGATCCAGTCAGTACACCACCCTCAATGAGGCCGCAGGCGACGCCAATTGCCACGGACTGCGCGATGGTCCTGGCGCCCAGTTTGGCCATCGCGCTCTTGAGGTGGCGACGGACCGTGTCGACGGAGCGGTTCATCTGGCGGGCGGTGGCAGGGGCGGCGTTGCCATGCGCGGCAAACTGCAGGCACTGGAGTTCGCGGCGCGTCAGTCGGACGTCTGCGGCCCACTGCGAGGGTTCGCGTGCCGCCACGAGGTGATGAAACGTATGCGCCAGCACCATCATCGGCACCCGCGCCAGCGTGTACAGCTGGTCCCATGCCTCACCTGAACGGCGGGACGCGCCGCTGACAAATGCAAAGCGGTTTCCCGGGAGGTGGATAGGCACGGTGAGTCCTCCGGGGAAACCCATGTGGTCGAGCACAGAGATGGCTTCGCGCTCGGCCCGCGTCAGCGCGCGGCGGCGCACCGCTTGCCAGTCGACGGGCAGGCCCTCGCGAAAGCTCGTCGGGAGGATGGGGTCGAAACGGCCGTGCACGCGCCAGCCGTGCTGCCAACCACTCGGAAAGTCACGTTCGAAGATGCGCTGTCCCGCCCAGGTGCCGTCCAGAACGCGCGCCGCCGGCAATGCGGCGTAATCGACGGCGTCGAAGCCAAGCGCGCGCGCTGCGTCGGCGAGCACGTCGAGCGCGGCGTCGAAGTTGCGTGTCGCGCTCAGACGCTGACTGAAGTCATCGATGTCCGGCGTGCCCATGGATGTGCTGCTCCACTCGCTGCGTGGCCGGTCTGGCAATCGTGCGTGCAGGCCCGGATGTCAGCGCGCCCATCCAGACCGAAGGGACTCGAGAGAGCATAGGCAGCACGGCCACGCGGTGTAAACCATGCGGATGCCCATCAGGCTTCGGTGTCCGACCGACCGGCTTTTGCGCGACGTGCCGGACCCGGGCGGCGTGATGCTTCCAGGGTGCCCGGGCGCCAGGCAGGAAGTCCGGTTTTCAGCGTCGGCCCAGGGCACGCGCTGGTCCATCACAGTTGCTGTGAAAGCGCCTGTCCGGCGCCTTCGTATTGCCCGGGTGGAGAACGCACCGCGGAACCCGGGTGTGGCCTGTCAGACATTGCAGATCCCTGGTTCCACTGCGTTGCACCCGGGTTACACCCTGCTTTCGTAAGGCCGGGTGAGGCAGGTCCCGCGTGACCGTTGAGCTGACCTGGATCACCCCGCCTCCTCCGTCACTTCGCTAGCGTAAGAGTCGAGCGGCAATACGGTGCGCTCCGCGCCCGGCAACGCACCGGGAGCGTCGCTACTTTCGACGAAATATCCAGGAGGGCAGATGCTTCGCTACAGGCTTGTCCCGGCGCTCGCGCCGATCATCCTTTTTCTTGCCACCCCGCTGGTCCATGCCGAATCCGTGTGGGTCACCGATGCGCTTGCGCACGCATCGCTGTTCTCGGGCGCTGCCGCACCCGTCATCAAGGACGATGTGCAGGACACTGCCGCGAAGGTGGACATCCTCTTCGCGCAGGCGGAAGCGACGGCAGGGGCCGGCTTTGCGTCGGCGTATTCGCAGGCACAGGGATCGCAGACCGGTGCCCTGCAGTACACGACGTTCGCCACGTCCCGCGCGGATGCCGAACTCAACGGGCTCACGAGCGGACGCTACCGGGTGAGTTTCAGCTACCTCGTGCTCGCGTCCGGCGGCGATGTGTTCGCCGGCAACGAGTCGGCGGTCGGCTATGAATACGAAGGCGGCAAGGTCGAACTCAAGGGCACGGACGCCGGCAGCTACCTCGCGGAACTCGCACTCGACGTCGGCGGCAAGCGCGAGGATCTGTGGATCGCATTCTTCGCGTGGACCAACAGTCATGCGATCGAAGGCGTCGGCAGTGGCAACGCGAGTGTGTCGGACATCGTCGTCGAGCGCTTGCCGGACCAGCCCGTGCTGGTGACACCGCTGCCGGCGGGCGCGGTCTTGTTCGCCCCGGCGATCCTCGTGCTCGGCTGGTCGTCACGCCGCACATCGCGCGCGTAGCGGGATAGCGTGGTCCCCGGCGGCTGGGACGGTGGCTGTCCCAGAGATTCAAGAGATTCAGTGTGGCTGGTGCAAGGACCGCTGGGGCAGCTCCTGGCAGATCACGCTGAGCGCCGGCGTGACCGATGCCGATCCGGCCGTCGCGAAGCGCGTTTTCGCAGCGATGATGAAGATGCGCAAAATCGTCATCGCGGCGATCGAGGCGGCGCGTGCCCGTGGGTGATGCGGGGCACCCGCCATCCGCCGCAGCGCGGGATCAAAACGCGAAGCAGTCGCAGCCGCTGCCGAAGAAATCGCCGGTGTGGCGGTGTGAGCACGGATTGGCATTCACCACGCGCGGCATCGGGACGCCTGCCCGCGCGGCGCGGCGGGCATCGAGTGGCGCGCCGTAGCCACCAAAGGCCGCAAGCGGCGACCAGGCGGGCAGCACAGGCAGCGACGGCGGTGCGTGCGAGGCGAAGTTATCGCTGGCGTGAACAATGCGGCCACCGACTACCGTGAGCACGGACTCGATACGCTTGATGTCCTCGGCCGCCACCGTGAAGTAGTCGTCAGTCAGCGCGATGAAGTCGGCGAGCTGTCCCGGCGCGAGCGCGCCCTTTTTACCTGTCTCGTTCGAGAACCAGCTGCTGCCCTGTGTGAAGAGGCGCAAGGCCTCATGGCGATCCAGGCACTCCCTTTCGCGGTACAGCGACAGGCCCCCCACCGTCTTGCCGGTGCTGAGCCAGTACAGCGCCACCCACGGGTTGTAGCTGGCGACCCGCGTCGCGTCGGTGCCGGCCCCGACGGGGATGTCCAGCGCCAGCATGCGGCGGATGGGTGGTGTGCGCGCAGCGGCCTCCTTGCCGTAGCGATTGACGAAGTACTCGCCCTGAAAGGCCATGCGGTGCTGGATGGCGATACCGCCGCCAAGCGCTTTCACGCGGTCCAGATTGCGCTCCGAGATTGTTTCACAATGGTCGAAGAACCAGGGCAGGCCGTCGAACGGGATTTCCCGATTGACCGCCTCGAAGATGTTCAGGAAGCGGGAAATGCTCTCGTCGTAGGTCGCGTGCAGGCGGAATGGCCAGCGTCGCCCGGCGAGCAGCGTCACGACGCCTTTCAAGTCTGCTTCCAGCGACGGTGCGAGATCCGGACGCGGCTCGAGGAAGTCCTCGAAGTCGGCCGCCGAGAACACCAGCATCTCGCCGGCACCGTTGCAGCGGTAGAAGTCGTCGCCATCACCGGGCGACACCATGTCCGTCCAGCGCGCGAAGTCCTCCTTCTCCTGTCGCGGATGCTGCGTGAACAGGTTGTACGCGATGCGTAGCGTGAGTTCGCCGCGCCGGTGCAGTTCCTCGATGACGGCGTAGTCCTCAGGGTAGTTCTGGAAGCCACCGCCAGCGTCGATGATGCTGGTCAGGCCGAGCCGGTTGAGCTCACGCATGAAATGCCGCGTCGAGTTCATCTGCTGCTCGGGCGGCAGCTTCGGGCCCAGCGCGAGGGTCGCATAGAGGATCGTGGCGTTGGGGCGCGCAATCAGCAGTCCCGTCGGGTTGCCGCGATGGTCACGCTCGATCTCGCCGCCCGGCGGATTTGGCGTGTCGCGCGTATAGCCGCACGCCCGCAGCGCCGCCTGGTTCAGCATCGCGCGGCAGTACAGGTGCAGCACGAATACCGGCGTGTCGGGCGCGGCAGCGTTCAGTTCCGCCAGCGTCGGCATGCGGCGCTCTGCGAACTGGAACTCGGACCAGCCGCCGACCACCCGCACCCACTGCCCGGGCGGCGTACGGGCCGCCTGCTCCTTCAACAGGCGCAGCGCGATCGACAGCGATGGCACGCCGTCCCAGCGCAGCTCCAGGTTGAAGTTCAGACCACCGCGGATGACGTGCAGATGCGAGTCGTTGAGGCCGGGCACGACGCGGCGACCCTTCAAATCGATCTCGACCGTGGAAGGGCCATGCGCGTAACGGGCCGGGTCGTCGACCGCGAGGATGCGGCCGTCCCTGACTGCCAGGCTCGAAGCCTCCGGGTGCGCGGGATCGAGTGTGGTGATGCGGCCGTTGGTGACGATCAGATCGGCAGCCATGTCAGGTTTCATCGCTGGAAGCTCCTTGTGGGTCGTGCAGCCAGACGTGCAGCAGGCGGGTGACTATGGGCATCACGACCCACGTCAACAGGCCGACAATGAACACGTTGAAGATCGCGTTGGCGCCAATGGTGCCCAGGGGTTTCAGATGCGGACCGAGGGTGACGCTCAGTGCCGTGGCGAGCGGGAACACGCCAAGCCACGTCGCCACCGCCATCTTCCAGCGCGGTGGCGCCACCATATCGCGGCGAAACCACGCTTCGAGGCCATGGAGGGAGCGATACACGGGATCGCCTTCGGTCAAGCTGCGGGCCTGCCGGTCCCAGTCGAGAAATCGCGCTGAGCGATAGAAGTCGTCGCGCTCCGCTTCGCTCGCGAAGGATCGCAGGATCCCGTATTCACGAGACTGCGAGTCCGGCGCCGGCGCGATCATCAGCACGCCCGCCACCCCGGGATGCGCAAAGGACGAGAGGACGAACGTGCGCAACGCCTGCGCAAATGCCTCTTCGCAACCTGGCCGCACCGTGCGTGTGATGGCAACGTGGATGGTCATCGGCATCCGCCATCCGTCACGCGTGAGCCTTGACCGGCACGACTTGGGGTGACTGCGCGGACTGCGGCGCATGGTGCACCATCGTGTACGCGTACTCGACGCCCACGCCGTAGGCACCGGCCTGGGTCTTCAGCAGGCCCATCAGCGCGTCGTAGTGCGCGCGGTTCTTCCAGTCCCGCTGCCACTCGAGCAACGCAGCGATCGTGGTCAGTCGCACAGCGCCGGCCTGCACCATCCGCGACAGCGCGGCCTCCTGCGCTGCGGGTGAAGTCGCGCCACAGCAGTCTTCGACGACATAGATCTGGTAGCCCGCACCGAGCATCTCGAGCGTGGGCCAGGTGACACAGACCTCGGTCCAGAGCCCGGTCATGATGATGTTCTTGCGCCCGGTGGCCTCGATCGCGGCGCGAAAGCCGGCGTCATCCCAGGAGTTCATCGAAGTGCGCTCGACGACCGCCTGTCCGGGAAATACGTCGAGCAGCTGCGGCCAGACGTAGCCGCTGAAGCTCTCGGTCTCTACGGCCGTCAACACGCTCGGCACGCCGAACTCCCGGGCGACCTTCGCGAGCAGAGTCACGTTGTTGATCAGCATCGCGCGGTCGGCGTTCGCCACCCCGAAAAGCATCTGCGGCTGGTGATCGATGAAGACGACGACGCTGTCTTGTGGCGTGTAGAGCTTGTGATAGGGGTTCATGAGTGGATCTCCGGATTGATGTATGAGGGGTGTCAGCTGCGAATGAAGGCAAGCAGATCGGCATTGATCTGCTCCGCGTGCGTGGTGCACATGCCGTGCGGCAGACCCGGGTACACCTTCAGCATGCAGCGCCGGACGAGCCTCGCCGCGAGCAGTGCGGAATCGGCGATGGGCACAATCTGATCGTCGTCGCCGTGCAGGATCAGCGTCGGCACGTCGAGCGCTTCGAGGTCGGCGGAGAAGTCGGTCTCGGAGAAAGCCTTGATGCAGTCGTGATGTGCCTTCGCGCTGCCCGCCATGCCCTGGCGCCACCAGTTGTCGATCACGCCGTCCAGCACAGTGGCCCCGGGCCGGTTGAAGCCGTAGAACGGCCCGGCCGGAATCTCGCGGAAGAACTGCGCGCGATTGGCGATGAGCGCCGCGCGAAAGCCGTCGAACACCTCGATCGGCAAGCCACCGGGATTGTGTGGTGTCTTCAGCATCAGGGGCGGCACGGCCCCAATCAGCACGGCCTTGCTGACGCGGCCCGCGCCATGACGGGCGACGTAGCGCGCGACTTCGCCGCCGCCCGTCGAATGCCCGATGTGCACGGCCTCGCGCAGATCGAGATGCGCGGCGAGTGCGGCCACGTCGGCTGCGTAAGTGTCCATGTCATGGCCAGTGGCGGGCTGCGAGGAGCGGCCGT
>LNFM01009433.1_pt1 | contig 14206 bp, 14 predicted proteins | sample 596031 | NCBI WGS metagenome assembly LNFM01 (sample SAMN04254537, study PRJNA301005) | activated carbon metagenome | isolation source: dual media filters at the Ann Arbor, Michigan drinking water treatment plant | place: USA: Ann Arbor
CCGGGGGCGCCCGCCATCGACGACGTGAGCGTCACCATCAACGGCCGGCCGGCGCCCGAGGTGCTGGGTGCCCCGCTCGATTTCGTGCGCAACGAGGATGGCCAGGACCATTCCGCATATTGGGTCCGCGATGCGGCGCTTGCCACCCCCGGGCGCTATACCGTGGAAGCACGGCATGGCAACGCCAATACAATCGTGCACTGGGAGGTGTTCGGCACGCCGGCCGCGACCGCGCGGAACGTCATCCTGCTGATCGGCGATGGCATGGCGAACGCCCACCGTGTCGCGGCGCGCATGCTGGCCAAAGGCGTCAGCGAGGGCCGCTACGGGGGTGAACTCGCCATGGACGACATGCCGCACATGGCGCTCGTCTCGACGGCGGGCACGGATTCCATCATCACCGACAGCGCGAACTCGGCCTCGGCCTTCACGACCGGGCACAAGTCGTGCGTCAACGCCTTGGGCGTCTACTGCGCGCGCAACAAGGACGACGAGGCGCATCCAAAGGTCGAGACCATCTCCAGCCTGGCCCGCCGGCTCTCCGGCAAGGCGATCGGCATCGTGACGAACACCGAGGTGCAGGACGCGACGCCGGCCGCCATGGTCGCCCGCACCCGCCGACGCGCCAACTACGACCGTATTACTCAAATGCTGCTCGAGGTCGCGCCCGAAGTCATCCTCGGCGGCGGTAGTGCGGGCTTCTTGCCGGCACCAGAGGGCCGGCGGCGCGACAATGCCAACTACCTGGTGAAATTCGAGACGGCAGGCTACCGCCTCGCAGCGACCAGTCGCGACATGGGCCTCATCGCGAGTGACCCGGCAACCACAAAGCTGCTCGGCCTCTTTCACACGCGCAACATGGACGGCGCGCTCGACCGCCTCATCTTGAAGAAGGGCACCACCGCCACCTTCCCCGACCAGCCGGATCTCGTTGATCAGTTGCAGGCGGCGCTGTCGGTGCTCTCGCGCAGCGACAATGGGTTCGTGCTGATGGTCGAATCCGGCATGATCGACAAATATGCGCACGCCCTCGATTGGGAGCGGTCGGTCTACGATACCATCATGCTCGATAACGCGGTCGCAGCGGCGAAGACCTGGGCGGGTGATCGAAACGATACGCTCATCATCGTGGTCGCGGACCACGCCCATCCTGTCTCGATCGTCGGCACCTACGACGACGCGCGTCCCGGCACCACGCTGCGCGACAAGCTCGCCATCTATCAAGCGGCGGGCTTCCCGAACTATCCGCCAGCTGGTGAGACTGGCTATCCGGCGAGCATCGATGTGTCGCGACGTCTGGCATTCACGTTCTCCGCCTACCCGGACCATTGCGACGCGGGGCGACCGTTCCTGGCCAATCCGAACAAGCCGGGTGACGAGGCGGTGTGCGCGCTACCAGGTGCGGCGCGGCGTGTCGGCAACTTGCCGCTGCGGGCAACGAGCGGGGTGCACAGCGGGGAGGACGTGATCCTTACTGCCATGGGGCCTGGCGCCGAGCTGTTCCGGGGACGTATTGACAATACCCGGGTCTTCCGTGTGATGGCGACGGCGCTGGGCTTGGGCAAAGGCAACTGAGCCGGCGGCGGAGGCATAGCTCATGCCATTGTTCGGTCGCGATGGGCGATGTAATGTTATGTTGTTACATCCAGCCCCATAGGAGACCTCCCGCATGATGCGACGTGCTCTCATCTCGCTCGTTCTCGTCGGGCTCGCAGCTCCGGCGTTCGCCCAGGAAGCCCGCCGTCAACTCGATGCGCACGCGCATGGCGAGGGCCGACTGTCTATCGCCATCGACGGAGCGCGCATCGAGATGGAACTCGAGGCCCCGGCGTATGATCTCGTCGGCTTCGAGCATGCACCCAGCAACGCCAAGCAGCGCACGGCGATCGCGGACGCCAAGAAGCGGCTGGCCAAGCTCGCGGATCTACTGGTGCTCCCGAAGGAGGCCGGCTGCAAACTGGCTTCCGCGAAGGTCGAAGTGATCGGGGCAGCCGCCGGCTCGGGCAAGGGGCACAAGCACAGTCATTCCCACGGCCACAGCCATGATCATGGCCACAAGCACGGCGATGCCAAGAAGACCAACGACAAGGAACCGGCCAAGGCCGAGGCGGATCATGCCCATTCCGAGTTCAAGGCCGTCTACGCGCTCGATTGTGCGGCGCCTGCCAAGCTCGCATCGATCACCTTCGATTATTTCAAGCACTTCAAGGGCGCCGAGAAGCTGACCGTCACCGTGATCGGGCCCAAGGGGCAGTCGAGCTTCGCCGTCACGCGGGCCAAGCCCGTGCTCGATCTCGCCGGGCTGTCGTGACGCATGGCCGACCGCCCCGGCACAACCCGCCTGCTCGAGGTCGAGGCCGTTCGGTATCGCTGGCCGGGTGAGGCGGGGTTTGCGCTCGAGGTGCCGCGGCTGTCGCTGGATCGTGGCGAGCGGCTCCTCTTGATCGGCCCCTCGGGGAGCGGCAAGTCGACGCTACTGGCCCTGGTTGCGGGCATCGTTGCGCCGCTCGAGGGCCAGATCCGGGTGCTGGGCGAGGACATAGCGCGTCTCGGTGCGTCGGCTCGCGATCGGTTCCGGGCCGAGCACATGGGCGTCGTCTTCCAGATGTTCAATCTGCTGCCGTACGGCTCGGCGGTCGACAACGTGCTGCTTCCGCTGAGCTTTGCGCCCAAGCGGCGCGCCCGGGTGGGATCGCATTTGGCCCAGGAGACCGAGGCGCGGCGCTTGCTGGCGCGGCTCGGGCTCGATGCATCGGCGATCGGTCGCCGCCGGGCCGCCGATCTCAGTGTCGGTCAGCAGCAGCGGGTGGCGGCCGCTCGCGCGATGATTGGCCGTCCAGAGCTGATGATCGCCGACGAGCCGACCTCGGCACTCGACACGGAGACGCGCGACCAGTTCCTGGATCTCGTCTCAGGCGAGCTTGCCGAAAGCGACGCTGGTCTGCTCATGGTCAGTCACGACGCGGCGCTGGCGCCCCGGTTCGACCGGGTGGTGCGCCTCGCCGATATCCTGCGCGATGGGCGCAGTGTGCCGGTGCCGGTGGCGGTCCCATGATTGTCCTGCGGTTGGCACTCAAGTCGCTCGCGAACCGCTGGCTGACCGCGCTGCTGACCGTGGCTGCGATCGCGGTCAGCATCATGCTGCTGCTTGGCGTCGAGAAAGTGCGGGTCGGTGCACGCCAGAGCTTCGCCGATACGATCTCGGGCACCGATCTCATCGTCGGCGCCCGCACGGGCAGCCTGCAACTGCTGCTTTACTCGATCTTCCGTATCGGCAACGCCACCAACAACATCACCTGGGCGAGCTACGACGAGATCAGGCAGCAACCGGAAGTCGCGTGGGCTGTGCCGTTGTCGCTCGGCGACAGCCACCGCGGGTTCCGCGTGCTCGGCACGACGACCGAGTATTTCACTCGCTACCGCTACCGGCGCACCCATGCCCTCGAGCTGGTCGCCGGCAAACCCTTCGACGATCTTTTCGACGCCGTCGTCGGGGCGGAGGTCGCAGCCTCGCTCGGCTACAAGGTCGGCGACCGGATCGTCATCGCTCATGGGCTCGGCTCGGTCTCGTTCGTCGAGCACGACGACAAGCCATTCCGCGTGTCGGGCATCCTGGCTCGGACCGGCACGCCGGTCGACCGGACCGTGCACGTCAGTCTCGAGGCGATCGAGGCGATCCATGTCGACTGGCAGGGCGGTGGCCGGGTGCCCGGTCAGGCCATCTCCGCGGACGAGGTTCGCAAGATGGAGCTCAAGCCGAAGGCCGTCACGGCGGCGCTGATCGGGCTCAAGTCGAGGATCGCGACCTTTCGGCTGCAGCGGGCAATCAACGACTACCCGCGCGAGGCGCTGGTCGCGATCATTCCAGGCGCTGCGCTGCAGGAACTCTGGGGGCTGGTCGGAATCGCCGAGACGGCCCTCGCAGCGGTGTCATGGATGGTCGTCGCCACCGCACTCCTTGGGCTCGCGACCATGATTCTGACGACCCTCAACGATCGCTGGCGGGAGATGGCGATCCTGCGGTCGGTGGGCGCCAGGCCCGCCACGGTGCTCGGCCTCCTCTCGGCCGAGGCGGGCCTCCTGACCCTCGCGGGGGTGCTCCTGGGGACCGCCCTCACCTATGTCGGCCTCGTTGTCGCGCGTCCGCTCATCGACCGGCTTTACGGCTTGCATCTCGCCATCGATCCGCCGACATGGGGTGAGATCGGGACGCTGGCCGCAATCGTCCTGGCAGGTGTGATCGCGGGTTTGGTCCCGGCTTTCCGGGCCTACCGGCTTTCGCTGGCGGACGGGATGACGGTCAGGACGTAAGGGAGGCACGCATGGGCACTCTACGGAGCCGCTGCTGGACGGTGGCTGTGGCGGTGGTCGCTGTAGCCCTTGCGCTTCCGGTGGCTGCCCAGGACTCGCCACAGGCTTTGAAATGGGCGGATTTGATCCCGCCTGTCACAGCGCCGGTTGCCCCGAGGTCGTTTCTCGCCAACCGGCCGAAGGACGGCGGCAACCCGAATCACGACCCGCAGGTAACCGAAGGCCGCTGGCTGTCGCCGGGTGCATTGTCTCAACCGGGAGCCGGCCAGCCACCCGCCGTCGTCGAGGCGCTCGACGGCAAGCGCGTCAAGATCGGGGGATATGTCGTCCCGCTCGATTTCGATGCGACCAAGGTCAAGGAATTCCTGCTGGTGCCGTTCGTCGGCGCCTGCATCCACGTGCCGCCGCCGCCGGCCAACCAGCTCGTCTATGTGAGGAGCGAGGCGGGCTTCGAGGTGAAAGGGTCGTTCGACCCGGTCTGGGTCACCGGGAAAATGCAAACCAAAATCGCATTCACCGGACTGGCCGAGGCCGGCTACTCGCTCGAGGCGGAGAAAGTAGAGACGCGCGCCGAATAGGCGGAAAGGGTGTGACGAGCCCGCCGAGGTCACGTCAGTGTGAAATCTCGGCGCTTGGCGGCAGATGGCGGTTCATGGCACCACGCGTCAGTCTCTCCGTGGGCGGTGGGATCGTTTCAGTGATCAAAGGTGACCTTCATGCTGCGGCATCGGATCGGATTGGCGTTGGCCGCCTGTGCAACCATCGGCGCGGCGGCCACTAGCGCATCGGCCGAAGGGCAGCTCTGCCTCAACGAACTCGAGAAGCAGGTCGAGAGGGAGTACACGGACGTCGGCTCTCTGTTGCCGCATCAGGCGCACGATCTGCTCAAAGCCGGTGGTGATATTCTGCTGCTCGATGTGCGAGATGCGGGCGAGTTCCAGATCAGCCACCTGCCCGGCGCCGTGTGGGTCGATCCGGAAATCACCATCGACCAGTTCATGGATCGGTTCGGTCACCTGATCGCCGGCAAGCGGGTGCTGCTCTACTGCTCGGTGGGTGTGCGCAGCTCGCGCCTCGGCGAACGGATCAGGGCCGAGGCCGCCACTCGAGGCGCGACGGGCGTCTACAACATTCGCGGCGGCATCTTTGCCTGGCATAACTACGGCAAGCGGCTCGACATGGCGAAGGGGCAGACCGAGTTGGTCCACCCCTACAGCACGCGCTGGTCGCGCTATCTCGATTTCCCCAACTACACGAGCTTCGGTGCCCGCCCACGTTGGTGGTGAGCGAGCCCGTTTCGGCCACAGACCGACTCAGGCCTTGGCGCGCTCGACGTACTCGCCGTCCGTGGAGACGACAATGCGCGTGCCGCTCTCGATGTGCGGCGGCACCATCACGCGGACGCCGTTCTCGAGCTTGGCGGGCTTATAGGACGACGACGCCGTCTGCCCTTTCACCACGGGATCGGCCTCGACGATGGTCAGCGTCACGCGGGGTGGCAGCTCGATGGCGACTGGTACACCCTCGAACAGCTGCACGTCGCAGCTCATATTTTCCTGCAGCCACGCCGCGCTGTCGCCGATCAGGTCCTTCGAGATCGAGATCTGTTCGAACGTATTGGGCTCCATGAAGTTGAATCCCATATCGTCCTCATAGAGGTAATTGAACGTCTTCTGGTCGAGGAAGGCGCGCTCGACCGATTCCGTCGTACGATAACTCTTCACAATTTTCACGCCGTCAGAAATGCGGCGCATGTCGATATGCGTCGTCGGCGTGCCCTTGCCCGGACGGATGCTCTCGGCCTTCAGAACCGTGCACAAGGTGCCCTCGATGTCGAGCACGTTCCCCTTGCGCACCTCACTCGCGATGACCTTGACCACAGGCAGTACTCCGTTCTCTTGCAGGCCGCCGGCGCGATGCCAACAGCGGCCCCTCCGGTCTCGCGTGAGACGGGGGCGGATAAGCTCTCGGCGCGTTCTTAGCTGCTTTGCGACGCGCGGGGAAGGGGCGTGGCCGCGTCCGCAATTCAGCCGAGGCCTCGACCGTCAGATTGAAGTCGTCTCGAGACCGCAACCAGCGAGCGCGGCCAAAATCGCGGGCGTATCGTCCGCCGAGACGCAGTGTAATTGCCGGAAACCAAAGGGAATTGCACAAGCTTCAAGATCGCCCAAGCGGCAGGTTACGAGTTTGCCAGCGCTTTTTCCCGCCTCAGCTTCGTCGATTACGAAGTCGGAGCAGGTCGAATATTGCGACCAGAGCACCATGACAACGGTCGCCTTCGAGATCATCTCGCCCAGGCGCAGCCGGAAATGTTGTCCGCCCAGAAGATCCTGATCCCATTCGACGCGAATGCCATGAGCGCGGAGCGCCGCGACGACTTGGGCGGCTGGAGATGCATCCTCACGCGCGTATGCAACGAAGACGAAGGGTCCCCGATCAGGCGTCTCCGTCGTGGCAAGTCGCATCGAGCGAGTCGGGGCGGCGGATGAAGAGGTGGGAAGCGTCAACCGCTTCGGCTTTGCCGCCTCAAGCATGCTGTCGCGGCTGAGCTTGGCCGCGGCTTCGAGCGCTTCTGGTGATTTTCTGATGGCCATGGGCGGGCGATCCCCCGTCTTTGAACACAACAACGAGTGAGCCAACCGAATGAACGGCAGCTCAAGCTATCGGCTTGAGGCGATTGGACTCGAAAAGCAGATTGATGGCTTCGAGCCCAATCGTCTGAACGCTCTTGCGTTGGTCGTGGGCCAATCGAGCCAACTGCTCCTTGGCTTCGGGTGTCAGGTAGATCACCACGCCTTTGCGGTCTTTGCGGCTCTTGGTCGACGGGGGCTGCGCTGCCACAGGGGTGGCGATGGCGCGGACACTCGAAGCCTTCTGCATCGCCATGCGGCTCCGCTCGGCGTGGTCGGCGAGACGGACCTCGATGCTGTCTTTTGCCTTACGTTTGGGTTTGCTCATGCATTCTCCCGCTTGCGCGTCCTTTCGATGCGGCGGCTGTGCCTAACCAGATCATCCAGAAGCGTGATGACGTTTTCGGCGGCCTTGGAGTTGCGGCTCTGCTCGACGATGCCTTTGCCCTTGCCGAGCGAACTCGCCAGCGCGGCGCTGTCTGCAAGTCCCGGCGAAAGCAGCGGGGTGCCGTAGTCGCGCGCCAACCGTTCGATGCCGGTGAGCATCGCCTTGTCACCGTTCGGAGCATTCAGGACGAGAATTGTCCGGTCGAGCTTGTCGGCATCCATCAACGCCTGCAACGTGTCGCGTAAGGCATCCACGTCGAGGGTCGAGGTTCGTGTCGGGACGATGATCATGTCGGCGACGCCGCCGGCCCGCAGAGTCGTATTGTTCGTGGCTGGCGGTGTGTCGATCAGCACGAGATCGTTGTCGGCGCTGCGGGCAGCCTCGATCATCCGATCGATGTCGTGGAGCAGGGCCGGCACGATGGCTGGCGCCGCCTTCTTTACCTTGAGACGTCGGAGCGCACCCCATTTCTCGGCCGAGCGTTGCGTATCGAGATCGATGATCGACACGGCCTTGCCGCGATCGATTGCAGCCATTGCCAGGTGCAGGACCAGCGTCGTCTTCCCGCTGCCGCCCTTCTGACTGAGCACCGTCCAAACACGCATGACATCTTCCGACTGGGACAACGAGGATTGGTTCAGATTCGCTAGCAGTGCTAGCAAAAGTGCTAGCACTGCTTACACTGCGATTAAGGGGAGTTTTACGGACTATCCGAGCGGCTGACAAGGGTTCTGATTCGCATTAACCGACCTGCCTACCGCTGGCACTGGCAGAAACACGCACGATCGACTAACAACAGGTAAACAGGTTCGACGGCGATCCATCTGAAATGATCAAGAACATCAACCCCTTCTGGAACCCCGCCCGCCATGCCGACAGGCGGCCGGTGCTGTTGGCGCGCGGCCGTATCAAGGCGGCGATCCGGCGGTGGTTCGAGGACCAGGGCTTCGTCGAGGTGGAGACAGCTTGTCTACAGGTGTCGCCCGGCAACGAGGCGCATCTCCACGCGTTTGCGACGGAATGGCGAAGTGAGGCGGGGGCACGCCATCCCCTCTATCTGCACACCAGCCCCGAGTTCGCCTGCAAGAAGCTGCTGGCGGCCGGCGAAACCCGGATCTTCACCTTCGCGCCCGTGTTCCGGAACGGCGAGCGCAGCGCCTTGCATGCGCCCGAGTTCACGATGCTCGAGTGGTATCGCGCCGGCGCGCCCTACACGACGCTGATGGAGGACTGCGCCGCGTTGCTCCGTATCGCCGCCGACGTCACGGGGCGCGACCCATGGACGTTCCGCGGTCGCTCGGCGCGGCCCACGCTCGTTCCACATCGGGTCGGCGTGGACGAGCTGTTTCGCCGGCACGCAGGTATCCGCTTACTCGAGCACACGCTGCCCCGAGGTCTGCCCGATCGGGATGCGCTCGCCCGGGAGGCCAGCCGGATCGGCGTTCGGGTGGCTATCGATGACACCTGGTCGGATCTCTTCTCGCGCATCCTCGTCGAGCGGATCGAGCCTGCGCTCGGCGCCGAGCCGGATGCCGCGCCGGTCGTGGTCGATGCCTATCCGACGCACGAGGCGGCCCTGGCACGGCCGTCGCCGGCCGATCCCCGCGTCGCCGAGCGGTTCGAGCTTTATGCCTGCGGCGTCGAGCTTGCCAATGCCTTCGGCGAGTTGGTGGACCCGGTCGAGCAGCGCCGCCGCCTCGAGACGGAGATGGACGAGAAAGAGCGCATCTACGGCGAGCGCTACCCGATCGACGAGGATTTCCTGGCGGCGCTCGCGCTGATGCCGCCCGCCTCCGGTTGTGCCCTCGGCTTCGATCGACTGGTGATGCTGGCGACGGGGGCCACGCATATCGATCAGGTGCTCTGGACGCCGGCGCCTGATTTGGGCACAAGGGGCCTGTGAAAAGCGCCCCGAAACACTTGAGAACACTCGGCGATCTCGCCGACGCGGGCCTTGTCGCGCAGCCTGCCGTCGAAGCCCTGGAGGCTGTTGCGCGTCGCTACGCCATCGCGATTACGCCCGAGATGGCCGCGTTGATCGACCCCAGTGATCCCGACGACCCGATCACGCGCCAGTTCGTTCCGTCCGTGCAAGAGCTCGACGAGACACCCGGCGAGCACGCAGACCCGATCGGCGATCATGCGCACGAGAAGCTGCCGGGACTCGTGCATCGCTACCCGGACCGCGTGCTGCTCAAGGTCACCCATGCCTGCCCGGTCTACTGCCGCTTCTGTTTTCGCCGCGAGATGGTGGGGCCGGGCGGGCCGCCTCCCATGGTCGGCGAGGCGCTCGCACGGGTGATCGACTACATCCGGGCGCGACCCGAGATCTTCGAGGTGATCCTGACCGGCGGCGATCCCCTCGTTCTGGCGCCGCGCCGGATCGCCGAGATCACGGGTGCGCTGGCCGAGATCGCACATGTGAAGGTGTTGCGCTGGCACAGCCGGGTGCCGGTGGTTGATCCCGGGCGGGTCACCGAAGACATGACGAAAGCGCTGACAGCCACCGGGCAGACCGTCTACGTCGGCATTCACGCCAACTATCCCCGCGAGCTGACATCGGCCGCGCGGACGGCCATCACGCGCCTGCGGCAAGCCGGGATTGTGCTCCTCAGCCAGACCGTGCTGCTCAAGGGCATAAACGACGACGCGGCGATACTGGAGACGCTGTTCCGGGAGTTCGTCGCGCTGGGCATCCGGCCCTACTACCTGCATCATGCCGATCTCGCCCCCGGCACGGCGCATTTTCGGACAACGCTCACGGAAGGTCAGGCTCTGATGCGGGCCTTGCGCGGACGGGTGAGCGGATTGGCACAGCCGACCTATGTGCTCGATATTCCCGGCGGCCACGGCAAAGTGCCGGTCGGGCCCGCCTATGCCGACCCGGCAGCCGGCACGGTGGCCGATCCGTCAGGCCACATGCACGACTATTCCTGAGGCGACGCACCCGCTAGTCTCGGCGGCCTGACCAACCGATTGGGAGCCGACCATGCGTGCCGCCATTTTCCGCAAAGGCGAGATCGTCGTCGATACCATGGCCGAGCCGAAGCCGGGCGCCGGTCAGGTCCTGGTGAAGCCGCTCGCGTGCGGCATCTGCGGTACGGATCTGCATGCTCGGCTACACGCGCCGAAGATGGTGGAGATGTCCCAGTTCGTGCCATGGAGGAAAGCCATGGACCTGTCACGCGACGTCGTATTCGGCCACGAGTACTGCGCCGAGATCCTGGAGTTCGGTCCGGGCTGCAAGGGCACGCTCGGCAAGGGGAGCCGGGTGGTTTCGGTGCCACGTCTGATCGTCGACGGCCGGATCGAGGGGATCGGCTACTCCAACGACAACATCGGTGCCTATGCCGAGCGGATGCTTTTGTCTGAGCAACTTCTATTGCCGGTGCCGGATCACGTGTCGAACGAACTCGCTTCGCTCACGGAACCGCTTTCCATCGGTATACATGCCGTCAACAAGGCCCGGCTCAGTGGCGACGAGGTGCCACTCGTGATCGGGTGCGGGCCGATCGGTCTCGCGGTGATCGCAGCACTGAAGGGCAGGGGGCTCGGCCCGATCATCGCGTCGGACTACTCGCCCAAGCGCCGCGAGCTTGCAATCCGGCTAGGCGCCGACGTTGTCGTCGATCCTGCAGCGACGTCGCCCTTCAAGACCTGGGAGCAGCACGCGACGCTGAGCCCTGACGAGATCGCGCGCCTGCCGACCTCGATCGTTCCGTCGGCGCCGCTGAAGCCGTCGGTGATCTTCGAGTGCGTGGGCGTCCCGGGCCTGATCCAGAGCATCTTCGAGCAGGCGCCTCAAAACGCGCGGGTCGTGATCGTCGGCGTGTGCATGGAGACCGACCAGCAGAAGCCGATGTTCGCCATCTTCAAGGAGCTGAGCGTGCAATACGTGGTCGGCTGCACGCCGGACGAGTTTGCACAATCGCTGGAGCTGATCGCCAGCGGCAAAGTTGACGCTGGCGCCATGATCACTGGGACCGTCGGCCTGGACGAGGTAGCTGGTGCGTTCTCCGACTTGGCGAGCCCCAACCGCCACACCAAGATTGTCGTGCAGCCCTGGCGCTAGGGCGGAGCCGTTGTCGGCAGCGCAGCGCTACTCTCTCGGAAACTCCAGGCCCATCTCGCGGTAGTGCTCGGGATTGTTCTCCCAGCCTTCGGCAACCTTGACGTGGATGAACAGGTGCACGGGGCGCCCGAAGAGCTTGGCCAGTTCCTTGCGCGAGGTCATCGAGATCTGCTTGACCGCGCGACCGCCTTCACCGAGCACGATGCGCCTCTGACTGTCGCGCTCGACGAACACGATCTGCTCGATGCGCACGGAGCCGTCGGTCTTCTCCTCCCAGGCGGTCGTCTCGACGGTGGTCTGGTAGGGCAACTCCTCGTGCAGGTACTCGTAGATCTTCTCGCGGGTGATCTCGGCAGCGGTCGAGCGCTCCGTCGCGTCCGTGATCTCGTCCTCGGGGTAGTGCCAGGGGCCGGCGGGCAGGCTCGCGGCGAGCCAGGTCTTGAGGTCGTCGACGCCGCTTCCCTTCAGCGCGGAGATCATGAAGGTCCGCTCGAAGGCGAGCTTCTCGTTGACCGCTGCGGCGAGCCCGAGCAGCGCATCCTTCTTGATCTTGTCGACCTTGTTCAGAATCAGGATGCGGGTCGTGGCGAGCGGCTTCAGCACGGAGATCAGGCGGTCGAGGCTGTCGTCGATGCCCTTGACCGCATCGATGAGGAGTGCGGCGACATCGGCGTCAGCCGCGGCACCGGTGGCCGCACCGACCATTGCGCGGTCGAGGCGGCGGCGCGGGGCAAAGATCCCGGGGGTATCGATGAACACGATCTGGCTCTTGCCGACCATGGCGATGCCGCGCACCGGCACGCGCGTCGTCTGCACCTTGCGGCTGACGATCGAGACCTTTGTGCCGACCAAGGCGTTGAGCAACGTCGATTTTCCGGCGTTGGGCGCGCCAACCAGGGCGACGAACCCGCAGCGCCGCCCCTCCTCGTCGGGCGCGGAGGCCTCGGCGGGAGCGTCGGGAGGCAGGTCGGGGTGGTCACTCATCGGTCGGAATTCCTCGGATCACGCCCTCTCGGGCGAGCATGGCTGAGGCGGCGGCCTGCTCGGCGGCGCGCTTGTTGGCACCGCTGCCGCGCGCCGGCTTCTTGCCGTCGATCGAGACCTCGGTCGTGAAGACGGGCGCATGGTCGGGACCCTTGCGCTCGATCTCGACATAGCGCGGCAGGGGCAGCCCCTGTCCCTGTGCCCACTCCTGCAGCATTGACTTGGCGTCTGCAACCGTCTCCGGCAATCCGTCGAGCAGGGGTGACCATAGCAGGCGTATCACGTCCCGCACCACGGCGAAGCCTGCCTCGAGGAAGATTGCGGCCAAGAGCGCCTCGATCGCGTCGGCCAGGATCGTATCCTTGTCGCGGCCGCCGCTGTCGTCTTCCGCAGAGGAGAGCACCATCAAGGGCCCGAGGTTGATCGACCGCCCGACCCGGGCGCACGTCTCCTTTCGGACGAGACGGTTGAAGCGACGGGCGAGGGCGCCTTCGCTGGCTTTGGGATCGCGCTCGATAAGAAGCTCGGCGATGGCAAGTCCGAGCACACGGTCGCCCAGGAACTCCAGACGCTCGTTGTCTTCGCCTTTTGACTGGTCGCTACGTGTCGAGGCATGGGTCAGCGCCCGCTCCAGCACGGCGCGGCTCTTGAAGCGGTAGCCGAGTGTCGTCTCGAGCCCTTTGATGTTGCGCCGCGCCACGATCGGCCTCCTGCCTGCTTGGAGCGCGTGGCGCCTCCAACTGCTGTCTCCATCCGAGCCCGCATTCGACCCGTAAGGGACCGATACTAGCACAGTGCGGGTGCGGAGGAACGCACGCGGCTGCGTCAGCGCACGATGTCCAGAATCCGCGACCAGCGGACGTCGAACGGCCAAGTCCAGGGTGTCAGCAATTGAAACCGGCCGGGTTCATCCACAGCCGCCGAGAAAAAGATGATGTCCGCGCGACCCACGAGGTTCTCGAAAGGAACGAAGCCGACCCCGAAACGATGCGCGGGGACACGGCTATCGGTCGAGTTGTCGCGATTGTCGCCCATCATGAAGTAGTGGCCGGCGGGCACCTTGTAGGGTCCGACGTTGTCGTAGTCGCCGTCAGGGCGCTGATCCACGACCAGATACTTGACCCCGTTCGGCAGCGTTTCCTCGAAGCGCGGCGTGCGGCGCTCGCGTCCGTCGTCGTCGATCTGGACGAAGTCCGTAACCTTGCGGCGCTGGACCTCTTGGCCGTTGATGTAGACGACGCCGGAGCGAAGCACGATCTCGTCGCCGGGCAGACCGATGACGCGCTTGATGTAGTCGGTCGAGTTGTCACGCGGCAGCTTGAAGACGACGACGTCGCCGCGCTTCGGCTCGGTGGCCAACACGCGTCCCGAGAAGAGGTTGAGCCCGAAAGGCAAGGAGTAGCGGCTGTAGCCGTAGGACAGCTTGGACACGAAGAGATAGTCGCCGATCAACAGCGTCGACTGCATCGATCCAGAGGGTATGTTGAAGGGCTGATAGAAGAAGACGCGGACGAAAAAGGCGATGATCAGTGCGTGCAGGAAGATCTTGCCGATCTCACCCCAACTCTCCTGCTTCGCCAGCTTACCCTTGTCCGAGCCGGGTTTGGATGTCATGCAACTTTCCGCTGCTGGCGCAACCTTCCCCGACGGTCCGATCGATCGTGGGCACGTGTTTAAGGTGTTTCCTCGGGGCGTGCAAATTCGACGTGGCGTTCTTCCGTGGAGACCTCGCGGTGTCGTCTTGGCGGCCCTCGGTGGATCGTCACGGCTCTCTCATCGCGGGTCCAGCTTCAGTGGACGGGCTGAGATGATGACGATCGC
>LNFM01004514.1_pt1 | contig 14205 bp, 9 predicted proteins | sample 596031 | NCBI WGS metagenome assembly LNFM01 (sample SAMN04254537, study PRJNA301005) | activated carbon metagenome | isolation source: dual media filters at the Ann Arbor, Michigan drinking water treatment plant | place: USA: Ann Arbor
CAAGTCGATGTGGCCGGCGGCGGGGTCAGCCGCGGTGCTCCGCCAGCCACGCGGTCGCCTCCCCGCGCGCGGTGGGATAGCCGGGCTCGGCCTTCGCGTAGCCGTCGATCGCGTCGGCCGCGAGACGCAGCGCACGGTCGCGATCGGTGGCCGCGGCGTCCCACAGCGCTCGGGCGAGGGCGAACTGGGCGTCTGCGCGATCGACCGGATCGACGTCGGGGGCGCCGCGCAGTGCGAGCGCGCGCTCGAGCGGCGGCACCGCGAGCCGGGGCTCGGCGGTCGCGAGGTGCACGAGCCCGATGCCGGTCAGCGGGTACGCGAGCCCGGGGTGATCGGGGCCGAGGGCGGCCTCGACGATGCGCAGCGACTCGGTGTAGTTGACGAGCGACGCGTGGTACTGGCCGACGTCGTACTGCACGCTGGCGAGGTTGTTGTACGCACGACCGCACTCCTGGTGATCTGCGCCGAGGCTGCGCTCGAACGCGCCGATCGACGCGCGGTACTCCGCCTGGGCCCGATCGAACTGGCCGGTCTGCTTGGCCAGCTCGGCCATGTTGAAGGTCAGGCGCGCGACGTTCGGGTGGTCGTCACCGAGCTTCTCGCGCAGGATGTCCCGCGCCTGCTCGTAGTGATCGAGCGCTTCGTCGAGGCGGCGCTCGGTCATCAGCGCGTTGCCGAGGTTGTTCAGGGAGAACGCCACCTCGGGGTGTCGGGCGCCGAGCGACTCGACCTGGATCACGAGTGCGCGCTCGTAGCGGGCCTTCGCGGCGGCGTAGTCCCCCGCCTCGAACTCGATGCTGCCGAGGTGCGTGAGCGTCTTGGCGACCTGCGGGTGCGCTGCGCCGTATCGCGCCTCGACCAGCTCGATCGCCCGCAGCACGGTGTCGCGGGCTCGTCCGACCTCGCCGCGCGACGCGAGCGTACGGCCGAGGTTCACCAGGGTCGTGCCGTCGACCGCCGCGGGGCCGATGCCCTCGCGCAGCGCCAGCGCGCGCTCGAGCAGGGTCTGCGCCGCCGCGAGATCACCCTCGTCGTGGGCGATCGTGCCGAGCGTCCCGGCGAGCTCGGCGTCGAGATCTGGCGGGCTGCCCAGCCGTCGCACCGCCGCCTCGGCGTGCCGCGCGTACGTCGACGCGCGGTCGTAGTCGGCCATCGAGTGGCCGGTCGCGAAGACCAGCCCGATCCACGCGCGTGCGGCGAGGCGATCGTCGTCGCCGGCGGTCGCGGTCTCGATCGCGCGGAGGTAGGCGTCGACCGCCGGTTGTTGCTCGCCGAGGCGGTGGGCGATCTCCGCGGCGAGGAACTCCGCGTGGGCGACCAGCGGTGGGTGGCCGATCTCGACGACCTCGGCGCGCAGCGGCTCGACCTCGGCCTGCGCGTCGCGATAGCGGCCGGCGCCGAGGAGCGCCGCGACCCGGCTCGCGTGGGCGTGAGCCGCGTCGAGCTGCTCGGCCAGCGGGCCGGTCGGTTCGATCCTCGGTGCCGACTCCGCGTCGTCGCAGCTCGCGATCGACGGGAGCGACCGGACCGCATCCACCGCGCGCTCGCCCACGCCGGGATCGGCGGCCGCGAGCACGTCGAGCATCGCGCCCATGGCCTGCTTGCGGCGGTGCAGACACGTGATGCGGTGATCCACCGCCGCGTCCGACGCCCCCTCGATGGCCTCGCATTGGGCGCGCTGCGCGTCGACGAGGTCCGCCGCGTAGGTGTCGAGGTGATCGACCACGCTCGCCGTGGTCGCGTCGGTCCACGCGGCGGCGCTCCCGGCCAGCGCACGCTCGAGTGCATCGCGTCGCGCCGCATCCCACACGCCGTCGAGCGACGACGCGACGCCGGAGCAGGGGGCCTCGCCCCGCATTGCCGCCATCGTCGCGGCCAGCACCGCGGTCCCGCCGACCAGGCCGCCGACGAGCGCGAGGCGTCGGCCCCCGGGCCGGGGATCCCGCGCGAGGGCGTCGACCAGGGCGGTCATGCTCGGGAAGCGACGATGCGGATCCACCGCGAGGCCGCGGCGCAGGGCCTGCCGGAGGTGCCGCGACACGCTCGCGGTGGAGGGGATCGCTCGCACGCGGCCGCCGAGCTTCTCCTCGGCGAGCGCGTCGATCGAATCGCCGAGGAACGGCCGCTGATCGACCAGCGCTTCGTACAGCGCGACGCACAGCGCGAACTGATCCGAGGCGGGGAGCGCCTGCCCGAGGTGCTGCTCGGGGGCCATGTACATCGGCGTCCCGACGACCCAGCCCGACATCGTCAGCGACGCGATCTCGTGGCTCGCGCTCGTGGTCGCCGCTCGATCGTCGCCGTCGGGCAGCGACTCGTGCGAATCGGCGGGCCGGGCGAGGCCGAAGTCCAGCACCAGCACGCGGCCGGCGTCGACGCCGGTGCCGACCAGGACGTTGTCCGGCTTGAAGTCGCGGTGCACGAGGCCCGCGGCATGGGCCGCCGCGAGCCCGCGCCCGGCGGCGACGAAGCGGGCCAGGATCTCCTCGGGCGTACGCCGGGCCCCGTCGAGCCACGCCCGCAGCGTCGTGCCTTCGACGAACTCCATCGCCACGAACACGCGGTCACCGAAGGTGCCGACGTCGTGCACGGTGATGACGTTGGGGTGGGACAAGAGGGCGAGCGCCTGCGCCTCGCGGACCAGACGCGCCCGCGCGATGGCGTCCTGCGCGGTGGCGAAGTCGCGATGACGCAGCAGCTTGATGGCGACCTGTCGATCGAGTCGATCGTCGTGGGCGAGCACGACCACGCCCATGCCGCCCCTGCCGATCGTCCGGCGCACCACGTATCGGCCGATGCGGGTGCCGGGCGCCGGGCTCGGCGCGTCGGCGCCTGGCTCGGCGAACACGATCGTCGCGTCTGCATCCACATCCGCAGGATACGCCGCGATCCCAGAGCACCACCCTTCTCGGATTACGTAGCGAGCCGCCAAGGGCCCGCGCATCGTGGATGTGTGACTACGAAACGATCGCTCGGCCGCGATGTCGCGCGGTTTCAGGTCGGTGATGGGCGCGGCGCGAGTGGAGCGTGCTCGAGGAGCGCGCGCCCGCCCGCATATCGCCGCGCGGTCCGCTGCCAGTGCAGCGCGCCGACCATCCACGCCCGGCACCCCTCGAGGTAGTGACCGACGGCGTGGCCTCGTCCGCGCCGATCGTGCTCGAGCGCCCGGGTGAGGTCGAGGAACTGCGCGAGCTCGAGATCGTGGCATCGCGCCGCCCGTGCCACCGCCTGGTCGAGGTCGAGGCAGTCGTGGTGGCGTACGACGTGGACGAAGTTGTTCGGGTCGTCCGCGCGTCGCTCCTTCTCGTACGAATAGATGTCGTTGACGTAGGCGATGATCCGGCTCGTCAGCCACGTCGCCCGCCGCAGGATGGCGTCGTCGTGGTGCGCGTCGTCGAGCTCGTCGTCGAGCTCCACGAGGGCGAGGCAGATGTAGACACCGACGGTCTGCACGCGCGTCGCCATGTACGACGCGGGGTCCGGGGTGAGCCCGCGCTCGCGGTACCACGACTCGACCGCGACGCCATCCTGCCAGAAACGTCGCATCGTCGAGACGAACCGGGCGTACCACCGCGCCGAGCCCTGTGCTGCGAGGCGACGGGCGAGATCGGCGAGGGCGCGATCGACCGCGGGAGAGCCGACGGGCGCGGCGCGATGATGCAGGATCTCCAGCCACCCGTGGAACCGCGCGAGCAGGTCGTCGGCCCGGCGCTCCTCTCCCCCCTCGTCGAAGTCGTCGTCCTCGAGGAAGATCCACGCCATCACCTGCGCGATGAGCTCGAGCCGCGTCGGACTCGTGCGCGGGTGGGTCAGACCGGCGAGTCGACCGACGGAGACGCCGTGGAATCGCACCGCGATCGCGGCGTCGTCGAGCAGGCCGAACGACGCCGCCCAGGCCTCCGCGGCAGACTCCGCGTCGGCAGTGCCGGGGTTCACGTCGTAGGTCCATGGGTAGCCGATCGCGTCGGATCGGCCGCAGCGGCGCGGGGTCGCGGTGTCCATGTCGAGGGGAACGCCACGGGCCGTGGGGTGGATCACGTCTCGGCCCCGGCCGACGGTAGCCGCGTCGACGGCACGCCGGTCCGGACGCCGCGGCAGTGGTTGCGTCGTCACCCCCGCTTGGCGGCGAGGTCGCGGGCCCGCTCGACGAGGCGCACGAACTCGGCGCGTCGGCCGAGCGCATCGGTGCCCAGCGCGGCCTTGGCCAGCGCGATCGCGGCGTCGTACGTGGCCGCGCCTGCGTGCTCGCTGCCCCGCATCAACATCCCCGCCTCGGCGACCGCCGCGGCGAAGCGGAAGTCGTTCGAGCGGTCGGACAGTCCGCCGGCGCTGCCGGTGACCGTGAACTCGAGGGGCTTGCTCTCCGCGCCCGCGGGATCCTTGTAACGCAGCGCGACCTTCATCAGCCGGCCCGCGCCGGTGTCGGCCTTGGTCGGCACGATCTCGTACATCGCGGTGACGGAGTGTCCGGCCCCGATCTCGCCGGCGTCCTTGGTGTCGTCGGTGAAGTCGCCGTGCGACAGCACCCGGTTCTCGTAGCCGACCAGCCGCCACGACGCGACCTTCGCGGGATCGAACTCGACCTGGATCTTCACGTCCTTGGCGATCGTCACGAGCGTGGAGCCGGCCTCCTCGACGAGGACCTTGCGCGCCTCGGCGATCGAGTCGATGTAGGCGTAGTTGCCGTTGCCCTTGTCGGCGAGCAGCTCCATCGTGCTGTCCTTCATGTTGCCGGTGCCGAAGCCCAGCACGCTCAGGAACACACCGGAGGCGCGCTTGGCCTCGATGAGCTCGGTGAGGGCGGCCTGGTCGGTGGTGCCGACGTTGAAGTCGCCGTCGGTGGCGAGGATGACTCGGTTGATCCCGTCCTTCACGAAGCTGCGCTCGGCCAGCGCGTACGCCAGCTCGATGCCCGCGCCGCCGTTGGTCGATCCGCCCGCCTCGAGGCGCGACAGGGCGGCCATCACCTCGGCCTTGTCCGAGGTCGGCTCGAGCACGACGCCCGAGGCCCCCGCGTACACGACGATCGCGACCTTGTCCTGCGCGCGGAGGTTGTCGACGAGCATGCCGAGGCCGCGCGCGAGCAACGGCAGCTTGTCGGGCGCGTTCATCGAGCCCGACACGTCGAGCAGGAACACCAGGTTGCGCGCGGGGACCTGCGCGTCGGCGATCGTGCGGCCTTGTAGCCCGATGTGGACGAGCTGGTGCTCGGGCTGCCACGGGCACGGCCCGACCTCGGAGGTCATCGAGAACGGCGCGTCGGACGTGGGCGCTTCGTAGTCGTAGTCGAAGTAATTGACCATCTCCTCGATCCGCACCGCCTCGGCCGGGGGCAGGGCGCCGTCCTGGAGCATCCGTCGCACGTTACTGTACGACGCGGTGTCGACGTCGATGGAGAAGGTGGAACGCGCGTCGTCGGCGATCGCGACGAAGGGGTTCTCGGGCGGCGCCGCGGCCGGCGCGATGCCGAGGCTCGGCGCCGCGATCTCGACCTCGTTCACCTCCGCGCGGCGCTCCTCGGCCTTCGCTTCGAGCCGCGCGTCGCCGCGGGCGGACTGGTACGTCCCGGCCGCGCTCGTGCGCTCACGGTCCGAGCAACCGGTCGGCAGGGCAAGGGCGCACAACAAGAGGTGGGCGACGAGTCGACGCTTCATGGTGTCTGGGAAGACGACCGAAGCGCCGGGGCGGTTCGTCATGGTTGCGCGAAGGACCGGTCCCGAACCGGTCGGGACCTCGGGGACCGAATCGCGGTCGATCAGCCGAACAGGGCCGACGATGCGCCGACGGTCGCGGCCGCCGCCACCCAAGCGCGCAGCAGCTCGGCGTCACGGCACGCGTCGATCCTCGCGCGGACGCCCTCGTCCACCGCGAGGCCGCGGGCCTCGAGCACCGCGAGGATCGCCGCGGCGAGGGCCTCGATGTGCCCGACCTCGCGGCCCTCTTCGCGGCCCTCTTCGCGGCCCTCTTCGCGGCCTTCTTCGCGGCCTTCTTCGCGGCCTTCTTCGCGGCCCTGCGCGAGGAAACGGCGGGCGAACTCACTCTGGTACTCGTATTTGTCGAGCTGCATGTCGGCCTCGAGTGCCCGCCGGGCGGCGTCGTTCAGGAAGGCGAAGACCACGTCAGTGTACAACCGGCCCCGGGCATCGTCGAGGTCGCGGCACGCCTCGAGGAGCGCGCGGCCGACGACGGCGCCGGCGGCTTCGTTCGCATGGGCGAGGATCGACACGACCGCGAGCTCCGGCAGCGCCCGGGCGACCGCGATGTCGGAGATGACCGGGACCTCGGCGGGTCCGAGTACCAGTGGGAGCAGCATCGAGCCGCGCGTATCGATGGCGATGGGCGCCGCTGCCCAACGGGCGACGACCTCGTCGAGCGTCAACACGACGAGGTCGACGGGACAACGCAGTCGAGTCCGAAGGCCTGCGACGTAGAGCACCCAGGTGAACCGCTTGTCCGGGTCGATGCCCAGCTGCACCTCGACGACCAACGCGTTCCCTCCGCGGGGGTCCCCCGGGGCGGAGCGGCGCAGGACGAGGTCGGCGCGGAACTCCGCGGGCTCGAGCTCGGCCACGCTCGCAGGCGCGGGGATCACCTCGTAGACCGAGGACGTCTCATCGCTGCCGTGGGCGCGCAGCAGCTCGACGACGACCTGCGGATGGTCCCGGAGGACCTGCACCAGCAGTTCGTGCTTGGGGGACGGCATCGGCGGTGCGTCGCCGGTCGGCGCGCGGGCGCGGCTGTTGCGGCCGACGACGGCGCCCGTCGGCGAATTTCGTGCACACTCTCGTCGTCGACGAACGCCATGACGCTCCCCGAGACCAACGCTCAGATCCTCCTCGCGTCGCGGCCGCGCGGCGCTGCGACGCTCGACAACTTCCGACTCGTCGAGGCCGAGATGCCGGCGCTCGCCGACGGTGAGGTCCGGGTCCGTCACCAGTGGTTGTCGATCGATCCGTACATGCGGGGTCGCATGAACGACGCGAAGAGCTACGCCGCGCCGCAGGCGCTCGACGCCGTGATGATCGGGCAGACGGTCGGGGTCGTGGTCGAGTCGCGGTCGCCCCAATGGGCGGTCGGGGACGCGGTGGTCCACATGGGCGGCTGGCAGCAGTACTCCGTCGTGGCCGGGGACGATCGCCGTGGCCTGAGGAGAATCGACACCACGGTCGTGCCTGCCTCGGCGTATCTCGGCGCGGTGGGGATGCCCGGGGTCACGGCGTGGTACGGGCTGATGAAGCTCATCGCGCCGAAGCCGGGCGAGACCGTGGTCGTGAGCGCCGCCGCGGGCGCGGTGGGCAGCGCGGTGGGGCAGCTCGCGAAGGCCCGCGGCCTGCGTGCGGTGGGCATCGCGGGCGGGCCCGAGAAGTGCGCGTGGGTGCAGTCGATCGGCTTCGATGCGTGCATCGACCACCGCGCGCACCCCGACGCTCGCGCGCTCGGCTCGGCGCTGCGGGAGGCGTGTCCCGACGGCGTCGACGGCTACTTCGAGAATGTCGGCGGCGCGATCCTCGACGCGGTGCTCGGGCGCATGAACGCCTTCGGCCGCATCGCGCTGTGCGGGATGATCGCGGGCTACGACGGCGCACCGATCCCGCTGGCGCAGCCGCACCTGCTGCTGTCGTCGCGCCTGCGCGTCGAGGGCTTCATCGTCACCGAGCACCCGGAGGTGTGGCCCGAGGCGCTCGCCGAACTCGCGGGGCGCGTCGCCGACGGGAGCCTGCGGTACCGGGAGAGCATCGCGGTCGGACTCGCCGAGGCACCCGCGGCGCTGCTCGGGGTGCTCGCCGGCAAGAACGTCGGCAAGCAGCTGGTGTCGCTGGGCTGAGCGTCACGTCCCCGGCTCCTCGATGGGGCACGCCGCGGACCGCGTCGACGGCTCGACCTGCAAAGAGCGTGGCCGAGCTCGCTCGGGTGGTCGGTCACGCTGCCGCTACGCGCACGTGCCGAACAGCGGATCCGGATCGCAGTCGGCGCCCGGGTCCTGCGCAGCGGGAGCCCCGGCCACGCAGCTCAGCACGAACTGGTGATCCCCACCGTTGCAGCTGTACTTGATGACCGGCATGCCTGCGCGCAGCGCCGCGAAGTCCTCGCTGGTGAGGATCACCTGGTGGCAGTGCCCAGACTCGCCCGATGCGTCGTAGACCACCTCGACGCCCGCCTCGATGTCCGCGAGCGGCACCTCGAGCGCGTGGCCGTGGTTGTTGGAGATGTCGGCGATGATCACCGCTTCGGTGCACATCGACGCCGAGCCCGATTCCGAGCCACCGCTGCTGCTGCTGCCGGACTCCGCGGTGGTGCCGCTGCTGCCCTCGGTCACGCCCGAGTCGCTGCTGCTCGAGTCACCGTTGGTCGTGCTCGCCGTCGTGGTCGCCGTCGTCGAGTCGGTCGCTGTCGCTGTCTCGGTCGTGCTCGCGGTCGTGCCGTCGGTCGTGGGCCCGCCGCTCGAGCTGCCGGTCGAGGCGCCGGTGTCGTCGTCGTCGGCGCTGCAGCCGACCAGCAGCGCGGTGACGCCCGCGGCACAACCGGAGAGGAACGACTTGCGCGAGAGCAGGGGCTTGGCCATGCGCAGATGCTAGCCCAACGGCGACGCACGACGATGGTCGACGGCGCTGCTTTGTCGGTGGCGCCGATGACACCCCGAGCAACGACCACGGCCCCGCACGTCAGCGCGGCTGCGTCACGTGACATGACATGACGTCACGTCACGTCACGTCACGTCACGTCACGTCACGAGTAACACGACGCCCGCGATCGCGACCACGGCCCCGCCGATCGCGGCCACGCCGACCCGCTCGTGGGCGAACCACACCGCGAGCGGGATCACCAGGATCGGCTGCAGCGCCATCAGGCTCGCGGCGACGCCGGCGTGGGTGAGCTGTGCGGCGGTCAGCGACAGACCGACGCCGAGGAAGGGGCCGAAGGTGCCGCCCAGCGAGACCATCATCATCGCGCGGCGATCGGCGAGGCCGCGGCGCACCGCCGGCCACTGCCCGCGCACGGTGACGACGAGCACGAACGCGAGCGTGCCGACCAGCACGCGGATCTGCGTGCTCGCGAAGGGGTCGTACTCGGCCATGCCGTACTTCGCGGTGACCAGGCCGGCGGCCTGGCCGATCGCACCCATCAGCGCGAACGCGACCCCGCGCACCAGCGTCGCGCGACTCGGCGCGCCGAGGGCCCCGGGGGGCGTGCGCGCGACCACGGCCCACGCGATGCCGGCGGTGACCAGCGCCATGCCGGCGACGTCGCGGAGCACGAGCCCCTCGTCGAGCACCCAGATCCCGAGGACGGTGGTGAACAATGGCGCGCTCGCCATGACCAGCGATCCGAGCCGCGGCCCGATGAGGATGAGCGCGCGGAACAGGAACAGATCGCCGAACGCGAAGCCGAGCAGCCCCGAGACCGACAGCCAGGTCCACGCGTCGGCGCTGGCGTCGAGCGGCAGCGCGTGGCCGCGCACGAGCCAGCCGTAGCTCGACAGCAACAGCAGCGCGATCGGCATGCGCAGGAGGTTCACCGGCAGCGAGCCGATCCGCCGGCCGGCCGCCGAGAACCACAGGCTCGTGAACGCCCAGCACAGTGCGGTGCCCAGCGCCGCGAGTTCGCCCAAGGCGCCGTCCGCCATCGCGCCGAGGATCACCCGCGAGGTTGTACCCGACGCACCCGCGCGGGGGCCCCGCTTGACGCCCGCGCCCTGCCGCGCCAGCGTCGGGCAGCCCGATGGACACCCTGCGCGACATCCCGATGGTCCGCCCGCCCGCACGCGGCGAGATGATCCGCGCCGGCAGCAGCGGCGGCGTCTACTTCATGGGCGACTACCTCGGCGCCGGGGCGTATGGCGACGTCTACGAGTGCACCGACGAGTGGTCCAACGGCCTGGTCGCGAAGGTGCTGCGGCCGGCGCAGTCGTTCGAGCAGATGCTCGCCCAGTGGCGGGCCGAGGTCGCGAACCTGTCGCTGCTGCGCCACCCGAACATCACGTACATCCACGACGCGTTCGAGCACGAGGGCGCGTTCTACTTGATCATCGAGAAGTGCATGTACAGCCTCGATCGCATCCTCGGGCGGGCGAACCCCGACTGGGTGCCGCACGTCGCCCGCGACCTGCTGCAGGCGCTCGCGTTCGTGCATCGCCACGGCCACGTCCACAAGGACGTCCACCCGGGCAACGTGTTCGTGAGCCTCACGTCCGATCGCCTGGACGCCGACAAGCCGCCCGTGGCCACGTTCAAGCTCGGGGATCTCGGCATCGCGCGGCTCGAGAGCGACATCCGCCGTTGGGGCACCATCATGGCCCAGTGGATGACTCCGCCCGAGGCCCTCGATCCCGATCGCTTCGGCGTGGTCGGCCGGCCCACGGATCTGTATCACGCAGCACTCCTGCTGGTCGGGGTGATGCGCGGCGAGATGTACCCGTTCACGCAGCAGGAGATCGTCAGCGGCGTGCCGCAACAGATGGCGCTGTCGCTGCACTCGCCCTACCGCGAGGCGATCGCGGGGGCCCTGCACCCGGTCGTGGGCCGTCGCACCCAGACGGCCCTCGAGTTCTGGCGCGAGCTGCAGTTCGCCGACCAATACGCGCTGCGTCCCCTCGACCTCGAGTCCGGTCGCTGACGCGGACTCGGGAGCGAACCCGCGCGCGTGGGCGCTCTCACGCGTCGCCGTTCGTACGCGACGCTTTGGGCGCGGGGCGCCACCTGGTGTAGGCTGATCCGATGCGGATGCGCGTCCTTGGCCCTGTGTCGTCGCTACGGATCGCGCTCGTGCTCGCGGCGCTGCCGATCGGGTGCGCGGGCGGGACCGACCTCGCGGTGACGACGTTCGGTGATGCGACCGGCACCGGTGGCCTCGGCGAAGGGTCGGCGACGACCACCGCAAGCGACGCGAGCGGCACCGCCGACACCACTGCGGGCGGCGCGACCGACTCGGCCGGCTCCACCACCGACCCCGATCCGTCCGGCACCACCGGCGACGATTGCCTCGCCGAGGAGCTCTGCGACGGCCTCGACAACACCTGCGACGGCGACGTCGACGAGGGCTGCGAGTGCGAGCCGCTCGACACGCAGGGCTGCTATTCGGGGCCCGAGGGCACCGACGGCCTGGGCATGTGCACCGCGGGCACGCAGGCGTGCACGGTCGACGGCGCGTGGGGGGCGTGCGACGGCGAGATCACCCCGATCGACGAGGTCTGCGACGGCGCCGACAACGACTGCGACGACGAGGTCGACGAGGGCTTCGACACCGCGGTCTGCGGCGAGGGCATCTGCCAGGTCACGGTCGAGACCTGCACCGAGGGCGTGCCCCAGCGCTGCATCCCGGGCGAGCCCGACGACAGCGAGTCGTGCAACGGCACCGACGACGACTGCGACGGCGACATCGACGAGGGCTGCACCTGCAACGACGGCGAGCAGCAGCCGTGCTACGCCGGCCCGATGGGCACGCAGGGCATCGGCCTGTGCGTCGCCGGGGTGCAGAACTGCGCCAACGGATCGTGGGGGAGCTGCGAGGGCGACGTCGTCCCGACGGCCGAGGCCTGCGATGGTCTCGACAACGACTGCGACATGGCGGCGGACGAGGGCAACCCCGGCGGCGGTGCGGCGTGCGGCACCGGCTTGGCCGGCGTCTGCTCGGTCGGGCACCAGCAGTGCAACAACGCGGTGCTGTCGTGCGTCCAGGACAACCAGCCGTCCGGCGAGGTCTGCGACGGCCTCGACAACGATTGCGACACCGGCACCGACGAGGGCAATCCCGGCGGCGGCGGTGCGTGCAACACCGGCCTCGCCGGCGTGTGCTCCGCGGGCACCAACCAGTGCATGGGCGGCGCGCTGCAGTGCGTGCAGAACGTGCAAGCTTCGATGGAGGTCTGCGACGCCGTCGACAACGACTGCGACGGCAGCAACAACGAGGGCAACCCCGGCGGGGGGCAGGCGTGCAACACCGGCTTGCCGGGCGTGTGCGCGCCGGGGACCACGTCGTGCGCCGGCGGCATCGCGAGCTGCAACCAGACCACGCAGGCCTCGGCCGAGATCTGCGACGGGCTCGACAACGATTGCGACACCGGCACCGACGAGGGCAACCCTGGCGGCGGCGGTGCCTGCAACACCGGCCTGCTCGGCGCGTGTGCGACCGGTGCGACCACGTGCAGCGGCGGCGCGCTCGGCTGCACGCAGACCGTCTTCGCCGGCGGCGAGGTCTGCGGCAACGGCATCGACGAGGACTGCGACGGCGCGCCCGACGACGGCTGCGGTTGCGCGCACAGCGAGTGCGTCGCTGGCGTGTTGCTGGCGGCGGATTGCAGCGGCTGCGCGGCCGAGGTGTGTGCCGTCGACGCGTTCTGCTGCGCCACGTCCTGGGACGGGATCTGCGTGAACGAGGCCGCGATCATGTGCGCCGCGCCGCTGTGCTCGGCCTGCGCCCACTCGCCCTGCGACGCCGGGGGCTTCCTCGTCTCCGGCTGCGACGCCGGCTTCAGCAACTGCGTCGCGTCGGTCTGTGCCGCCGACCCGTTCTGCTGCAACAGCTCGTGGGACGGTGTGTGCGTGGGCGAGGTCGCCTCGGTTTGTGGGCTCACCTGCTGAGCCCAGAGTCGGGCAGGGTCGTCGAGGCGCCGGTGAAACCTCGCTGAAACCGGCGAGCGGAGCGCACACCGGGCAGTATCGCCCGATCGCCAGCGACGACGTTCGTTGCGCGCGCCTGTGGCATCATCGCTGGGATGTCGTCGCGTACGCCTCGTCGGATCCTGAGGGCTGCTGTTGTGCTCGTCGCGATGGGGCTCGGTGCCGAGGCCCGCGCGGAGATCCCCTACCTCGATGAGATCACGCCCGGTGAGCTGCGGGGCGTCGCGCGCACCAACGGCGATGCGTGGCCGCTGGGCTACTGGGAGTACCTGCCCAGCGACTTCGACGATCTCGCGCCCGGCGAGCTCCTGCCGCTGTTGGTGTTCCTGCCCGGCATCGGTGAGTACGACGACGTGTCGTCGTGCCCCGGGAACGTCGACGTCTGCGCGGCGAGCGACTGCGGCAACGACGGCCTGTGTCGCAACCTGTCCTGGGGGCCGCAGCAGCTGATGCGCCTGAACAACTGGGACGACCAGACCCGGCCGTTCGTGATGGTGTCGCCGCAGAACGACGTGCCGCCGTTCTCGAACATCGAGTGGAGCATGACCGAGCTCGACGACTTCTTCGACTTCATCGTCGAGAACTACCCGGTCGATCCGCGGCGGCTCTACCTGACCGGCATGAGCCAGGGCGGGCGCGGGGTGTTCCAGTACGTCGCCCACGCGCCACGGCGCTTTGCAGCCGCGTCACCGCTGCCCGGCGGGCAGGTCCAGGCCGGGGTCACGTGCGGGTTCCAGGACACGGCGCTGTGGATCTTCCACGGCGAGAACGACAACAACGCGAACCTCGGTGTCGGCGTGTTCAGCCCTTGCACCGTGGTCGAGTACGCGTCGATCTACGCCAACCCCGCCGGCTACCCACAGTATCCCGAGTGCGTCTCGTACCTCGGTCAGCCGCGGCCCGCGGGGCGCATCACGATGTTCGACAACGTCGGGCACTCCGCCTGGGTTCCGGCGATCGATCCGATCGGGCAGGGGTTCCCGGCGTCGGAGTGGCCCTCGGACCAGGGCTGCGGCTCGATGGGCCTGACCTTCCGCGACTACAGCGCGGCCTCGGACGCCGACGGAATCTACACGTGGATGCTGTCGCTCGATCGGCCCGATGTCTCCGCGGGCGACGACGTCGAGGTGCCCGGCGACGGCGCGCCGGTGCTGCTCACGGCGACGACGATCGACGACGATGCGATCACGTACACGTGGACGCAGACGAGTGGGCCCGCGGCGACGCTCGTCGATGCCGACAGCGCGACGCTCACCGTCGATGATCTGGCGCCGGAGACGGTCTACACGTTCGAGGTGTTCGCGGTCGACGCGGACAACCAATGGGATCGCGACGAGGTCCTGGTGAGCGTCCTCGAGGCGCCGCTCGGCAGCGAGTCGAGCAGCTCGGGTGGATCGGACGGCGGTGGGACCTCGGGTGGCATCAGCGGCGGGACCTCGGCGGGCGGCAGCGAGTCGACCGGCGCCGGCTCGGACGGCGGCGTGGGCTCGTCGGACGGCGGCGTGGGTTCGTCGGACGGCGGCGTGGGTTCGTCGGACGGCGGCGTGGGTTCGTCGGACGGCGGCGTGGGCTCGTCGGACGGCGGCGT
>LNFM01009434.1_pt1 | contig 14204 bp, 20 predicted proteins | sample 596031 | NCBI WGS metagenome assembly LNFM01 (sample SAMN04254537, study PRJNA301005) | activated carbon metagenome | isolation source: dual media filters at the Ann Arbor, Michigan drinking water treatment plant | place: USA: Ann Arbor
GCGAGCTTGGACGCTGAATGCACGAAGTCTTGCGCTGACTCAGAAATCGCGTCATCGCCGTGGTCACCAATGTTCTTCGTCATTCTGCCCAGCGCTTTCACCACGACCTCGTAATCGTCGGACAACTCGGTGATCAGTTGTTTTGCTGCGTTCGGCATGCTTCCGTCTCCTGTGATGTTTTTAGCTTAGTCCCTAGGCTGAGGCGCCGTGCTTGATGCGGATCAAATCTAACAACATCGCAATTGCTGACGGTGAGCGGCTCAGATCTCGCTCGGCGGGTCGAGGTCACCGCCGCCGTGCGTCTAGGATATGAAGTCAGGAGACGCGCATGCTGTTGCCTCATGCCACGGCCATGGTCGAGGAAGGCCATTTGGGCGGCTCATATACCTTTAGGGTGCTGCAGCGTCTGGATGCGCCAGGGCAATTGACGCTGGTTACGCGTTTGTGTTGAAGCGAAAGCGCTCACGCAATGGTCCTTGACGGCGTTCTCGAGCCGAACCTTTAGATTAGAATGTCCGTTATCGGTCGGTCGTGCACCAGTGACCGCTTCTGGGATTCATCGGCAAGACGTGTCGTGCTTCGGCCACGTGGTTCTAGCGTCAGAACGGTGTCCCCTGGCCTGAGCCACCGGGCGTTCCACACCGTCTAGCTCCAGCCTTACGCAGTCCACGCGCAACGCAGGCAGCGCCGGGTTTCTCGGTGGCCCCATAAGCCGATCTGGTGGGTTACGGTTTTACCCAACCAAGAATGCGTAAGATGCACCAAATTCAACGCGGCACAGGGCCGAAGCTGCTGCTCATTCATGGCCTTGGCGGAAGTTGGCAATCGTGGAGCACGATCCTTGACGCGCTAAGCGCACAGCGGACCGTTATCGCCATCGATCTTCCCGGACATGGCGCCACGCCAGCAGAAGGCGATAGCGGAACCTTCATCGGCCTCGTCGGCAACGTCGAGCGATACATCGCCGACAATGATCTAACTGGGATCGACGTTGTCGGCAGCTCGATGGGCGCGCGCATCGCCCTCGAACTTGCGCGTCGCGGCCGCGTCGGCAACGTCGTCGCACTGGATCCAGGCGGCTTCCGTCGCGGCTGGGAACGAACCTTCTTCAAAGTCACCATCGGGCTGTCGGGACGATTGTTGCGCATGATCCGGCCGCTACTGCCGACGCTTAGCCGTTATGCCGCTACGCGCACGGCGTTGCTGGCACAATTGTCTGTGCGGCCATGGGCGCTCGATCCGAATGTCGTAGCGACCGAACTGACGGGTCTCAGCAAGACGCCGACGTTCGCCGCGTTGGTTGAAGATCTTGCCACTGGTCTGGAGCAGACCGGGCCAGCCGAGGAATCCACTGGTCGCGTCGTGATCGGGTGGGGCAGGCAGGATCGGCTTTGCCTGCCGCGCCAAGCGGCGCGTGCCAAAGCAGCGTTCCCTTCGGCAGATTTGCACTGGTTCGAGTCCAGCGGCCATTTCCCGGGTTGGGATATGCCCGACGAGACAATCGCGGTCGTTTTAGACGCAACCCAGCGCCGCTCTAATGTCGATCGCTGAATGCGCCTCAAACAATGCCCCAATGGCGGATCGGCGGCCAAGTGTCATTGGCAAGCGCAGGCGTTGACCGACACGAGCGGTGCTCGCGGTGGCCGGACATGGTTGTAGTTCGTCTGCTTTGCGGCGCGCGACCGCTAGAGGCAGCTTCAGGGATGCAGCGGCTGGCAAATGCCGCATTCCGGTCGTTCGTAACTTCGTTGTCGGTAGGGCAGGGATTGGCCCCGGAACGGACATCAGCTTGAGCAACTGGCGAGATGTTGCCGCGCCACCTCAACAGCGTTTTTCAGTTCACCGCGTAGGCTAATGTCAGGCGGCCAATAATCTGCGTACTCAAACCACCACGCCAACAATTGCTCATCGTTCAGAGAAAGCCGGACTCCTTCAATCTCTTCAATGAAGTCCTCGTATTGGTGCTTCCGCCGACCGCGAAGCTGATCCGCTATCGCCTCGCGGGGTGTGACTTTGAGGACGTCGAAGTTCTGGATCAGTATGCTGCGGATTTCATCCGCTAGCCTACGGTCGTGGTAGCTCCCGCTGCTCGCGTTCATCCTGGGCTCCCGGCCCAAGCATGCGATTCTTTTCGACTCGTGCCAATGACCGTAATCTGCGAATTCGTGCCGGTGATGAAAGTGGCCTGAGCGAATGAGTAGCGCCGCATTCGCGTCATTCACCTTTCGACGACCCGCCTCGCTCGGCTGCTGACCTGCTTCCGAGAGTTCATCCGTTCAGGCAAATAGGGTCGGCGAACTGCTGCGCCGACTCTTTCGGCTTCATGCTTGAGTTCTGTTCCCCCGCGCACGACATGATCTGCGCGCTCCGCACGTTGCCCAGGTTTTGGCTTCAATGTTTCGAAAACACGGGGCGGTCAGCGACTTCATCGACTTGCTTCCAGAGATCCCGTCCCTTCGGGATCACACAGGGGTCACAAAGAGACGAAACTCGCGGCCCCGGCCTGAAACGCATTGCGCCATGAATTGCTATGTTTATCAACGGAATCTAGCCGTTCTTGGCACATGCTGAAACACAGAGAAATTAGGTTGCGCTTTGCTTTGGGAGCTAAGGGTAGCGAGTTCTTATCCCGCCGCCCCGACCATAAACGAGAAAACGCCGCGCCTCCGATGGAGACGCGGCGTTTCTGGTTTCGGTCCTACCGGTGATTAGCCGCGATACGGCTCGCCATTCTCGTAGAAATAGCGGCCCGACTGCTGATCGTAGAAGTAATAGCGGCCGGTGCGTTGGTCGTAGCGTTCACGGCGATTGTCGACGTTGCCGCAGCGGCCTTCCTGACGGCAGCCGAGATACCAGCCGGCCGCAGCGCCAACCGCGGCGCCAGCGAGTGCTGCTTCGTCGTCGCCCAGCACTGCGCCGGCGACGCCGCCGATTGCTGCGCCACTGAGCGCACCTTGTTCGCTCTGCGTCATGCCGGTGCACGCTGAAAGCGCGATCGCCGCGGCGGAAATGATACCTGTCAAAGCCATACGCATGGCGTGCTCCTGTCGTTCCCAGTGTCTAATGGGCTGACAACGAGCGTGCTGGTGTTGCGTTCCGTGGCGATTGTGCCAGGCGACGCTATATGGCGCCGACGTCACGCAAGCGTGCGAGTTCCAAATCTTCGGTTCCCAACAGTTCCCGCAGCGTCTGTTCTGTATTCTCGCCAAGCAAGGGCGGGGCAATGCGTGGATCGGGCGGCGTGGCGCTCATGCGGATGGGGTTGGCCGTGAGCTTAACTTGCGCGCCGTCGCTGCGTATCATCGTTTGCACCGCGCCACGCGCGATAACGTGCGGATCGGCGAACACTTGCGGCAGCGTGTTGATCGGCCCGCATGGCACGCCAGCCTGCTCAAGCACACTCATCCAGTGGGCCGTCGTTCGCTGGTTCATGATTGCCGCAATGGCGCTTGTGAGCTCAACGCGATTAGCGATACGCGCCGGATTCGTCGCGAAGCGCGCATCGTCGGCGAGCTTTACGCCGGCGGCTGCGCAGAAATCCCGGAACTGCCCGTCATTGCCGACAGCGAGCACAACGTGACCGTCGACCGTCGCGAACACTTGATAGGGCGCGATGGACGCATGCGCATTGCCGAGGCGCTTGGGCTCTTCACCAGAGAGCAGATAGTTCATGCCAAGATTGGCCAACATCGCGACTTGGCAATCGAGCAAAGAGATGTCGAGGTGTTGACCCTCGCCGGTGCGCTCGGCATGGCGGAGCGCGGCGAGGATCGCTGTGACGGCGTACATGCCGGTAAAGAGATCGGCGACAGCGACGGCGGACTTCATCGGCTCGCCCGCGGGTTCGCCTGTGAGGCTCATCAAGCCGCCCATGGCTTGGATCATGTAATCATAGCCGGCGCGCTTCGCATAAGGTCCGTCCTGTCCGAAGCCGGTAATGGAACAATAGACGAGCGCTGGATTGGCGGCTCGGAGGCTCTCATAATCGAGACCGTACTTCTTCAATCCGCCTGTCTTGAAATTCTCGACCAGAATTTGGCAGTGCGGCGCCATGCGGCGCACGAGGTCAGCGCCTTCCGGATGCGCGAAATCGATCGCCACGGAACGTTTGTTGCGATTGGCGGCGAGATAATAGGCGGCGTCGCCAGGCGCGCCGTCTGGCTGCGTGGTGAAGGGCGGGCCCCAGCCGCGTGTGTCATCGCCGGCGCCCGGCTTTTCGACTTTGATCACATCGGCGCCAAGATCGCCCAGAATCTGGGTCGCCCACGGGCCTGCGAGCACGCGTGAGAGATCGAGAACGCGCACGCCTGCGAGGGCGGCTTTGGGGGCGGGCGCGTCTGTCATCAAATCACCTGGGATTGTCTTGCTCTGGCTTTGGACGCTGGTTAGAGCGGCGCCCATGAGTGAAGTCAAAACACCTGTCGCCACAGGCGGCTGCCAATGTGGGGCGGTTCGCTATGCGCTTTATGTCGCGCCAGAGAATTCGCATGTCTGCCACTGCCGCATGTGCCAGCGGGCGACGGGTGGCGTGTTTGCAGCCCTCGCCGGCGCGCCGAAGGCCGCGTTCGCTTGGACCAAGGGTGAGCCGGCCGTGTTCGAGAGCTCTAACCTCGCCAGGCGCGCCTACTGCCGCGATTGCGGCACGCCGCTTTCGTTCAGCTACAACATGCCGGAAGCGCGCTTCTACGTGACCATTGGATCGATGGATGAGCCCGAGGCGGCGCCGATCATCATCCAGTATGGCGTTGAGAGCAAAATTGGCTGGGTAAGGTTTTGCGAGGATGTACCGAGCGAAACCACTGGCGCTGATCCGAAAGTTGCGGAATTCTTCGCCAAGATGCAGAGCCGCCAAGGGTGAACGAACATCCTCTACGCTCGCGCCTGCGTGAGTTCTATTTCGGGCATACGCAGAAGGCGATCCGCTTTCAGGGCGTTTTGCTGGTGCTAGACCTGCTTATCGTCGGCTTCTTTATCGGCAGCCAATTCATCGCCGAGCAAAGCTGGTTTTGGATTGTAGACGCAGCGATCGCGGCCTTCTTGGCGGTAGATTTGTTTGCAAGGCTCTTCGCGTTCGGCACGTTGCAGCGCTGGCTGAAATTTCCGACCACCTGGATCGATCTGGTTGTTCTGGCGACGCTGCTTTTCCCCGCTGTGCTTCACAATTGGGGCTTCTTGCGCATCTTGAGGCTTTGGACGCTGGTTCACAGCGAGAGGTTTTGGAACGTGCTCGCGCGCGGGCGCTATGACGACACTTACGTTGAGGATCTAAGCAAAGCGATCGTAACGCTTTTCGTTTTCATCTTCATGGCGGCGGGCTTTACGCAGGCGTTCTTCCTGGGGGCGCATCCCGGGCTCAACAACTTCGTCGATGCTATGTATTTTGTCGTGACGTCGCTCACGACAACCGGGTACGGTGACATCACGCTACCGACCGCGTCGGGCAGGATGTTCTCCATCATCCTGATGATTGCGGGCATCAGCCTTTTCTTTTCGGTCGCACAAAAGGCTTTCGCGCCGCAGCGGCGCATCGCTGCGTGTTCATCGTGTGGCATCGACCGGCATGAGCGGGACGCGCGCTTTTGCCGGGGCTGCGGCGAAGAGTTGCCCTTGCGCGGAGAGCGCAAGCGCGCCAAAGCGTCGGGTGAAGAGGGCGGTTAGCTCAGCGGTAGAGCGTCTCCTTTACACGGAGAGGGTCGGGGGTTCGATCCCCTCACCGCCCACCATCGTACGCTGCGCGCAGCGGAGTGTAGGATGTCCTCCGTAGCCTTGGCGTAGGAGGACTGGTTCTTGCCTTCGCGCAGCCTCGGATGGCTTACGCCATGAGCTACGCGCGCGGGAGGAACTGACCCTCCCACGCGCGCGCTGATGATGGTCTATGCGCCTCGACCCTAATCCGCCGTCGCACTGCCGACACGATTGCGCGTGCGGTAGAGCGAATAGAGGATCGCGCCGCCGAGAAGCGCCAAGGTGGCGATCAGCGACCATTGCGGTTCGAGATAGGGGACCCAACCCAGTTCCTTAGACAAGCCGAAGTTCCAGATGATCTTGGCGCCGATCAGCACAAGTACGAGCGAGAGGCCGTACTTCAGATAGGTGAAGCGCTCCACCGCGGCCGCCAGCATGAAATACATCGAACGCAAGCCGAGAATGGCGAAAATGTTCGAGGTGTAGACGATGAACGGGTCACGCGTGACGGCGAAGATCGCAGGCACCGAGTCAACCGCGAACACGATGTCGACCGCCTCGACCATGATCAGCGCCAGAAAAAGCGGCGTCGCAAAGAGGACCATCTTGCCGGTTTGCGGATGCGGTTGGCGAACGAAGAAGTTGTGGTTTGTTATGCGGTCCGTCACCGGCACAATGCGGCGCACGAACTTCAAGAGCACGTTGTCTTCAAGCTTAATGTCGTGACCGCTGCTCTTGCTGGTCAGCATTCGCCACCCGGTCCAGATCAGGAAGGCGGCGAAGATGTAGAGCACCCAAGTGAACGAGTTTACGATAGCTGCGCCTGCGCCGATGAAGAGGGCGCGGAAAACGATGGCGCCAATAATGCCCCAGAACAGCACGCGATGCTGATACTCACGCGGCACCGCGAAGTAGGTGAAGATCAGCGAGATGACGAAGATGTTGTCGAATGCCAGCGCCGTCTCGAGCAAATAGCCCGTGTAGTATTGAATGAGTGCTTGCTGGTTCAGATTATCCGCGCCGTCGTAATAGCGCGGATCGGGCTCATAGAAAAAGCCGATGTAGGCGCCGAACGCGATCGCGAGCGAGGCAAAGCCCGCCCACATTAGCGCGCTCTTCTTTGGCGAGATCACTTCGTCGTGGTTGTTGACGACGCCAAGGTCGAGCCACAGCAGCGTCGCGATAATCGACAGAAAGACGAGCCACAGCCAAATTGGCTGACCCGCAAACTCGTTGAAGACAAAATCCATTCGCTTGCTCCCAAAAGCGGTCACGCACAGCGAATTGCGGTTGGAGGCCGTCCGGGCTCGGGCTCGGGACGGGGGCTGGAGCGTGGGGACGCCTCTGCCCGCAATCCTCCAGTCCGACATCACGGTTCGCGAGAACCGCCAGAGGGGCCCGGCCTGGTTCGCGGACATATGGCGCCTCTTGTTGATCTGACAAGCGGGGGGCGGCCCAAATGGGGAAACTGACTTCGCGATGGGGCCAGCCGGGGCTAACCTGCGCTGATGAGGTGGATTCCTTTCCGCGCCGGGATGATGGCGGCCGCCGCGCTTGGACTAAGCGCCTGCGACCGGCTGGGCCTCGGGCCGCAGACCGCCGAGCCCGCGCCGGTCACGCAGCCGCCTGCGGCGGCGGTCCCCGTTGTCGATCCGGCTCTGCGCAGCCACGCGGGCCAGGATTATGCGGCCTTTGTGGCGGCGTCCGGCGCCCGCTACGCGCCAGACCAACTGGGCTTGGGAGCAGGCGACCGCGCCAGGGTCTGGCGAGCGATGGCTGCAGCCGAGGCCGGGGAAGTGCTCAGCGGCGGCGGTGCGGAGGCCTTGGTGTTCCGTGGTTGCGCCGAAACCGGCTGTGCCGACGGGGTGGCGATTGTCGCCGTCGACGTTGCGACAGGTGCGGCCTTTGTGGGCGTCAAGGACGCGGGCGGCGCCGACGTGCTGACGCCGAACGACCGCGTCGAGGCGCTGCTGCGCCTCAATTCGCCGACCCGCAGCTGGGACAATCCCGAAGCCGCGCCCGAGACAGCGGCGCCTTAATCTTTCTTTGCTACAGGCTGACTTTCGCGCGCTTGACCAGGACGGCGGGTTGGCCTAACCACCCGCCTCTCGCGGATCAGAACGCGGGTGTAGCTCAGTTGGTTAGAGCGCCGGCCTGTCACGCCGGAGGTCGCGGGTTCGAGCCCCGTCACTCGCGCCATTTCGCGCTTAGATTTCTGCCACATCGCCGGATTGCCATTGGAAGCGGGCGCCACTAGCGTCCGCGCCGATTTCGCGGCTGCGGCGCCAGAACTCTGGCGTCGCGGCCCGATGCGCACTAGGTGGACCGCATGGGCCTCGACCTCATTGAATACGCGCCGATTCTCATCTTCTTCGCGATCGCGACGGTGATGGGTGCAGGCTTTTTGATCGCCGCCTGGGCGGTCGCGCCGAAGAACGCCGATAAAGAAAAAGTCTCCGCCTATGAGTGCGGTTTCAACGCGTTCGACGACGCGCGCATGAAGTTCGACGTGCGCTTCTACCTTGTCTCGATCCTCTTCATCATTTTCGACCTCGAAGTCGCGTTCCTGTTTCCCTGGGCGCTGACGCTTGGCGCCATGCCGCCCGAGATTGGTCAGTTCGCGTTCTGGTCGATGATGGGCTTTCTCGGCGTGCTGACGGTTGGCTTCATCTACGAATGGAAAAAGGGCGCGTTGGAGTGGGAATGATCCGATGACCACAACCACACCCGCAGGCGGCGCTGCGCGCGCCGGAGTCGAGGGCGCGTTCCCGGTGAAAGAGGACGACCCGTTCTATACGGGTCTCTCCAATCAACTCGCCGACAAAGGGTTTATCACCGCGGCTGCCGATGATCTCATCACCTGGGCGCGCACTGGTTCGCTGATGTGGATGACGTTCGGCCTCGCATGCTGCGCTGTCGAGATGATGCAGGCATCGATGCCGCGCTACGATCTTGAGCGCTTCGGATTTGCGCCCCGCGCTAGCCCACGTCAGTCCGATGTGATGATTGTCGCCGGCACGTTGACCAACAAAATGGCGCCGGCGCTCCGCAAGGTCTACGACCAGATGCCGGAGCCGCGTTACGTGATCTCGATGGGCTCGTGCGCCAATGGCGGCGGCTATTATCACTATAGCTACAGCGTTGTGCGCGGCTGCGATCGCGTCGTGCCGGTCGATATCTACGTGCCAGGCTGCCCGCCAACGGCGGAAGCGCTGGTCTATGGCGTGCTGCAATTGCAGCGCAAAATCCGCCGCTCGGGAAACATCGTGCGATGACTCAAGCGCTAGAAGATCTGGGCGCGCATATTCGTGCGTCGATGACCAACGCAGTGACGGCGCATGCCGTCAGCGTCGGCGAGCTTACTTTAGAAGTGCGCGCCGATGACATCGCCACGGTGATCAAGTTTTTGCGCGATGATCCGCGCTGCAAGTTCACAACGTTGATCGACATTTGCGGCTCTGATTACCCTCAGCGCGGCAAACGTTTCGACGTCGTCTATCACTTGCTGTCGATGCAACTAAACCATCGCATCCGCATCAAGATTCAGACGGACGAGAACACGCCGGTCGCTTCGATCGTCGGCATTTTCCCTTGCGCGGATTGGTTCGAGCGCGAGGCGTTCGACATGTACGGCATTCTCTTCTCCGGCCACCCGGACCTACGCCGCATCCTCACCGATTACGGTTTTGAGGGCTTCCCGCTGCGCAAGGATTTCCCGATGAGCGGCCACGTCGAGGTGCGCTACGATTCCGAGCAGCAGCGCGTCGTCTATGAGCCGGTGAAGCTGCCGCAAGCGTTCCGTAACTTTGACTTCCTCTCTCCATGGGAAGGCATGAACTTGCCGGGCGATGAGAAGGCGGGTAGCGCCGAAAAGGCCAAGCCATGAGCGCAGCACCGCTCTCCGGCCGTTGCCTGTGTGGCGCCGCGCGTTTCACCGCGACACCAGAAAAGATGACGATGGACGCGTGTCATTGCTCGATGTGCCGACGCTGGGGCGGCGGTCCGGCGATGACGGTGTTTTGCACCGATGTGCAGTTCGAGGATGAGAGCGCCGTCGGCGTCTATGTTTCATCAGAGTGGGCGGAGCGCGGGTTCTGCAAAACCTGCGGCTCGAGCCTGTTCTGGCGCACGCACGACCGCAAGATGTTCACGGTCTCGGCGCACGCATTCGACAATCCCGAGCAGTTTCCGTTCGAGGTCGAGATCTACATCGACCAGAAACCTGCAAACTATGCCTTCGCAAACGCCACTAAGAAAATGACTGGCGCGGAAGTCGAGGCGCAGTTTGCCAGCCTCTCCAGCGGAGAGACAGAGTAGCAAATGGCTGACGATCTATCCTCTGCTGTGCCAGCGCCCGCCGAAGAGAAGCGCACATTCACAATCAATTTCGGCCCGCAGCACCCCGCTGCGCACGGCGTGTTGCGCCTGGTGCTGGAACTGGACGGCGAAGTCGTCGAGCGCGTCGATCCGCATATCGGGCTGCTGCATCGCGGCACCGAGAAGCTGATCGAGTACAAGACCTATCTGCAAGCGATCCCGTACTTCGACCGGCTCGACTACGTCGCGCCGATGAATCAGGAACACGCGTTCTGTTTAGCGATCGAGCGGCTCGCTGGCATTGAAGTTCCGCGCCGCGCGTCGATCATTCGCGTGCTCTATTCCGAGATTGGTCGCATCCTCAGCCACCTCTTGAACGTCACCACCCAAGCCATGGATGTCGGCGCGCTGACGCCGCCGCTTTGGGGGTTTGAAGAGCGCGAAAAGCTCATGGTGTTCTACGAGCGCGCCTCGGGTTCGCGCTTGCACGCCAATTACTTCCGCCCGGGCGGCGTCCACCAGGATTTGCCGCCAGCTCTGATTGAAGACATCGAGGTCTGGGCCGATCAGTTTCCGGGCAAGGTGCGCGATATCGAAGGGCTGCTCACCGGCAACCGCATCTTCAAGCAGCGCAACGTCGATATCGGGGTTGTAACGCAGGAAGACGCTCTGAAGTGGGGCTTCTCTGGCGTACTGGTGCGTGGTTCGGGCATGGCCTGGGACCTGCGCCGCTCGCAGCCATACGAGATTTACAGCGAACTCGATTTCAAAATCCCGCTCGGCAAGAACGGCGATTGCTACGACCGCTATCTCTGCCGCGTCGAGGAGATGTACGAGTCCACCAAGATCATCAAACAGTGCTGCGAATTGCTGCGGAAGACGCCAGGTCCGGTGATGCCGGAGCACTCGAAGTACGCGCCGCCGCGCCGGGCTGAGATGAAGAGCTCGATGGAAGCGCTCATCCATCACTTCAAACTTTATACCGAAGGCTTCCACGTGCCGGCGGGTGAAGCTTACGCAATGGTCGAGGCGCCAAAGGGCGAGTTTGGCGTCTACCTCGTCGCCGATGGCACGAACAAACCGTATCGCGTGAAGATCCGTGCGCCAGGTTTCCCGCACTTGAACGCCATGGACTATCTCTGCAAAGGCCACATGCTGGCTGACGTCTCCGCCGTTTTGGGCTCGCTCGACATCGTGTTCGGTGAGATCGACCGTTGAACGAGACCTCGGCATCCCTTGCATCCGGTACCTATGGCCGGGACTTCGCCCTAGTGGCGGGCGCCTGGGTGCTTGCAACACTGCTCAGCTTTGCGTTGAGCGCCGTGCTCGCGCCCGGTCATCTGTTGTTTCTCGTTCCTGCGGGCCTTGCGGCGTTCGCGATGTTTCGCGGCGCGTATCTGAGCGCCCAAGTGGCGCAAGAGTTCGCAGTCCGCATACTGCGCCTGCCTGCGATCGCGTTTGTGGTTTGGATTGTGGTGTTTGCTCTGATCTTGGCTGCGGGAGCGTTTGGTGGCCTTTCTCTCCCCGGCGCCGGACAGGCCATGGGCGAGATGCTCGCGATCGGCGGGTGACGAGATGAGCGTAGAGCAGGTCCCGCTAATGCTTTGGATCGAGGGCAGTGTCGCTCTCGTGATCGCACTGGCGTTCGTGCTGTACGCGTTCTTTGCCTTTAAGCCGGAGCACGTGGAGCACCATCCCGCGCGCGTGCGCATTGGTGCAGCGATCCAAGGCTTGGCGATCGGCTTACTGATTGGCTTCGTCATCGTGCCGTTGCGGACGCAAGTGATGGATATGCGCGGCTACGAGACGAGCGTCTCCGCCGGCACGGCCTCGCTCTCGTTTTTGCCGGCCTTGCTGTTGTTAATCGCCATTCGGCGCGGCGCGCTGCTGAAGATGCCGTTGGTGTCGAAGTATTTGCGCGCATTTCGCCGTGCGACGCTGCTCAAGGCGCGCGACGACGCGAACAAGGCGTTGAGTAAGCTCGATGAAATTGAGGGCCGGAGGGCCGCGGCATGAACCTTGTTCAGGACGAGAACGTTCTGCTTAGCCTGGCGCTTTGGGTCGGTGTGGCGATCATCGCCGCTGTTGCGCTGTCGTACTTTCTGCGCCCACGCGTGCGGGCGCTCTATCCTGGCGGTTGGCGGCGATATCTGTCGGCGCTGACGATCCAGGCTGTCGGCTTCATGCTGCCGATTCCGATCGTGCTGTTGCTCTTGCTGGGCGCGCCGATCCCGGCTGGGCTTGATGTCATAGTCGCGGTTTGCGTCGGATTGGCTGTCGTCTTCGCACTGCGCTCGATGCCTGTGACCGGCCCGATGCTAAAGGATTTGCACCGCGCGCGTGTCGAAGCGGCGATGCAGCGACTGGAGCGCAAACCATGAGCGCTGTCGATGTCGTCGAGCGCCAACTCGAGGCGTATAACGCGCAGGACCTCGACGCGTTCTGCGCATGCTTTGCTGACGATTGCGTGCTGGCGGAGCTGAATGGCACGGTGACTCAATCAGGCATGGCCGCGATCCGTGCGCGCTATGCGGAGCTTTTTGCGCGCTACCCGGAAAACAAGGCGCGTATCGTCAATCGTATCGTCGTCGGCGACGTCGTGTTCGATCACGAAGATATCTCGCGTTCGCCCAGCGAGCGCATTAACGCCGTCGCCATTTACACCGTAAAAAACGGGCTCATTGCCCGCTGTGACTTTGTGAGAGAAGCATGAGCGTCCGCCGTCTAGCCGCAGATCAGCCCGCGAGCTTCACGTTCTCCCCGGAGACGATGGAGAAGGCGCGCTGGTGGATCGCGAAATATCCGCCTGAACGCAAGCAATCGGCGATTATTCCGATCATGTGGCTGGTGCAAAAGCAGGAAGGCTGGGTCAGCGAGCCGTCCATCCAGGCGATGGCGAAGCTCCTGGAAATGCCGCCGATCCGCGTGCTCGAAGTCGCCACTTTCTACACGATGTTTCACCTCGCGCCGGTCGGCAAACACCACTTCCAGCTCTGCGGCACGACGCCGTGCATGCTGCGCGGCGCGGAAGATCTGAAGACGGTCTGTAAGAGCCGCATCGGCGAGAAGCACACGGTTAGCGCTGATGGCATGTTCTCATGGGAAGAGGTCGAGTGCGTCGGGGCGTGTGTGAATGCGCCGGTCGTGGCGATTGATGATTACTATCACGAAGACCTGACGCCCGATGCGTTGGAGGCTCTGATGGATAAGCTCGCGCGCGGCGAAAAGATCGAGCCGGGTTCGGCGATTGGCCGTCAAACCTCCGCGCCAGAGAACGCGCAGAAGACGCTCACCGATCCCTCGCTCTATGATGGCTCGCTCGCGCGCCCAATCAAATTGCCTGGCCTGCCGGAGAACGCGTGAGCGATACGCCGCCCCCGATGCCGCGGCGCGAGAAGCTAGCGGTGGAGCGCCAGATCGGCCCGCCTTCGCTGCAGAAGAGCGGTGCGCTCGTGCTTTATGGGCTCGTGACGCTCGCGCTGATTGGGGTTGCAGTTTACATGGCGCTTGTTGAACGCCAGCCGCTGATGAGCGGCTACGTTGCGGCGCCGGCCATTGGAGCCCTCTGGTTTGGGCTCCGCTTGATTATGACTTGGGGTTCGCATGCTCGCCGATAAGGACCGTATCTTTCTCAATCTCTACGGGACGCATGGCGCGGACCTGGAGAGCGCGAAGAAGCGCGGCGCATGGAACGGCACAGCCGACATGCTGAGCGCGGGCCGCGACTGGATCATTCAGCAAGTGAAGGATTCCGGTTTGCGCGGTCGTGGCGGCGCAGGCTTCCCGACGGGTTTGAAGTGGTCCTTCATGCCGAAAGAGGTGAAGGATCGTCCGCACTATCTCGTCGTCAATGCAGACGAGTCCGAGCCGGGCACCTGCAAAGACCGCGATATCATGCGCCACGATCCGCACCTTCTGATCGAAGGCTGCTTGCTCGCCTCGTTCGCGATGCAGGCGCACGCTTGTTACATCTATCTGCGCGGCGAGTACGTCGCTGAACGCGAAGCGATGGAGCGCGCGGTCAAGGAAGCCTACGAAGCCAAGCTGATCGGCAACGGCAACGTCCATGGCTGGGACTTCGACGTTTACATCCACCACGGGGCCGGCGCGTACATTTGCGGCGAAGAGACCGCTCTGATCGAAAGCCTTGAAGGCAAAAAGGGTCAGCCGCGTCTGAAGCCGCCATTCCCGGCGAATGTCGG
>LNFM01015498.1_pt1 | contig 14204 bp, 14 predicted proteins | sample 596031 | NCBI WGS metagenome assembly LNFM01 (sample SAMN04254537, study PRJNA301005) | activated carbon metagenome | isolation source: dual media filters at the Ann Arbor, Michigan drinking water treatment plant | place: USA: Ann Arbor
TGGTGCTTTCCTTCAGCACGACGATGTTCGGGTGCTTCATCAGCCGCAGCAGATGGTCCCAATGCAGGTCGGACTTCACCCGCGGCGGGTTGTTATAGATGCCGATCGGCAGTTCCACCGCATCCGCGCATTCGGCGAAGAACGCCTCGATGTCCTCCTCCGGCGCGCAGATATAGGCGGGGGCTGCCAGGATCGCGCCATCCGCGCCGGCGGCCTTGGCGTGCTTGAGATAGGCGATGGTGGCCGCCGTGCTGGTGCCGGTGCAGCCGTAGAACATCTTCATGCCGCCCGTCTTCATCTTGGCGGTCTTCTCGACGATCTCGCGCCGTTCCTCCGGCGTCAGCATCGAGACCTCCCCGGTCGAGCCCATGATGAGCACGGCGGAGGTCCCGTTCTTCGCCTGCCAGTCGATCAGCGTGCGGAAGCCGCCGAAATCGATGCTGCCATCGGCATTGAAGGGGGTGATCAGGGCGACGAAAGACCCCTCGATCCGCATCTTGGTCATCGGCATTCTCCAGCAGGAAGGCCGAGCCTAACGCGGTCCGGCGCGGCTGCAAATCACCCAGCCTGGGCGCGGCGGGGGCCAAAAATACTCCCGCATGGCGGGACTGCCCCTTTCGCGACCGGGCTGACCAAGCAATTCTACATGCAATTACGGGAGTCACCTCATGCCATCGCGCCGCAGCCTCCTCCGCGCCTCGTCCCTGCTGGGCCTCGCGCCGCTCGCCATGCCGGCCCTGGCGCAGGCGCCCTGGCCGTCGCGGCCCATCACCATCGTCGTGCCCTTCCCGCCCGGCGGGTCGAACGACCTGCTGGCGCGGCCGGTGGCGCTGAAGCTGCAACAGGCGCTGGGCGGGCATCCGGTGGTGGTGGAGAATCGCGGCGGCGCCGGCGGCACGGTGGGCGCCATGGTGGTGGCCCGCGCCCCGGCCGATGGACATACGCTGATGTGGGGCCATGTCGGCACGCTGGCGGTGAACCCCTGGATCTACCCGAACAACCCCTATGACGTGCTGCGCGACTTCGCCCCGGTGGCGCTGGTGGCCACCCTGCCCTCCATCCTGACCATCCATCCCTCGGTCCAGGCACGCACGGCCGCCGAGTTCATCGCCTTGGCAAAAGCCAATCCCGGCGCCTTGGAATATGGCAGCGCCGGCAATGGCGCGGCGTCGCACATCACCATGGCCGCCTTCTGCGACGCGGCCGGGATCGAGCTGGTGCACGTGCCCTATCGCGGCAACGGCCCGATGCTGGCGGATCTGATGGCCGGCCGGCTGAAGGCGAGTTTCGCGGGCGCGCCGGTGGTGCTGCCCTCGATCCGCGACGGACGGCTGCTGGGGCTGGGGATGAGCGCGCTCGCCCCCTCAGACGCCCTGCCCGGCATCGTGCCGATCGCGGCCGGCGCCCTGCCGGGCTTCGAGGTGGTGCAGTGGCACGGGCTGGTAGCCCCCGCCGCGACACCGCCCGAGGTGGTGGCGCGCATCAACGCCGCGGTGAACGGGCTTTTGGGCGATGCCGACCTGAAGGCGCGGCTGGTGACCGAGGGCGCGGACGCCGCCCCGCGCACGCCCGAGGCCTTTCGCACGCTGATCGCCAGCGAGCTGGAGCGTTTCCGCGTGCTGATCGCCCGCGCCGGCATAAGGGCGGATTGAGCGCTTGCTGACCCTGACAGTCGCCTGCGCGCCCTATGACCGCGTGCGCGCCCTGTTCGATGGGCGCGTGCAGATCCCCGGCATACGCCTGGTGCAGGTGCCGATCCATTCCGAGCAGAGTTTTCCGCGTGCCTTTTCGCGCGCGGAATTCGATGTGACGGAGCTTTCGCTGTCCTCGCACCTGCTGCAACTCTCGCGCGGCGAGGCGGCCTATGCGGCGATCCCGGCCTTCGTCTCCCGCGCCTTCCGGCATGGCTGCATCTATCTGCGCAGCGGGGCAGGCATCACCGGCGCGAAGGATCTGGAGGGGCGGCGCGTCGGCATTCCCGAATACCAGATGACGCTCGGCCTCTGGCTGCGCGGCATCCTGGCCGATGACCACGGCGTGGATGTGAACGGCATCGCCTGGCGCACCGCCGGCACCAACGCGGCCGGCCGGCGGGAGCGCCTGCCACTGGAACTGCCGCCGGAGATGGATGTGCAACCCATCCCCGGCACGCTGAACGACGCGCTGCTGGCGGGCGAGATCGACGCCGTCCTGTCCCCCACCGAACCGGCCGCCTTCGCCGCCGGGGACAAGCGGGTGGCGCGGCTGTTCCCGGACCCGCGCGCCGCCGCCATCGCCTATCACCGCCGCACCGGCTTCCACCCGATCATGCACCTGGTCGGCATCCGCCAGGACATCCTGGCGCGCGACCCCACGCTCGCCCCGCGCCTGACCGCCGCCTTCGCCGAGGCCAAGCGCCTGGCACTGGCGGATATCGAGGCGGATCTGCGCCATTCCTCCCTGACCCAGATGCTGCCCTTCCATGCGGAGGAGTGGGCCGCCACCAAGGCCCTGCTCGGCGCCGACCCCTGGACCTACGGCATCGCCGCCAATCGGGCGGAGCTGGAGGCCATCTGCCGCTGGTCCCACGCGCAGCACCTGTCGCGGCGGCAGCTGGCGGTGGAGGAGGTGTTTGCGGCGGGGGTGGAGGGCTGAGAGACCGTTTGAGAATACTGACGGACCGCAGTCTCAAACGGTCTCTGAGCCTTTCCGAATCGCCGCCGCACTACCGCGGATCGATCCCCGCCGCCCGGACGATCGGCGCGAAGCCGGCGATCTCGGCGCGCACGAATTCGGTGTAGCTTTCCGGCGTGCTGTCCGGCGGCGGCGCCCCGGTCAAATCCTCGAAGCGGGTGATGGTGGCGGGCTCGGCCAGGGCTTCGCGGATCACGCTGGCCAGCCGGGCGACGATCGGCGCGGGCAGGCCGGCAGGGCCGGAAATGCCGAACCAGGCGGAATTCACCACATCCACCCCGCCTTCCTTCAGCGTCGGCAAATCCGGGAAGCGGCCGGACCTTGTGGCGGAGGACACGGCGATGGCCCGCACGCTGCCACTGGCGATGTGGGGCGCGGCGGAAGGCAGGCTGTCCATCATCGCCGGCACCACGCCGGCGATGGTGTCCGTCATCGCCGGGCCGGCCCCGCGATAGGGGATCGGGGTCACCCGGACGCCCAGCGCCATGCCCAGCCGCACCCCGGTCAGGTGGCTGGAACTGCCGATGCCGGAGACGGCGAAATCAATCTCCCCGGCCCGGCGCACATGGGCGATGAACTGTTCCAAATTCTGCGCCGGATGCCCCCTTGTCACCACCAGGACGGAGGGGCTGGTCACCACCAGCGCCACATGGGTGAAATCCCGCATCGGGTCGTAGGACAGGTTGGGATACAGGCTGGGGGAGACGCCATGCGATCCGCTGTTGGACATCAGCAGCGTCAGCCCATCCGGCTCCGCCTGCGCCACCACGGCGGCGCCGATGGTGGCACCCGCGCCGGGGCGGTTCTCCACCACCACCGTCTGGCCCAGCCGCTGGCCCATTTTCTCCGCCACCAGCCGCGCCATCACATCCGTGGTGCCGCCGGGGGCGTAGGGGACCACCAGGCGGATCGGCCGGGCCGGCCAGGCCGCCTGGCTCCAGGCGGGCGCGCCCAGGAAAGCCAGGGGCAGGCCGAGCGCGATGCGACGCGAAATGGTCATGGCAGCATATCCTCCGCTGGGCCTTGCATGGCCCTTGGCGGGGATGATCGCCGCGAATGCCGGCCAAGCCAAGCCGGGATGCAACAAGTGGCCCAGCCGACCATGGCCCAGCCAGACGGCGCCGTGCCTCAGATGCGGCCCAGCACCAGCAGCACCAGCACGATGACCAGCACGGTGCCGAGCAGCCCCATGCCGCCATGGCCGAAACCGTAGCCATAGCCGCCGAAACGCCCGCTGACGCCGCCCAGAAGGACCAGGATCAGCACGATGATCAGGATTGTACCCAGCATGTTGCCGCCCCCCCTCAGCGCGTTTCGACGCTGATGCCGCGGCCGCCGAGGGTGATATCCACCGCGCTGCGGTTCTGTTCCTGATACGCCCAGTAGCCGAGTGCACCCACCGCAATCAGAAGTACGCCCAGCACCGGGTAAAGCAGGTTGCGGCTCATCGCATATCCAATCATCTCATATCCCGCGACATGTCACTGTCGCGGTTGAGTACAGATCGTTCGATGCGCCCCCGGGTTCATGGAATGACGGATTCGTGACCGCCGGGTGCGGCGGGGTTGCTCCGCCCCACCTCGTGAAGATCAGGCGCTCAGCCGCTCCAGCGCCGCGGCATCCACCTCGAAATTCGCATAGACGTTCTGCACGTCGTCATGGTCGTCGAGGATGTCGAGCAGCTTCAGCACCTCCCGCGCCCGTTCCTCATCCAGGTCCACGGTGGTGGAGGGCCACCATTCCAGCTTGGCGGCTTCCGCGGTGCCGAATTTCGCTTCCAGCGCGTCGCGCACGGCGGCGAAATCCTCCACCGCGCAGGACACCTCATGCCCATGCCCGGTGCTGTCCACATCGCCGGCGCCGGCCTCGATCGCGGCTTCCAGCATGGTGTCGGCATCCGCCGCATTGGCCGGGTAGCGCAGCACGCCCTTGCGTTCGAACTGGAAGGCCACCGAATTGGTCTCCCCCAGCGCACCGCCGTTCTTTGCGAAGATGGATCGCAGATCGCCGCCGGTGCGGTTGCGGTTGTCGGTCAGCGCCTCGACGATCACGGCGATGCCGTAGGGGCCGTACCCCTCATACCGCATCTCCTGGTAATCCTCCCCCACCCCGGCCGTCACGGCGCGCTTGATGGCGCGGTCGATGGTGTCGCGGGTCATGTTCGCGACCAGCGCCGCCTTCACCGCGGCGCGCAGGCGGGGGTTCATCGCCGGGTCGGGCAGGCCCTGCTTGGCGCTGACGGAAATCTCCCGGATCAGCTTGCCGAAGGCCGCGGCCTTCTTGGCCCCCTGCGCCGCCTTGCGGTGCATGATGTTCTTCGCGTGGGAATGGCCGGCCATGGCCTGTCTCTCCGTGTCTCGATCGGGCGTGCGGCGTCGCGATACCGGCGCGCCGCCGTCGCGATACCGCGCGCCGACTGCGCTATACCGGCGCGCGGCCTTCACGCCGGGGGTGGCGGCCTCAACGCCCGGTTCACGAATGCAGTCCACAATGTCCGCATGGCCAGTCCTGCGCCCCAGGCTCATTCGTCGACTGACACGGTGCAGCGCCTGATGCTGCGCCTCAGTGCCGTCGCCGTCGTGCTGGTCCTGGCGGCGGTGGGGGCGAACCAATTGCTGCTGAACCACATGCAGCAGACGGCGGACCAGTCCTGGGCACGCCAGGTGGCGCGCGAAATGCTGCGGGAGGAACCGCGGCTGCCGCAGCTTCTGCGTCGGGAGGCCGAGGATCCCGCGGCACTCGACCGGCTGCGGGACTTCGCATTGCCGGAGGAATTCAGCGGCTTTCGCCTGCTGGGCTCCCATGGGGAGGTTCTGCTGGAGGCGCAGGCAAGCGCCCTGACCCAGGTGGCCGACAACCTCCCATTCACCGAGGTGCCGCTGGTGGATGCGCAGGGCAGCGCGGGCGTCCTGCAGATGATCATGCACCATGCCGGGCGCCGCGAGCATCTGGTCGGCGTCTTCCGGCTGGCGCAGGCCAGCGTCGGCCTGTTCGGCGGCATCATGCTGGCGCTGCTGCTGTGGCTCGGCCTGCGTGGCCGGCGGGAGGAAGCGGCCGCCACCCGCGCCCGCATCCTGCTGCGCCATGACAGCCTGACCGGCCTCGCCACCCATGCGGAGCTGCGAAAACGGCTGGAACTGGCCCTGCCGGAGGCGCGGACCGGGCACAGCCAGGTGGGCGTGCTGGTGATGAACCTGCGCGGCTTCCGCGACGTGAACGCCATGTATGGCCGCGCCATCGGGGATGCCGTGCTGGAAGCGCTGGCCCGCCGGCTGCAATCGCTGGTGCGGCGGGACGACACGGTGGCGCGGCTGTCCGTGGACCGCTTCGCCGTGGTGCAGTCCTCCGTCGCGGGGGAAGAAGATGCGGCAGCGCTGGCGGAACGCCTGGCCAATGCCCTGGCCGAACCCCTTCTGCTGCCCAACACCCCGGCGCTCAGCCTTTGCGTCGAATTCGGCCTGGCCATCGCGCCGCAGGATGGGCAGGAGGCGGAGCTGCTGCTGGCCCGCGCGGAGGCAGCCCTTTCGGCCGCACGCGGCGCCCCGCTTCCGGCCATCCGCGGCTTCGAACCCGCGATGGATGAAGACCTGCGCGCGCGGCGGGAGATTGAGGCCGATCTGCAACGCGCGATCGAGGCGGAAGCCCTGGTGCTGCACTACCAGCCGCAGCGCCGCCTGCGCGACCAGCGCCTGGTGGGGTTCGAGGCGCTGCTGCGCTGGCCGCACCCGCAGCGTGGCCTGATCGCGCCGGTCGAATTCATCCCGCTGGCCGAGCAGAACGGCCTGATCGTGCCGCTCGGCGCCTGGGTGATCCGCGCCGCCTGCGCGGAGGCGGCGCGCTGGCAGGGCGATTACCGCGTGGCGGTCAACCTCTCCCCGGCCCAGTTCCGCCATGGCGACCTGGTCCATACGGTGGCCGATGCGCTGGCCCGCACCGGCCTGCCGGCGCATCGGCTGGAGCTTGAGATCACCGAAAGCCTGCTGCAGGAGGATCCGGAGGATGTGGTGGCCCTGCTGCGCGACCTGCGGGGACTCGGCGTGTCCATCGCCATGGATGATTTCGGCACCGGCTGGTCCAGCCTGGCGCATCTGTGGCGCTTCCCCTTCGGCAAGCTGAAGATCGACCGCGCCTTCGTCACGGATCTGGCGCGCGACCCGAAGCTGTCCGCCATCATCGCCACCATCGTGGGCCTCGGCCGCATCCTGGACATGACCGTGGTGGCGGAAGGGGTGGAGACGGAGGAACAGGCGCGCATCCTGACCGCGGAGGGCTGCGAGCAGGGCCAGGGCTGGCTGTTCGGCCGCCCCATGCCGGCCGAGGCGGCGCGACAGCTGATCACCGAGGAATTGGCGACACGGGCGCGCCGGGTGGCGTGACATGTGGCGGCCTTGCCGCACAAGCTGCGCGCCATGCTGACCCGCATGCTGATCCGACCCGTTGCCGAAACGCCGCATCTGCCTTTGGTGGCGCGCTGGCTGCATGCCGAATGGTGGGAAGCGGGTGGCCATGCGCTGGCGGAGACCGAGGCCTTCCTGCATCGCGCCACCGGCCCCGGCCTGCCCTGCGCGCTGGTGGCGGAACGCAATGGCGTGGCGCTGGGCACGGCGACCCTGGACACCGAGGATCTGCCCAGCCGCCCGGACCTTTCCCCCTGGCTCGCCTCCGTCCTCGTCGCCCCAGCCTTTCGCCGGCAAGGCGTGGCGACGGCACTGGTGGCGGAGGTTCGGCGCCGGGCGGCGACGCTGGGACACCGCCGCCTTTGGCTGTTCACTGCCGGGGAGGCGGCGTTCTACGCGGCGCGGGGGTGGTCGCCAGAAGGGGCAGCGGCTTATCGCGGCCAGGCCGTGACGTTGATGTCCTGCGTGCCATAGCCACCGGCTCCTCCCCCGCCTCCAGCGCATCGAGGAAGGCCTTGGCCTGCGCCCGCATGGTCGCGACCTTGCTCGGGTCCATCTTGGCCAGGGTCCGCAGCGGCATGGCCATCCGCATGTTCTTCGCGAAGCGCGTCGCATGCCGGGCCATGAAGTCCCAGTACAGGTAGTTGAACGGGCAGGCGCCCTCCCCGGTCGGCCGCTTCACGTCATAGGCGCAGCCGCGGCAGTAATCCGACATGCGGTTGATGTAGGCGCCGGACGCCGCATAGGGCTTGGACGCCATGACCCCGCCATCGGCATGCAGCGCCATGCCCTGCACATTGGGCAGTTCCACCCATTCATAGGCGTCCGCATAGGCCACCATGTACCAGTCATTCGCCTCGGCCGGCGCGATCCCGGCCAGCAGGGCGAAGTTGCCGGTGACCATCAGCCGCTGGATGTGGTGGGCATAGGCCAGGTCCCGGGTCTGGCGGATGGCCGCGGCCATGCAGGCCATGCCGGTCTCGCCGGACCAGTACAGCCCGGGCAGGCGGCGATGCGCCTCCAGCGCGTTGGTGTCCCGGTAGGCGGGCATCTTCAGCCAGTACAGGCCGCGGACATATTCGCGCCAGCCGAGGATCTGGCGGATGAAACCCTCCACCGCATTCAGCGGCGCATGGCCGCGGCGATAGGCCGCCTCCGCCGCCCGGCAGGCCACCAACGGGTCCAGCAGCCCGCAATTCAGCGCGGCGCCCACCAGGGCGTGGAACAGGGTTGCCTGGCCGGTCGCCATGGCGTCCTGGTAGTCGCCGAAGCGCGGCAGGCGGTGGGTGATGAAATCTTCCAGCGCCTGCCCGGCCTGTTCCGCCGTCACCGGCCAGCCGAATTGCACGGTGGTGCCGAAATGGTCGGGGAATTCACGCTCGACCAGCGCGATCACCTCCTGCGTCACCGCATCCGGGGCGAAGCGGCGCGGGCGGGGTGGGGAGATATTGGCGGGCAGTGCGGCGCGGTTCTCGGCATCGTAGTTCCACTGGCCGCCGGCCGGCTGATCCGGCGCTTCCATCAGCAGCCCGGTGCTGCGGCGCATCTCGCGGTAGAAATACTCCATGCGGAGCTGCTTCTTGTCGCCGGCCCAGGCGCGGAAGCGGTCGATGCTGCACAGGAAGCGCGCATCGTCGCGGATCTCCACGGGCAGGCCGGTGGCCTCGGCCCAGCCCTGCATGTCTTCCAGCACGCGGAACTCGCCCGGATGGGTGCAGATGATGCGCGTGGCGCCATGCGCCCGCGCCGCGCGCGCCACCTCCCCCGCCAGGGTCTGGGTATTCGCCGGATCGTCCAGCCGGGAATAGGCCATGGTGATGCCGCAGGCGCCCAGCGCCCCCGCGAAATGGCGCATGGCGGACAGCACCAGGGCGATCTTCTGCTTGTGGTGGCGGACATAGGTGCATTCGGCCCGCACCTCCGCCATCAGCACCACGTCGCGCGCCGGGTCCAGCCCCTCCAGCGCGGACAGGCCGGCGCTGCACTGGTCGCCGAGGATAACGCGAAGCGTGGTCATGGGATGACCCGGAGGGTGTTCAAATGCGTTCGTAGCGCACGGCGCTGCCATCCTCGCCGGTGGTGGCGAAACCGACCCAGGTGCCGGCGGCGTCGTACCGCACCTCGGCCCCCTCCCCGCCCACCAGCACCACCCGGGTGCCGCCCTGCGCCGGGCTGATCCGCAGCTCCGGCGTCACCGCCAGCGCCTGGCGCGGATCGAACAGCGGCACGCCGGGGCGCAGCGTGGCGCGGCGCCACCAGGTCAGCGGCGCCGCCTGGGCGGGCAGGCGCTGCTCGCCCTCCGGCCCGCGCAGCACCAGGAATTCGCCGGCGGCGCGGGCCTCGCAGGCTGTGGTGGTGCCGTTCTTCTCAAGGCGGGACGTCAGCGCCACCAGCCGGTCGTCGCGCCAGCTTTCCGAGGTTTCATGCCGGTAGCGGAAGACGGTGAAGCCCATCAGCTTCACCTCGATCTGCACATCGCTCTGCGCCACCAGCAGCCCGGCTTCCTCCCGGAAGCGCACGCGATGGCTGCCCACCGCGCTGCCGGCCCGCAGCACGCGGAAATCCAGCCCGGGCGGCGCCGCGGCGGTGGCATCCCTGGCCAGGGCCAGCGCCGGCACGCCCACCAGCAGCGCCCGCCGCCGCATCACCCGCGCCCCGCAATGGCGCCGCGTCCGCCATCCACGCCGATCACCTGGCCGGTCATCCAGCCGGCAGCGTCGGACAGCAGGAAATCGGCCAGCGCCGCCACGTCATCGGCCTCCCCCAGCCGGGGGATCGGGTGCTGCTTGGCAATCGCATCGGCCATCTGGGGGCTCCGGGTCAGGGGTTCGGCCAGCGCCGTGCGGGTCAGGCTCGGCGCGATGCAGTTGACGCGGATATGTGGCGCCAGTTCGGCAGCGAGTGCCACCGTCACCCCCTCCACCCCCGCCTTCGCCGCGCCGATCGCGACATGGTTGGCAAAGCCGGTGCGCGCCGCGACGGAGGAAAACAGCACCACCGATGCTCCCCCTGGGCCTTTGCCCGCCGCCAGCGCCGGCGCCGCCGCCTGCACCGCCAAAGCGGGGCCGGCGGTGTTCAGCCGGAAGGTCTCCAGCAGATCCGCCTCCGTCACCCGGGCCAGCGGCTTCAGCAGGATGGAGCCGACGCAGACCGCAAGCCCCGCCAGCGGCGTGCCGGCAGCCGCCACCGCGGCGCGGCGGGCTTCCGGGTCCAGCAGGTCCGCCGCGAAATGGCCGCAGCCGAGTTCCGCCGCCAGCGCGGCCAGCGGCGCCTCTCGCCGCGCCACCAGGAAGGGCCGCGCGCCGCGCGCCGCCAGCCGCCGCGCCAACGCCGCCCCGACCCCGCCCGTTGCCCCGAAGACCAGCACCTGACCCGTCATCACATCCAAATCCCTCGATACAGTCGGCACAGATGGTCCCGATGGCCGATACGGAAAGCCGGAACCGAAGGCCGCCACGGCTGCGTGACCGCCCCTGCCATGCGCCACCCGTCGCCAACCGCGCGCCGGCGTGGCATGATGGACCATCATGCGCCAATTGCTGTTGCTGCGGCACGCGAAGTCCAGCTGGGACGATCCGCGCCTTTCGGACCACGCCCGGCCGCTCAATGCGCGCGGCCGGCGCGCGGCCGTGGCCATGGGGTCGGCGATGCGCGAGCTCGGCCTGGCGCCCGACATCGTGCTGGTCTCCTCCGCGCGCCGCACCCTCCAGACGCTGGAGGCCCTGGCGCCGCTGGATGGCTCGCCACTGATCGAGCCGATGGACGATTTGTACCTGGCCGCCTGGCCCAGCCTGCTGGATGTGCTGCGCGGGGTGCGGGAGACGGCGCGCAGCGTGCTGTTGATCGGCCACAATCCGGGGCTGCATGAATTGGCCATGGCCCTGGCCGGCCCCGCCGCCATGGCCAGCGCCACGCCGATGACGCGCCGCCTGGCCGATGGCTACCCGACCGCCACGCTGACGGAATTCGCCCTGGCCCTGCCCTGGGGCCGGCTGGAGGGCGGCGGCGGGCGGCTGCTGCGGGTGCTGTCCCCGGCCGACCTGCCCGCCGCGGGCGACGCGCCCGAGCTTCCGACCTGAGCCGATGTCCGAGAATCCCCAGGCCCTGAGCCTTGAAGCCACGCTGGACCCGGCGCTGGCCGCGGGATTCTTCCGCCACCCGGCGCTGGCCGCCCGCCGCGCCGGCCGCACCCGATCCCTCGCCGTGGCACTGGGCTGGCTCGATACCGCCAAGGGCGCACTGGCCGCGGAGGGTCTGGCGCTGGAGGCCGCCCCCGGCCCGCGGGCGCTGCGCCGGCTGATCCGCAGCCTGCCCGCCCCCGACTCGCTTTGGCGCCCGGCCACCCTGCCCGAATTGCTGGACAGCCTGGCCCCGGATGCCGCGCCGGAGGCGGCCGGTGCGGCCGCGCTTCTGCCGCTGGCCACCTTCGTCGGCCGCCGCATCAGCGTGAAGCTGGCCGGCGCGGTGGAAGCCAGCCTGCTGCATGGCAGCCTGCGGGTGCAGGCGGCCGAGCGGCCCATCGCCCGGCTGGTGCTGACCGGCCCGCCCAGCGCGGTGCTGGAGACGATGCGCGACCTGGCCGGCGTGCTGCCGCTGCTGCCGCCCCGCGCCAGCCTGGCCGAGGAAGCCCGCGCCTTCGCCCAGCACCAGGCGCTGCGCCCCCGGCGCCTGGGCGCGCCCCGGCTGGCCGCGGATCTGGATGTGGACTCGGCGCTGCGCGGCGTGATCGGGCATCTGACGGAAGTGCTGCTGTGGCATGCCGCCGTGGCCCAGGCCGAGGGGAATCAGGCCGAGGGGAATCCGGCCGGGGCGGATCCCAGCGGCGTGCACCAGATGCGGGTGGCGCTGCGCCGGCTGCGCTCGGCCTTGAAGGCCTTCCGCCCGGCGGCCGACGGCCCGGCGCTGCGCCGCTTCGATGAGGGTCTGCAAGGCCTCGCCCGCACCCTGGGGCCGGCGCGCGACTGGGATGTGTTCCTGGCCGGGCTGGGCGCCGAGCTGGCCGAGGCGCTGCCCGGGGAGCCACGCATCGCGGCCTTGCTGCAGGCCGGGCAGCGACACCAGGCGGAAGCCTATGCGGCGCTGCGCCGGCTGCTGGCCGGTCCGGCCTATCGGCAGCTGATCTGGGACGCGGTGGCGCTGGACCTGACCTGCCCCTGGCAGGCGGAGCCGGATGCCAAGGCGGCCGAGCGCCGCGACGCGCCGCTGGAGGATCTGGCGCAGCATATGCTGGGCAAGGCCTGGCGCCGCATGACCGAGGTGGGTGAGGAGATCGGCCACCTGCCCGATGCCGAATTCCACGCCCTGCGCCTGCACGGCAAGCGGCTGCGCTACCTGGCGGAGCTGTTCGCACCGCTATTCGGCCGCAAGCGCAGCCGCCGCTTCCTGGAACGGCTTGCGGAGATGCAGGAACAGTTCGGCCTGGCGAATGATGCGACCGTGGCGCGCGCCCTGGTTGAGACGGAGTCGCAGGGCGCAGGTGCCTGGGCGGCCGGGGTGGCGGAGGGCTGGGTCCTGGCAAGATCGCGCCGCGCAAGGTCCCGGGCGGCCAAGGCCTGGGCCGCGTTGCTGGAAACGGAAGCCTTCTGGAATCAAGCCTGAAGCCTGTTTCCTCGCCTGAAAATTAAGAAAATGAATAGGTTGCGCCGGATATGGTGCATGAGTTACCCGTAGATGATTACAGCCGAGCACTGCATCCATACCCGTGTTCCGACGCCGTCGAATTTTCCGTCCCGCCCCCGCACCACGCCGCCTGCGCGCACCGCTCATGGCCCTGGCGGGGATTCTCATCGTGGCTGGCCTGTCGGGCATCGGCTTGCCGCCGGACCTGATGGGATCCGCCCCGCGGGAACAGGATTGGTCGGCGCTTGCGGCCGAAGTGCGCGTGGTGGATGGCGACACGCTCCGGCTGGGGGACCGCACCCTGCGATTGTCGGGGATTGACGCGCCGGAGCGCGGGCAATCCTGCTCCGATGCCGCGGGCCGCTGGTTCGATTGTGGGGCGGCGGCGGCGGAGGCCCTGTCCCGCCTGGTCAATGGCAGGTCCGTGCTGTGCCGGGTGCATGGGCGGGACCGCTTCGGGCGCGGCCTGGGGCGCTGCACGGCCGGTGGCGCGGAGCTGAATCGCGGCCTGGTCACAACCGGCTGGGCGCTGGCCTATGACGATGACGACCTCGGCCTTCTGCTGGTGGAGACGGAGGCACGCATCGCCGGCCGCGGCCTCTGGGCCGGCAGCTTCACCCGGCCCGAGGCCTGGCGCCGCCGCAACTGACCAGCCCGTTTGGCGGGCTGCCCTGCGGGCCGTTTTGTGTCCCGTGCACCGAACCTTCACCCGAAATCAGTCTTGATCCGGAGCCACGTTGCCAAGGGGCCTGACAGGCTCCTATCTTGCGCCGCACCATAACGGTGGCGCGAGTAAGGCGACCGTCACCTTTTGTCTGCCTGAGAGCCTGCCTGAGAGCCCCCTGCCTGCGAGGAAGCACGCCATGACCGTCACGGCCAACGGGTCCGTCACATTTACCCTCGATGGGTCCAACCGCAGTACCAGCCTGCCCATCCTCAAGGGAACGGTCGGCCCGGATGTCGTGGACATCCGCAAGCTCTACGCCGATCTCGGCGTGTTCACCTTCGACCCCGGCTATGGCGAGACGGCGAGCTGCGAGAGCCAGATCACCTACATCGATGGCGATGCAGGCGTGCTGCTGTACCGCGGCTACCCGATCGAGCAGCTGGCCGAGAATTCGGACTTCATCGAGGTCTGCTACCTGCTGATGAACGGCAGCCTGCCGACGGCGGATGAGCTCGCGAAATTCCGCAAGGGTGTGACCTACCACACCATGGTGCATGAGCAGATCCGCAACTTCTTCAACGGCTTCCGCCGCGACGCGCACCCGATGGCCGTGATGTGCGGCGTGGTCGGCGCACTCGCGGCCTTCTACCACGACAACCTCGACATCAATGACCCACACCAGCGCGAGATCGCGGCCTTCCGCCTGATCGCGAAGGTGCCGACCATCGCGGCCATGGCCTACAAGTACAGCCTCGGCCAGCCCTTCGTGTATCCGCGCAACGACCTGTCCTACGCGGCCAACTTCCTGCACATGCTGAATTCCGTGCCGGCCGAGGAATACAAGGTCT
>LNFM01009435.1_pt1 | contig 14201 bp, 5 predicted proteins | sample 596031 | NCBI WGS metagenome assembly LNFM01 (sample SAMN04254537, study PRJNA301005) | activated carbon metagenome | isolation source: dual media filters at the Ann Arbor, Michigan drinking water treatment plant | place: USA: Ann Arbor
CCAGTTTATCAGCAACAAAAGCCCGGTAAGGTTCCATCGCTGTATTATTTCCTGCATCTAAAATCCATAGCAAGCCAGCGGCCATCCATAATTCTGAACTAAAAGGAAAGAGAAACAGTGCAAGACTACATAGGATGGCCCCTATTAAAAAATAAGGTTTTCGTCTTCCAAATTTTGGATGCCATGTTTTATCGCTTAAAGCGCCGATAATAGGTTGAATAATTAGCCCGGTTAAAGGACCTGCCAGGTTAAGTAGTGGAATCTCATCGGGCTTTGCACCTAAAAAATCATAAATGGGGTTGACTGCACTTTGCTGCAAACCAAAACTATATTGAATGCCAAAAAAACCAACATTCATATTAATAATCTGCCAAAAACTTAATCGTGGTTTTTGCAAAGACATAAGCAATCGTTTTGATAGTCCTAAAATAAAGAATGAAGCGGTTTTTTTCTAATAACTATTTGTATATCAGAAACCTGCAAACGTTTGATGTTGAGAAATAAACCACAATAAGAACTAGTTATTTGCCCGATTTATTTGCTTCAAGATGGACCCAATTATCTATTTTGCAAACCAAGAAATTGACTGGAAATGAAAAGAAAAATCATAGCATCTCTTATAGTATTAGTTATTGCTTTTATTGTATACTACATATCATTCGTACAGCATCAGTTTAAAAAAACGGTAAGCATTCAGTTGCCTATTATTGCTGTAACAGAACAATTCAATTCCCCGTCAAATCTTAAAAAATGGTTTATGCCTTTTTTAAGTGCATCAACAAATTCCACGGACACTCTTATTGAAACAAACAAAGTATTAACGTTAGGCAGTTATCGGTTAGAAGTAATAAATAAATCTATTTACAGCTGTATATTGAACTTTTCAGACGCAAAAAAAACTAAATCTTTTTTGGTTTCGGCTTTGCCTGATACAGCAAAAGAAGGAGCTACCACAATTGATTTTTATTATAATAACTCTTATTTAAAAGAGTTATTGTTTTCCGGGGATTTAGAAAAAAAAGCAAAGCAAAGTTTCGCCGATTTTCAAGAATATCTTCAGGACACTAAACGTGTATACGGATATGAAATAGTGCCTGTTAAAGTAGTTGATACTTTGTTCCTGTTTAAAAGAGAAACAGTACCACTGGCTGATAAGAAAAAAGGAATTAAGTTAATTTTTGACAATCTGATTGCCTATGCAGATAAACATAACCTGGGCTATAATGGTAATAGAATTTTTTATAGCCAAAAAGAAGAAGACAATATAACGTTGTTTGCAAGTATAGGAATTAGCAAGGAACTTATAATTCCGGAAAATGAAAATTTTGAAATTAAAAGAATGCCATTTGAAAAAAACCTACTGGAAGCAACTTACCAGGGACCATACGGAGAGGTAGATAAAGCTTTTGATGCTTTAAAAAAATATTTATCCGACCGTAATTTATCTTCAATTGCTATTCCTTACCAAAAATTTATAAGTGATGGATATGATTTTTCTGACGAACAGATAGTACAAATGAAAATCTACTCTCCTATTTTTTAACTACTGCTTCTTTTTGGAAAGAACCTTAAGACTATCGTTATTTCTTGCTACTATAAATATTTCCTGCTTATTTAGCAGTGTTACTTTTTGAATATTTCTTACTTCCCCTTTAATAGGAGTTTGATCTAAAGCCTCATATTTAAATTTACCTCCCCCTGCATTAATCAATAATGATCCAAAGTCAGCATCGTACCGGCCCAACTGAACATTATTAGAATAAAAGTTTCCACCAATCAGAATATCTGGCAGTTGGTCACTGTTTGCATTAAATATAGCTCCCGCTTTCAGCGGGGTAAGCTGTAATTGCCATGGAAGAGCCTGCACAGTAAAGTTTAATCCTCCATTATTTATTAAAACAGCATTAGAAAAATAATTTGCTGAGAAAATGGCTGCATCATTCAATTTGCTGGCACCAAATATTTCTTTGAGCGAAGCTTTGGCAAAATCTTCTGCGTACAGGAATTTCTTTTTTAAAAACGGCATTTGCTTTTCCAGATCAGCCTTATTTGCAAATAAATAATCCTTACCATTTTGAGAAAATGTTACAATCTGCTCCTTTTTACCATTTCCGTCAAAATCATAGTAATACATTTTTACTGGGTCTGCAGCACTTGCTTTTAACCGGCTATTGAGGCCCTGGTTACCTGCAATAAAATCAATGTCTCCGTCATTATCAATATCACAGGGAAGTAAAAAATTCCACCACCCTTTATTAAGCGTAATAAATTGCTTTAAAAATTTCCCCGTATTATTTACAAATACAGCAATTCCATCCCATTCCAGTGCCAATACCAGGTCTTTATCCCCATCATTATCTATATCAGTCCATTGTGCATCTTTAACAAATCCAACATTCTTCAGACCATCTGCAAGTATTGTAGTAACATCTGAAAATTTACCGGTTCCATCGTTTTGTAGTAAATATGAGTCGGGTATTTTACCATATTCCCATGGAACTACCCTGCCGCCTATAAACAGATCTATATTCCCATCACCATTAAAATCATCGGCTACAACAGTAGAGGCGGTTAGTAATACATTGCTAAAAGCATCTGACTTTTTAACCAGTTTATTCTTTCCATCGTTAAGATATACTCTAGGTTTTAAATATTCATTGATACCATAAAATTCATTTCCGCCACTAACTACAATCAAATCAGTAAACGAGTCATTATTCACATCTACCCATATTGCATCTACATCTTCATAAGTACTATCTAAATCTAAAGCGGGTTGCATAGATTTTATGAATATGCCATTGGGCTGTTGAGTAAAAACTGAACTCTTTTGCCATTTAGAAGATCCGATGAATATATCTTCAAGTCCGTCATTATTGAAATCGCCTTTTGCCAACGCTGGCCCTTCAGTAGAAAACATAAAAGGTATTAGCGGCTCTCTGTCAAAATCAACAAATGTATTCTCCCGGTGCAAAAGAGAAAGTCTGGTTGATGCTGTTACATCTAAAAAAATATTGCTACTTTCTGATCCTTTGTTTTTTGTAAGCATTGAATAATCAAAATCATCTAAGCCTTCAGCATAGTTACAATATAGTTGAAGCGAATCAGTATGAATATTTATAGGTTGAAAAGAATTATCCGGCCAGATTAAAAAAGCTGAATCTACTTTCATAGTACCTACACTTATTTGCATCGGTATCTCCATGGCAGATAAAAAACCATGAACCGGAAACTTTTCAGAAAATATAATTTGTCCTCCTGAAAAAACAATTGCCTTGGCTCCGACAGCATTTCTATTGCCAACAGGGCCTTTAAGAATCAGTTTCGTTGACCTGGCAGACTTTTTATCATTAATTTTATTTTGGTATACTAAAGCTGGCTCGTCTATGTTGTTAACAACAATATCAAGATCGCCGTCGTTATCTAAGTCTGCATATATTGCTCCGTTTGAATAAGTTTCAACAGATCCTTTTATGCTAGTGCCAACATCGGAAAATGCAGCTTGTCCATTATTTTTAAAAAAACGATTAGGGAGTTTTATTTGCGGAAACTTTTCAATCAGATTTATATCTTTTTCCATCAAGTTATTGCTTCTGATCTTTTCCTGTATTTCCTGATTGGATATGTGATTTATATAATCAATATCATTTAATCGTTTGGGAATTCCATTTGACACAAAGAGATCTTTATTTCCATCATTATCGAAATCCATCCATAATGTAGCCCACGACCAGTCTGTAGCATAGATGCCAGAATAAAAACCGGTTTCGCTAAACAATCCATTACCCCTGTTCAATTGCAAAGCATTGTGAGCATATTGATGATTGTACCCCTTACTAATTTTTAATGAAAAAACATCATATTCATCTTCACCCAGTGATCGTTTTAGAATATACGGATCTGAAGGAAGCATATCTGCAGAGATAATTTCAGGATGTGCATCATTATTAATATCTGCCATATCTACACCCATGGAAAACTGGCTGGTATGCATAATTTTCTCCGACAGGGCATCCGTAAATCCGCCATTCTTATTATTGATATATAAATAATCATTTTCATGAAAATCGTTGCCGATATAAATGTCTGGATACCCGTCAAGATTAACATCTGAAATAGCAATGCCCAATCCATACCCGATTATAGTTTGTTGTATTCCGGCTTCTCGAGAAACATCATTGAACCTGCTACCATCATTCCGGTAAAAACGATCTCCGGATAATGAATCTATAGTTCCTTTGTAACTACTACGATCAGCAAAAGTGCTGCTGTAGCGAAGTGAGTGGTTTAATAAGTACATATCCAGGTCCCCATCATTATCGTAATCCAAAAAAGCTGCCTGCGTACTAAATCCGGAAAAATCAAGCCCATAATTTTTTGCCTGGTCTTCATAATAAGGAACTCCTGATTTACTAATTCCCTTGCAAATCAATAATTGGTTTTTACTTTTCAGAGGACCGTAGTTACCAACCCTGCAAACATAAATATCCAACAAGCCATCATCATTAATATCTGCCACCGATACTCCTGTTGACCAACCCCCATCATCAGGTATTAAAGCATCTTTTGTAACATCTTCAAATTGAAGGTTTCCTTTATTGATGTAAATCATATTCTGCGATTGATTGGAAGCAAAAAAAAGATCCACCAACCCATCATTATTAAAATCACCAGCACCTAAACCAGCACCATTATAGAAGTACATATACTTCAACATGTTAAAGTCTGGTTTATTCGTCAGCGCATTTGTAAAATCAAGCCCGGTAGTTTTGCTTTCTAAAACTTCAAAAAGAATAGGACCTTCTTGTTTTTTATTAGTTGAACAAGCACCTAAAAAAAGGAGACAAGAGCTAATAATACAATACCATTTATTTTTTTGTATCATACCCATCAGCTCAAAACTTATTTAAATTATACAGTATCGGATAAGTACCATTCTGGAGAATTAGCAGTTGTATTTTTGATTGCGATCGAAATGGTATAATACTCTTTATTTCACCCCGCACATCTATACCAGAATTTGAAGGCTTTATCCATTCCATATCTCCCTTGCCTTTATTTATCAATACATGACCATAACTGGCATCTAATCTTGAAAACTGAGGTTGAAAATAAAAAAGGTTGCCGCCTAAAACCAAATCGTTTTTGCCATCCTTATTTAAATCAGTACTCAATATTGCATTTACACTGGATAGTTGGGTGAAAACGGGCAGCTTTTTGACTTCAAACTTTCCGCCACCTTTATTCATTAATAAGCAGCTGGAATTATAATTAAATTCAAATACCGCTGCTTTCTTTATGTTAGCATCCGAAAATAATTCCTGCACAGATCTTCTTGCATAATCTTCAAAATTCAAATTTTTCTTTTTTAACCCGGGTATTTGATCGGTAATATCTCTTTTCATAAAGACCGGTACATCTTTATTATTTACAGTTCTTGAAATAATCTTATCCTGTGTTCCATTACCATCAAAATCATGAATCCATAATTTGACAGGATTTTCAATAGATGGTTGCAGATAAAAATTCTCTCCAATATTTCCTAACACAATATCATTTACTTTATCCCCATCAATATCGGTTACTGAAATTGACTGCCACCATCCTTTCATGTTACTTAGTGTATTACTAACTTGTGTGGTTTTCCCTTTAATAAATGAATACACGACCGGCGCCATCCATTCACCCACCACTATCAACTCTTTGTTGCGGTCACCTTCAACATCAGCAAAAACTGCTGCTGTTATCATCCCCGGTTTTAATTTTTCGGAAATTTGAAAAACTCCTTTGCCATTATTTGTATAGAGATAACTTTCTGGAACTACACCATAATTCTGTGGCACACTTCTGCTGCCTACAAATACATCAATGTCCCCGTCGCCATCAATATCTGCAGCAACTGCTACTGCCGCATTATATGCATAATCCGGAAAAGCATTGTCCGCTAGCTCAAAGTTGCCTTTGCCATCATTTTTATACAACCGGTGAAAAAGCAAACGGCTGCCTGGCGGTTGAACATTTCCTCCAGCGCCTATAAATAAATCCTGATCTCCATCTCCATCTGCATCAAAAAATAGTACAGCTATATCTTCAAAATCCTTTTCTTTTTCAAAAATATTATTGCCCTTTACAAATCCTTTTAATGTTTGTATATAAAGTATGCCTGGCTGCCCGGATGCACCGCCTATAAAAACATCGGTCATACCATCCCCATTTACATCTGCAGTGTCTGCATGAGGGCCTTCCCTGGAAAGCATTACTGGTATATTTCTTTCTGCATAAAAATCTACATACTCATCCTCTGTATGTTTTTCAAAAAAGACATTATCACTTTTTGTAAAAAGGGATGTCGGTAATTGCTCTTCCGATTGTATAGTAATTGAATCTTGACCCTGCAATATGATATGTTCTTTATTTACCCCGGGCCTGATAATTTTGGAAATACTTTTATCCGGCCAATAGATAATAGCCGAATCAGCCTGTCCTTTCCCAAGCCCGATAATTTGCTTATAATCTACTGAAGACTGAAACCCACGAGAAGGGAATAGTTCCCTGCTTATAATCTGGCTTCCCTGATAAATTTTTATCTTAGAGCCTATTGCAAAAGTATTTTTACCTTTTCCCTTGAGTAAAAAACTGATATAATTATTACCTGCTAATTTTTTGCTTTCATTCTTATAAACAAACGACTCCTGATTTACATTATTAACAACTAGATCAAGATCACCATCATTATCAAGGTCGCCATAAGCAGAGCCATTGGAGAAGGATGGTTTTCCCAAACCTGTTTCCTTTGCTACATCATTAAATTGAAGATTTCCTTTATTCAAATAAAATTTATTCGGTATCGGAATAGAAGGCATTTTATTTACTACTTCGTCAAACTTGTCTTTTTGCCCGGTTGATACCATTTTCTGAATCACATCATTCGCAAAAAAATCAATAAAATCCTGGTTGGTTACATCTTTGTAAATACCGTTACATACAAAAATATCAGAAAGGCCATCATTGTCTGCATCAAAAATTAATCCGCCCCAACTCCAGTCGGAGGCAGCTACCCCACTGTAATACCCAGTTTCTGCAAACCTGTTATTCTGCGTATTTACCTGTAATGTATTTTGTGTGTACTGGTAATAAAATCCCGATTTTTCTTTCAGCCTGTTTACATCGATATTATCAAAAGAAGTATTTGCTTTTAACCTGTAATCATCATCAGGCAGCATATCTGTAGTAAAAATATCAGGAAAACCGTCGTTATTAATATCACCCATATCCGCTCCCATTGATGAGTGACTAACATGCTGGGTCCATTCTTCTATTTCATCTTTAAAAGTTCCATCTTTCTTATTAATGTATAGGTAATCTCTTTCAAAAAAGTCATTCGAAACATAAACGTCCGGATAATGATCCCCATTCACATCGCCTATGGTAACTCCCAATCCAAAACTAATAAGGCTACCATAAATACCGGCTTCTTTACTTACATCTACAAATTTGTCGCCATCATTTCGATAAAGATGATCTCCTCCGCCTTTCAAAAAATCAGCAACAGGCCAATCAGGTGCTCTTAAATTTCTTTTGTTTGCATAGTTCAATGTATTTACCGGAATAAAACTATTGTTGACAATAAAACAATCTAAATCCCCATCTAAATCATAATCAAAAAAAGCAGCATGGGTAGTATAACCTCCTTCATTGGTCAAACCGTATTCATCCGCTTTCTCCGTAAAGGTGAGGTCTTTATTATTAATATATAATTGACTTTTTGGAATTTGGCCATTGACGTAGCCTGCATTGCAGATAAAAATATCTAACCAACCATCGTAATTAATATCAACAAACACAATACCCGTACTCCAGTCATTTTTTGGAATAAATCCGGCTTTTACAGAAATATCTTCAAATTGAAAATTTCCTTTGTTCAAATACAGTTTGTTGCTACCCATGTTAGCGGTAAAAAAAACATCTGATAGTCCATCGTTATTAATATCCCCGATAGCTACACCGCCGCCATTGTAAAAATTGCGATAACTGAAAATATTAAAATCAGGAGTGTTTTGAATTATGTTCTTAAAATCAATACCTGTATTTTCCTGTAAAGAAAACAAGGGAGGCTCTTTTTTACTTTGCTGACAACTTAGCGAAGTAACAATAAATGCTAAGAAAAAATACAGCGATGCCTTATTCACTTTTCGTTGATTAAAGTTTAAAATCCAAATCTATTACTTTTAAGTACAAGCAGTCAGTATATGTGTAAAATCCTACGGTCAATTTCATAAAAAAAGCCATTTTTTTAAAATGGCTTTTGATTGCTTAAACTAACTGCTTATTTATTCGAAACTATTAATATCCCGGATTTTGAGTAAGATTAGGATTAATGATCAATTGCTCGTTAGGGATAGGGAAAAGTAAACGTTCATTTCCACTTACGGCAGGTTTCAATGCTCTTGGAGCAAGGAACTTACCAAATCTGATCATATCATTTCTTCTCCATAATTCCCAGTAAAGCTCACGGCCCCTTTCATCAAATAAAGCATCCAGTGTTACAGCTCCTAATGCAGGAACACCACGACTAGGAAGTGTGCGGATGTAATCAACTATAGCTGCAGGAGTTGAACCGTAAGGACCTGCTGCTGTACCGGTACCGCCACGAAGTATAGCTTCTGCTTTCATCAATAAGATATCTGCCAAACGGAAAATAACAAAATCGTTATTCCAAGGAAACTGGCTTACAAGATCCGGAACATATTTCATTACTCTCACACCAGTTATTTCCAGGTTGTTTCCGGTTTCTTTTAATTGAACAGCTTTGGTAAATGATAATGGATTACCCTTTCTATCCAGTAATGCTGTTCCGCTCTGGTTATACTGCTGGCCTTCCAACAAACCAACCCAAAGACCCGTTACATTTGTTAAGCCCGGATAATAACCAGGTTGACCGGGTGCCGGAGGTCCTGCAACTGCTCCTGGCCCACCTCTTCTTTTATCAGCAGAGCTAAACTTATCATAGAAATCGCCTAAAGTTGAAAACCCATTCCAACCACTTGGGTTCATGTTGTAATGCAAGCCTTGAAAATTCATAAACATTGCACCGTTACCACCAATACCTAAACCATTATCGTTGCGTTGTGTATAAATAAGCTCTGTGCCGATAACATCATTATTAGGAGCAAAATTGTCGAAATAATTAGCGGTAAAACTATAACTACCGCTATTAATAATTTGGTCGGCTAATGAAATAACCTGGTTCATGTCGGCTGCAGAAAAAGTAGGTGCAACTCTGTTTGCATACACTCCTTTGTTCAAATAAATTTTCATCAACAATGCTCTGGCAGCATTTCTATTCGCTATACCTATGCCTGTTGCCGGTAAATTTGGTATAGCTGCATTTAATTCCGCTATTAAAAAATCTGCACACTCCGTACCTTTTTTTACTTCAGGCAAAGACGCTGTTAAATCTCCAAGAGAAGTTGAACGGAATGGAACCTGGTCCCAACCATCTAATGCATACCACATCGCTAATGACCGTAAGAAAGTAGCTTCAGCTTTTTGTTGAGCAGTAGCAGTAGTTGCATCCAATACCGTAGTTGCAGCAAACTGTGATTGTGCTAATTGACGATATGTAGCTGTAAGATATGCATGTTCATCATTCCATCTATGACTATGGTACACTCTCCAAATACCATTATCATCCCAGTCACCACCTCTTGTTGGTCCTACCGATTCATCAGTAGTATGTTCAAAAGAAGCAAACAGTCTTTCCTGGTTATTATATAGATTTTCAATTGACCTGTATGCACCAACTAATAATGCAGTTGCGTTAACCGAACCACCACCACCACTGGAACCACCTACTGCGGTTTCACTCTTAAAATTCTCTTCAAGCTTGGTACAGGAAGAGATAATAAGGACTGAGGTAAGAATCAATATTATTTTATTATATTTCATATGACTTAATTTATTAATGATCATAAACTGATTAGAGTCCAAAGTTTATACTGAAAATAAACCTGCGGGCACTTGGGTAAGGAATATATTCAATTCCATTTGAAGGTATTCCGCCAATGTTCTTATCAACGTTCACTTCCGGATCAAATCCAGTGAAATTAGTTAGGATAAAAAGATTCTGCCCGGTAAGAGAAATGCTTGAATTTTTTACAAACTTAACAATCTTCCCAAGGCTGTAAGAAAGTGTTGCATTTGCCATTTTCAGGTAATTTCCTTTTTCCAGGTACCTGTCTGAAGTTGTAATCGGGTTAGAAAGATCTTCTTTATCAGGACTATTAATTAAAGAACTAACCACATTTCTTGTTCCCAAATTTGTAATAGGAACAACTGAAGTAGCGGTATTGTTGTAGATATAGTGGCCAAAAGCGCCGTTCATATTAATTACCAGGCTAAATTTTTTGTAAGTAACATCAGTGCTTAAACCCAATAACATATTGGGGTTAGGATCTTCCCCATAAAAAGAAACATCTCCATCTTCTGCATAAATACTCTGGCCAGTTGTTTTATCTATACCCTCAAAACGACGTAAATAATAAACATTTAAAGGATATCCTGAAGCTAATTTCTGAACGAATGCACCTGTGCTACCCTGTCCGGAGATTGCGCCAGTGTTATATGTACCATTCAAACCGTCAATTTGATTTTTCAGGAACGCTGCATTAACCCCAAAATTCCAGGATAGATTTTCTTTAGCAATAATATTTGAGTTTAATGTCAACTCAACCCCTTTATTAGTAATAAGTGCCGGAAAATTCTGCCATTGTTTTGCACTTGATGCACCGGGTTGTGGGAAATCAACTTCAAACAACACATCATCAGTTTCTTTATTGAAGTAATCAACAGAGAAATTAATACGATTATTAAGTAGGGAGAAATCCAACCCTGCATTAAAAGTGGTAGATGTTTCCCATCTCAATTCTGGATTTCCAACGTTTTGCTGGGTAAGAGACCCTGGACCTGAAACTCCAAATCTTGTTTGAGAAGCTCCAGAAGGAAACTCTTGATTACCAGTTTGTCCCCATCCTAATCTTAATTTCAGCCCTTTAACAAAACTTACAGAGTTCATAAAACTCTCATTGCTGATATTCCATGCTGCAGAAAATGAAGGGAAAGTACCATACTTATTATTCTCCCCAAACTTTGTAGATCCATCAGCTCTAACAGTTGCAGTTAATAAATACTTTTCTTTAAAATTAAGAGCTACTCTTCCAAAATATGATTGCAGCTCATTGGTTGGAGCCTCATAATTGCTGATTGTACGGGAAGCTTGGGTTGAAAAGCCAAGCATATTATAGTAAGGAATACCAACATCTTGAAAGTCCTGAGCTGTTATTGAATTGCTGGTGAATTCAAACTTATTGTACTCATATCCTAACACCGCATCTAAATTTAATGCTGTTGTAATTTTCTTATTATAGCTTAACGTATGAATAAACTGCTGCGTTCTAACCCGGTTATTTCCTACAGAAGCAAATCCCCTGTCTCTATACCTGTCTATATTTAATAATTGTCTCCCTACAGCCGCTTTTCTTCTTCCATCGCTCTGATTGATGGCATAGAGAAACCTGTATTCCAAGTTGTCTGTAAATTTATAATAGGGAGATATGCTTCCATAAATTGTGGAGGTATTTACTCTATCCTCATACATTCGGAGAAACCATACCGGATTTATTGAACTAGCGCCAAATTGCGGCTGGATCCAGGGGGTGCCATCAGGATTGAATAAAGGGTGTGTAGGGTTCCACTGTAATGCCTGACCTATTAAGTTACCTTCAAAGCCGGCATCTCTGGTAACCGGAACTACATCTTCATTTAATTGCGCTGTATTTAGGGATACATCTAAGCCCAATTTTTTAGAATCAAGAAATTTAAAATTTCCGGTAAATCCTACCGTATATTTTGTAAGACCAGATTCTTTTATAATACCATTTTCGCCTAAGGCACTTGCAGAAAATCTGTAACGGGCATTGGTATTACCTCCACTTGCCGCTACATTAAGATTATGTGTAACGCCGGTTCTTAAAATTTCATTCATAGCATTAACGTTAGAGCCATAGTCGCCACCTGTTAAACTATACTTCGCTAATGCAGCACGGTATTCATTACCATCTAAAACATCTAACTGTTTTAAAATTTTTGCGGTACCTACAGAATATCCTACCTCAATTTGCGGATCGCCACCTGTACCTCTTTTAGTAGTGATTAAAATTACACCGTTAGCTCCCCTTGAACCATATATTGCTGCAGCTGACGCATCTTTTAATACATCCATGCTGGCAATATCTGCCGGGTTAATAAATGTAAGCGGGTTGCCACCAGGGCTATCACCAATATTATTAAGACCCAGACCCGGGCGACCAGAACCACCTTCTAAAGGCACTCCATCTACAACGATCAACGGGCCATTACCTGCTCTCACCGAGCTGGCACCCCTGATACGAATTGTAGCACCTCCACCCGGTTGGCCACTGTTATTGGTAACTTGCAAACCGGCAACTTTACCTTGAATTAATTGATCAGGAGAAGTAACCACTCCTTTATTAAAGTCTTTAGCTTTAACAGATGCAATTGCACCCGTTAAATCCTTCTTCTTAGAAGAGCCATAACCAGTTACTATAACCTCATTCAAATTAGAGCCGAAAGTTGCTTCAAATGAAACATCTACGGAATTCTTTCCGGCAATTGAAATTTCCTGAGAAGCATAGCCGATAGAGGTTATAACAATTGTGTTTACGTTCGGACCTACATTAATACTGAAAGTACCGTCAGATTTGGTTGTAGTTCCACCCTTAGCGCCTTTGGGCTGAACAGATGCACCCGCAACAGGAGATCCGTCTTTTGAATCTGTAACTTTTCCGGTAATCGTTCTGTCCTGAGCAAAGGATACTTGAAGGATAAGAACGAATACGATGCTAAATAGAGCAGAAAGCAGTTTTTGTGCAGACATAAGCAATCGATTTTTGAAATTTATAATCTAAATACTAAATACAATACATTGATCCCGTGGCAAACAGGACTGAATGATTAAACAGATAAGGTTTGTATTACAACTTTAGCACTCAATCTTTTATATCTGAATGTTAAAAGAATGTAAATACATTATAAATTTATATTGATTTATGTGTACCAAAAACACTTTGCAAGTCAAAATTTGCAGGTTTTTGCCCGCAAACATTTTCGCAAATGTTTGCGGTGGATAAAATAATGAACGTAATTTTAATATAATTGCCACAAAATGGGACAAACTGCCACTTTAAAGAAGATTTCCGTTCAGCTCAATATGAGCATCTCTACTGTGAGCAGGGCCTTGAAAAATCACCCTGATATATCTGAAAACACGAAAAGAAAGGTAAAAGAACTGGCAGCCCTCATGGAATATGAACCCAACAGCTATGCGGTAAACCTGCGAACCAACAAAAGCAAAGTACTGGGATTGATAGTACCTGCCATTTCAAACATGTTCAACGAGTCATTTATATCTGCTGTGGAAAATGAAGCCAGAAAAAGTGGGTATTCATTAATGATATTACAATCCGGCGACGACCCGCTGCAAGAAAGCGAAAATCTAAAGCTGTGTAAACATTACAGGGTGGATGGAATTTTTATTTCGCTGGCAGCTGAAAGTTATTCCAGTGAACTTTTTACTAAATATATAGCTGCAGACATCCCCATTATTTTTTTTGACAGAGTGCCGGAAGCTGGCAACTTTGATACAGTGTGTATGGCTGATGAAGAAGCAGCTACGATGGCAGCACATGCTATTATTACATATAAAAAGAAAAAGGTGCTGGCACTATTTGGCAACCCGGTTTTATCTATTACTAAAAAAAGAAAGGATGCCTTTTTAAAAATACTGGAGAAAGAAAAAACTGTAGTGGTAGAAGTGCAGTATTGTATTAACGGGGCAGATGCCACTCAACATGTTACAAAAACTATAAGCAAAACAAACCCACCAGACCATATATTTTGCATGAGTGATGAAATACTAATTGGAGCCATGAAGGTGTTGAAAAATGCTCCGTTGAAAATACCAGAAGATATATCCGTACTGGCTATCAGTAATGGTTTTATACCGGGACTTTTTAACCCGGAAATAAGCTATGTAGAAACCAGTGGATTTGAATTGGGTAAACTAGCCATTAAAAGGATGCTGGAAAACATGGAAGCAAAAACACCAATAAAAGCTATCATGC
>LNFM01031584.1_pt1 | contig 14201 bp, 19 predicted proteins | sample 596031 | NCBI WGS metagenome assembly LNFM01 (sample SAMN04254537, study PRJNA301005) | activated carbon metagenome | isolation source: dual media filters at the Ann Arbor, Michigan drinking water treatment plant | place: USA: Ann Arbor
CGGTCGAATGGCCGGCGGTCAGCGCCACCCGGGACCTCCGCGTCGGCGGCGAATGGCGGGCCTGCCTGCGCTCGCCCGACACCGGTCAGGACCTTTGGCAGGGCGGCGTCTACCGCGAGATCGTCCCCAATGAGCGGCTGGTCTTCACCTTCAAATGGGACGAGTCCCATGAGGACGGCCCACCGGTGGAAACCCTGGTCACAGTCCAGCTCGGCGACGCGCCGGACGGCGGCACACTGATGGACTTCACCCACGAGGGCCTGAAGTCGGAACAGAGCCTGACCGGGCACAAACACGGCTGGACCAGCACCTTCGAGCGGCTGGAGGCCTTCCTGCAGGATCAAGCCAGAGGAGACTGACCGATGAAGATCGTCACCAGCCTGAGCTTCCGCGGCGAGTGTCGGGAAGCCTTCGAATTCTATGCAAAGGTGCTGGGCGGGGAGATCATCGCCGCCATGCGCTACGGCGACGCCCCGCCCGAAATGCCCATAGGTCCGGAATACGGCGACTGGCTGATGCACTGCTGGCTGCAGGTCGGCGATCAGGCGCTGATGGGCTCGGACTCGCCGCCCGAATACGCCCCGCCCCTCGACCAGCTCAAGAACGGCTTCGATGTCACCCTGCACACCGAAGACGCCGCCGAGGCCCGGCGCTGGTACGACGCCCTTGTCGAGGGTGGCCAGCCGACCATGCCGTTCTCGGAGACCTTCTGGTCGCCCGGCTTCGGCGGGCTGATCGACAAATTCGGCGTGCCGTGGATGGTCAATACCACGCCGGCGATGACCTGTGAGGCGGTCCAGTGAAGGCCTCGCCCATGGTCTGGATCGGCCGGGTGCTGAGCGGGCTGTTCGTCCTGTTCATGCTCGGCGCTTCGATCACGCCCAAATTCCTCATGGCCGACATGGTCACCGAGCAGAACCTGACTCCGCTCGGCTGGCCGGCGAAATACCTGCTGCTGATCGGCCTCATCGAACTGGGCTGCGTGATCCTCTACGTCATTCCCCGCACCAGCCTGTTCGGCGCGGTGCTGATGACCGGCCTGCTGGGCGGGGCCATCGCGACCAATCTCCGGGTGGAGAACCCGGTGTTCAGCCACACCCTGTTCGGCGTCTGGCTCGGCCTGTTCATGTGGGGCGGCCTGTGGCTGCGGGACGCGTCGTTGCGCGCGGTGTTTCCGATCCGGGAAACCCGAGATGCCCGCGAGGGCTGACGCGACGATCTACGCAATCTAACGGGGTGGCCGCATCAGGCCCGGGGGCGTACGCCACCCCATGGCTTCTTCCCGTATCCGCTCAACCGCCCTTCAGTCGAAGATCATGAGCGCCGAGGCGGCGGCGGCGCTGATCCCGCCGAACAGCACAGTGGGCATGAGCGGCTTCACCGGCTCGGGCTATCCGAAGGTCATCGCCCCGGCGCTGGCCGCGCGCATCGAGGCCGAGCATGCGAAGGGCAATCCATTCCGCCTGAAGGTCTGGACCGGCGCGTCCACCGGACCCGAGCTGGACGGGGCCTTGGCCCGGGCCGACGGGATCGAGTTCCGCCTGCCCTACAACTCCGACCCCATCGCCCGGGAGAAGATCAACAGGGGCGAGATGGAATATCTCGACATGCACCTGAGCCAGGTCGCGCCGATGGCCTGGCAGGGCTTCCTCGGGCCGCTGGAGACGGCGGTGATCGAGGTGTCGGGCATCCTCGAAGACGGGTCGCTGATCCCCTCGTCATCCGTCGGCAACAACAAGACCTGGCTGGACCGGGCCGGGCAGGTGATCCTGGAGGTCAATTCCTGGCAGAACCCGGCGTTGGAGGGGATGCACGACATCTATTACGGCACCGCCCTGCCCCCGAACCGGGTGCCGATTCCGCTGCTGCGCGCCGACGACCGGATCGGCCAACCCACCTTCCGCTGTGACCCGGCCAGGGTCGTCGCCGTGGTCGAGACCCACGCGCCGGACCGCAACGCCCCGTTCGCTCCGCCGGACGCGGCCGCCATGGCCATCGCCGGCCACCTGCTGGAGTTCCTGTCGCATGAGGTGAAGATGGGCCGCCTGCCCGCTTCGCTGCTGCCGCTGCAGTCGGATCGACGCGCCGTTCGAGAACATGACCGCCTATACCGAGGTCATCCAGGACGGCATGCTGGACCTCCTCGACAGCGGCAAGCTGCGCGTCGCCTCGGCCACCGCCTTCTCGCTGAGCCCCGACGCGGCGGCGGACCTCAACGCCCGCATGGAGCAGTTCCGGAGCCGCATCATCCTGCGGCCCCAGGAGATCTCCAACCATCCCGAGCTGATCCGCCGACTGGGCTGTATCGCCATGAACGGCCTGATCGAGGCCGACATCTACGGCAACGTCAACTCGACCCATGTGATGGGGTCGCGCATCCAGAACGGCATCGGCGGTTCAGGGGACTTCGCCCGCAACGCCTTCATCTCGGTGTTCATGACCCCCTCGACGGCCAAGGGCGGCAAGATCTCGGCCATCGTGCCGCACGCCAGCCATGTCGATCACATCACCCAGGACGTGCAGGTGCTGGTCACCGAACAGGGCCTCGCCGACCTCCGCGGTCTGTCGCCGAAGCAGCGGGCGGCTCTGATCATCCCCAACTGCGCCCATCCCGACTACCGGGACCAGCTGCAGGACTACTACGACCGGGCGCTCAAGGGCTCTTACGGCCTGCAGTCGCCGACGCTGCTGAACGAAGCCCTGTCCTGGCACCAGCGGTTCGTCGAGACCGGCACCATGCGGGTCTGACCTGTCAGCGCGCCATGGCGGTCGGGAACGGCCGCCCCAAGGCCTCCGCCATGGCCTGCTGGGACAGCAGGAAGACCGCTTCGCGCTGGTGGAAATTGTTCGACAGCACGATGACCGTGACGTCCGAATCCGGCTGGTAGCTCACCAGATTGCGGAACCCGGACCAGCTGCCGGTGTGGAAGATCTGGCGGTCCATGAAGGCCGGCGAGACGCGCTGGCCGATGCTGTTGTTGAACAGGCCGAAACCCCAGTCCCGGCGTGGTCGGCCGCGTTCGTCCGGCGTGTCCGACGGCGCGTGGTCGGCGATCATCGTCGCATGGCTGCGTGGGCTGAGCAGATGGCCGTGATGCAGCGCCCGCTGCCAGACCAGCAGGTCGTCCAGCGTCGAATACAGGGCCCCTGCCCCGACGATGATGCTGACATTGTGATCCGGCTGCGGCGACGGACCGCCGCCGCCGAGGTTGGCGTAGCCCACGACCACGTCCGAGGCGTCATCGTCATAGCCGGTGTCCGCCATGCCGAGCGGCTCGAAGAAGGCAGTGCGCAGATAGATGTGCAGCGGCTTTCCGCTGGCCTTTTCGACCACGGCGCCCAGCAGGTTGTAGGCGGCGTTGTTGTACCGGACCTTCGTCCCCGGCGGGAACTGGAGCCCGTACTGCGTGGATTCGGCCGTCAGTTCTTCCATGGTGGCGGGCGTGACGCGACGAACGCCCCAGCCGGGCCGTGCCATGAGATCCGGAATGCCGGAGCTGTGACCGAGCATGTGGTGCAGCCGCACGGATGCCCAGGCCGCCGGACAGGGCTGGATCCATTTGCAGACGGGATCATCGACCGACAGCACCCCGTCATCCTGCAGCCTCAGAATGGCGGCGGCGGTGAACTGTTTGCTGACCGAGGCAAGCCGGAACCGGGAATTCAGCGCCAGCGGCGTCCCGAGCCTCCGGTCGGCGAAGCCGTGGACCTGCCGGAACAGCACCGCGTCGCCCCGGGCGACCAGCACGCCCCCGGTGAACTGGCCCGAGGCACCCCAGCGGTTCAGCTGCTCCGTCAGTTGCGGCAGGGACTCGACCACCACGAGCGGAGGCCGCGGCGGCGGGGGCCCGGGCGTCGGCGCGGCCGTCGCTATGGGCCGGAACGTCGTCCAGCCGACCAGTCCGACCACCAGAATAACCATCAGGGCGATGACGGCCATCGCCAGCCGGGGATGCCCCCCGGATTGTCTGGGAACGTGGAACAAGCGTCTAGACGTCGAAATCCAGCCCGAACTGGGCATAGAGGGCGCGGCTGTCCTGCCATTTCGGGTCGACCTTGACCGTGATGAACAGGTGCACGGGCCGGTCCAGCAGTTCGGTCAGTTCCTCGCGCGACTTCTGGCCGATCCACTTCAGCGTCTGGCCGCCCTTGCCCAGCACGATGGGCCGCTGGCTCTCGCGCTCGACATAGATGATCTGTTCGATCCGGGCCGAGCCGTCGGCCTTGTCCTCGAAGGCCGTGGTCTCGACCGCCGCCGAATAGGGCAGTTCCTCGTGGACGCGCAGATAGACCTTCTCGCGCGTGATCTCGGCCGCCAGAACGCGCATCGGCACGTCGGCGGATTGATCCTCCGGATAGAGCCAGTGACCGGCGGGCATCGACCGGGCCAGGCGCTGCTTCAGGTCGTCGACGCCGTCGCCCGAGAGCGCGGAGATCATATAGACCTCCGAATAGACGCCGGTTTCGAACATGGCGTGCGACAGGGCCAGCAAGGTATCGCGGCGCATGCCGTCGATCTTGTTCAGGGCCAGGATGACCTGGGTCCCCGACGCCTTCAGATTGGCGATGATGGTCTCGGTGTCCTCGGCCGAGCGACGGTCGGCCGCCTGGCCTTCCTTGCCTTCCGAGGCGATGTGCGAGGCCGCGTCGATCAGGTGGACGACGACATCCGCATCCGAAGCCCCGCCCCAGGCCGAAGCGACCATGGCGCGATCCAGGCGACGGCGCGGTGTGAAGATCCCGGGCGTGTCGACCAACACGATCTGGGCGTTGCCCTCGATGGCGATGCCACGCACGGGAAAGCGCGTGGTCTGGACCTTTTGCGTGACGATCGAGACCTTGGTTCCGGTCAGCCGGTTGACCAGCGTGGACTTGCCCGCATTGGGCGCGCCGATGATGGCGGCGAAGCCGGCCCCCGATCGCGGCCGCTTTCTCCGCGTCCTGACGCGAACGGCCTTGCGCGGTCAAGGGCGGATATCCTGCGACGCTGGCTTCCACCGTGAATGTGGGAGCGTGATCGGAGCCCTTCCGTTCCACGATCCGGTAGGCCGGCAGGGGCTTTCCGAGCCCCAGCGCCCACTCCTGGAGGGCCGATTTCGGATTGGTCAGCGATTTTTGTGGCGGGGCGGACAGCTCGTCCTTCCAAGCCGTGTCGAACACCGCCCGGACCGCCTCGAAGCCGCCGTCCAGCCAGACCGCCGCCAGCAGGGCCTCCATGGCGTCGCCGAGAACGCCCTCGCGTCGCCGGCCGCCCTGTTTGGCCTCGCCGGGCGACAGCCGCATGGCGTCGCCGACCCCGAGCGCCTCGGCCACGCGGGCGCAGGCGGCCTTGTCGACCAGCGCATGCAGCCGCGAGGACATCTCGCCCTCATTCGAGCCCGGGAAGTCGCGCACCAGCCGGTCGGCGACCAGCAGGCCCAGCACCCGGTCGCCCAGGAACTCCAGCCGCTGGTTGTCGGCGAACGGTCGGCCGCGCGCGTCACGTTCGGCCCCCTCCCCGACGCTGGCGTGCGTCAGGGCCAGGTCCAGCAGCGCCGGATCCCGGAAGTCGTGGCCGAGGCGGCACCGCAGCGCCTGAACTGCCTCGGCCCGTCTGTCAGCCATCAGTCGAGAACGGTGAAGAACCGGCTCGGCTGGATCTTCGAGAACCAGCTGACGGGGTTCCACAGCGAGGCGCCGGGCTTCCACGAGAACAGGATGATCTCGGCCTTGCCGATCAGGTTCTCGGCCGGGACATAGCCCACGCCGACGGACTGGTCGTATCGGCTGTCCTGCGAATTGTCGCGGTTGTCGCCGATCATGAAGTAGTGGCCGGCAGGGACCTCGAACACCGGGGTGTTGTCGGAGATATTGCCCGGACCCCAGTCCTGGATGTTGATCTGACGCCCTTCCGGCAGCGTCTCGCGCAGCTGGATGGTCATCTGGGTGCCGTACAGGTTCTGGACGTCCTGACGGCTCATCTCGACGTCGCGGACCGCCGTGCCGTTGATGAACAGCACATTGTCGATCATCTGGATGCGGTCGCCCGGCAGGCCGATCAGGCGTTTGATGTAGTCCGTCTCATTGTCGCGCGGCAGTTTGAACACGACGATGTCGCCGCGGCGGGGCTCGTGGCTGATGCCCGGGATCATGATCCGGCCGTCGAAGACCGGCGGGCTGAACGGGATCGAGTGTTTCGAATAGCCGTAGCTCCACTTCGACACGACGATGTAGTCGCCCTCATAGAGGTTCGGCTCCATCGAGGCAGACGGAATGGTGAAGGGCTGGAACAGCACCACGCGCAGCACCAGAGCGATCAGCAGGGCGAAGAAGATCGTCTTGAAGATCTCCATACCCTCGCTGCTCGAGCCCTTCGACTTGCGCTTCTTGCCTGAACCGCGGGCGTAGACGGGCGTCGCGTCGACGTCCTCGAAGGGCGCGTCGCCGGAGTCGCTCCAGACCGGCGGCTTCGCTGCGGCGGCCACAGCGGCACCGGCGACGGCGGCGGCCGCGACCGGGGCGGCATGACCGTGGTCGTCATGGCCGTGCGTGGCGGGCGCGGCGTGATCGTCGTGGCCGTGACTGTCGTGGCCGTGGCCCGAGTCATGTCCGTGGTCATCGTGACCGTGGGCGGCCGGGGCGGCATGACCGTGGTCATCATGACCATGCGCGGCGGGCGCGTCGTGGCCGTGGTCGTCGTGGCCGTGCGCGGCGGGCGCGGCGTGTCCGTGGTCGTCATGACCATGCGCGGCGGGCGCGGCGTGGCCATGATCGTCATGTCCGTGGCCGGCGTCATGGCTGTGGTCGTCATGGCCGTGCGCGGCAGGCGCAGCGTGACCATGGTCGTCATGACCATGCGCGGCAGGCGCGGCGTGTCCATGGTCGTCATGACCATGCGCGGCAGGCGCGGCGTGTCCATGGTCGTCGTGACCATGACCGTGATCGTCGTGACCGTGGCCGTGATCGTCGTGCGGCTTGTGCTCGTCGCTCATTGTGACTCTGTCCCCCAGCCGCTGTCCGCGGTCTTTGCGGCGAAATCGGTATAACGTGATTAAGCCATCGGCAAGGCTTCGATCACCACGAAGGCGAGTGTATCCGGGCTTCGTGACCGGCCGGTGTCAGCCGCGCAAGATGGTCCGCGGCGTGACCGGTGAGGGCCAGGGTGGGCTGGCCGGAGCGCATGTTCACCACCCCCATGTCGCGCCAGTAGACATCCGCCCGCATGCCGGTGCCCAGCGCCTTGGCGCAGGCCTCCTTGGCCGCGAACCGCTTGGCATAGCTCCAGGCCGGATCAGGCTTCCGGTCCGATCGGGCGCGCTCGATGTCCGTGAAACAGCGCTGCTTGAACCGCTCGCCGAACCGCTCCAGCGAGGTCTGGATCCGGCGAATGTCGCACAGGTCCGCGCCGACCCCGATGATCACCCGGCGGCGTCCATGGCGGCGCGCATCCGGTGGATGGCGGTGGGCAGGCCGACAAAGACAGCCTCGCCGATCAGGAAATGGCCGATATTCAGCTCCCGGACCTCGGCGATCGCCATCATGTGGGCCGCCGTGACGTAATCCAGGCCGTGTCCTGCGTGGACCTCCAGCCCCAGGTCGAAGGCCCGCGTCGCCGCCGCCTGCAGCCGCTCGAACTCGACCGCGCGATCGTCGCCGGCCAGGTGGCAGTATCGGCCCGTGTGGAACTCCACGACCTGGGCGCCCACCGCATGCGCGGCGTCGACCTGTTCGGAGGTCGGTTCGATGAACAACGAGACCCGTATGCCGGCGTCGGACAGCGCCTTCGCGACCGGCTTGATCCGCGCCTCATGCCCCGCGACCGCCAGCCCGCCCTCGGTCGTCACCTCCTCGCGCCGCTCGGGCACCAGACAGGCGGCGTGCGGCCGGTGCCTCAGGGCGATGGCCAGCATCTCGTCGGTCACCGCCATCTCGAGGTTCAGCGGCCGCCCGGCCTCGGCGCACAGCAGGCTCAGGGCCTCGATGTCCGGGTCCGTGATGTGGCGCCGGTCTTCGCGCAGGTGGGCGGTGATACCGTCCGCCCCTGCCGCCAACGCCTCGCGCGCGGCCCGCACGGGGTCGGGATGCACGCCGCCGCGGGCATTCCGCACCGTGGCGACGTGATCGATATTGACGCCGAGGCGTACGGGAGACGTCATCGCTCAGCCCTTGCTCGCCAGCCTGCGGCTGCCGGGATCCTCGACCGGCAGGGCGGCCAGTTCGGGCGGCAGGGCGTCAGCGGGGTATGCGGGCACATCGAGCGTCGCCAAGGCCACCAGCGGCACGCCGACATCGGCTCGTCCGCCCGAGCGATCGACAATACAGGCCGCCGCCACGACCGTTCCGCCCGCCGCCTCGATGGCCGCGATACATTCGCGCGAGCTCAGCCCCGTGGTGACGATATCCTCGACCATGACGACCTTCTGACCGGGTTCGACGTGGAAGCCGCGGCGCAGTTTGAACGCGCCCCCCTCGCGCTCGACGTACATCGAGGGGACGCCCAGCCAGCGGGCGGTCTCATAGCCGGGGATGATGCCGCCGACGGCCGGCGAGATCGCCACATCGACCGGCCCGACCGCCGCCGTGATCTTCTCCGCCAGCGCCTTGCACAGGCGGGCGCACCGCGCCGTGTCCATGAACACGAGGTTCTTCTGCAGGAAGACGGGGCTGTGCAGTCCCGAGGACAGCACGAAATGGCCTTCGCGCAGGGCGCCGGCACCGCGGAATTCGTCGAGTACGTCGTCTGAGGTCATGGCGGCTGTCATAACGAGCGCCACCATCGCCGCAAGGCCCTAGCCCCGCGCCCTTTCGACCGTATCCACCGACGGATTGGTCCGGAGCGCCGCCATGATGGCCGTGGCGTGTTTGGCGTCCTCGACCTCCATGTCGATGTCGACGTCGAAGAAGTCCTGCTGCCGGTGGCTCATCACCAGATTCAGGATGTTGCCGCCGGCCTCGCCGATGATGGTCGCGACCTGGCCCAGCACGCCGGGCGCGTTCTTGATCGTGGCCCGGATGCGCGCAGACGCCACAGCCCCCTGCTCGGCCTGCGGCGTCCACTGCAGGTCCTGCCAGACAGAATCGTCATCCGCATAGTCCGCCAGTTGCTGGCAATCGATGGTGTGCACCGTCAGCCCGGCCTCGGGCTCCAGGATGCCCACGATCCGGTCGCCGGGCACGGGCGAGCAGCAGTGGCCGAAATGGACGCTGATGCCCGGCGTCAGTCCGCCGCCTCGCACGAACAGCCGCGCCTGCTCGTCCCCGATCCGCTTTCGGTCGGGACTGGCCTTCAGCCGTCCCTTCAGCGCGGGAAACAGGGTCTCGCCCACCTTGGTGGCCGAAACCCGACCCCGGCCGATGGCCTCGAACAGGTCTTCCTCGGACGCGAAGGCGAATGTCTCCAGCAGGGCCTTCAACGAGACTTCGGACAGGGACTTTCCTGCGCGCGACAAGGTCTGGTCCAGCGTCGCCCGGCCCAGCTTCTGGAATTCGCCCCGCTCGGACGTGCGGATGTGCCGCCGGATCGCCGACCGCGCCCGTCCCGTGATCGTCAGCGAGCGCCAATCGACCGGAATCTCACGCTTGGCCCCGCGGACGATCTCGACCACGTCGCCGTTCTGCAGCTGGGTCCGCATCGGCTTCAGCTCGCCGTTGATCTTGACCCCCACCGCGGTGTCGCCGACCTCGGTGTGGACCGCATAGGCGAAGTCCAGCGCCATCCCGCCCCGCGGCAGGGTGATCAGCGAGCCCTTGGGCGTGAACACGAAGACCTGCTCGAGATACATCTCCAGCTTGGCGTGCTCGACCCAGTCCTCGCCGCCCTCGCCGTGCTCGATGACCTGAACCAGATGCCGCAGGTTCTGCAGCGGGTCGCGCCCGCCGTCCTGCTCCATGGCCTCCTTGTCGAAGCCGTACGACTTGTTCTTGTAGGCCCAGTGCGCCGCCACCCCGTCCTCGGCGACCCGGTCCATCGGCTCGGTCCGGATCTGCATCTCGATGCGCAGGCCCGACGGCCCGACCACGGTCGTGTGCAGGGAGCGGTAGTTGTTCGATTTGGGCGTCGAGATGAAGTCCTTGAACCGCTCCGGCACCATCGGCCAGGCGCGGTGGATGACGCCGAGCGCGCGGTAGCAATCGTCCTCGGCCTCGACGATGACCCGGAAGCCGTAGATGTCGGACAGGGACGAGAAGCCCACCGACTTGCGCTGCAGCTTGCGCCAGATCGAATAGGGCGTCTTCTGCCGGCCGAACACCTGTGCGTGGACCCCGGCCTCTTGCAGCACGCGCTCAACCTCGCGCGAGACGCCGTCGATGGCGCGGCCATGCTCCAGCTTCAACGCCTCCAGCCGCCGCTCGATGGCGGTGCGGGCGGTCGGGTTCAGATGCTCGAACGCCAGTTCTTCCAGCTCGGAGGCGATCGAATGGATGCCGATCGACCGGCCCAGCGGCGCATAGACCTCCAGCGTCTCGCGGCTGATCCGCTCGCGCTTCTCCGGCTTCACATGCTTCAGCGTCCGCATATTGTGCAGACGGTCGGCCAGCTTCACCAGCAGGACGCGAACGTCCTTGGAGATGGCGAGGATGAATTTGCGCAGGTTCTCGGCCTGCCGCGTGTGCTCGGCCTGGAGCTCCAGCCGTGACAGCTTGGTCACCCCCTCGACCAGCGAGGCGACCTCCTCGCCGAACCGCTCGGCGATGTCATCGCGGGTGGCCGAGGTGTCCTCGACCACGTCATGCAGCAGGGCGGTGACGATGGTCGCCGTGTCGAGCCGGTAGTCGGTCAGAATGCCCGCGACCTGGATCGGATGGGCGAAATAGGGATCGCCCGAGGCCCGCAGCTGCGAGCCGTGCATCTTCATCGCATAGACATAGGCGCGGTTCAGCAGCGCCTCGTCCGCGGTGGGGTCATAGGCGCGCACGGCCTCCACCAGTTCGAACTGGCGCAGCACCCTTGAGCGGGGATGGGGTTCCGGCTCCACGTGAGGACGCGGACCGCCGGGATCGTTGAGATTGGCGGGTGCGGGCGTGGGCGCGGGCTGCCGCGCCGGCAGGATGGTGATACCGTTGGCGGGGTCCGCCGTCAGTAGCGTTCTTCCTGGCCACCGTCGCGGTCGCTTTGCAGCGCGCGGATCAGCTCGGCCTCGGCCATGTTCATGTGCTGGGGTTCAGCCAGCAGGCCCACGATTTCCGCCTCGTCCTCGGCTTCGGTGCGCTCGTCGACGCGTTGCAGCGCCACGATGACGGTCTCGCGCAGCTCGTCCGGCACGACGGTCGAATCGGCCAGTTCGCGCAGGGCCACGACGGGGTTCTTGTCGTTGTCCCGATCGAGGGTCAGCGGCGCGCCGTTGGCGATGGCCCGGGCGCGGTTGCCCGCCAGCAGGACCAGGCCGAACCGGTTCGGCACCTTCTCGATGCAGTCTTCGACAGTGACGCGAGCCATGAATATCCTCGGGCGCGGGGGGAGAACCGCACAAAATAGAGTGTTGGACTGAATTGTGCAACGCCGCATGGGCGGGAATGAGGCGTTAGCGCCGGATCCATGCCCGGTTGAGGATGGTCAAGGCGAACGTTGCGGAAGGCCCGAATCGCCGTGCGGGCGTTGATCTGACGAGGCGGAGCCTCCCCGATCACCCGGCAGGCGTCGTACCGCCCGGTTTCCATGATCACGCACCTGACCGTCATGGACGCCCGGCCGGTCCATGAACCCATGGGAACGGGCGTCTCCATCCGGCTGTCAGGCATGAAGCTGACCAACGCATCGGTATCACGCCAGTCGCGTGACGGCATGTCAGCATCCTGCACCATGAGGGACAGGGCGGCGGCCAGCACAGCAAACATTCAGGTCGTTCCCGTCGTTGGCCGGGCGTCGCATCCAACCTCGGCCTGGTCCGCGGCCTGAGCCGCCGTTTGGTCCGTAAGCGGATTCACCCAGCCCGGCGCAATCTCCGCCAGCGGGCCCATGACGAACCTGCGCACGGCCGCACGCGGGTGCGGCAGGATCAGGCCGTCGAGGTCTCCGGTCGTCCGGCCATAGGCGATCAGATCAAGGTCCAGCGTGCGCGGCGCATTGGCGGCACCTCGCTGGCGTCCGAAGGCCTCCTCGATCCGGCCGAGCGCCGCCATCAACTCATGCGGACCATGCTCGGTGCGGACGATCACCACCCCGTTCAGGAACGGCGGATCATCCGGATCGGGCCAGGCCGCAGAACGCCACCAGGACGACCGCGCCACCACATCAATCCCCTCGACCCGGAAACGCGCCAGCGCCGCCTCAAGCGCCTCGCGGCAGTCCTTCCAGACCCCGCAATCGTTGCAGCCCAGCGCCACGACAATGGCGTCGTCCAGCCCGGCCGCGCCGTCGAACGGAACGGGCGGCGGCACCTTCTGCTGCGAGCCGGGCTTCTCCATCCCCGCGTAATACACCAATGAAGGCGTCAGCGCCCGCCCGTCGCCGAAGGATTCGCCCGCCTTGCCGCCCTCCCCCACGACCGCCCCGTCCGAACCGCCCCGCGACTGCCCGCTGTGCCCCCGTCTGGTGGAATACCGGCGCGAGAACCAGCGTCAGAATCCCGACTGGTTCAACGGCCCCGCCCCCTCCTTCGGCGACCCGGACGCCCGGCTCCTGGTCGCCGGGCTGGCTCCCGGCCGCACCGGCGCGAACCGCACGGGCCGGCCTTTCACGGGCGATGGTGCCGGCGTCATCCTCTACGAGACCCTGATCAAGACCGGTTTCGCCACCGGCCGTTACGAGGCCCGGCCTGACGACACGCTCCAGCTGGTCGATTGCAACAAGCCCCTGCCGGCCGAGGAGGCGACCTGCCGCCCCTTCCTGACCGCCCGTCTCGCCGCCCTGCCCCGGCTCAAGGTCATCGTCACCCTCGGCGACGTCTCACGCCGCAATGTCCTGAAGGCCATGGGCCTGTCCGGCTCCGCGGCCCCACCCGGCCACGGCGTCGAGGCAGCGCTGGGCGGCTATGTCATCCTGAACAGCTATCACTGCTCCCGCCTCAACACGAACACCGGCCGGCTGACCCCCGCCATGTTCGAAGCCATCTTCCGGCGCGCGCGCCAAATCATCGAATCCTGACCGAACATCGCTCTCCAAATCGGCGAGTGTGACTCTCCCGCCACGCGAATCAGTCGGCGACGGGTGTAGCGTCCTCCTCCAGGAACAGTGCTGCGTACCTTGCGTTGATCGATCAGCTTTGGAGGGCTGTGATGCGTGGGTCGAACGGGGTCTTTTCACCCCAGGAACGGAAGACGGCGCTATGGGCGCTGCTGATGGCGGGCCTGATCGCCGTCATGGGCATGGTGATCCAGCAATGGAGCCAGCCGTCCGTCGGCCCCGGCGGGTACGAAGCCTATATGACCGCCCCGCCGCCCGGCGTCGTGGACGCCCAGCCGATGATCGACCTGGGCCAGCCGCTGGGCTGAGCTACCCCCGCTCTGGCTAGAGTCCGAGCGGGTGGGTGGACAGCCAGTCAGCATGCCTTGCGGCCAGTTCCCTGACTTGGCTTTCGTCGGGCAGGAAGAGATCGACGCCCCCGTCGTAGGGTGCTGCAAAGACGGCACCGGTTTCGGTCGAGACCCACAGCGTCGGCGCGACCTGGTCGTCAGCGATATCGCGGAGCAACCCATCGAACTGACCGGATGTCCACCTTACGAGCCCGGCAAACGACTCCCATCGCTCCTCAAACTCCGTGCCTGCCTCGCGTGTTGTGACGTACGCAGGTTCCAGCCCGTAGTCGGCGATGGCCCCGGACGAGCTTTTTGCGTCACCTACTGAGATCTCAGCCTCGCCGGGCGGCAGCTGATAGAGGCTCTGGACCAGCCAGCATTCGCGGGTCTCGCCCAGAACCGACGCGGCGAGCTCATTCTGCCGGGCCAGAAGCACGCTCCACTCGGCTTCCGTTTCCGCGTACCGCTTTGACTGGGGCAGCGAGTGAAATCTGACCCAGTTCCGGGCTCCCGCGCGCCGCAGTTCGTATCCGACCGGCTCAATGTCGGATAGTGGCGCGACCAGAGCCGCTGGAACTCGGTCAAACGGCTCAGCCCCGGTCCTTCATCAGCCGGGCCTTGTCCCGCTGCCAGTCGCGCTGGGCCGTGGCCTCGCGCTTGTCGTGCAACTTCTTGCCCTTGGCCAGGGCGATCTCGATCTTCGCCTTGCCCGCCTCGTTCAGGTACAGCTTGACCGGAATGATGGTCTGGCCGTCGCGCTGGACGGC
>LNFM01026778.1_pt1 | contig 14200 bp, 23 predicted proteins | sample 596031 | NCBI WGS metagenome assembly LNFM01 (sample SAMN04254537, study PRJNA301005) | activated carbon metagenome | isolation source: dual media filters at the Ann Arbor, Michigan drinking water treatment plant | place: USA: Ann Arbor
CGCCGGCCCGTCGCTGTAGCTGGTGACGACGTACAGGCTCCCGTCGTCGTCGCGGATCACCTGACGATCGGTGACGGTATCGAAGTCCTCGAGCGCGGCGGCGGATGCCTTCTCCGTGCTCCCCCGCGCCGGTAGTCTCTTGACCATGCCCTCACATCCTTTCGAGTTGCCGGCGGAATAGCCGGATGGCTTTACGACGATAGTACCAATCCGCGAGCGTGACGAACCCAACCCATAGCGCGGTGATCCCGAACGCGGTCGCGACCCACACGCCGACCACGGCCGCCGCCACATCCCATCCCGTCACGGTCCCCCCCTTGTCGGATTATCTCGGGAGTCTAGCCCTCCCCGTTCGGAGCGTGCCACCCCCGGACGCTTAGTTACCTCGCTCGAGCGGTACGCGTTCACGGCGAGCATTTCGAGATCCGTTAGTGTGCTCGAGCGCCACTCGCCGGCCCCGGCTGCTCGAGCGCGGCGAAGCTCCGCGGCGGCCCATGCCGCGTGCTCGTCTCCGTCGCCGGCCATCACTCCGCCGCGCGCGGCGTCCGGAGCGATCAGTACGGAATCCGCGTACAGGGCGACTAGCTCCGCGCGCTCGCCGGCTTCCGTCTCCTGCTCTATCGCGCGCGCCACCCTGACGGTTTCTGCACGCGTCTCCGCCTCGATGATGCCCCGGTCTAGCACGTTGACATAGCGGGGCTCCTGCGCCCGCTCAGACCGCGCGACGTGGACGGAGACGAGTTCGTTCCCGAGAATGACTAGTTCCTCGGTGCTCGCCGCGGTCGCATCGGTCGAGAACGACACATAGGGCTTAGGACTCTGCGCCATGGTGCCGTAGACGGCGAGTAGTAGCGGCTTGAGCCATCGGAGCCGGCGACGGTTCTCGGCGTTCGTGTGCAGCTGCTCGAGCGCGAACGCCGCGTATTTGTTGAGCGCGTCGCTGGTAGTCCTCGAGACGATCGCCCCGACAATCCCGACGATATCCACCCCTGGTTCCTGCTCGAGATCCGAGAACTCCGACGACCATACCGTGAGAACGGCCGGCCCTTCCGCGGCGAGTTGAGGTAGCGGCACCTTGCATCCGATGGCGCGCCGCGCGACGTTCACGCGAACCCAGAACACGCCGCGCATGGCGCGGAGTTCCTGATACCTCGAGTCGTCAACGCCGCACAGTAGCCCCGCGTCCAGTGTCGCCCTGGTGCCGGTCGTGCCGTAGCCGTGCAGCGTGTCGGCGTCGGTGAACGGTACGCGCGCGGCGATGTTGTGGTGGGCGGATTTCTGGTCGAGTTCCACGGCCGTAGGGTGGACGTCGCTCGAGAACATCCGGTAATAGTTCCCCGGTAGCTCGTCGCGCGCGACGGCGTTTAGGCGGCGGGGAACCTTGCGGCGGCGCGGCGGCCAGAATCGCGCGTCGGTGAGAAACTGACTCGCGATGCCGCCGCGACCGGGCCGCAGATTCACGCCGGCATCGCGGCACCAATAGAGCACGTCGCCGGCCCACAAGCATAGGCGCATCATCGTTCGGGAGACGTCCGGTTCGTGCTCCGGTTCCTCGAGCACTTCGCGCGCCGGGAGATCAGAGAACGCCGCGGGGTCGAGCACGATCGCCCGCGCGCGCTTCCCCCATCCGAAATCCGTGAACGTCGCATAGACGCGCGACGACACCGATAGCCCCCCCTGCTTTTGGTAGGCGCGCGCTTCGCGGATTGAGCCCCGCGCTTTGTAGTCCGCCGCCATCGGCCCATGCTGCTCGAGGAACTGATAGAGCCGGCCGGCGTCATCGGTCGCGACGGCCCACGGTACTTCCGTCTTACGCGAGAGCCGGCCCACGATTTCGTCGGGGCCGATCAGGAGTTCTGCCGTCTCGGGAATCAGCATCGCCGCCGCGCCATCGTCGCGAACGACGATGGCGCATATCTGGCGCTCCTGGTGCTCGCGGACGCGCGAGCGTACATAGCGCGGGATCGTGAACCCGCCAAGCGGATTCCGTTCGTTCTCGGGAGGTAGCACGCGCGCGGGGCGCTGCTACTCCGCCACCCCGTACTCACTCAACACGTCAGCGATGAAGTCGGCGAAGTCGTATTCATCCGTGAGAAAGACGGCGAACTGACGAAGGAGGGGTTTTCCTCCGTCCGGGTTGGGAAGCTCGAGCACGACATATTCCACACTCCCAGGATTCGAGAAACCGTCTGCGCCCGACCGGAGATCCTGCCACCCGCCGGAGCCGCGCCACGCGCGGACGTTCCACGATACCGGCCGGCCCGTCGCGCCGCTACTGAAGCTCCCGCCCATCCCATCCGGGCGCATCCCCTCCCGAACCCGCTCCGCGAGGCTGAGGGGCGATCTCCGGGGCTCCGGTGCCCTGGTGGACGTCCGGACCCTTGCGACCGTGCCGGCGGCCGTGCGGCGGCGCGGAGCGTGGGCGGAGCCGGCCCCGCGCTGTAGGGCTCGGAGACTGGCCTCTAGGCCGCCACCGGGCTTGCGCCCGGTGGCAACCTTCGAGACGTAGGAGGGGCCGCGGGAGATCCGGCGAGCGATCTCCCGTTGAGTCATCCCCCCCGCCTCGAGCGCGCGGATCAGATCCGCGGCGGCCGTGCTCATCGTCGCTCGAGGGGGATCGTGCGGGCGTCCGGGCCGATCAACCTGACAAGCGGTTCACGGATCGGAGCCCCGCCGGCCGTCGTCGTCCAGACGGCGACGACGTGACGGCGGCTGTAGCGGATGTGGGCCGGCCCGTGGGCGCGCTCGAGATCCGCGAGCGTTTGCAGCTGCGCGGGGCTCATGGCGCGACCCTCCCCGCACGGCTCGCCCGGATGATCTTCCGGGCGGAGTCCAGTCCGAACCCGGCGTCGCGGAGCGCGCGGAAGCGGAGCGAATCGGACGCGTGCGGGACGGTTCCCGAGATCCCGCGGCGGAGCCGGTCGAGGATGACGTCGGCCGTGCGCGGGCCGTAGCCGGCACGGATGAGACGCTGACGGGCGGTAGCCCCGACCATCGGATCCGGCGTGCCGGCGATCGGCGGGGGGCCGTTGACGATCTTCTCCATGGCGGCATCGCCGGGGCAGGCGGTAGACGTGTTCTCGCGATGCCCGCGGAGATCCCCCGCGCGCAGTTCCTCGAGTAGCGCGTACACGCTCCGGTGCTGCGCGTCGGTGGGCGCGATGCTCGAGTAGTCCCCGATCAGCGAGACGGACGGTTCGTGATTCTTGCCGGGAGAGTGCGCGGCGAGCGCGCGCCCGCGGCCCTCGAAAACGGTTCCGTCTGGCGCGCAGAGGTAGCCGTAACCGAGATCGTTCCACCCGCGCTTGTCCATGTGGAAGTTCTGAATACCGCGGACGACCGCGGCGAGTTCGCTCCGGCTCGCGGTGATCGGCGGCGCATCGCCGCCCGTGTGGTGAACCCACAAGTCCACCCCCGCCGGCCAGTTCACTCCCACCCGCGAGCGCGGCGCGCGCGCTCCCCATTCCGAACGACTGACGATCTCCATAGCGGTAGCTCCGTTCTCGAGATTGACGGCGAGCGCGGGGTCGAGTGCTCTACCGGCAGCGAAGCGAGACGCGCGGCCCCGCGAACTCGCGGCCATCGGACAGGTAGACGAATGCCTGCCACCGCTTCGCCGGCCCCGGCGAACACGCGTTGATGATCGAGGCGGTCGCGACGCGCTTACCGCGCTCGAGCACGATGTTCCGAACGCGGATCAGCGAACGGTTACCCACGCCATCGAATCGCGCGAGGTACAGGCGCGCCACGCTCCGCGGCCCCGCGCTCGAGCGTGCGACGGTCGCCTGCGCGATGATGAAGGGCCGGCGCACGGTCGGGGCTCCGACCGTCGCGGACGTCGGCCCGCGCTCGCCGGCTACGGCGACGTTCACCACGAACCGCGGCCGGGGCTTCACGCACTTACCGCGGTACCAGACGACCGCGCCGCGCGTCTTGACCGCCTTCGCGCGGCACTTCGCGCGGGCCGTCTTGGGCGGCTTGTCGGGGCGCGCCGGAAGCCGCACGACGGGCGGCGGGATGTTCGGCGCGGCGGCCGGCGGCGGCGCGGCGGCCGGCGGCGTCGGCGCGGCCGGCGGCGCGGCCGGCGGGATGATCTCCGGCACGGGCGGCACGGGCGGCGGCGTCGGTGCCGGCGGGCAGTTCACGAACGCGTTACGGATCGGCGTCGCGCTTCCGCCGGCCCACGACGCGAACGCGTCCACGATCGCCGGCCCCTGGACGTCGAGCGGAACCGTGAACGTGCCGTTCCCGGTGCCGATGATCGTACGCGAGTAGTCGCCCGTGGGCGTCGTCGGCGGGCGGGTGACGGTCACGTCGATACGGACGCTCGCGTTCGCCGGAGCCCTGGTGACAGTGAACGTCGCGCGCTCGCACGACACTTCCCCCGTGACGACGTGCGCGGTCGCGTGCTCCGCGGCGACTCCCGTTCCAGCGGCGGCGATTGCTCCGACCGCGAGTAGCTTTCTCAGTTCCATCGGTGCCCTACTCTCTATCTCGAGTTGACGGTTAGACGATCAGTTTGCCGGGGCCGAACGGTCCCCACGGGAACGCCGGCCGCGATCGTCCGATGGTGAAGTGATCCCGCGCCACAATGGCGCGCTCGCGGCGGTCGATACCGGCGTCGGCGCGATCGTCACGGAGCGCGCGCGCAAGCTCCGAACGGTCGCCGGCCGGCTCGCCGCCGCACGACGACGGCGCGTAGATCAGGGCCGCGGGATTCTCGAGTTCCAGCCCGCGCGCGTTCACGATCACGCCGCGAACCCTGTCAGCCATCGTCTCGATACGCATGGTTCGGTTAGCCCTCCTGGTTCACGTTGCGGCTGACGTCGCGCAGGGCCTCGCAGAACTTCGCGAACGCCTCGGCCGACTCCGCCGCCATGGTCATGATCCGACCCTGCTCGCCCAACATGCCGGACGCGAACCGCTTGCAATCGTCCGCGTACCTCCGGGCGTCGGCGGGGTCGATGTTGAGCGCGGCGGCGATCGCCGCACCCATGGCGCTCTCGAGCGGCGTCACTTGCCGGCCCTCCGCGTGCTCCCGTCCGTGGTGACGATCACGGCGTCTCCGGGGAAGTAGGGGGAGAGGAACTGCACGACGAGTGCGTTCGTGCCCCGGTTGTTCTTGGACGGCACGCGGCGGAGTTCCACCACGGCGGGGAAGTCGCTCGGCTCCGCCTCGCGCACCTTCGCGACGATGGCGCTCGCGACGGTCGTGCAGATGATCTCCGCTCCGTACGCGAACCCGTCCGTGCCGATCCGCTGACACGTCAGCTGCACCGACTCGGCATCCCCGAACCGCGTCTCGACCGTCTCGCCCGTGATGGCGGCGTCGAGCAGGAGGAACGGAACGTTCGTGTCGAACTGCTGGTCGATCCGGTTACCGTACTCACGATCCCTGTCGAACATGCCCATGGTGGATCCCTTCCGGTCGATTGGATTGAGCACGGGGAGTATCGACCGCTAGTGTTCTGATCTCAACGGAACACACGTTCTGATTTCCGAAAGCGGAAAGTGAGGCGGAATGGACGACGACGAGACGCCGGCCGTGGAAGTGCCGGCCGTGGAAGTGCCGGCCGTCGTGAGCATCACGCCGGAGGTTTCTCCGGCGACGGCCGCCGCGCTCGAGGCGGGCCGGCTTGCCGCGCTTGCCGGCGAAGCGGTCGAGCGTGCCGCGCGCGCGGAGCGTGTCGCGGAGGAAGCTCGCGATATCGCTCGAGCAGCTGCGGCGAGCACGTCGGCCGCGGAGCGCGCGGAGGAAGCGGCGGCCGTCTCCATGGACGCCGCCGCCATCGCGGTAGAGGCGGCCGTGGTTTCCGATGACGTCACGGAGGAAGTCGCGGAAGCCGTCGCGGGGGAAGTCGCGGAGGAAGTCGCAGAGGAAGTGCTCGAGGAAGTCGCGGAGGAAGTCGCGCCGCTCGAGGGGGACACGCCGCCGGCCGACACGTCGCCGGCCGCGGAGAACGACGACACGCCGCCCAAGGCGGGACACTGGTTCACACGAAAGAGGGGTAACAGGTGAGTGACGACAAGGGCACGACCGCGAAGCCGGCGACGCCGGCCGCGGACAAGGTGACGCCGGCCGACACGCCGCCGCCGGCTCAGACGACACTGGACGGCGGAGCGGAACCGCTCGAGGCTCCGAACGACACGCCGCCCAAGCGCGCGCGGCGCAAGCGCGCCGACGCCGGCAAGCCTCGCGGCTCCCGCGCGCGGACGGTCACGGCGAGCACGGCCACGATCCGGAAGCGGCTCGCGGAAGTGTTCTCCATGGTCGGCGGCGTCGTCTCGCTACTGGACGCGCACGACGGCCGCGTGATCCTGGCGAACGCGGAACCGCTCGCTGACGGGTGGGCCAAGGTGGCGGAGCGCCACCCGCGGATGCGGCAGGCGCTCGAGGGCTTCGAGGCGGGCGGCGTCTACGGCGCGGCGATCGTCTCGACCGTCATGGTGGTGGTGCCGATCATGGCCCATCACCGGATGATCCCTCCGAACCTGCTCGGCGCGGCGGCCATGGCCGGCGTGCCGGTCGAGACGGCGGCCCCCTCGAGCGGCACGGCCAGGGCGACGCCGCCGCCGCGTACCGGCCCCCCGCCGGCAACGTCGGGCGCTCCGGTCGGCGTGCCGGTCGGCGCGTTCCCCTCGGCCGGGGCTCCGGCGGTCTAGGTGTCGGTTCCGTCGCTCGAGTTCGCGACGGCCCTACGGTCGCTCGAGTGGCGTCAGGGCGAGCACCTGACGCTACTCGGGCACACGGGGGCCGGTAAGACGTCTTTGGCGCGTCACCTGTTGCCGCTCCGGTCGTACACCGTCACGGTCGCGACGAAGCCTCGAGACGAATCACTCGAGGCTTTCATTCGAGTGGACGGGTGGAAGCGGTCGCGTAAGTGGCCGGTGGATTTCAGGAGAGATCCGCGGGTGGTCTACTGGCCGGCGACTGGTTCTCTATCCGACGTCGGCCGTCAACGTGAAGCCGTGTTGGAAGTGCTCGAATCGGTATGGGAAACCGGATCGTGGGCGATCTATCTGGATGAGGTTCGTTACATGGCCGACAAGCTCGGCTTGGCGACGGAGCTCGAGCAGCTGCTACTACAGGGCCGCGCGCTCGGGATCTCCCTCGTCGGGGCTACTCAGCGGCCGGCGTGGATCCCCCTCGAGTTCTATTCGGAAGCCCATCACCTGTTCTTCTGGCGATCGAACGACAAGAGGAACCGGGCGCGACTCTCTGAGATCGGCGGAGACGTTGACGCCGCCACGATCGGGGATGCTGTCGCGCGCCTGGTGAAGCATGAGGTACTGTACGTCAACACACGAAACGGGGATATGTGGCGGACCATGCCACCACCCCCCCGAAGGAGGCGCTAACCGTGGTCCTGGTCGATTTCGTCCGTTTCCTCGCGATGCTGATCGTGGCCGGGGCGCTGTTGCGTCTCGCTCAGGGGAAGCTCGCCAACACCCAACTCGGCGCGGCTCTCGCGTTCGTCTACTAGAAAGGCGGTACCCGCTCTATGTCCACGAACTCCGCTCCGGCGGCTCGAGACGGCCGCTCCGCGCCTGCTCAGGTGGTCGCGCCGCTTCCGTTCATCTACGCCGCTCACGAGCACGTCGAGCCGGCGTTCGACGTCTCCGCCACCCTCGGCGCGGCCGGCGTCCAGGTGGGGATCTTCGACGTTCCCGCCTACGGTTTCCTCCGCGGGATCAACCTCGTCATCGAGGCTTCCGGCGGCACCCTCGGCCCCGGCGTGTTCTCGCCCGATGCCCCGTTCAACGTCATCGAGGAAGTGACGCTGCTGGACGTCAACGGCGCGCCGATCGTCGGCCCGCTGACCGGCTTCCAGCTGTACCTCGCCAACCTGTTCGGCGGGTACGCGTTCAAGTCGGATCCGACCCTCCTGCCGAACTACGCGACCGGCATCGCCTTCGCGTTCCAGCTTCGGATCCCGGTCGAGATCAGCCACCACGACGGCATGGGCTCGCTCGCGAACCAGAACGCCGCCGCGTCGTACAAGGTGCGCGTCCGGATGGCTCCGTCGACCACCGTGTTCTCCACCCCCCCGACGACGCCGCCGGCCGTCCGGTTCCGCGGTTTCCTCGAGGCGTGGTCGCAGCCGCAGGCGACGGACCTCGCCGGCCGCGTGCAGGAGACGGTTCCCCCGCGTCACGGCACCACGCAGTTCTGGTCCGTCCAGACCTACGCGTCCGTGGCGGGCGCGCGGAACTACCTCGTCTCGCGCGTCGGCAACCTGATCCGGAACCACATCCTCGTCGTGCGTGACGGCACCGGGGCGCGCGTCGCCAACGGCTCGCTCCCCGATCCGATCGAACTCCGGTGGGATGCGCGGCAGCTGCTGCTCGAGCCCCGGACCATGCGACAGGCGCGGACGTCGGAGACGCTCGCCGGCACGCCGACGATCCCGAACGGCGTCCTCCTGTACGGATGGGATCGGACGGCCCTCGGGCACAACGGCGACGGCTCGCCCGCGCTCTGGCTCCCCACCGTGCAGGCGACCCGCCTCGAGTACGTCGCGACGAACTGGCCGGCGGGCTCGCTCGAGATCCTGACGAACGACGTCGCGCCGGTCGAGATCGACCCGGCTTCGCGCTACGTCGAGACGTCGAGCACCGGCTACACGCCGGCCGGGGGGTAACCGATGCCGTCCGTGAACACGCTGTTCGGCGGCCCCGTGCAGGGCGCGCCGACCATGCTCGGCCCCGGCTCCGCGGACTCGACCACGATGGCCGGTCACCCGCTCATCCGGGGGGCTCGCGCGGATGCGTCCGAAATGGCGCTCTCCCGCACGGCCGGCATCATCGTCGCGGCGGCCGTGGGCGTCATCGCCCTCGTCCACGTCGGCGGCTTCCGTTCCACGATCACGATCGGCGGCTAGGGCCGCACACGCTCTACCGGCCGGCCCACCGTGGGCCGGCCGGAACTACCGTGAACGTGAACTGGCTCTGGCTCATCCTCGGCATGATCGCCGGGGCGTTCGTGCTCCCCCGTCTCCGCGGGATGATGTCGTGACGGAGGAGTTCCGCGAGACGCTTCGCGTCGTCGTGACGGCCCTCCTGTCCCTCGGGATCATCGGGCTCGCGTTCTATGACGTCGCGATCAACGGGAACCGGGACTCCCCGTTCCTCGCCATGGGCGCGATCGTCGTCGGTTACTGGTTCGGGGCTCGCGTGGCCTCGAGCACGGCCGGCGGCGTTCTCCCCCCCGGCACGGAAGCGAAGCGTTCCACCGACCGGCTCGGGATCCTGTAGCCGTGCTCGCGTTCTCGCTGACTCTCGCCCTGCTCGGATGGCTGCTCATCTGGTCAGCCATCACGGGATCGAATCCACTGGACGAGATCCGCTCGGCGTTCGGCGGGGGATCCCCCCCGCCGGCCGCCGGCCGGCGTCCCTGACCGGAAGGGGCACGGACCCTTGCTCATCCCTCACGTCTCACGATCGCTCGAGCGCCACGCTCCGCGCGATGACGTTGAGTACCTGCTCACGTTCGCGCGGATGCTGCTCACGATCATCATCGCCGCCGCCGCCCTGGTGTACATCGCTCGAGGCGGCCGGCTCATGACTCTCGCGCCCACGGCATGAACGAAGCTCGAGCGCGAAACCTCGTCATCGGTTCCATGGTCGTCAGCGCGGCGGCCGTCACGATCGGTTCCGCGTCGCGCGGTGAACTCCCCCGCCCGCGGCAGCTGCTCGCGGGCGGCGTCGTGTTCATCGCGCTTGCGGCCCTGGCGGACACGGAGCCGCGGATTGCCGGGCCGGCCGCGGGACTTGTTGGGTTGACGATCGTGCTCGCGCAGGGATCCGACGCCGCCGCCGGCATCCTCCGCGGCGTGACGTCTCGAGCCCCGCTCGGCACGAAGCCTGTACCGGCCCGCGGAGCCCCGGCGATCGCCACACAAGCCCCCGCAGGGGGCACCACGCCGACATACGGCGGCGGCGGCGGGGGTGACTTCTCATCCGGCAACATCACCGGGGGGGCTCGAGGGATCGTTGACGAAGCCGCGCGCATCGCGCGGGAAGCCGGCGGAGCCGGCGTCGGCGTCGTCTCGAGCTACCGCCCCGGCGATCGTGTCGGCTCCGGAGCCCCCTCGGATCACTCCGGCAACGATGCCTCGCGGGCCGCTCGAGACATAGCGGCGGACGGGATCGACGCGCTCCGCGGGCCGCCGTCACCGAAACTGGATAGGGCCGTGGTCGCCATCGGCAAGCGGTTCGGAAAGGACTACGGCGACGGCCGGCGGACCATCATCGACACGTTCACATGGAACGGCTACCGGATCCAAATCCTCTGGCGGACGCCGCTATACGGCGGCCACATGGGGCATATCCACATCGGGGCGCATCGCGCCTAACACCCCGCCGCTGATACCATCGGCGGCGTCTGGTTCTCACCCCACGAAAGGATCACGGAATGGGCTTCGATCGTGTCGCCAACATCGCCGCCGCCATCGTCGGCGTCGCGATGGTCACCACCCTCGTCTCGTCACCGAACACGGCTCGAGTCGTGTCGGCCATCGGGAACACGTTCATCGGTTCGCTTCGCGCCGCGATGGGCCGCTGACGTGACGGGCCGTACCTCCGGGGACGTCGTTCGGCCGTCCGAAACGGCGTTCAACGTGAACCACAGGTTCCGTGAACTGCTCGGCAGGTACGGGCAGGCACCGGACCCCCCTCGCGATTCCGACGTGCCCTCGCGGCCGTCAATGCGACAGGTGGCGTTCTACCTTCTCCCCGGCGGCGGGTATTGGGAGGAACCACGGATGGGCGCGAAGCTCGCGCAGCCGCCGCACGTCGCATGGCAGCCCCGCGGGCAGCTGCTCGCGGACGACAACCGCGACAACCTCGCGCGGCCGGCATCGGCCCCGGTCGCGGACACGATCGACACATGGGCCGGCGGCGCGGCGTTCGCGGAGTCGGTTCCGGGCGGGGGTGACTGGTGAACCCCGCCGCCGTACTCACGAACCGGATCGGCCCCCTCCCCGCGTGGGCATGGGGAGGGATCGCCGGCGGCGGCATCCTCGCGTTCCGTCTCTGGCGGAGCCGGCGTGAAGCCGCGACCGATGACGCCGCCGCGACGATCGCTGACGAGACGACGACCGATAGCGGCGGCGTCACCGTCGCCGCGGTCGCGCGCCCGGATCTACTCGGGGGCCGCGACACGGCAGGATGGCCGGCGACCGGCTCGAGCGCGCCGGATCCGAACGCCGGCTATGTGGACACGACGCCGCCCGATTGGGTGACGACGCCGCCGGCATGGTTCTACGACTTGCCGGGGCAGCTGCTTAATCAGCCGCCGATCAACATCGTGCTCCCCGAACCGCCGGCCGCCGACGTCGGCCCCGGTCCCGCCGCGCCGGCCCCCGCGCCGGCCCCCGCCGCCGCGCCGGCCGTCCACTACCTCCCCACCCTCGGCCCGTGGGCGGCGAAGCCCAAGAGCGTTCCCGCCGGCTATCGGATCGTGCGGCGCGGCGACGGCAAGTACATCGCCGTAGACGACAAGTACAGGGGCAGCTGAGTGGCCTCGCAACTCGAGCCGGCGTACATCGGCGCGGCTATCCGCGCCATGTCGCCGCGCTCGCCGCTCGCCGGAGAGGGCGCGGCGTTCTCGGCGGCGTCGGAGCGGTACAACGTGGATTGGCGATTCCTGGTCGCCATCGCCGGAGCGGAGACGTCGTTCGCCACATACGGCCCCTCGCAGCCGATTCACAACCCGTTCGGGATGGGTCCGGGGATCTCCTATCCCTCCTGGTCGGCCTCGATCGTGGCGGCGGCGAAGAATCTCCGCGAGAACTACATGAACCAGGGGCTAAAGACCGTCGCGCAGATCCAAGGTAAGTGGGCACCGGGCGGCGCGGCGAACGACCCCACCGGACTGAACTCCAACTGGACGCGCAACGTAACGTCCTACCTCACGCGGCTTGGCGGTAACCCGTCCAAGCTCGAGCGGTCGAACGTCGCGGGGGGCTCCGGCGGAACACTGGACGGCATCCGGTCAATCCCCGGCGATGCCGCCGACGTTGCCGGCGACGCCGCGGGGGCCGTCGCGGATGCCGTCACGAATCCCATCGCGGGGCTTGTGCAGCTGCTCGCGCGCCTGTTCGACCCGTCCGTCTGGTTCCGCGTGCTCGCGGCCGTGGGCGGCACTATCGCTATCGTGCTCGCCCTGGTCCTGTTCGTGCGGGGCCGCGCGATCCCGAGTCGGAGGTAACCTCGAGTGGACTTCCCGCCGTACCAGAACATCCCGCCGATGCACTCCAACCTCGAGCTACGCGAGGGGGATCTAACCTCGAGCGTTTCGCCCGTGCTCGCGTCGGCCAGTAACACGCTGACGAGCGGCGTCGTGCGATACAGCATCTTCCGTGCTCGAGCGAATCGAGACGTCACACGCGTTCAGACGCGTTGCCGGGGGACGGCGGCCGGGGCTACTCCGACGCTTTGTAGGGTCGGCCTATGCTCGGTCGATTTCGACCCGGTGACCGGGCTTCCGGTGTACTCGAGGCTCGCGCAGACGGTCAACGATCCCGCCATGTGGGCGGCGACGTTCACAACCTACGATCGTTCCCTACAGGGGACTACACGACTGATCGCCGGCCGCTGGTACGCGACCGCGGCGATATGTGTCACGGCGGCGGCGGAGCCGGTACTGTACGGCCAGGGCGGCGGGCTCGTCGTGTCATTCCCGCAGAGTGGAAACGGGCAGGCTCAGACCGGGCAGACCGATATCCCCGCGTCCTACTCACCACCGACCGTTCCGGACGCCTCAGTCGGCGCACCGTGGGCGGGCCTCTACTAAAGGAACGGGCGCGATGATCTCAGTGAAAGTCAACGCAATCGGAACGATCGACGCCGCCGGCCGTGCAGAGGCGACCGTCAGCCCGCCCACCCAGGGGGAGAGTTGGGATATCGAGCGGATCTCATGCGAGAGTGATCTCGGGGCTACCGGATGCCTCGCCGTCTATGACGGCCCCGAGACGCCGATGAGTTTCGTGTCGGCGGGGCTCAACGCGACGAACCTCCCCGGCATCACGGGATCGTTCAACCCGCCGATCCATCTGACGACGGGCCGCTATCTCACCCTCGTCGCGACTGGACTGACGGGCTTCCCGGTGGGCTATACCCTCAGCTTCAACGTCTGGTATCTCCGTGACGAAGTGCCGGCCGGGGCGAAGAACGGAACGTGTGCCGTGTGCGGCGGCGAGCCGGGATACGCGCACCAGCACGACGGCCCGGAGTCCGCCGACGCTCCCGACGCGCAGGATCTCTACGACCGCGATCCCCTCGAGCATGGCGGCGTGGGCTCGCTCCGCCGCGACGCCGGCCCGCGGGACGGCGGCATCCTCCCCATCCTTCCGTCTGACCCGTCCACCGCGGCCGGCTCTGACCTGTTCTGAGGCGCTGACGTGCCCCAGCCCTCAGACGCGCTCCGCGGCCCGCACAGCCCCCGTGCGGGCCGCGGACGCGTGAATCTGCGGAAGGCCCCCTGATGGCGGCGATTGACTCTGAGGTTTGGATCCCGACGCCGGGATCACCGACGTACACGACGACGATCGGGGCCGGCGTCTCGGGCTACCTCGCTATGCAGATCACGAACAACACGCTAGGCGAGTTGTGGGTGAACGACTCCGGCACGCCGCCGGCATCGCCGGAGTCCGCGAAGTACGTCGTTCCCCCTCGAGCTACCGCCGTGCTCCCCCTCGGCTCGAGCCAAGTGGCGCTCAGGTGGAACTCGCTCGCGAGCGGAACCTCGGATCTCGTCTCCATGATCTTCTCTGACGATCAGGTGTCACCGAACGTCATCCCCGGCGTGAACTCCGTGGGCGGATCCGCCGCGCCCGTTATCGCGTTCCAGTCCACTATCTCCGATCTCGGCGGTTCGTGGCCTAAGCTACTCACGACGACAAGCGGTAAGAACGTCGGGAACGTGTGGGTCTATAACAACTCCGCTCTACTCTGGCGCGTACAGTTCTCTATCCCGTCTTTCCGGCGAGTGTTCATCCGTCCCTATTCGTGGATATGCATTCCCTGTAATCAGCCCTCGGGATCTATCGACGTCGGCCCCCAGGGCTCGCTAATAACGGGACTGTTCGCTACCGATTCCGTATACGTCGCGTTCTCTGACGTCGATTACGTCTTGCCATTCCCGACCGGGGCCGGCGTTCTCCCCGATCCGATTACATCGCTCGGTGCCTCTCGAGCC
>LNFM01009436.1_pt1 | contig 14199 bp, 14 predicted proteins | sample 596031 | NCBI WGS metagenome assembly LNFM01 (sample SAMN04254537, study PRJNA301005) | activated carbon metagenome | isolation source: dual media filters at the Ann Arbor, Michigan drinking water treatment plant | place: USA: Ann Arbor
TCTGCAAGTGCCGCCGGACCGGCATCCTGAACCGGGGTTCAGGTGGGCAAGGGCAGCGTGGCTTCGGGATCGTCTGACGCGAGACGCTCACGCCGGCCGCGCAATGTACCAAGCCCGGGCTCTATGAGCATTGGTTCAAGGAAATATAAAGCCCGGCGCGCACTGCAGACCAATGAATTGTAGGTGTTGCGTGAGGCCGGCGCGGGCCTTGGGGAAAGAAAAGAAGTTGCAATGACGGACGGTGCTGTCGACTCAATACAAAGTCAGAGCAGGCGTCCGTCCTTGTCCAGCGTCTGATCGAGTCGGCGCATGAGTTCGTCCACGCGGGCTTGCGTGTGCGGATCCAGTGGATCGTGCTCGAAGGCGCCGCCGGCTTCGGCGAATGCACTGTTGTCGGGCTGCCCGAAAGACGATGCCTGGAAGCTCTCGGCTTCGAGTCGCTCGGCTTCTTTTTGAGAGAGTTCAAACGCCAGATTGAGTGAGGCCAGCACGGCAATGCGGTCGCGTGCCTTCACCTTGCCGGCATCGCGGATGCGGCACATGGCCGTGTCCACGCGTTCGACGGCATCCAGCAAAGAAGACTCGCCGCCGGGTGGGCAGGAGAGCAGGTAACTCTGACCCATGATCTGGACTTCAATCTGCTTGCTGCCTGGCTTGTTCATGCGCGGTCCTTCTGGCTGTCGGATTGGGCACGGGCTGAATCAGCCTGGTTGGGCGCCAGGCGCTCGAGCAGTGCGTCGATGCGTGCGCGAGCGGCCATCAGGCGGGATTTGAGCGAGTCGCGCTCGGCCTGCAGGGTGTGCACCTGTTCCACCAGCAGGGCGTTGGTGCGCTGCAGCTCTTCATGCCGCAACAGCAGGCGTTCAACACGCTCGGTGATCTGGTCAAGGTGCTTGGGATCGGCCATGGTGGAGACTCGAAGTTTTCACATTGTAGGGTTGGCGCGAGTTGCTGCGCCGTAGAATGCCCGCTGTTGGTGCTCGCGGTGTGGTTCACATGCCGCAGTTCAACGGGAAGCAGGAGGGTGAGTCCAAACGGGCGAACCTAACCTGCGCTGCCCCCGCAACGGTAAGCAGACGAGAGACCCGACGCAGATCGGGCCACTCCGCTTTCATCACGCAGCCACTGGACGACACATGTTGTTGTCTGGGAAGGCGATGAAGGTTGTTCTGTCAGCCCGGATACCGGCCAACAAGGTGGCGGTGCGTCTGACAACAGGCGCGTCGCCGTGACGCTCAGGCACCGTCGGGGAAGGCGGTGAGGGCTTTGTCTCTTGTTTCTTCATCATGAAAACTCGTTCCCTGCGCGCGCCATTGGCCGCGCTGCCGCTGGCCGTTCTGGCCGCTTTGCCCTCCCACGCCCAGACCATTGCGCCAGACAGCCTTGCGGAAACGGTTGTCACGGCGACCCGTTTTTCCGAATCTCTTGCGTCGCTGCCCATGGGCGTCAGTGTGATCACGGCGGATGAAATTCGAGCCTCGGGCGCGTCCTCCGTGAACGAAGCTGTGATGCGCTTGCTCGGCGTTCCAGGTCGGCAGGACTCTTACGGCGGCGGCGACTATGCCCTTGATCTGCGCGGCTATGGCATCACCGCGGGTAGCAATCAGGTGGTGGTGCTCGATGGTGTGCGACTGAACGAGGCCGACCTCGGCAGCCCGAGTCTGGCGGGCATTGCCATCGACACCGTGGAGCGCATCGAGGTTCTGCGTGGAACCGGTGCGGTGCTGTACGGCGAAGGAGCTTCGGGTGGTGTGATCGTGATCACCACCAAAGCAGGCACGGGCAAAGAGCGGCGCAACCAGGCGTCTGTTTACGGCGCTGTTGGCTCCGACAGATTGAGGGACTTGCGCTCCAACGCCACCCTCTCCAGTGGAGGCTTTTCGTTGGACCTGTCGGGCCAACGCCGCAGTTCGGACAACCATCGGGAGAACTTTCGAGCGGAAACGGAGGGCGCCGACCTGACGGCCCAATGGTCCAACGACAGCGTCCGGTTGGGCGTGCGCCACGGACGCGATTCGCTGGACGGACGTTTGCCAGGGCCGCTCACGGCCCAGCAGTACGCAGCCGATCCAGCGCGCTCTTACACACTCAACGACTTTGCCGCCATCCGCAATGAACGAACAGGTGCATTTGCAGAGGTGCTGCTGGGCAACTGGCAGCTGGCCGCCGACATGGGTTGGCGAGACAAACGTCTCGACACGACGCAAAGTGGGTTTCGTTTCGGCTACGACATCGATGCTCAGCAGACCGCCCTGAGAGCCCGACATGCCGCACCTTTGGCGGGTTTGAAGAACGTCCTGGTGTTCGGTCACGATCAAGGCGAATGGAAACGTGTAGACCGGAGCGACGTCGCAGCCCGTCAGGCGACCAGCGGCTGGTATGTCAAGGACGACATCATCCTGCCTGGCGGCACGCGATTGTCAGCAGGCTGGCGCTCTGAATCGTTTGACAAGCGAGCGGGAAATGGCGCCGACCAGCTGAACGATCGATTAAATGCGTGGGAACTGGGTGTCAGCCAGCCACTGGACAGTCGCACCCATGTGTGGGCGCGCGTAGGCACCAGTTATCGGCTGGCCAACGTCGATGAATTCAGCTTCACCAGTCCGACGGTGATGATCCGTCCGCAGACTTCCCGCGACCTGGAAAGTGGTGCGCGGTGGAGCGGCGGCGCATTCAAGCTGGAGGCGCGGCTCTACCGCAGTGCCATCACCGATGAGATCGGCTACGACCCGAACGCGGTGGGACCCAGCTCGTCCTTCGGATTCAATGGCGCCAACATCAATTTCGATGCGACCCGCCGTTTAGGCGCAGAAATTGACGGCGACTGGAAGGTCACTCCCCGTCTCAATCTGGGTGCGCGACTCGCTCTGCGGCGTTCCACTTTTCGAGGTGGGCCCTATGGCGGGAACGACGTGCCGCTCGCGCCGCGCCAGACGCTGGCATTGCGTGCCGACTGGACGCCGATGTCCGGTCACCGCCTCAGCGGCGGGGTGAACTTTGTGGGTTCGCAGCATCCCGACTTCGCCAACGTCTGTCGCATGCCGACCTACATTACAGCGGATGCGCGCTATGCCGTACAGGCAAAAAACATGGAGTGGTCGCTCGGCGTGAACAACCTTTTTGATCGCGACTACTACACCCAGGCCTTTGGCTGCGCGGGAGGTCAGACCACCGCGATCTATCCCGAAGCCGGCCGCACCTTCACCGCAGCCTTGCGCGTGTCGTTCTGACGTTGCCATGAACACCGCGCACCTTGGCCCGCAGCGCATCGTCTGCCTCACCGAGGAGACCACCGAGTGGCTCTACCTGCTGGGTCAGGAGAGCCGCATCGTCGGTATCTCAGGCTACACGGTGCGTCCGCGGCGGGCGCGCGAAGAGAAGCCCAAGGTCAGTGCCTTCCTCAGCGCCAAGATCGACAAGATCCTGGCGCTGGAGCCCGACTGTGTGTTCGGTTTTTCCGATCTGCAGGCCGACATTGCTGCCTTGTTGATTCGTGCCGGTGTGCAGGTCACGGTGTTCAACCAGCGCAGCGTGGAGGAGATTCATTCCATGCTGTTCCAGGTGGCGGCCATGGTGGGCTGTGCCGAGGCCGGGCTGGCATGGATCGAGGCCAACCGGGTGCAGCTCGACAGCATTCGCCAATCGGTGCAAACGCTGGAGGCTTCGGGCAAACGCCGCCCGCGCGTATTTTTTGAAGAGTGGGACGAGCCGCACATCAGCGGTATCCGCTGGGTGTCGGAGTTGCTGGGCATTGCCGGGGGCGACGACGTGTTTCCCGAGCTGGCGACGCAGTCGCTGGGCAAGCACCGCATCATTGCCGACGGCGCCGAGATCGTGCGCCGTGACCCCGACATCATCATCGGCTCGTGGTGCGGCAAGAAGTTCCGACCCGAGAAGGTGGCCGCGCGGGCCGGCTGGCAGGACGTGGCGGCGGTGAAGACCGGGCAATTGTTCGAAATCAAGTCGGCCGACATCCTGCAGCCCGGTCCGGCCGCCCTCACGGATGGCGTGGCGCAGATGCACCGCATCGTCACGCATTGGATGGCCCAACATGGTTGAGATCGCGCGCAGCGAATTCATTCTGGGTGGCCAGAAGAGCGGCAAGTCGCGGCGCGCCGAGCTGATTGCGCGGCAGTGGCTGGACGCCACGGTGGCGCACCGCGCCGTGCTGATCGCCACCGGACAGGCCTGGGACGACGAGATGCGTGAGCGCATCGCCAGGCACCAGCGCGAACGCAGGGTGCGTGTGCCCGGCATGGTGACGGTGGAAGAACCCCTGGCCTTGGCCGAGCTGCTGCATCGCCACAGCGCTCCCAATACCCTGGTGGTGGTGGACTGTCTGACGCTGTGGCTCACCAACCTGCTGATGCCGGCGCACGGCGCACCGCAGGATGCCGAGGGCCCGACGACCGAGCTGTGCCGCGCGATCGAACAGGCCCTGGGCCCGGTGGTGCTGGTGGGCAACGAGATCGGCTTGGGTGTGATTCCGATGGGGCGTGAAGTGCGCGCTTTTGTGGACGCGCTGGGCTGCGTGAATCAGTCCGTGGCCGGCGTCTGTGCGCGCGTCACGCTGATGGCTGCCGGCTTGCCATTGAATTTGAAAGAACCCCGATGAAGTACCTGGCCTTCACGCGCTGGATGGTCGCTTCCGTGCTGCTCATCGGGGCGGGGGCGCTGCAGGCAGCCGGCATTCAGGTCACGGACGACCGTGGTGTCACGGTGTCGCTGCCTCAGTCGCCGCAGCGCATCGTCTCGCTGCTGCCGTCGCTCACCGAGACGGTGTGCGAACTCGGCCAGTGTCACCGGTTGGTGGGCGTGGACCGCTATTCCAATCACCCGGCCTCGGTGCTCGCCCTGCCCAAGGCGGGGGGCGGCATCGACCCCAACATCGAGGCTGTCGTGGCGCTCAAACCCGACGTGGTCTTGATGGCCACCTCGTCGCGGGGGGTGCAGCGTCTGGAGGCGCTCGGCCTGAAGGTGCTGGCGCTGGAGCCCAAGAACTCGGCCGAAGCGCAGCGCGTCATGGCCAGGCTGGGGCAGCTGCTGGAAGTTGCCGACGCCGATCGCCTCTGGCGCGCCATCGATGCCGGTGTGATGGCGGCGGCGCAGTCGCTGCCGCCCGGCGCGCGTTCGCTGCGCGTGTACTACGAGGTCAGCTCGGGCGGCTACGCGGCGGGCACGCAGTCGTTCATCGGCGAAATGATGACCCGCCTGGGCGTGCAGAACATCCTCACGCCCGATCTCGGCCCGTTTCCCCGTATCAACCCCGAGTACGTGGTGCGCGCCAACCCGGACATCATCATGATCGGTGCACGCAACCTGCAGGGAATGGAGCAGCGCCCCGGCTGGCGCGGCATGCGCGCCTTGCGCGAGCAGCGGGTGTGCATCTTCAGCGATGCGGAGTCCGATCTGTTGGTCCGTCCCGGCCCCCGCATGGCCGAGGCCGCGCGGGTGATGGCTCGCTGCATCAGCGAAAAAGGTGGGAAATGAGCGGAGCGCGCCACAGCCTGTGGCTCGCCAGCGCCTTGCTGCTTGCGGCCGTGGCTGTGCTGCTGCTGGGCGCGGGCGTGGGGAGCACGGGCTTCGAGAGCGTGCTGAACGCCCGCAGCGACCCGGTGGCCTGGCAAATCCTGTGGGACATCCGCCTGCCGCGCACGTTGGGTGCCTGGCTGGCCGGCGGTCTGCTCGGTTTGGCCGGCGCGGTGGCGCAAGGCCTGTTCCGCAACCCGCTGGCCGATCCCTATCTGCTGGGCAGTGCGTCGGGTGCGGCACTCGGCGTGGCGCTGGCGCTCGCCTTGTTCGGCACCTCGCCGTTTGCCACCCAGTGGCTGGTGCGCCTGGGCCTGACCAGTGCCGCCTTTGCCGGAGCCGTGCTCGGCGTGGTGCTCACGCTGGCCCTGGCCAAAGGCGTGCAGCACACATTGCGCCTGCTGCTGGCCGGCGTGATCGTGGGTGTGGTGCTGGGCGCCGGGCGTGATCTGGTTGCCATCGCTTCGCCCGACATCTTGCAGGCCATGCAAGGCTTCATGCTCGGCAGCACCGGGTTTGTGGGCTGGGCTGCCTGCGGCGTCATGGCGGCCATGTTGCTGGTGACCGTGCTGGTCTCGGCCTCGCTGGGCCGTGTGCTCGACGGCCTGGCCCTGGGCGAAGCCACCGCACTGAGCCTGGGCCTGCCACTGGGCACCGTGCGTGGTGTGCTGGTGGCCGTGCTGGCGCTGGCCACCGGCGCGGCCGTGGCGCAGACCGGCTTGATCGCCTTCGTGGGGCTGGCGTCACCTCACCTGGTGCGCTCCATGGTCAAGACCACTCATGCCCGTTTGCTGGTGCTCAGCGCCTTGATGGGCGGGCTGTTGCTGATGGCCGCCGACGTGCTCGCGCGCTGGGTCATCGCGCCGCAGGAACTGCCCGTGGGTGTGCTCACCGCGGTGCTCGGCGGCAGCTATTTGTTGTGGCTGATGCACCGGCGCCGACGGCCGGGGAGTGTGCTGTGAAGCAAGCCATTCGCGCCACGGGTATCGGTGTATCGCTCGGCGGTGCGCCGGTGCTGCACAGCATTGATGTGGCTTTCCCGGCTTCGCGCTGGACCAGCGTGGTCGGACCCAACGGCGCCGGCAAATCGACCCTGCTCAAGGCGCTGGCCGGCCTGCTGCCGCACAGTGGCCAGGTGCACCTGATGGAACGTCCGCTGGCGCAGTGGCGTGGGCGAGAGCGCGCGCGCTGCCTGGCCTGGCTGGGGCAGGGCGAGCAGGGCGCAGACGACCTCAGCGTGTGGGACGTGGCCATGCTCGGACGCCTGCCACACCAACCCTGGCTGGCAGCACCGTCGAATGCTGACCGTATGGCCGTGGAACGGGCCTTGCGGGCCACACAGGCCTGGGACTGGCGCGAAAGGCCGCTGGGTGCGCTCTCGGGCGGGGAACGCCAACGTGTGCTGTTGGCCCGCCTGCTCGCGGTGGACGCCACGGTGTTGCTGATGGACGAACCCCTGGCCAACCTGGACCCGCCGCACCAGGCCGACTGGCTGCTGCTGGTGCGCGATCTGGTGGCGCAAGGCAAGACGGTGGTGAGCGTGCTGCACGAGATCGGCATGGCGCTGCATGCCGATCACATGGTGGTGATGGCGGAGGGCCACGTGCGCCATCTGGGTGCTTGCGACGACCTGTCCACCCATCGCGCGATCGAAGAAGTTTTCGACCACCGCGTGGCGATTCATCCCTTGGGCGATCAATGGGTCGCGCTCCCGTGTTGACTCGCTCACGCGGCTATCCTCTGGGGCGAACGCTGGTGAGGCATGCGTTCAAGGCGTGTATTGCCGCCCAACTCGATATCGAAGATTGACCCTGTTTCCGAAAGAAGAAAACCATGTCCACGACCACCCTGACCGAACAACCTGTGCGTCTCGTGCCGCGCGCTAACCCCACTGCCAACACCACCACCGAACGCTGGTCGGTCGACGAGGTGGCCGCCCTGTTTGATTTGCCGTTTTCCGAGCTGATCCACCGCGCGCAAACGGTGCACCGCGAAAACTTCGACCCGACCGAGGTGGAACTTGCCACGCTGCTGTCGGTGAAGACCGGTGGATGCCCCGAAGACTGCGGCTACTGCCCGCAGTCGGTGCATTTCGATACGGGTCTTGAAGCCGGCAAGCTCATGGGCGTGGCTGCCGTGCGTGAAGCCGCGCAGCGCGCCAAACAGGCCGGCGCCACGCGCTTCTGCATGGGCGCTGCCTGGCGCGCGCCGAAAGATCGCGATGTGGACGCCGTGGCCGAGCTCGTGCGCGCGGTGAAAGAAGAAGGCCTGGAGGCCTGCGCCACGCTGGGCATGCTCAACGAAGGCCATGCCGAGACCCTGCGCGACGCCGGTCTGGACTACTACAACCACAACCTGGACAGCGCACCCGACTTCTACGGCGAGGTGATCACCACGCGCGACTACCAGGACCGCCTGGACACGCTGGAGCGCGTGCGCGGCGCCGGCGTCAAGGTCTGCTGCGGCGGGATCGTCGGCATGGGCGAGTCGCGCCGCCAGCGCGCCGCGCTGGTGGCCCAGCTCGCCAACCTCGCGCCCGACTACCCCGAGTCGGTGCCGATCAACAACCTGGTGAAGGTGCAGGGCACGCCGCTGGCAGACCAGCCCGACCTGGACCCGCTGGAATTCGTGCGCACCATCGCAGTGGCGCGCATCACCATGCCGCGTGCGCGCGTGCGCCTCTCGGCCGGGCGCCAGCAAATGAGCGAGGCGGTGCAGGCCCTGTGTTTCTTGGGTGGCGCCAACTCCATCTTTTACGGCGAGAAACTGCTCACCACCGGCAACCCCGACGTGGCGGCCGACATGGCCCTGCTGGCCAAGCTGGGCCTGCGGGCGCGCCAGGCCTGAGGCTGCCGCCATGTCGCTCAACGAAGCCTGGCGCCAGCGCAGCCTCGCGGCGGTGTGGCACCCGTGCACCCAGATGAAGCTGCACGCGCCCGAAGGCGTGGCCTTGCCGCTCGTGCCTGTGGCGCGGGCCGAAGGCGTCTGGCTGCACGACCATGAAGGTCGGCGCTACCTGGATGCGATCAGCTCGTGGTGGGTCAACCTGTTCGGACACAACCACCCCGCCATCCGCACCGCGCTGATCGACCAGCTCAACACGCTTGACCATGTGATGCTCGCCGGCTTCACCCACGCGCCGGTGGTGGAGTTGTCGGAGCGCTTGTCTGCGCTCACCGGGCTGGGGCACGCGTTCTACGGCAGCGACGGCGCCAGCGCCACCGAGATCGCGCTCAAGATGAGCGCACACCACTGGCGCAACGCTGGTCGCGCGCGCAAGAACCGGTTTGTCGGTGTGGCCGGTGGCTACCACGGCGAGACCGTGGGCGCGCTGGCCGTGACCGACATCGCGCTGTTTCGCGAGGCCTACGCGCCGCTGGTGCGCCTGGGCGCCACCGTGCCCAGCCCCGATGCGCGTGCGGCTGCGCCGGGTGAGTCGGCCGCCGATGTGGCCGAGCGCGCTGCGGCAGCGCTGGCCGACTGGCTGGACGAACACCACGAGGACACGGCGGCGCTGATCGTCGAGCCACTGGTGCAGTGCGCCGCCGGCATGGCCATGCACGATCCGATTTATCTGCGGCGCGTGCGTGAGCTCTGTGACCGTTACCGGGTGCACCTGGTGCTGGACGAGATCGCCGTGGGGTTCGGGCGTACCGGCACGCTGTTTGCGCACGAGCAAGCCGGCATCCGGCCCGATTTCCTGTGCCTCTCCAAAGGCCTGACTGGTGGCACGTTGCCGCTGTCGGTGGTGCTCACCACCGACGCGGTGTACGCCGCCTTTTACGACGATCAGGTTGCGCGCGGTTTTCTGCACTCGCACAGCTACACCGGCAACCCGCTGGCCTGCCGCGCGGCGCTGGCTACGCTGGACCTGCTCGCGCAATCCGATCTATTGCGCCACAACATGGCCACCGGCGACCGTCTGGCCGCGCTATTTGCGCCGCTCTCCAGCCACCCTCGCGTGCGCCATGCACGTCGCGCTGGAATGATCTTCGCGTGGGATGTGTCCAGCAGCCTGTCCGATTTCGCTCGCCGTTATGCGCGTCACGCGCTGGACCAGGGCCTGCTGCTGCGGCCCATCGGCCACACGCTGTACGCCATGCCGCCGTATGTGATCGACGAGGCCGAAAGTGCGTTCCTGGCCCAAGGTGCCTTGGCTGCACTGCAGGCCACGCTTTCGGAAGAAGAGCCCTCCGGCGCGCTGGCACTGGAAGGGGTGTGCGATGGCGTTTGACGGCTGCTTCGTCACCGGCACCGACACCGGTGTGGGCAAGACGCTGGTGAGCGCCGCCCTGCTGCACGCCCTGGCGCGCCACCACCGCCGCGTGGTCGGCATGAAACCGGTGGCGGCCGGGCTGGTGCAGCACGCGGGGCAGTGGGTCAGCGAAGACGTGCTTGCGCTGCGCGCTGCTTCCACCGTGGCCGTGCCAGCCGCGCTGGACAACCCGGTGGCTCTGCCCGATGCGATAGCACCGCACATCGCAGCCCGGCGCGCAGGGCGGGCCGTGGATGTGGCTGGCTTGCTGGCCGCACACCGTTCGCTCCGAGCACTCGCCGATGCGGTGGTGGTGGAGGGCGCCGGTGGTTGGCGCGTGCCGGTCAACGACCGCGAGACCCTGGCCGACCTGGCCCGCGCCATTGGTGCACCCGTGGTGCTGGTGGTCGGGCTGCGCCTGGGTTGCCTGAACCACGCGCTGCTGAGCGCCGAGGCGATCCGCGCCGACGGGCTGCCGCTGGCGGGCTGGGTGGCCAATGCCATCGACCCCGACATGGCCTGCATTAAGGAGAACATCGACACGCTGCGCCGCTGGTTGCCCGCGCCCCTGCTGGGCACCGTGCGCCACTGCGCCGGGACCCCGGATGCGAGCCAGGTCGCGCTGAACCTGCCCGCTGAGTGGCAAGCCAGGAGGCTGGATGAGCTGGTTGAATGAGTTCGATGACCGACTGGCCGCGCTGGACACGCAGTCGCTGCGCCGACGCCGCCGTGAGGTGGAGCCGGCACAGGGTGCTCGGCTCATGGTCGACGGTGAGTCGTTGTTGGCTTTCTGCAGCAACGACTACCTCGGTCTGTCACAGGCACCCGAGCTGCGCGCAGCGGTGCACGCCGCCGTGGAGCGCTATGGCGTGGGGGCGGGTGCGTCGCCCATGGTCAGTGGCCACAGCGTGGCCAATGCCGCACTGGAGCGCGAACTGGCCGAGGCCGTGGGCCTGCCGCGCGCGCTGTACTTCTACGCGGGCTACGCCACCAACGCGAGCATCGTGCCGGCGCTGGTGGGTGAGGGCGATGCCTTGTTTTCCGACGCGCTGAACCACGCCTGCCTGATCGATGGCGCACGCCTGTCCAAATCCACGGTGCACCGCTACCGCCATGCCGACCTGCAGCAACTCGACGCGCTGCTGGCGGCCAGCCCGGCGCGGCGCAAGCTGGTCATCAGCGATGCGGTGTTCAGCATGGACGGCGACATCGCCGACATCACTGCGTTGCATACGCTGTGCGAGCAGCACGACGCCCTGCTGTTGCTGGACGACGCACACGGCTTCGGCGTGCTCGGGCCGCAAGGCCGTGGCGCGCTCGCCGCCGCTGGCCTCACCGGCGCTGGCGCTTCACCGCGCGTGCTCTACATGGCCACGCTGGGCAAGGCCCTGGGCGTGGCGGGTGCTTTCGTGGCCGGGCCCGAGCCGCTGGTCGAGTGGCTGCTGCAGAAGACCCGAAGCTACACCTACGCCACCGCCGCGCCGGCCCTGCTGGCCGAGGCGGTGCGCGCCAGCCTGCGCTGCGTGCTGGGCGCCGACGGCGCGCGCCGTCGCCAGCGTCTGCAGGCACGCATTGCACAACTGCGCGCCGGCCTGATGCCCGGGGCCGATGCGTGCATCGATGCGGTCGGCTGGACCTTGCTGCCGTCGCACACCGCCATCCAGCCGCTGCTGATCGGCGACAACGAAACCGCGCTGGCGGTGATGGCCGCGCTGCGCGAGCAGGGCCTGTGGGTACTCGCAATCCGCCCGCCCACGGTGCCGGCCGGCACGGCGCGGCTGCGCATTGCCTTGTCGGCAGAGCACACGCCCGAAGACGTGGAGGCGCTGCTGGCTGCGCTGCGCATGGCAGCCCGAACCACCGTGTTGCCTGGCCACGCATTGGAAGTTGGATGACCGCGCGTTGCGTGATGGTGCTGGGCACGACCAGCGGCGCAGGCAAGAGCTGGCTGACCACCGCGCTGTGCCGGCACTACGCGCGGCAGGGGTTGAAAGTCGCTCCATTCAAGGCCCAGAACATGAGCAACAACGCAAGAGTTGTGGCCAGCGGCGAGATCGGCAGCGCGCAGTACTTCCAGGCGCTGGCCGCACAAGCCGAACCCGAGGTGCGGATGAACCCGCTGCTGCTCAAGCCCGAGGCCGACACGCGCAGCCAGGTGGTGCTGATGGGGCAGGTGAACGAGGCCTTGTCCAACATGCCGTGGCGCGGCCGCAGCCTGCATGTGTGGCCGCAGATCGCCGCTGCGTTGGACGGACTGATGGCGGAGAACGACGTGGTCGTGATCGAAGGTGCGGGCTCGCCGGCCGAGATCAACCTGCACGCCAGCGACATCGTGAACATGCGCGTGGCGCTGCATGCGAACGCACGCTGCCTGCTCGTGAGCGACATCGACCGCGGCGGCGCCTTCGCCCACCTCTACGGCACCTGGGCGCTGTTGCCCGCCGAGGAACGTGCGCTCATCCACGGCTTCGTGCTCAACAAGTTCCGCGGCGACGCCAGCCTGCTCGCGCCCGCGCCGCAGATGCTGCAAGACCTCACTGGCGTGCCCACGGTGGCCACGCTGCCGATGTGGTGGGAGCACGGTTTGCCGGAGGAAGACGGCGTGTTCGATGACAGAACGCGCGCCGCCGGTGTGGTGCAGAAAACCATCGCCGTCATCGCCTACCCCCGCATCAGCAACCTCGACGAATTTCAGCCACTCAAGAACGTGCCCGGCGTTCGCCTGGTCTGGGCGCGGGCGCCCGCCGATTGCGCGGGTGTCGACTGGATCGTGCTGCCCGGCAGCAAGGCCACCGCCGCCGACCTGACCTGGCTTCGCACACAGGGCCTGGACCGCGCGATCGCCATGCACGCCGCGCAGGGCGGGGCGGTGCTGGGCGTGTGCGGCGGGTTGCAGATGCTGGGCGAGGCGCTGATCGACACCCACGGCATCGACGGGAATGCACCCGGTCTTGGCCTGCTGCCGCTCGTGACGCAGTTCGATCGGCAGAAGACCGTGCGCCACACACACACGACGTTCGGCGCGCTGCACGGCGCCTGGGCCGCGCTCTCGGGTGTGGCCGCCGCCGGCTACGAAATCCACCACGGCCAGACCGAGCAACACCCCGCCATGGCGGCGGGTGGCGACATTGCCCGCGAGGTGCTGCCCGATGGCCTGGGCTGGCAGAACACGGCGGGCAATGTGCTCGGGGTGTATCTGCACGGCCTGTTTGAAGACACGCGCGTGCTGCACGCACTGTTTGGCGCCACCGCCCCCACGCTGGAGACCGTGTTCAACGGTCTGGCCGATTTCATCGACACGCACTTCGAGCCCGGCGTGCTCGACCAACTCATCGCACCCTGACCATGAACATCACCGACATCACCCAGCCCGAACTCGCCCAGACCCTGCAACGCGCGCTGGACAACAAGACCAAGCCGCTGGGCTCGCTCGGTCGCCTCGAGGCGCTGGCGCAGCGCATCGGTCTGATCCTGGGCACCACGACGCCCGTGTTGCAGGCGCCGCAGATGCTGGTGTGTGCAGGCGACCATGGTCTGGCCGCGCGCGGTGTGTCGGCCTACCCGAGCGACGTGACCTGGCAGATGGTAGAAAACTTTCTGGCCGGCGGCGCGGCGGTGAGTGTGCTCGCGCGTCAGCACGGCATTGGCCTCACCGTGGTGGACTGCGGGGTGAAGCACGACTTCGCACCCCGGGACGGTTTGCTCATCAAGAAGATCGCGCACGGCACGGCCGACGCGCTCGAAGGCCCCGCCATGAGCGCAGCACAGTGCGCTCAGGCCATCGCCAATGGCCGCGAGGTGTTGAAGGGCCTGCCGGGCAACGCCTTGCTGCTGGGCGAAATGGGCATCGGCAACACCTCGGCCGCATCCCTGCTGCTCGCACGACTGGCCGGGCTGGACGTGGCCGACGTCACCGGTGCGGGCACCGGGCTCGACGCCGACGCCGTGCAACGCAAGATCGGCATCCTGCGCGAGGTGCTGGCGCGCCATGCCGACGCGAAAGCCCCGCTGGACGCGCTCGCGGCCTTTGGCGGTTTCGAGATCGCCACGCTGGTCGGTGCGGTGCTGCAGGCCGCCGAGGAGCAGCGCGTGATTGTGGTCGACGGCTTCATCGCGACCTCGGCCGTGCTGGTGGCCAGCCATCTGCAGCCCCACGTGTTGCAGCGCTGCGTGTTCGCGCACCGCTCGGGCGAACGCGGCCACGCCCTCATGCTCGCCCACCTCAAGGCCGAACCCTTGCTCGACCTGGGCCTGCGCCTGGGCGAAGGCTCTGGCGCGGCAATGGCCTGGCCGCTGCTGGTGAGTGCGTGTGCGCTGCTGCGCGAGATGGCGAGTTTCGAGGCGGCAGGGGTATCGCGCAGCGATGAGGTCACTCCCGCCCGCGCATGAACCAGTTCTTTCGCCATTTCCTGCTG
>LNFM01010108.1_pt1 | contig 14199 bp, 15 predicted proteins | sample 596031 | NCBI WGS metagenome assembly LNFM01 (sample SAMN04254537, study PRJNA301005) | activated carbon metagenome | isolation source: dual media filters at the Ann Arbor, Michigan drinking water treatment plant | place: USA: Ann Arbor
TCCGGTCAGAGGGAATGTTCCCACTCTCCGGATTGCAGCGCAGGAAGCAAGCCCGGCGCTTTTTTGGTCCAGCCGCAGACCGCGTACCCCAGTCAGTACCGCGTTGTTTCACTCGCGTTTCCTCGTGACGGCGTGCGCTTGAGGCGCGTGCGTGCGGTCCCGATGAAGCGTGAACAGCCAGCCGCCGGGCTGCGCACTCTGCTTCCGCGCTGGAAGCATCAAACGAATGGAGCACTAGACACATGAATGGGGGATCGATGACGACATTCAGTCGCATTTCGATGGCCGCCGTAGCTGCACTGGTCGTGGGCGTAAGCTCCGCGAACGCCGCAGATCTCGGTGGCAACTGCTGCGCCGACCTCGAAGAACGCATTGCCGAACTCGAGGCGACGACAGCTCGCAAGGGCACCCGCAAGGTCTCGCTCACCATCTCGGGCCAGATCTCGCAGGAATTGCTGTTCTGGGACGACGGCATCAGCCAGGATATGTACGTCACGGGTCCGAATGCCTCGAACTCGCGGTGGCGGTTCCTGGGCTCGGCCAAGATCTCGCCTGAAGTCACTGCTGGCTTTCTGTACGAGATGCAGGCTTATGCCAGCGCCAGCAGCGGCGTGAACCAGGCCAACGGCGGCGATGACGCCGGCGGCGTGTTGTTCGGCGGCGGACCTAACGCTCTCCGTGAAGCCATGGTGTGGATCGAGCACAGCCGCCTTGGCCGCGTGTCGATTGGTCACGGTTCGAACGCTGCGAACAACTCGATCCTCGTCGACCTGTCCGGCAAGGGCATGGCGGCGTCGAACGGCGTGTTCCTGCATCCTTCGGCGTTCGTCATCGGTCAGGCCAACGGCGGTTATTCGAACGCGACCACGGGCGACTGGCTGAATACTCGCAACGAGCATATCCAGTATCGCACCCCGACGGTTGCCGGCTTCTCGCTGGGTACTTCGGTCGGCGAAGACAACTACTGGGATGTGGAAGGTCGCTACTCCGGTGAGTTCAACGGCGTTCGTATCGCCGGTCGTCTCGCTTACTCAGTGAATAGCGAGTTCAACACGGGTGGCACGGCCGCGACTGGATTTGCCTGTACAGCGAACTGCGAGAAGCAGATCGAACAGCTTGCTGGCTCGATGTCGATGCGTCACATGCCGACGGGCCTGTTCTTCACGGGTGCGGCTGGCTGGCGTGAGACGTCGGGCGCCGATATTCGTCCAGGCAGCTTCGACTCCAGCTTCTACTACCTCTCGGCTGGTGTCGCCCGCAACATCACCGGTCTCGGTGACACGGTGTTCTACGGCGAATACAGCGAGTGGAAGGGCGTTGCTCAGGACACGTTCATCGATGTGACCTCGGGTGACAAACTCCAGCATTGGGGTATCGGCATCGTGCAGCACGTCGATGCGGCCGCGATGGAATTCTGGATTGCCTACAAGAACTACAGCTTGGATGGCAACTGCATCATCTGCGGCCCGGCCGCTGCTTTTGCCGCCGAGGACCTGTCCTCGGTCACCGTCGGCACCCGGATCCGCTTCTGATCCACGCCTGACAGATGTGACACAACGACCGAAAGGGCCGCCGCAAGGCGGCCCTTTCTTCTTGAACTTGCGCCTTGCGGTCGCCTGGGCTAACAACCCTTGAACGTAGGGCGTGCGGCCCGACGATGCCCACGCAATCACCCGGAACGGATTGATGCCGAACCTGCTGATGGACTATCTGCCGATTGCTGTTTTCATCGGCGTTGCGCTCTTTATCGGGCTGGCCCTGATGATCGCGCCATTTCTGGTTGCCGTGCGCAATCCCGATCCCGAAAAGGTTTCGGCCTACGAGTGCGGCTTCAATGCCTTCGACGACGCCCGCATGAAGTTCGACGTGCGCTTTTATCTGGTCGCCATTCTCTTCATCATCTTCGACCTCGAGGTCGCGTTCCTCTTTCCTTGGGCGGTTGCGTTCAAGGAAGTTGGCGCCTTCGGGTTCTGGTCGATGATGGTGTTTCTTGGCGTCCTCACCGTTGGCTTCGTCTACGAGTGGCGCAAAGGAGCGCTGGAATGGGATTGATCGTACCGCAAGGGCCTATCCTCTTCGATCGGCCAGGCGATGGCAGTGGCGGTATCGCGAAACCCGGCGACCGTGGGTTCACCGAGCTTTCGAACGAGCTTGCCGACAAAGGCTTCCTTGTCACCACCACCGATGACCTGATCAACTGGGCGCGCACCGGCTCGCTGATGTGGATGACCTTCGGCCTGGCGTGCTGCGCCGTCGAGATGATGCAGGCATCGATGCCGCGCTACGACGTCGAGCGCTTCGGCTTTGCGCCGCGGGCATCGCCGCGCCAGTCCGACGTGATGATCGTCGCCGGCACGCTGACCAACAAGATGGCGCCGGCGCTGCGCAAGGTCTACGACCAGATGCCGGAGCCGCGCTACGTGATCTCGATGGGTTCGTGCGCGAACGGCGGGGGCTACTATCACTACAGCTACGCCGTTGTGCGCGGTTGCGATCGGATCGTGCCGGTCGATATCTATGTGCCGGGATGCCCGCCGACCGCGGAGGCGCTCCTCTACGGCATTCTGCTGCTGCAGAAGAAGATCCGGCGCACCGGCACCATCGAGCGGTAGGAATTGAGATGCAGAGCGCGGACGAGGCGTTGGTCGAGCTGAACGAGCACATTGCCGCCGGCATCGGCGATTTGCTCGTGGCCTCGCGCATGGCCCACGGCGAGTTGACGATCGTTGTGCCGCGCGAACAGATCGTACCGGTACTCACGTTCCTGCGGGACAATTCGCGCTGCCAGTTCGAAGTCTTGATTGACCTTTGCGGTGTCGACTATCCAGAGCGCGAGCGCCGCTTCGACGTCGTCTATCACCTGTTGTCGGTGCGCCAGAATCAGCGCGTCCGTGTGACGCTCGAGACTGACGAGACCACGCCGGTGCCCAGCGTGGTCGATGTGTTCCCCGCTGCCAACTGGTACGAGCGCGAAGCCTACGACATGTATGGGATGCCGTTCTCGGGGCACCCGGACCTGCGGCGCCTGCTGACCGACTACGGGTTCGAGGGCTACCCGCTGAGGAAGGACTTCCCGCTCTCGGGCTATGTCGAGGTTCGCTACGACGACGAGCTGAAGCGCGTCGTCTATGACAAGGTGCGCCTGACGCAGGAGTTCCGGAACTTCGATTTCGAGAGCCCATGGGAAGGGGTCAGCTACGTGATTCCCGGTGACGAGAAGGCCGCTGCGCCACCACCTGCGCCGCCTGCGCCGCCCCCCGCCAAAGCCTGACTCACTGGACCGTCGAAGGCGTGACCGGCGCCATACCGCGTGCGATTCGTGCAATCGAGCATGCGTCGTCGCCGGGCAGGCAGTCGCGGCACACCAATGGACGGACATCGTAAATCGTGCACGCTGTCGTCGCGCCGATTTCGCCGCTGAGCGCTGAGCAACGCTCGCCGTCGCATCGCATCCGCGCCTGGCTGTCGTCGATCAGCGCCGAGGGGATTCGGTCGATCTCGGCATCGTCCTCTAGTGTGAAGCGCGGCCACTCGCGGGAATGCGCGCAACAGGCGCCGCAGGTCTGGCACAGCGCGCTGTCGCGCATCACGACCAAGTCAGCTTCGCGCAAGGTTGCACTCCATGTTCGGCCACAGCATCTACGACGTTTCGCGCGCGGAGTGCCCTAATGTGAGGCAGCGCCCCGATCCGCAGGAAATTGTTAACCGTTGTTCCTCAGAGTGACGTCACGCCGCTGCCGGGCTGCGGCGATTCCTGCATTCCACCGCGGCGACGTGGTTGGCGCCTTATTTGGATCGAACGCATGAAAACGTGTCTGATCGTCGAGGACTCCGAGGTTATCCGCAAGGTCGCCCGCCGCATCATGAATAATCTCGATTTCGACGCGATAGAGGTGGCGAACGGTCAAGAGGCACTCGATGCCTGCGAACTCGGTATGCCCGAGATGATCCTGCTCGATTGGCACATGCCTGTCATGGGCGGCATGGAGTTCCTGCAATCGTTTCGGCCGGTGTTCAAGAAGAAGCGGCCCTATATCCTTTTTTGCGCCACTGAGAACGACAAGATGGAGATGGCGCGCGCGATTACGATGGGCGCGAACGACTACGTGCTGAAGCCTTACGATCGCGAGTCGCTGAAGGCGAAGATCCGGGAAGCCGGTTTGATGTAGAGCGCTCAGGCGCGCGCGCTCTTGCGCAGCGCCACCAAGCATAGCAGCTCGAACAGCATCTGTGCGCCCACCTGTGCCGTCGTCGTGTTGGCATCGTACTGCGGCGCCACCTCCACAACATCGCCGCCGACGATGTCGATGCCGGCAAGTCCGCGCAGGATTGCCAACGCTTCGCGCGGCATCAGGCCACCCACTTCTGGAGTCCCGGTGCCCGGCGCGAACGCGGGGTCGAGGCTGTCGACGTCGAAGGAGACGTAGGTCGGGCCCGTACCAACTACATCGCGCGCCTTGGCGATGACGGCGGCGATGCCCATCGCGTCGACTTCCTCGGCGTGGATGACGGTCATGCCGCTCTCGAACGAGAACTCCCACAGGTATTCCGCTCCACCGCGGATGCCGATCTGGATCACGCGCTCCGGATCGAGCACGCCGTCGAGTACGGCGCGGCGGAAGGGGCCGCCGTGGTGAAATTTGGCGCCCTCGTAGTCGCCGGCGGTGTCGCAATGGGCATCGATGTGGACCATGCCGACCGGGCGGTCGCGGCCGAGTGCCTTCAAGATCGGCAGCGTGATCGAATGATCGCCGCCAACGGACAGCGGAATGACGCCGGCTGCTCTGATGCCATGATAGCAGGCTTCAATATCGGCGTGACACTGATCGAGGCTGAAGCGGCTTTGCATCGGCACATCGCCGACGTCGGCAACGGTGAGCGACCCCATGGGCGCCACCCGCAGGGCGTGCTCGTAGGGGCCGATGCGTTCAACGCCGCGGACGGCGCGGGGGCCGAGCCGCGCGCCCGCGCGGTTGGTGACCCCGAGGTCCATCGGCACGCCAACCAGCGCGACGTCGAGGCCGGGAAGGCCCGTCACCAACGCATCCGGCGCGAAGGGAGCGGCGAGCAGTGTTGCCGGATCGGCGAAGGGCCACTTGCGCCGGTCGGGCGACGAAAAAACCTGCGCCGCCACGGCGGCGAAGGCCGGGTCGTGGATGTCACCGCCCTTGGCATCGGCATATTTGGTTCTCAACGCCGAGAGCTTGTCCTTGTCCACGTTCGACGCCTCCGCCACGACCCAATTTCAACCCGAGCATAGCTTAGACGGAAGATTGGCCCAACTGCGCGGCAGAAGCCTTATGATAGCGTGTGAGGGGCTTTCAACGACTTCGCGATTGACGGCAGCGGGCCCGATCAGTTTCAACTGAGGCCCGCAAGAGCAAGAACCAAACGATAGGGAGACCGCCCAATGACAGACCAGACGAAGAGCCCGGCCTTCGCGACGCTGGCAGTCCATGCCGGCGCAACGCCCGATCCGTCGACCGGTGCCCGCGTGACGCCGATCTACCAGACGACGTCATTCGTCTTCAACGACGCCGACCACGCCGCGTCCCTGTTCGGCCTGCAGGCGTTCGGTAACATCTATACGCGCATCGGCAATCCGACGCAGGCAGTCCTCGAACAGCGCGTCGCCGCGCTCGAAGGCGCCACCGCGGCGCTCGCCGTCGCCTCGGGCCATGCTGCGCAGTTCCTCGCATTCCATACGCTGCTCGAATCGGGCGACGAGTTCGTTGCCGGCCGCCAGCTCTATGGCGGCTCGATCAATCAGTTCAATCACTCGTTCAAGAAGTTCAACTGGAACGTCATCTGGGCGGACTCGACGAAGCCCGAGACGTTCGAAAAAGCGATCACGCCGAAGACCAAGGCGCTGTTCTGTGAAAGCATCGCCAATCCGGGCGGCGTCATCGTCGATCTCGCCGCGATCGGCGCGATTGCGAAGAAGCATGGCATCCCGCTCATCGTCGACAACACGCTGGCGACGCCGTACCTCGTAAAGCCGAAGGATCACGGCGCCGACATCATCGTCCATTCGGCGACCAAATTCCTCGGCGGCCACGGCAACTCGATCGGCGGCATCCTGGTCGACTGCGGCACCTTCGACTGGATCAAGGCGGGCAACCGCTATCCGACGCTCACGGCACCGAACGCGAGCTACAACGGCATGGTGCTGGCCGAGACGTTCGGCAATTTCGCTTTCGCCATCGCGGCGCGCGTGATGGGATTGCGCGACATCGGCCCGGCGATCGCGCCGTTCAACGCGTTCCTGATCACGACCGGGATGGAAACGCTGCCGCTGCGGATGCGCCAGCATTGCGACAACGCGCAGGCCGCCGCCGAGCACCTTTCGCGCCATCCCAAAGTTGCCTGGGTCAACTACGCGGGGCTGCCCGACAACCCCTACAACGCACTGCAGAAGAAGATCTCGCCCAAGGGTGCAGGCGCCGTGTTCACGTTCGGCCTCAAGGGTGGCTACGAGGCGGGCGTCAAGTTCGTCGCGGGGCTCGAACTGTTCTCACATCTCGCCAACATCGGCGACGTGCGCAGCCTCGTCATTCATCCGGCATCGACGACGCACAGCCAGCTCAGCAAGGAGGAGCGCGCGGCAGCCGGTGCCGGCGACGACGTGGTGCGGCTCTCGATCGGCATCGAGGACAAGGCCGACATCATCGCCGATCTCGACAAGGCGTTGGCGGCGGTGTGAGGCGCCGGCAGGCGCGGCCGAGATGTGATTGGACCCACTGAGCATAAGCTTGCGCCGAGCGTGCGAATCACTGAGCATGCGCAATTCACTGGTCGGCATGTTGCTGATCGGTTTTGAGTCCTTGGAGCTCCATGCACCGAGTGAGCGTGGTCGGCGACGCGGGTCGGGCGACCGGATGGGATATTGGGCGCGTTGCCCGCACCTCCGGCCGCATCGTGACCCTTCTCGCCGCGTTCGTGTTGGGCGCCTGCGCGCGTGAAGATGCGCCCACAGCGAACTGGCGGACGACGACAGAGCCGTCGACATCTCTTGTCCCGATGACAGCGCCGCCCACGACGGCGGCTGAACCGTCTGGTTCGTACACGCCGATGGCGCCGTCCATGCAGACCCTGACACCGCCGACGCCATCAGGTCCGCCCATGCGCGACCCGTGCCTTACCAAGTGGGGCTCGCCGCGATTGGATGCGCCGGACGGGTGTGCCGGGCGGGGGCCGCGCGCGTCGGGCACGCGATCACCGATCGCGTCTCGATCGCTGCCCTCACGCGGCATCTACAAGATCGGCAAGCCCTACACGGTCGCCGGCAAGACCTACGTGCCGGCCGAGAATCCGAACTATGACGAGACCGGCATCGCTTCGTGGTACGGCGATGGCTTCCACGGCGGACCGACCGCCAATGGCGAAGTCTACGATATGCACCTGCTGACAGCGGCACATAAGACGCTGCCGATGCCGTCCTATGCCTACGTCCACAATCCCGTGAACGGCCGCACGATCATGGTCCGCATCAACAATCGCGGGCCCTTCAAGGGCAATCGCATCATCGATCTATCGCACGAGGCGGCCCGCCAACTCGATTTCCAGGCGCGGGGGCTCGCGACGGTGCGCGTCACCTATGCAGGCCCGGCGCCGCTCGACGGGAACGACACGTCCGAGCGCGCGTTCCTTGCGCAGCAGCCATGGTACCGCTCCGAAGCGGCCGCGGGAACGTCGCGCTGAACCGCTCGGTGCCGGCAGGCTCTCATATTTCGCAAGGCGGTACTGTAACATAGTTCCATGGCAGGCGATCGACCTGCGACACGATTGAGCACTTTTGTGCATTGCGACGGGTTTTGCTTGCGCCCCGTGGCGGCCTTTGCCAATCATGCTCGCGTGCTCCATCCCCGCGCTTCGAGCGTGGTGGGCATGGACGCGAGGATTGCTGGCGTCGGGACCGAATGGAGGCGTTAGAAGCGATGATCGGTCTGGTCATCATCACGCACGCGGGACTGGCGGCTGAGTTCAAGGCGGCGCTCGAGCACGTCGTCGGACCTCAGCAGCAGCTCGAAACCCTGTCGATAGGCCCTGACGACGATGTCGAGCAGCGCCGCCAGCAGTTGATCGAGGCGGTCGGCCGTGCCGACAGCGGTGCCGGTGTCGTCATCCTTACTGACATGTTCGGGGGCACGCCCTCGAACATGGCGATTTCGGTCATGGAGGCGACGGGGGCCGAGGTCATCGCAGGGGTCAACCTGCCGATGCTCATTCGGCTCGCGAGCGTTCGCAAGGACCGTCCTCTGGTCGAGGCCGTCGATCTCGCCAAGGAAGCCGGGCGGAAGTATATTTCCGTTGCAAGTCAGGTGCTTTCGGGCACCACTTGATGCAAAATCACGCGTCCGGCAGGGGCCAGCCATCGTGACGAATGCAGGGTCGCACCGGGCGGAAGTCATGATCCGCAACAAGAAGGGCCTGCACGCACGCGCGTCGGCAAAGTTCGTCACGTGCGCAGAGCGCTTTTCCGCCCAGATCCGTGTGTCGCGCGATGGCCAGACGGTGGGCGGCACTTCCATCATGGGCCTGCTGACGCTCGCGGCGAGCCAGGGAACGACGATCACCATTGTCGCCGAGGGCGCGGAAGCGCGCGAAGCCATGCTGGCACTGGTTGCCTTGGTCAAAGACGGATTCGGCGAAGAACTCTGAGCTGTCCGCGGCCGTTGGCTACGCTTGCTCGACATTCCCGGAACGAAAACACGCCGTAGTCGTTCACGCTGCGTCAACGCCAATTCGACAGGCAAATGCGGAGTAGTGCGGCATTTCGCTTTGAAACGGCGTCGTCTGTCACCTTCATGACACAGAGGATCTTAAAGCAAATGCGCTGTTGGAAACGACGGTCGCGAGCAATAGAATCGGGCACCTTGAACATTACGAATTTGCAACTGGCAAAATGCTGGTTTGGGATGCAATTTGTTCCGATGGAATGATGTGGGTTCCGCTTCCCACGTACGTTTCGAATGAACGATTGTGTTCCAGCGGAGGCTTACGGCGCCCGGGAAGGGTTAGCTCATTGGCTCTGTTCCATTTTCCGCGAGCGCCGATTGATAGTTGTGGCGATGCGGTGCTCGAAAGTCCGGGGCGTGGCTCATGCGACACTTGTGTCGATTGTGCAATGCGGTATCGTTATGCTGCGATGCGACAGTGGAATGGGCGAGTGAATGCGATGTGGGCGCACAGTTGAATGACTGATGGCGCCGACAGAATACCAAAGTGCAGGTGGCTGGGCCGCAAATATGATCGTGAAATGGCCCATACTTTCGCTTTGCAATCGAATGATCCGACCTGACGCGGTCTTCCGTTAAACGACGGATCGCGGGTCGGGTACCCGTTGGGCTCTAATAACCGTAGGGCAGAACAATGGCAGCGCGCAGCGAGATCTTCGACCTCTACGCTCAGAGCTACGACCGGCAGAAGCAGGTCGTGATCCCTCTGAAGGACTATCTCGAGGGGTGCCGTAAGGATCCCTCGATGTACGCCACGCCGGCTGAGCGGATGCTCAAGGCGATCGGCGAACCGGTGATGGTCAACACGGCGGATGATTCCCGCCTCGGCCGCATCTTCATGAACCGGACAATCAAGGTCTATCCGGCCTTCAAGGATTTCTACGGCCTCGAAGACACGATCGAGCGCATCGTCGGCTACTTCCGCCACGCCGCTCAGGGTCTCGAGGAGAGAAAGCAGATCCTCTATCTGCTCGGCCCCGTTGGCGGCGGCAAGTCATCGCTCGCCGAGCGGCTCAAGGACCTCATGGAGGTCTGCCCGATCTACGTGCTCAAGGCAGGCAACGAGATCAGCCCGATCTTCGAGAGCCCGCTCGGTCTCTTCAATCCTGAAACGATGGGGCCGCATCTCGAAGAGAAATACGGCATTCCTCTTCGTGTGCTCAACGGCTTCATTTCGCCGTGGGCAGTGAAGCGCCTCGACGAGTTCGGTGGCGACATCTCGAAGTTCACGGTCGTCAAGCTGTACCCGTCGAAGCTGCGCCAGATCTGCGTTGCCAAGACCGAGCCGGGTGACGAGAACAACCAGGACATCTCGGCGCTGGTCGGCAAGGTCGACATCCGCAAGCTCGAGCACTTCGGCCAGAACGACGCCGACGCCTATTCCTACTCGGGCGGCCTCAACCGCACGACGCAGGGCCTGCTCGAATTCGTCGAGATGTTCAAAGCGCCGCTGAAGATGCTGCATCCGTTGCTGACGGCGACGCAGGATCGCACCTACGTTGGCACCGAGAACGTCGGCGCGATGCCCTACCAGGGGATCATCATCGCGCATTCCAACGAGAGCGAGTGGACGAGCTTCCGCGCCAATCGCACCAACGAAGCCTTCCTCGACCGTATCTGCGTCATCAAGGTGCCGTACTGCCTGCGCGTCACCGAGGAGCGCAAGATCTACGAGAAGTTGCTCAATTCGAGCGAACTCTCCGAGGCTTCGTGCGCGCCCGGCACGCTCGACATGCTGGCGCAGTTCTCAGTCCTCTCGCGCCTCAAGGAGCACGAGAATTCGCAGCTCTTCTCCAAGATGCGCGTCTACGACGGCGAAAGCCTCAAGGACACCGACCCGCACGCGCGCACGATGCAGGAGTACCGCGACGCCGCGGGCGTGACCGAGGGCATGGACGGCGCCTCGACGCGGTTCGCCTACAAGATCCTGTCGGAGACCTTCAACTTCGACAGTCACGAGATCAGCGCCGATCCCGTCCACCTCATGTATGTGCTCGAGCAGTCGATCAAGCGCGAGCAGATGCCGGAGGAAGCGGAGCAGCGCTACCTCGAGTTCATCAAGGAAGAACTCGCGCCACGCTATGCCGAGTTCATCGGCAACGAGATCCAGAAGGCGTATCTCGAATCGTACAATGACTACGGCCAGAACCTGTTCGACCGCTACGTCGCGTATGCCGACTCATGGATCGAGGACCACGACTTCAAGGACGCCGACACGGGCCAGCTCATGAGCCGCGAGCTGCTCGATCAGGAGTTGTCCAAGATCGAGAAGCCGGCTGGCATCGCCAACCCGAAGGATTTCCGCTACGAGGTGGTCAAGTTCTCGCTTCGGGCGCGGGCGCGCAATGGCGGCAAGAATCCGGATTGGACGAGCTACGAGAAGATCCGCGATGTCATCGAGCGGCGCATGTTCAGCCAGGTCGAGGATCTGTTGCCGGTGATCAGCTTCGGCGCCAAGAAAGACAGCGACGCCGAAAAGAAGCACCATGAGTTCGTCGACCGGATGGTCTCGCGCAAATACACGCCACGGCAGGTCCGCCGTCTCGTCGAATGGTACATGCGGGTGAAGAAGTCGAGCTGATCCGCTGTCAATTCGGGCCGGGGGTGAGTGAATGAACATCGTTGATCGCCGGCTCAACCCGAAGTCGAAGAGTCTCGGCAATCGTCAGCGCTTCGTGCGTCGCGCGAAGGCTGACATTCGCGAGGCGGTGAAGGACGCGCTGAAGAAGCGCAAGGTGACCGAGGTCGAGGGCTCCGAAAAGATCACGATCCGCTCGAAGAGCGTGCGTGAGCCCTCGTTCTCCCACAGCCGTGATTCCGGCAACCGCGATATGGTGCTGCCGGGAAACAAGGAGTATCGCGTCGGCGATCTGATCCCGAAGCCGCAAGGCGGCGGCGGTGGCGGAGGTGGCGGACAGGCGAGCGCCGATGGCGAGGGCCAAGACGATTTCGTCTTCACTCTGTCGAAGGACGAATTCCTCGAGCTGTTCTTCGAGGACTTAAAACTTCCCAACCTGATCAAGACGCGCATCAAAGATCTCAAGACGCCGGTGCTGCAACGTGCCGGCTATACGACCGACGGCCCGCCGGCCAAGCTCAATCGCGTGCGCACGATGCGCCGCTCGCTCGCGCGCCGGATTGCGTTGCGCCGGCCCAAGGACGCGGACCTTCTGCTTCTTGAAAAGATGCTTACCGAAGCGGAAAGCGATACGCCGCGAGACGACGTACGGATCGCAGAGCTCAAGGCTCAGCTCGAGCGGTTGCTCCGGTTGCGACGTACGATCGCCTATGTCGATCCGATCGACCTTCAGTACAACCGTACCGAGCGCGTGCCGAGACCGGCGACTCAGGCGGTGATGTTCTGTCTGATGGACGCGTCGGCCTCGATGACCGAGCAGCTCAAGGACCTCGCCAAGCGGTTCTTCATGCTGCTGCACCTGTTCCTGTCGCGCCATTACCGCGAGGTCGATGTCGTCTTCGTGCGCCACACCAGTACCGCGAGCGAAGTCGACGAGGAGACATTTTTCCGGGGCGTCGAGACGGGCGGCACGGTGATTTCGACCGCGCTCGAGGAAATGGACCGGATCGTCCGCGACCGCTATTCGCCGGAGGACTGGAACATCTACGCGGCGCAAGCCTCCGACGGCGACAATATTCCCGACGACATGGGCCGCTGCCTCGAACTCGTCGAGCACAGCCTGCTGCCCGCCTGCCAGTACTTCGCCTACATCGAAGTCAGCGAACAGATCGGCTTCGGTGACACGATCGTGTGGGACGGCTACAAGGAAATCGCAGATCGCAACCGGCACTTCGCGATGCGTCGCGTCACGAGCCCGGCGGAGATCTTCCCGGTTTTCCACGAGCTGTTTTCCAGCACGGCAGCCGGCGGCTGAGGATGGCGCGCATGAACATGGCTGAATCGGCGGCACCAACAGTGCGAGCGGCGAAACCGCTGTTCGACGGGCCCGAGTGGAACTTCGACCTCATCCGCGATACCTACGACGCGATTGCCGAGATCGGCATCGGCGAGATGGGCCTCGACATTTACAAGAACCAGATCGAGGTGATTACGGCGGAGCAAATGCTCGACGCCTATTCCTCGATCGGGATGCCGGTCATGTATCGGCACTGGTCGTTCGGCAAGAGGTTCGCGCACGACGAGATGTACTATCGCAAGGGCGCGCGTTCGCTCGCCTTCGAGATCGTGATCAACTCCGATCCCTGCATCAACTACATCATGGAAGAGAATTCCATGACGATGCAGTGCCTGGTGCTCGCGCACGCGGCGATGGGGCACAATCACTTCTTCAAGAACAACTACCTGTTCAAGCAATGGACACAGGCCGACGCCATCCTCGAATACCTGGCGTTTGCGAAGAAATTCGTTGCTGATTGCGAGGAGCGCTTCGGCGTTTCGGCGGTGGAATCCGTGCTCGACGCCGCGCATGCGCTGATGAACCAGGGCGTCAGCCGCAACGCCAGTCCGCGCCGTCGCTTCGATCCCGCCAAGGCCCGCGAGCGCGAGATCGCGCGCCGCGAATACGAGATCGAGATCTACAACGAGATTTGGCGCACGCTGCCGCAGGCGAAAACCGATGCCAAAGCCGAGGAACCGGTCGTCGATGCGGGTCCGCTGATCGTACCCGAAGAAAATCTCCTTTATTTCCTAGAGAAATATTCGCCGAAACTCTCGGGATGGAAGCGCGAGCTGCTGCGCATCGTGCGCGTCCTCTCGACCTATTTCTATCCGCAGCGCCAGACCAAAGTCATGAACGAAGGCTGCGCGACCTTCGTCCACTACGAGATCATGAACCGCATGTATGATAAGGGCCTCGTCACCGATGGCTCAATGCTCGAGTTCATGCACATGCACTCGGCGGTGATCTACCAGCCGGCGTTTTCCGATCGCGGCTTCTCCGGTTTCAACCCGTACGCGCTCGGCTTTGCGATGATGCGGGACATCAAGCGGATCTGCCTTTCGCCGACCGACGAAGATCGCAAGTGGTTCCCGGATTTTGCCGGCAACGGCCAGCCGATGGAGACGCTGCGGGACGCATGGGCCAATTTCCGCGACGAGAGTTTCATCCATCAGTTCCTGAGCCCGCAGGTGATGCGCGACTTCCGCCTGTTCCACATCCGCAACAAGTCCGATGAGCACGCGGTCCGCGTCGAGGCGATCCACGACGAGCAGGGCTATCGCGAAGTGCGCCGACTGCTTGCACGCCAGTACGACGTGTCGCAGCAGGATCCCGACATTCAGGTCACTGATGCGGACCTGTCGGGCAGTCGGAGACTGGTGCTGACGCATTTCGTGCGCGACGGTATCCTGCTCGACAAGGACGAGTGCGACCGCACGCTCATGCACGTCGCGCGGCTGTGGGGCTTCCGTGTGCGCCTCGTCGAAGTCGACAACATGACCGGCGCCAAGCTGCGCGAGCACGAGACGCTGCCGCTGCCGTAG